>Ga0207675_100002436_pt1 | contig 18434 bp, 23 predicted proteins | sample KBSSwiS42_FD_184305 | JGI IMG/M metagenome (GOLD analysis project Ga0207675, IMG submission 184305) | Switchgrass rhizosphere microbial communities from Kellogg Biological Station, Michigan, USA - KBS Switchgrass S4-2 (SPAdes) (version 2) | ecosystem: Host-associated > Plants > Roots >... | reverse complement strand
CAAGGCGACCAAGGCGCGCCAGGCGCAGAGCCGCATGAAGATGCTGGCGAAGATGGAGGACCTCGCGCCGCTGCACGTCGCCGCGCCGTTCTCGTTCGAATTCAAGGAGCCCGAGCGCGCGCCGAACCCGCTGCTGGTGCTCGAGGACGTGGTGGCCGGCTATGCAGACAAGACGGTGCTCACGAACGTCAAGCTTTCCCTGCAATCGGAGCAGCGCATCGGCCTGCTCGGCGTGAACGGCGCGGGCAAGTCCACGCTGATCAAGACCATCGCCGGCGTGCTGCCGGTGCTTTCGGGCAGCGCTGTGTTCAACAAGGGCCTGCAGGTGGGCTATTTCGCCCAGCACCAGGTCGAGATGCTGCGCGACGACCAGTCTCCGCTCTGGCACCTGAAAAAGCTGGCGCCGGAGGTTCGCGAACAGGACCTTCGCAACTACCTCGGCAGCTTCAACTTCCCGGGCGAGATGGCGACCGGGCCGGTCGAGCATTTCTCCGGCGGCGAGAAGGCCCGGCTCGCGCTCGCGCTGATCGTCTGGCAGAAGCCGAACCTGCTGCTGCTCGACGAGCCGACCAACCACCTCGACCTCGACACGCGCGAGGCGCTGGCAGTCGCGCTCGCGCAGTTCGAAGGCACGCTCGTCCTGGTCTCGCACGACCGGCACCTGCTGCGTGCGACCACCGATCAGTTCCTGATCGTGGCGAACGGCACGCTCCAGGCCTTCGACGGCGACCTGGAGGACTATCGGGAGTGGCTGTTGAAGCGAAACATCGCGCCCAAGCCGGTACCCGAAAAGAAAGCTTCCCCCAGGAAGCCGAAGCTCCAGAACCGAAAACCGATCGAAGCCCGCATCAAGCGCCTGGAAGAGCTGATGGCGCGCTTGAGCACCCGGAAGAGCGAAATCGACGCGAAGCTGGGCGATCCGAAGGTGTATCAGGACGGCGAGGCGGTGAAGGCGCTGCTGCACGACCAGGCCTACGTCGCGCACGAGATCGAGCAGGTCGAAGCGGAATGGCTGGCGAAGCAGGCGGAGCTCGAGTAGCCGTGATCGCGGTCGACTGGGGGACGAGCAGCCTGCGGGTTTATCGCCTCGACTCGATCGGCCGCATCCTGCAGTCCAGGACTTCCGACCAAGGCATCCTCAACGTGGCATCTGGACAGTTTGCGCGCGTTCTCGAGGAGCAGATCGCCGGCTGGAACGAAACGCCGATCCTGATGAGCGGGATGGTCGGAAGCCGGCAGGGCTGGAGAGAGGCGCCTTACGTGCAGTGCCCGGCGGGGTTCGACGAAATTGCGGCGCAGCTGGTTGAAGTGCGCCCAGGCGCCTGGATCGTGCCGGGCCTCTCGTGCCGGGATGCGTCGGGAGTGCCCGATGTCATGCGCGGCGAGGAGGTACAGATCCTGGGTTCCAGCGCGGAAGGCACGGTTTGCCTGCCGGGAACGCACAGCAAGTGGGTCGTGGTGGAAAACGGTCGCATCGAGCGCTTCTCCACCTTCATGACCGGCGAGGTGTATGCGCTGCTCAGGCAGCACAGCATCCTCGGCCGCATGATGGAGGAGGGCGAGCCCGATGCTGGCGCGTTCGCCGATGGCGTGAAGCGCTCGGGCGAAGGCGGCGGGATGCTGCACCACCTCTTTGGCGTGCGCACGCGCGGCTTGATGGGCGAGCTCGGCGGCGCTGCCGCGGCGTCCTACTTGTCGGGGATCGTCATCGGGCATGAACTGCGTGCTCAGGATGCGCGCGAATTCAGCGTATTGGGCACCGCCGAGCTGGCGGCGCTCTACCAGCGGGCGGCGGCGCTGCTGGGAATGAACGCTCGATTGCTCGATCCGGAGTCGGGCGTGCGCGCGCTGGCGCGGCTTGGCGCTATGCTTCGCTGATGGACCGTGTGGATTCGATTGCAGCGCGGCTCACTCCAGAGCTCGTGGCGCTGCGCAAGACCTTGCATCAGCATCCGGAACTCGCTTTCGAAGAACACGAGACGGCCAAAGCGGTCGGCGCGTTCCTCACCTGCCTGAAGATTCCGTTCCAAAGCGGTGTCGGCAAGACCGGCATCGTCGCCGTATTGGAAGGTTCGAAACCCGGCCGCACCATCGGCATCCGCGCCGACATGGACGCGCTGCCGATCCACGAGCAGACCGGGCTCGCCTTCGCGTCCAAGGTGCCGGGAAAGATGCACGCCTGCGGACACGACGTGCACACCGTGATCGCGCTCGGGGTGGCCGCGGCGCTCAGCGAAATGCGCGGCGAGCTCAAGGGCAGGGTGAAGTTCATCTTCCAGCCGGCAGAGGAGACGCTGAGCGGCGCGCGCGCCATGATCGCCGACGGCGCACTGGACGACCCGAAAGTCGACCTGATCCTCGGCTACCACAACTGGCCAGCGGTGGTGGCCGGGAAGGTGGGCTACAACGCGGGTCCGGTGATGGCCGCCGCGGATGCGTTCGACATCACGCTCAAGGGCCGGGACGGCCATGGCGCGCATCCGCATCTCGCGGTGGACACGCTCGCCGCGGCCGCGCATCTGGTCGCGCAGCTGCAGACCATCGTCAGCCGCGAAGTGAAGCCGACCTCGTCGGCGGTGCTGACGGTGGGAGAGCTGCACGCGGGGCGCGCGCGCAACATCATCGCCGGCAGCGCGGAGCTGAAAGGCATCTGCCGCACGCTCGAGCCCGGCCTGTCCGAGAAGATCGAGGCCGCGGTGCGGCGCATGCTCGAGGGCATCAAGGCCGGCATGCGGGTGGACTACACGCTGGACTGGAAGCGGGTGGCGCCGCCGCTCGCGAATGACAAGGATGTACTGGAAAAGCTCCTTGCCAGCGCGCGTGCCACTATCGGCGACGAGAACGTCCTGCAGCTACCCGAGCCGTCGATGGGGAGCGAGGATTTCGCCTGGTTCGCCGAGGAAGTGCCGGCGGCGCACCTGCGCATCGGCTCGAAGATCGACGGGCTGGATACCGCGATCCACCGCAGCAACTACGACTGCAACGAGCTCGCGATCCCGGTCGGGGTGCGCGTGCTCGCGCGCGCCGCGCTCGACCTGGGTTAAAGCTCGTCTACGCGCTTGTCTTTCGGCGGCTCGGGCTTCTCGGATTTCCGGGATCGGTCCATTCCCGGAACGTGCAAGTTTTATTCCTTGAAACCGATCGCTGTGACGATCTTCGACCACTTCGCCTGCTCGGCGGCGATGAAGCTCTGGTATTCCTGCGACGTGGTGGGCGCGGCGATGCCGCCGACCTTGGCGAACTGCTCGTCGACCGCTTTCGACTTGAGCGCGGCCGTCGCGGCGCCGTGCACGCGGCGCTGGATCTCCGGCGGGGTCGCCGCCGCCATCACCAGGCCGTACCAGTTGTCCGAATTGACGTTCGGGTAGCTGAGCTCGGTGGTGGTCGCGACTTCGGGCAGCGCGGGAGCGCGGGTCGCGCTGGTGATGGTGAGCGCGCGCAGCTTGCCGGCGCGGATGTGGCCGAGCAGCACCGGCACGTCGAAGATTCCCATCTGCACCTGGCCGCCGAGCAGGTCGTTCACCGCGGGCGCAGCGCCCTTGTACGGAACATGCACGATGTCGATCTTTGCCTCGGCCTTGAGCAGCTCGCCGGCGAGGTGCGTGATGCTGCCGCTGCCGGCCGAGCCGAAGTTGACCTTGCCCGGATTCGCTTTTGCATAGGAAATCAATTCCGACAGCGAGTTGGCGGGCAGCGAGGGATGCACCGCCAGCACTTCCGGTACGCGCACCACCAGCGTGATGAAGGCGAAGTCCTTCTTCACGTCGTACGGAATCTTGCTGAGCGAGTAGGGCGCGATGACCAGCGGCGATGCGCTGTTGATGCACATCGTGTAGCCATCGGGCGCGGCCTTGGCGGCGCGCTCGACCCCGAGCACGCCGCCGACGCCGGCGATGTTCTCGACGATGACCGGCTGGCCGAGCTCGGCCGCCATGCCCTGCGCCAGCGCGCGGCCGAAGATGTCGGCCGGGCCGCCGGCCGGAAAGCCGACGATCAGCTTGACGGGTTTGTTGGGGTAGCCCTGTCCCCACGCGAGGAGCGGGACCAGCGCCAGCAGAAGAAGAGCTTTTCTCATGAGTCGAACTTGTAGAGCTTCATCGGGTTGTCGACCAGCAGCGCCTGGCGCTGCGGCTCGCTGGCGTATTCGCCGATCAGGTCGACCAGCCGGCCGTCGTCCGGAATGGCGTTGAGGTTCGGGTGCGGCCAATCGCTGCCCCAGACGCAGCGATCGCCGAAGTCGGTGACCAGCTTGCGCGCGAACGGCACCGCGTCGTTGTACGGCGCGCCGACGCTCGAGGCGCGCTCGAGGCCGCTCACCTTCACCCAGAAGCGCTTGTCCTCGAGCATCTTGAGCAGGTGGGTGAAGCCCGGCTGGTCGAGGCCGCGCGAGGCGTCGATGCGCCCCATGTGGTCGATCACCACCGGCACCGGCGAGAACTTGAGCTCGGGCATCATCTGCAGGATGAGCGAGGGCTCGAGGTGGATCTGCAAATGCCAGCCGAGGCCCGCGAGCTTGCTCGACAGCTTCATCACGTCGGCGATCTGCGGCCCGCCGCCGAGATGCTTCATGTAGTTGAAGCGCACGCCGCGGAAGCCCTGCTCGTGCAGCTTCTTCAGCTCCGACATGTCGATGTGGACCGGCACCAGAGCCACGCCGACGTACTTGCCCTTCATGTCGGCGAGCAGGTCCGCCGCCGCGGAGTTGTCGAAGCCGTGCGCCGCGGACTGCACCACTACGCCGCGGTCGATGCCGAGGAACATGTGGCGGTCGATGAGCACGTCCTTGGGCGCATCGGCCGGGAGGTAGGCCGCGTCCTTGGCGAAGGGGAACTTCGCCTTCGGTCCGAACACGTGGAAGTGCGAATCGCACGAACCCGCCGGGAGCTTGAGCTTGGGCTCGGTCGGGTTGTTGTGATAGGAAGGTTTGGGTTCACTCATAGCGGGGCAAACATTGTATGGCCAAAACTCCTCTCGGCCGGCTGGAGGCCAAGGCCTTCGGCCTGCTGGAACTGCCAAGACTGGACAAGGCGGTTCTCGACGGCTTCCGTGCGCTGGGCGATCTCACCGGCACCACCTCCGATGCGATGGATGAATGCCGCATCAACGGCGTGGTGCCCGGCTCGACCTTGCGGCCGACTGACGCGAAGGCCCGCGTGGTGGGACGGGCGATCACTGTGCTCAATCAACGTCGCGAAGCGGGCGAGATGAAGAAGTCCGGGCTGGGCGAAATCGAGGCGCACAACCTGGCCGAGCCGGGCGACGTGCTCGTGATCCAGGGCATCGCCGGCGTATCCAGCATGGGCGGCGTCTCGGCTTCGGTCGGCAAGCGCCAGGGCGAGGCCGGCGCGATCGTCGACGGCGCGGTGCGCGACATCGACCACAGCCGCAACATCGGCTACCCGATCTGGTGCTCGAGCGTGAGCCCGATCACCGGCAAATGGCGCATCCAGACGGTGGCGATCAACCGCCCGGTGAGCATCTGCGGCATCAGCGTGAGCCCCGGCGACCTGGTGATCGCCGACGAGGTCGGCGTGTGTTTCGTGCCGCTCGAGCGCGCTGCCGAAGTGCTGGCGGTGGCTCAGCGCCTCACGAAGCGCGAGGACGACCGGCTGGCGAAACTGGAATCCGGAATGCCGCTGAAGGAGTGGATCAAGCTCTAGCTTACGGCACGAAGCCGATGTGCCGTTTCGGAGCCCCCTTGCGGACCGCGTCCTCGGCTATCAGCCGTTTAATAGCATCGAAGACGATGGCGAACTGCTCGTCGTACTTTTTTTCCAGTGCCTCGATCTTGCGCGCGAGGTGCCGATTCGAATCCATCAGGCGACGCAGTTGGACGAAGGTTCGCATGATGGCGATATTCACTTCGACAGCCCTCGATGAATGAAGGACACTCGAAAGCATCGCCACGCCTTGTTCGGTAAAGGCATAGGGGCGATAGGAACGCCCTCTACGGGAACTCATCACAGTTTGTGACGAGTTACGGATAGCATCGGCTTCGGTGGCGGTCAGGCGGAACATGAAGTCGGCGGGGAACCGCGAGTGGTTACGTTTCACAGCCTGGTTGAGGACGCGCGCTTCCACCCCGTAAAGTGCAGCGAGGTCGGAATCGAGCATCACTCGTTCGCCGCGGACGGCATGAACCAATGCGGCAATACTCTCAGTTGTCGGCAAAGGCACCCGCGAATAACGCGGGACGCCAATAACCGATGACTTGTTACTCTGCCTTAACTCCCGCCGCTTTTATCACCCGCTCCCAGCGCTCGAGGTCCTTGACCAGAAAGCTGCGGAATTCGGCGGGCGTGCTGCCGCCTTCGGTGATCGCGCCGAGCTTGCTCATCTTCTCTTTGGTGTCCGCCTTTGCGAGCGAGGAACGGATGGCTTCGTTCAACCGGCTGACCACGGGCGCCGGCAGGTTGGCGGGGCCGACGATGCCGAGCCCCTGCGTGTACTGCTCGAATCCCGGGAAGCCGCTTTCCGACATGGTGGGCACGCCGGGGTAGTCGGGGTGGCGCTTCTCGGTGCTGACGCCGAGCACCTTGAGGCGCTTTGCCTGCACGTGGTCGGCGATGCCGACCATCGGATAGAACATGAAGCTGACGCGGCCGGCCATCACCTCGGTGAGCGCCGGCGCGTTGCCCTTGAAGGGGACGTGCAGCATCTTGGTCCCGGTGAGCGCCTCGACCAGCGCGCCCGCGAGGTGCGCGGAGCCGCCGTTGCCCGAGGAGCCATAGCTGATTTCACCGGGCTTCTCCTTCGCGGCCTTCACCACGTCGGCGGCGCTGTTGAAAGGCGAATCGCCCTTGGCGACCATCACGAGCGGCAGATGGCACACCAGGCTGATCGGGGTGAAGTCATTGATCGGGTCGTAGGGCTTCTTGTCGGCGTGCAGCACCGCATTCACGCTGTGCGTGAGCGTCGTCATGTACAGCGTGTAGCCATCGGCGGGCGCGCGCTTGACTTCCTGCGTGGCGATCATGGAGGTGGCGCCGGCCTTGTTCTCCACCAGCACGGTCTGCCCGAGCGTCTGGGTCATGTCCTGGGCGAGGATGCGCGCGATCACGTCGGTCGGGCCGCCGGCGGCGAAACCGACCAGCAGTTTCACCGGCTTGTTGGGGTAGCTCTGCGCGTGCGCTGCAGCAGAGAAGCAAAACACGATTGCCGCGAGGAGAAAGCGTTTCATAATTCGATTCTATGAGAGCTTTCCTTATCTGGGCACTGCTGATCGGCGCCGCGCAGGCACAGGACTACCCGAACAAGCCGATCCGCATGGTGGTCGGCTTCCCGCCGGGCGGCGGCACCGACGTGGTCGCACGCATCATCGCGCCACGCTATTCCGAGCTGCTCGGCCAGAGCGTGGTGATCGAGAACCGGCCGGGCGCGACCGGCACCATGGCGGCCGGGCAGGTCGCGAAGACCGCGCCCGACGGCTACACGATCATGATGGGCCACGTCTCGGTCAACGCCATCGCGCCGGCGCTGTTCTCCAACCTTCAGTACGACGTGCTCAAGGACTTCGCGCCCATCGGCATCGCTGCGGCGGTGCCGCACTTCGTCACCGTGCATCCGTCGATGCCGGCGCAATCCCTGAAAGAACTCGTTCAATTCCTGAAAAGCAAACCCGATCTCACGTTTCCTTCTGCCGGCAACGGCAGCATGCCGCACCTCGCGGGCGAGATTTTCAGGGCGCTGGCCGGCGTGAAGCTGGTCCACGTGCCGTACAAGGGAACCGGCCAGTCGATGCAGGACCTGCTCGGCGGCCAGCACCTGGTCGCGTTCGACACCATGCCGGCCTCGGCGCCGCACGTGCGCTCGGGCAAGCTGCGCGCGCTGGCCACATCGAGCGCTGCGCGCCTGCCCGCGTTTCCCGACGTGCCGACGGCGGAGGAGGCGGGCCTCGCCGGCTACCAGGTCATCACCTGGTACGGCGTGTTCGCGCCGGCCGGCACGCCGCCGGCGATCGTCAAGCGCCTGCACGGCGATCTGGTCAAGGCGATGCAGACGCCGGATACCAAGTCGAAGCTCGAAGGCATCGGCGCCGACGGTACCGTGTCGCGCTCGCCCGAGGAGTTCGCCGCGCTGGTGCGAGCCGACACCGCGCGCTACGCGAAGATCGTGAAAGACATCGGCCTGAAGATGGACTGACGCATGCAGATCGTTCCTTCCGGCAAGAGGCTGGGCGCGAGCATCGAGGGCCTTGATCTCTCCAAGCCGCTCGCCGAGCGCGAGGTCGAGGAAATCATCCAGGCCATCGGGCGTTACGGCGTGCTGTGCTTCCCGCGCCAGCGCCTCACCGCGCGCCAGCACAAGGACTTCGCCGCACGCTTCGGCGAGCTCGAGATCAATGTCGCCTCCGGCGCGTATCAGGAGCCGGGCATCCCCGAGGTGATGATCCTTTCCAACATCGTGAAGGACGGCAAGCCGATCGGCCTCGCCGACGCCGGCCAGGACTGGCACACCGACATGTCGTACAGCAAGACCATCGCGTTCGCGAACGTGCTGTATGCGCTGGAGGTGCCGCGGCGCAACGGCCAGGTGCTGGGCGCCACCGAGTTCAGCAGCATGCAGGCGGCCTACGATGGTCTGCCAGACCATCTCAAGACGAAGTTGGACGGCATGACGGTTTTGCACGACTTCAACAAGTTCTGGGACAAGATGCGCAACGAAAAGGGCAGCAAGCGGCCGCCGCTCACCGATGCGCAAAAGAAGGCGAAGCCGCCGGTGTCGCACCCGATCTTCCTCACGCATCCGATCACCGGCCGCAAGGTCCTGTACGCCAACCCGGGCTACTCGATGCGCATCAACCAGCTGCCGCAGGAGGAAAGCGACGAGATCCTCGAGTTCCTGTTCGAGCATCAGCTCAAGCCGGAATACCGCTATCGCCACGAATGGACCGAGGGCGACCTGCTGATGTGGGAGAACTTCGGCACCATCCACAACGCGATCGCCGACTACGGGCCGACCGAGCACCGCCTGGTGAAGCGCTGCCAGGTCATGGCCACGCGCTTCGGCTTGTAAATGGAGAAACTGCGGCCACCCGTAATGCCCGGCAATTTTTATGCGGCCGGGCTCAACTACCGCGCGCATATCGAGTGGGCGAACAAGGCGCACGGCAGCACCTACAAAGTCCCGGAGCGCGCCGACGTCGGCTACCGCTCGAACAATGCCCTCATCGGCAGCGGCGAGGACATCGTCATCCCGAAGGACTCGAGCGGGCAAGTGGACTTCGAGGGCGAGCTGGTCGCCGTCATCGGCAAGCGGGTGAAGAACATTTCAGAACGCCAGGCGCTGGATTGCGTAGCGGGATATACGCTGGGAAACGATATCAGTGAGCGTTCGTGGCAGAGGTCCGATCGCACGCTGTGGCGCGCCAAGAACAGCGACACCTTCAAGCCGATGGGGCCGAAGATCGTCTCCGGCATCGATCCGATGAACCAGGTGATCGAGGTGCGGGTCAACGGCAAAACCGTGTCGAGCTATAACACCAGCGGCATGATCTTCAGCGTCGCGCACTTCATCTCGCGCATGTCGCGCTATCTCACGCTGCACCCGAACGATGTGATCTGGTTCGGCTGCGACGGTCCGACCGAGCCGGCGCTCAAGCCGGGCGATCTGGTGGAAGTGGTCAACCAGGCGATCGGGGTGCTGGCCAACCGGGTGGTCGCGGAGAAGGTTTGACCGATTACCTGACCACGCTGATGCGCTACAAGGCTTGGGCGAACGAGCTGGTGTTCGCCGCGGCGGCAAAGCTGCCGGAGGCCGAGCTCACCGCGCCACGCAAGATCGTGTTCGGCAACCTGCTGCGCACGCTGAATCACGTCTACGCGATGGACGACGTGTGGCGGGCGCACCTCGAAGGACGGGCGCACGGTTACACCACCCGCAATCCGAACGACTGCCCGCCGCTCGCGGAACTGCAAGAGGCGCAGAGGGCGATGGACGCCTGGTGGGTGGACTACGCGAATGCCTTACCCGAAGCGAAGCAGGAGGAACTGGTGAGCTTCCGCTTCATCGGCGGCGGCCCCGGAGCGATGACACGGCGGGACATCCTGCTGCATGTCGCCAACCACGGCACCTACCACCGCGGCAATGTGGCCAGCATGATGTACCAGGCTGGCACACCGCCGCCGACCACGGACCTCCCGGTATTTCTTAACCGCCCTTAGCCGGGAGCTAGCGCAGGCCGGCGAGGATGCCGAAGGCGCGTTCCAGCGAGAACGCGCGCACCTTGGCGTCGAAGGCATCGGTGCTGTGCGGCATCATGTAGCTGTGCTTCACGCCGGGGAAGACGTGCAGGTCGAGGTTCTTCTGGCGCGCGGCGGCGGCGCGGTAGGCTTCGAGCACCGCGGGCGGCGCCATGATGTCCTGGTCGCCCCAGATCACGCAGACCGGCTTCGCCAGGCCTTCCATCTCGGGCAGGTAGTCGAGCATTTGCGTACCGTGGCAGGAGATGCCGGCGTCGTAGCCCAGGCGCTTGGGCCCGAGGATGGCGTAGGGACCGCCGTAGCAGAAGCCGATCACCGCGGCGCGGCCGTTCCAGAGCGGCTGTGAGCGCAGCAGCGCGAGGGTGTCGATCATGTCCTGCTCGCCCGCCTTGATTTTCTCCAGGCGCGGCTGGCCGCGCGGGCGCGAGCGAGGGTCGTCGTGCGGGAGCGGGCCGGGAACGGAGCGTGAAAAGAGGTCGGGCGCCGCGGCGATGTAGCCCTTGGCGACGAATTCGCCGGCGATGCCTTTCAGGTCTTCGTCAACGCCGTGGATCGCCGAGGCGAGAACGATCGCCGGCACTTTGCGCTGGCCCTGCGGGACAGCGATGTAGCAGTCGAAGCTAGCCACCTTTGGCGCGGGTCATGAACACCAGGCGCTCGAACAGGTGAACATCCTGCTCGTTCTTGAGTAGCGCCCCGTGCAGGGGAGGGATGATGGCCTTGCGGTCCTTCGAGCGCAGCGCTTCCGGCGGGATGTCCTCGGCGAGCAGGAGCTTCAGCCAGTCGAGCAGCTCGCTGGTGGAGGGCTTCTTCTTCAGGCCGGGCACCTCGCGCACCTCGAAGAACACCTCCAGCGCCTCGCGCAGCAGCGACTTCTTCAGGTTCGGGAAGTGCACCGCGATGATCTTCTCCATCGTCTCCTTGTCCGGGAAACGGATGTAGTGGAAGAAGCAGCGGCGCAGGAAGGCGTCGGGCAGCTCCTTCTCGTTGTTCGAGGTGATGAACACGATCGGACGGTGTCTTGCCTTGACCAGCTCGCGCGTCTCGTAGACGTAGAACTCCATGCGGTCGAGCTCGCGCAGCAGGTCGTTGGGGAACTCGATGTCTGCCTTGTCGACCTCGTCGATCAGCAGCACGCAGGGCTGGTCCTGGGTGAAGGCCTGCCACAGCATGCCCTTGACGATGTAGTTGTGGATGTCGTGCACCCGCTCGTCGCCGAGCTGCGAGTCGCGCAGGCGGCTGACCGCGTCGTACTCGTACAGGCCCTGCTGCGCCTTGGTGGTGGACTTGATGTGCCACTCGAGGATCGGCACGCCGAGCGAGCGGGCGACCTCGAGCGCGAGCATGGTCTTGCCGGTGCCGGGCTCGCCCTTGACCAGCAGCGGCCGCTGCAGCGTGATCGCGGCGTTCACCGCGAGCGTCAGGTCCTCGGTCGAGACGTAGGACTGCGATCCTTTGAAACGCATGCGGCCGATTCTAGCAGCCGGCTTTTTTTACGTTAGAATTCGCCGGCTTCCACAACTACACAACACGTCATGTCTGGGCTCCTTCTCAGGATATTCATCGGCACCGCGATTGCCTTCACGGCACATGCGCAGCAGAAGGCGCCGGCGGACAAGGGGAGCGAGCACCGGATGGACGACGCGATCAGGATGTGCATCGGCTGCCACGGCATCCCGGGCTACAAGACCGCGTTTCCCACCGTGTACCACGTGCCGAAGATCGCCGGCCAGCAGCCCGGCTACCTCCTGAACGCGCTCAAGGCCTACAAGTCGGGCGAGCGCTCGCATCCGTCGATGCGCGGCATCGCGGCCACGCTGACCGAGGATGACATGAAGAAGCTCGCCGACCACTACGGAGCGCCGGCGAAATGAGCAAGCTCCTCGTTCTTGTGATCGCCGTGTCGCTCGCGGGCGCGGCCAACGCCGCGGATCTCGATGCAGGCAAGAAGAAGGCGGCCGAAGTGTGCGGCGCGTGCCACGGGCCGGAGGGCAACAAGCCTTCGGATCCGACGCAGCCGGTGCTGGCGGGCCAGCACTTTGACTACCTGGTGCGCGCGCTGACGGACTACAAGATCGGGCGGCGTAACAACCCGATCATGAAGGGCTTCGCGTCCCAGCTATCGAAGAAAGAGATCGAGGACGTGGCGGCCTGGTTCGCCAGCCAGAAGTCAGCGCTGCACGACCAGCGCCAGTAATCCTTGGCCCGCTAGAAACCGCGGGTAAAGTCCCTAGATGGAGTTGGCCTTCCGCTCGGAACGGCCGACCAGCTCCTCCCACATTCCCTCGGTCGGCTTGCGCAGCGCGAGGTCGGACTTCGCGTCGAGCACGTACCACAGCCCGCGCTTGAGCTCCTCGTTGAGCTCGCCCGGGCGCCACAGCACCATGCCGGCGAAGAAGCGCGCCTGCGTCGATTGTTTCTCGATCACGCTGTCCACCACGTCGCTGTCGATCGCCAGGTAGAGGTCGTCGAGGATCTTGATCGAGCGCCCGCCGGGGCTCTGCTTGCCCTGCACCAGCGCGAAGATCACTTCCGGGCTCACCGGGCCGCCGAGGAACACCGGATCGACGACCTTCTTGGAAGGCTCGTGGCCCGGGAACAGCTTGGCCAGCGTCACCTGCGTGGGCCTGTTGATGATGAAGCCGACGTGGCGGTCGGCGCCGATCGGCCGCGACAGCACGATGGTCGAGCCGTAGAGCTTGTCCTGCAGCTGGCGCTTGGCGACCAGGATGATCGAATCGTCGTCCGGGTCCGAGGCCCGCACCGGCGCGGCCCAGGCAATGGCCAGGATGGCGCACGCGGCGAGAAAGAGGGCTGGGACGGACAAGCGTTCGGTGGTCATGGCGCCATCTCCAATGTATTCGTGCAGCCATGATGGCCCTGTGACTATTTCCATCTGACGCAGGGGGACGTAGTCCCTGTGGGCGTCACTTCCGCACTACCTGCGTAATGCACGCGCGGCAAGGCACTCCAGGTAGGCCGCGGCGTCGGGAGCCGCCTGACTTCGCTGCGCGCGCCACACCGTTTCGGCGAGGCATTCCAGCGCCTGATGCAGCGCTTCGTGGCGCTCGCCCCAGCGCTCGAGCAGCGCGTCCCACGCCGCGCGGATTCCGGGGGGCTGGTCGATCGACAGTTGCTCCTCCAGCGCGAGGTGCAAGCTCATGTGCAGGAAGGGATTTGACTCGTCGACGTAATCGCGGTCCCGATAGCGTTCCGGGTGACCGAGCGTGTCGTGGTATTCGGGGTGCTGCAGCATCACTTCGAGCGCCAGCGCCTCGATCCCCGCCAGGGGCTGGCCGGCGCCGTACTTGCGCCAGGCGGCGAAGAACATCTCGCGAACTTCCTCCCGGCTCGGGTTAAACATCGCGCGTCTTCGGGCGAAATTCGCACAGGTCGCGGATCAGGCATTGCGGGCAGCCGGGCTTGCGCGCGAGGCATACGTAGCGCCCGTGCAGGATCAGCCAGTGGTGCGCGTTCTGAAGATATTCCGGCGGGGTAAATTTCAGCAGTTTTTCCTCGACCACCAGAACATCTTTTCCGGGCGCGATGCCGGTGCGATTCGCCACCCGGAAGATGTGCGTGTCCACCGCCATGGTGGGCTGGCCGAAGGCGGTGTTCAGCACCACGTTCGCGGTCTTGCGCCCGACGCCCGGCAGCTCCTCGAGCGCCTCGCGGTTCTGCGGCACCGCGCCGCAATGCTTGTCGAGCAGGAGCTGCGACAGCGCGATCACGTTCTTCGCCTTGGTGCGGAACAGGCCGATGCGCTTGATGTAACTCTCGAGGCCGGCGACGCCGAGCTTCACCATCGCCTGCGGCGTGTTCGCCTTCGGAAACAGCTCGGCGGTGGCGAGGTTGACCGACTTGTCGGTGGCCTGCGCCGAGAGCACGACCGCGACCAGCAGCTCGTAGGGCGTGCCGTACTTGAGCTCCGTGGTCGGGTTCGGGTTCGCCTGCTGGAACCGGCGGAAGATCTCGCGCCGCTTCTGCGGATTCATCGCGCTTTCTTGCGTTCCAGCGCGGCGGCCAGGACGCGCCGGCGATCGGTCATGGGCTGGACCACTGGCTGCATGCGCAGCTTGCGTTGCCGTCCGCGCTCCCCGGCCGCCTTGTTCAGGGCCGTGCTCCACTCGCTGCGCGCGGGAAGCTTCTCGATGCAGTCGACCGGGCAGGGCGGGATGCAGAGCATGCAGCCGATGCACCAGGGCTCGACCACGGTGTGCATCAGCTGGGAAGCGCCGACGATCGCGTCGACCGGGCAGGCATCGATGCATAGCGTGCAGCCGATGCAGCGGCTTTCATCGATCACGGCGACCGTGGCGCGCTTCATAGCCGAGAGTATGCACGCCCGGTATCGCGCGCCAGATGCTCGTGGGTGACTTTTCCGTCCTTGACCTGGATTCCGCTTTTCAAGTCCGAATCCAGAGTTTGGGCCGCGAGTTGTTTTACGTAAGGCAGAACGGCGCGTTCCAGCGCGAGGCTGGCGGTGCGTGCCGCAGCAGCCGGCATGTTCGGCACGCAATAGTGGACGATGCCTTCCTCGACGTAGATCGGCTGGCTGTGCGAAGTCGGCCGCGAGGTCTCGGCGATGCCGCCCTGGTCGATGCCGACGTCGACGAAGGCCGAGCCCGGACGCATGCCGCGCAGCATGGCGCGCGTGATCAGCTTCGGCGACATCTGCCCGGGGGTGAGCACGCCGGCGATCACCAGGTCGGCTTCCTGGACCGAGAGTGCACCGGTGCGGAATTCAGCGCCCGGATATTTCGCCTTCAGTACCGATTTGGGAGTTCTTGAAAAGACAGTCACTGTGGCGCCGATGCCGTGGGCGACGTGCAACGCGTTGGCGCCCACGTTGCCGGCGCCGACGATGGTGATTTTTCCTGGAGGAATTCCCTCCAGCCCGGTCAGCAGCACCCCGCTGCCGCCGTTCTGCTTCTGCAGGCACCACGCGCCGGCCTGCACCGCGAGCCGCCCGGCGATCGCGGACATGGGCGAGAGGATCGGCAGGCCGCTCGCCTGGCCGACGGTTTCGAACGCGATGAAGGTGGCGGCCGAGGCGAGCGCGGCGTCGAGCAGCTCCGGGTCCGGGCCGAAGTGCTGGAAGCCGAATACGGTCTGACCGCGGCGCGGTCTTGCATACTCGGATTCCTGCAGTTCCTTGACCTTGACGACCAGCTCGCAGTCCCAGGCGTCGCCCAGGGTGGCGCCCGCGGCGCGGTACTCGTCGTCGGAGAAGCCGACGCCGGCCCCCGCACCCGGTTCGACAATTACTTGAGATAAAGAGCGAACCGCAAGCGGTGAGAGGGCGACCCGGTGCTCGCCGTCCTTTACTTCCCGCGGTATGCCGATGCGCATTCGCCGACCAGGTTCGGCCCGCGGTAGATGAGCCCCGTGTAGAGCTGGACCAGGTCGGCGCCCGCGGCGAATTTCTCCGCCGCATCGCCGCCGCTCAGGATGCCGCCGGCGCCGATCAAGGTGACGTCCGCCGGCAGCACTTCCTTCAGCAGCTTGAGCACCGTGGTCGCGCGGTTGCGGATCGGCCGGCCCGACAGGCCGCCGGCTTCCTCCGCGTGCGGCAAGCCCTTTACGCCGTCGCGCGATACGGAGGTATTTGTGGCGATGACGCCTTCCAGGCGGTGACGGCGCACGGATTCGGCGATCGCGGCGATCTGCTCGCGCACCAGATCCGGCGAGATCTTGAGCACCAGCGGCACGCGCTTGCCGTGCTTCTTGGCCAAGGTCTCCCGGGCAGAAGTCAGCGCGCCGAGCAGTGTTTCGAGCGAGTCCTTTTCCTGAAGGGCGCGCAGCCCCGCCGTGTTCGGCGAGGACACATTGATGGTGACGTAGGAAGCGATCCGGTAGACCTGCTGCAGGCACAGCACGTAGTCGTCGACGGCTCGCTCCGGCGGCGTGTCGGCGTTCTTGCCGATATTGGCCCCGAGCACGCCGCGCCATTGCGTGCGCTCGATGCTCTCGACGAACGCATGCACGCCGGCGTTGTTGAAGCCGAAGCGGTTGACCAGCGCTTCCTTTTGCGGGATGCGGAACAGCCGCGGCTTCGGGTTTCCGGGCTGCGGCCGCGGCGTCACCGTGCCGACCTCGATGAAGCCGAAGCCCATGCGCGCGAACGCGTCGATGTGCGCCGCGTCCTTGTCGAGCCCGGCGGCGAGGCCCACCGGATTGGGAAACTCGAGCCCCATGGCGCGCACGGGGCGCGCGGGAATCGAAGCGACCGGCAGCAGGGCCGCCATGCCGAGCCCAACCTTATGGGCCGCTTCGGGAGGTAGTGCGAAAAGAAGGGGTCTTGCGAGCCTATACAGGCTCAAGGGCGCTCTTCCGCGGCGCGCCGTCCCAGCCGCCTCCAGGCGCCGCCGACGAAACCCTCGATCGGCTCGAACTTGGACTTGTAAGCCATCTTGGGGCTTTCGCGGATCCAATAGCCGAGGTAGAGGTAAGGCAGCGCCGTGGCGCGGCACTGCTCGATCTGCCACAGCACGTTGTAGGTGCCGAAGCTCGCGTTGCGCCGGTCGGGCTCGTAGAAGGTATAGACCGAGGACAGGCCGTCGGGCAGGTAATCGACGATCGACACCATCACCAGCTGGCCGGCGTCGCGGAATTCGATCAGCCGCGTGTCGACGCGGCTCTGCAGCAGGAAGTGCGAGTACTGGTCGCGGCTGTCGTTGTCCATGCCGCCGCCCGAGTGGCGCTTCGACTGGTAGCGCAGGTAGAGCGCGTAGTGCTCGAGGCGGAATTTGAGCGGCTGCACATGCGCCGTCAGCGCGTGGTGCTGCTTCCACGCGCGGCGCTGCGAGCGGCTCGCGCTGAACTGCGCCACCGGGATGCGCACCGGCACGCAGGCGCGGCAGGCGTCGCAATGCGGGCGGTAGGTGAAGATGCCGCTGCGGCGGAAGCCGGCCTTGACCAGGTCGCCGTACAGCTCGGTGTTGATCAGGTGGCTCGGCGTCGCGACCTGGGAGCGCGCCATGCGATCCGGCAGGTAGCTGCACGGATACGGCGCGGTCACATAGAACTGCAGTACTGCGTGCGGCAGGTCGTTAAGTCTTGACATTCCACTTTCCCGGCACCTGCGGGTAGTTTACCAGCGCCGCCAATTCGCGCAGGAAGCTGCGCCGGGGGATGTCCCGTGCACCGAGCGAGGCGAGGAGCGGCGTGTGCATCTGGCAATCAATCAGAGGGAACTCCCGCGCCCGGAGTTCCCCCACCAGGGCCACCAGCGCGACTTTTGACGCATCAGTTTCGCGCGAGAACATGGATTCGCCGTAGAACATGCGGCCGAGCGCCACCCCGTAGAGGCCGCCGACCAGCTCGCCGTCCTGCCAGGTCTCGAAGGAGTGGGCGTGGCCGGCGCGGTGCAGCCGCAGGTAGGCCTTCTTCATGTCCCCGCCCAGCCAGGTGCCCTGCGGCCGGTCGGCGCAGCCGCTGAGCACCGCGGCGAACGCGGTATCCACGCGCACTTCGTAGCCTTTGTTGCGCACGCTCTTGGCGAGCGAGCGCGACACCTTGAGCTCCCCGCAGTACAGCACCATGCGCGGATCGGGCGACCACCAGAGGACCGGCTCGGCGCCGGAGTACCAGGGGAACACGCCGCGGCGGTAGGCTTCGAGCAGGCGCTCGACCGACAATTCGCCGCCGGCCGCGAGCAGGCCGTTGGGGTCTTTCAGCGCCCGCTCGACCGGCGGAAACGGATCCTTAGCTTCGAGCCACGCTAGCACTTCACCTGTTGGCGGCAGTAGTTGTCGAGTTCCTGCACTACGCAGGATCCTGCCACGGCCCTGTGCTCGGTGCCGCCGTGCTCGATCTGGAGCTTGAAGGCGTATTTCTGGAAGAACTCGCTGAACATCTCGCCGCCGAGCGTACCGACGGCGTAGATCTCATCGCGCGCCGCATCCCATTCCAGCAGGATCGCGGCGAGCGGCTGGGGCGCCGGGCCGGCGACCACGCGGGCGCCCTCGGCCGGGTCGTACTGGCTGTGCTCGGAGCAGCAGTGAATCACGTTGGCGACGCGGTTGCGCGCGCTCTTCTCGCTGCGGAAGCTGATGAAGCTGATGTCCTTGGTCGGGTAGGAAAGCTTGTGCGCGCAGATCGCCGAGTACGCCACCACCGAGCGGCTCGCGCCGACGCCGCCCTTCCACTCGTAAGGCTGCCCGGCTACGGTCTTGAGCTGCGCCGGCTTCACCGGCTTTCCCAGGTTGAGCAGGAAGCAGGGCGTGGACT
>Ga0207675_100002435_pt1 | contig 18435 bp, 16 predicted proteins | sample KBSSwiS42_FD_184305 | JGI IMG/M metagenome (GOLD analysis project Ga0207675, IMG submission 184305) | Switchgrass rhizosphere microbial communities from Kellogg Biological Station, Michigan, USA - KBS Switchgrass S4-2 (SPAdes) (version 2) | ecosystem: Host-associated > Plants > Roots >... | reverse complement strand
TGTAGATGCGGCCGTTGACGCCTGTTCCCACGTAGGGCTGGCCATTAGGGCCGAGCGTGAGGCTCGTGTAGTGCTCGTCCGTGTCTTCCAGTAGCTCTTCCGGGGTGCCGTCGCTCGAGAAGCGAAACAGCACGCCTTTACCGGTGGTCTTGGGGGCCGGGGCCGAGGGCCCGTCCGAGCCGTCGTCGTCGCGGGCCGGCACAAAGCCGCCCGACTTGATGTCGTTTGCGATCGCATACACGTCGCCCTTGGGGCTGACCACGATCGATCGCACCTCCGTGCGATTGAAGTCGTACAGCACACTGGCGCGCCCTGGCGCCCGCACTTCATACAGCTTGGCTTTGTCGCTCGCCCCGGCGTACACGACGCTGCCATTGCGCTGGGTGGAGATGGCCAGGCTGACCAGGTGCTGCTCTTCCGCGTCGAAATAGACCTGCGCTTTGCCGTTCTGCTCGATGCGGAACAGCTTGCCTTCCGGCCCCGTCGCGGCAAATAGCACCTGCGCAGCCTTGTCGAAGGCGAGCGCCCAGACGTGCTCGACTCCCTCGAGCTTGGCCAGCGTCGACAGCTTTCCACCCGACCAGCGCAACACCTCGCCCTTGGGCATGGTACCGAGCAGCACGTCGCCCTTCCAGCCCTCGACCATCGAGGTGATGACCAGGGCCTTGGTCTCCGCAGCCACGCGCACCGAGCCGCCACGCACCTCGAGCAACTTGCCCTCGTTGCCGGTGCCGAGCAGCAGGCTGCCGTCCGAGCGCGGCAGCGCGCACCACACCGATTGCGCATCCGCCAGGGGCAGCGCCCCCAGGTTCAACCCGGCGTGCACGCGCCCTGCGCTGTCGATGGCGACCCCCTTGAGATCGCCACCCTGGAAATCTTTGCCTCGGTGCAGCTCGAAGCGCCGGGTGCCCACCGCCCCAGCGAGCGACGCACTGCCCAGCAGTGCCAGCAACGCGCTGCCGGCAACACCTAACCGAAAGGTCCTTCGGGTCATCGCAACACCGGCCTCACCTTGACGCTCACGCTATCAGTTCCAACCATGAAATCATCGAGCTCGACCACGTGGTAACGACTCGACTTGAATGCTTCGGGGGAAAAGCTGGCTGTCCGCTGGCGAATGCTGTCGAGCGCGCCGGGGGGAAGGTTCTCTGCCACCCGCCCCTTGAAGGTCACACCGCCTCCGGCAGCATAAGAAACGACCACGGCCTTCGGGGGATAAATTGGATCCTCCTGGTTGGCGATGAACTCGTCCAACGTCTCCGGAGTCGCTTTCTCGCGCTCCACCGAGTGGCCCGGGCGGATAGATAACTTCAGCGTGGTGTCTGCCAGGTACTTCGGTACGGGCACCGTGATCGTCCGAGTGAAAGGAGGTCCGGCGAACGGAATCAAGGTCAGCACGATGTTGACCGGTTGCCCGGCGTCTACCTCTGTCTCAATCGCTCGCGCCTCGCGCAGGCGCACGATCTCACGTGCGTAGGCCAGCTTGATCCGCACCGAGACCGAGGTGACGATGGCGGGCTCCCAGGGGTTGTTGAGCACCGCGCCCACAGTGGAGACCAGGTGGGAGCGCACGAACTCGCGCGGATCCGGTGTGCCGCCGATGGACACGCCGAAATCCTCCAGCGTCACCTCGCCGTGTCCCTGGATCGCGACCTTGCTGCGCGCCGTCCAGCTCACGTCTTGCCGTTCCGCACCGGTGGCTTGCAGCGCCTCGCCGAGCGCCATGGCGAGGAAGGTGGGCGTCATGAACTTTTCGTGCGCGACCTCGAAGGTCCAGTCGCGGTACGGGGCGCCGGGCACGCCGTCGATGTGGAAGGTCACCGGGATGACGGGGGCTTTGGCCGACTCTGCCACGACGATCGAGGCCTGGCGATCGTTGACCAGCGCACCGAGCGGTCGCACGGACATGCCGAGCTTGAAGGAAGATGCCTCGCTCGCGAGCATCCAGAGCACGCGGCCCACCGCGGTCGGCAGCGCGCTCACCCCTCCCTGCATCATGGGATGGCCGAAGGCCACCAGCCGGTCGCCTTCCACGCGCGTCACCGTGCCGAGGCCCGTTGCGTTGAAGTCGCCGGTGATCAGATTCACGGCGATGGCGCCGCCGTCCTCGTAGTGCAACGGCGCTCCCGGCTCCACGCCGCTCTGCCCGCCTCCTTGCAGCGGCTCGAGCCCGAGCGGCTCCAGCAGCTCGCGCGCCATGCCGCTCGCCAGCTCACCCATGCCGCCCAGCAGGATCGGCGTCGCCACGGCGCGCAGCCCGCTCGGATTTGCCTCGGCGAAGGGTCCACGCTGGCGCAATTGTTCGGCGTGACGATCCAGCCGATAGTCGCTCGGATCGCCGGCGAAGCGAGTGGCCGCCGACTCCGGCGGCTCGGCGCGCTTGGCCACCGGGCGCTCCGAGCCTTGCAGCGGCACGGGCACGGGCGAAAGGGGCCAACCAAACAGTGACTTGGGCAGCGGCCGCGCCAGATCCTCCAGCATGCTCTGGATCGGGGTGACGCCGGCCACGGGCTCCTTGCCGAAGCTCCAGCCGTAGGCGTAGGCGCCGATCATCTTGCCATCGATGAAGATGGGGCTGCCGCTCATGCCGCGCACCACGTTCACCACGTCCAGGCGCGGATGCACCGTCTTGATCAGAATCGCGTCCTGACGCGGGCGAAAGTTCTTGATGACATCGATGACTTCGACGCCGAAGCGCTCGGGCTTCGTGCCCTCGAATACGGTGAGCCCGTATCCCTTCATCCCGGGTCGGATCTGGTCGACGGGCAGGATGTCAGGACGAAAAGTAGCACTCCCCGCTTGGGCGAGCTCGAGCCCAGATGGGATCGACGCGAGGAGGCCACCAACGAGGGCGGTCATGAGCCAGGCAGTCCAACGCACTCGTCGAGTGTAACATCCAGGGAGCGTTCGCCCACAGCCACAGGCGCGAAACCCTTCACCTCCGCCAGCGCGAGCTCGAGCGCAGTGCCCAGGCCGCCTGCCCGAAATTCGCTGGCTGGTGGCGAATCCTTCGCCTGAAGCCTACCGGCGGCGCATGGTCTGGCCATGCTCGGCTTGGTCCTGGTGCTGTCCTTCGCCAGCTGGCTGACGGTGCACCTAGCCATCGCCTTCGAGCTATTTGCGTCGCCGCCGCGCTGGCGAGCCTTGATTTGCTTACTGCCGCCGCTCAGCCCGCTGGCGGCCTACTGGGCACTTAGGCAAGGCATGTATAGGCGAGCCGCGGCCTGGGGAGCGAGCGGACTTGCCTACCTGGTGCTGCTGTATGCAGCCTACCGCTGACCCCTGCAGTTGACCTCTCGCGCCGGGCGGGCGGGTCCGAGCTTTCGCCGCTGGCGGGTGGTGGCGCTCGCCACCCCGTCGCGGCTCTGGCGACGGCGAATTCCGCGCGCTGGGCGCGCGGCACGGATCCCGCAATTCAGCTCCCGTGAACGCGCTCCCGCAGCGCCGGCAAGGTGCCGGCAGGCAGGACGGGAGGAGAAATCAACATGGACGCCAGCAAGATGAAGATCGTTTACGTCATTTCCGAGCGCGGCGGGCGCAAGTTCTGGAATCGCATCGGGGTCGCTTTCATCAACTCCGACGGCTCGATGAACGTCAAGCTCGAGGCCATTCCCGTCTCGGGCGAGATGCAGGTGCGCGACTACGTCCCGCGCGAGGACGCGCAGAGCGCCGCCTCGAACCGAGCCAACGGTGGGGACTATCTTTCGCCGCTCAGCTGACGCGCGCGACGGGGGGAATGGCAGAAGCAGGCGGAGGGCACAGAGGGAGCGGGGGCGGAGCGGGAAACGTGGAGGGGCGGCCGCGCTTGCGGCCGCGGGAGGAGAGCACATGCAACACTGGCGCGCTTGGGCGCCGGTCCTCACGCGCATGGCGGCGACCGGTCTGGCGCTGCTCGGGCTGGCGGGGATCGGTTGGGCGGCAAGGGGATCGGGTGAATTCGCGGCGCTCTCCACGGCGCCCCTGGCGTTTGGCCTGGCGCAGATGGCGGGTTCGCGGGTCGGCGGTCCCGCCCCGCGGCCTTCGGCTGACCCCGCAGCGGCTCGAGCCCCCGTGCCCTGTGCGCCGCCGGCCGCGCCGGAAGCGGCGCCTCCTGCTCCCGCTCCCGAGCGACCGCCGGCGCAGGCCACGGCAGCGGCGGCGCCCGGGCTCACTGCCGACGGTCGCGTGATCCTGAATCGCGCCGGCGCAGCGGAGTTGCAGCGTCTGCCCGCTGTCGGTGCCAAGCGGGCGGCAGCCATCGTCGAGCTGCGCCAGCGGCTCGGTCGTTTTCGTCGCCCGAGCGATCTGCTGCGCATCCGAGGCATCGGCCCGCGCACGCTCGAGCGCATGTTGCCGATGCTGGTGCTGGACGCGGGCTAGCATTGCCGCCAGAGACACGAAACGAACGATATCCGGCGGATTGAACCGCCAAGACACCCAGGCCGCCCAGAGCCTGAGGATGAGGTGCTAGGTGGATCAGTTGCGCGTGCGCACACGCTGCCGCCAGGCGCTCGGCGCCTCGCCGACCACCCTGCGAAATTGCCGGCTGAAGTTCTGCAGGCTGGAAAACCCGAGATCGACGGCGACCTCGGTGAGCGGCGCATCGGAATGCAGCATGCGGCGCTGAGCTTCGCGAATTCTCGTGATGTCGAGCTCCGCTCGGAAGCTCGTTCCGAGCGCCTGCAATCGACGCTGCAGGGTGCGCGCGGTGATGCCCATGCGTGCCGCCGCGCGCGCCAGATCGGCGTTGTCCAGGTCCGTGCCGAGCACCGCGTGCAGTTGCGCGAGCAGGCTGGGGACGCCAGCCGCGCTCTCGCACAGCCGAGCGACGCTGTCGCGGATGGAGTGTTCCAGCGGTGGATCGAGCCAAGCCAGCGCCTCCCCCAAGTCCGTAAACAAGGCGACCGGGTAGGGCGCCGCGAAGATCTCGTACGAGCCGCTCACCACGGCGCCCAGCACACCCTCCGCGCGAACGACCGCATGTCGGATCACACGCCGCGCCAGCGTGGAGCGGTGCCGGCTCATGTAGCTCCCGATCAGGCCGAAGCTGGCGAGGTCCACGTGCTCCAGGCCGCGGATGTCCAGCAGCGACACGTGCTCGCCCGCGCGCTCGATCGTGCGCTCCACGAGATCGAACAAGCTGGTCAGGTTTTGTTGCTCCGCTCGGCCCCAGAGCGTGGCGCCCCAGAGGCTCGGCGTGGCGCAGAAGTGAAGCCACCCTGGGCCCATCACGTAACGGCCGAGCGGGTTCTGCACGAACGCGTCGACGCTCTGCTCTAACTCGAGGGTCCGCTCTTGCCCAGGCAACTGGGGCGACCTCGTGGTGTCCTTGGGACCCCCCGCGCGATCGGTCTCAGCGTGATCCATGCCCGACGAAAAGGTATCACGGGCTCGCCAGCCCCGCTGCAGCTTCGGCCGGCACGACGTTTCAAAGCGCACCATCCGGACCCACCGGAAACGTGGCGGGGTCCCTTTCACATACTATTCCGGTTCAGGTGCAACGTGGCGCGAAGTGATTGGGCATTTGGCGCGCGCGGGAACGTGAGCGTAGCAAGGCCGAGCTAGCCTGCTCTCGAGCGCCGGAAAGGTTGCGGCAACGTCATGGCTACGCGTTGCTTCAACCCCCGGTGCCGCCAACTACTCCCCAACCACGCTGCGCGACCAGAAACGTCTGCGCGGGCAATTTATTTCTGGGGCGGCTACTTTTGCGCGCCGGCTACTTTTGCGTGTTGCCCTCGACCGCTCTGCTCGTTGCTCTCGACCGCTCTGCGGAGTGCTTCCACGATCGGGGCGATGCGCTCGTGGTGCAGCTTGAACAGCGCGCGATTGGCCACTAACAGGCTCGAGATCGAGCAGATCGTCTCGCGTTCCTCCAGGCCGTTCTCCCGCAAGGTCGACCCCGTCTCCACCAGGTCGACGATCAGATCTGCAAGGCCCGTCACCGGCGCCAGCTCGACCGAGCCCTGCACGAAGATCACTTCGGCCTGCATGCCGCACGCGGAGAAATGCTTCTGCGCGATGCGCGGGTACTTGGTCGCGACGCGTGGCACGGGCGGCACGCGGGCGCCGACGCGCGCGGCCACCGCCATGCGGCACAGTCCGATGCGCAGATCGACCGGCTGATACAGCTCGTAGTTGCGCTCCAGCAACGTGTCGCGCCCGACCACGCCCAGATCGGCGCTGCCGTACTCCACGTAAGTGGGTACATCGTCCGGCTTGAGCAGCAGAAAGCGCACGCGCCCATCCTCGCTCTCGCGCACCAGCCGCCGGTCGTCCCCCAGCAGGCTCTCGGCGCTGATGCCCGCCTGAGCGAGCAGGGGCACCAGCACCTTCGAGATGCGTCCCTTGGGTACGGCCAGGGTGAGAGGACGGGGATCGGCAGGTTTGCTCATCGGCCCGCCCGCGGTACGCCGACCCGGGGCACGAGGCAAGCGACAGACGCTCGCCCGGGGCGTTTTTCTGCCGGAATTGTGCAAAAGTGAGCCGATGCTCTGGTCGCCGCCCGTCCTTCGGAGCCGTTTGCTCCTCGGCCTCGCCGCGCTGGCGGTCGCGCTGTACGGCGCCCGCTCGCGCGCGGCCCCGTCGGCAGCAACGTTCGGGTCCGCCGGCTCCGGATCAGACAGCGGCGAGGAGTCGGAGCCCGCCGACTCGCGCGCGAGCCGCCTGCCGTCGCTGAGCGGCCGCTTCGGCATCGAGCATCTGGCCAGCGCGCTCGCGTCGCCGCGACTCGCGGAACGGCTCGCCGGCATCCAGCGCCTCGCGGGCCTCGGCACGCGACCGGCGTTGCATCGGCTGGTGAGCTTCGCGCTGGAACACCGCGTCCAGCTCGGTGCCCGCGAGTGGCTGACCCTGGCTCGCGCGCTCGCGCCGTTCGCGCGCGACGACGAGACACGGGTGCTGCTCGCACTGTTGCTGAACCAACGCGCCGCGGAGCCCGCGGGGCCCGCGGAAGCCGCATTGTTCGAGCTCAGCCGCGGCACGGCGGCGCTAGCGCTCGCGGCAAGTCGTTCGGATACGGCGCTCGGGGTGCTCGGCGCCGCGCTGCGCGCGGGGGGAGCCGCAGCGGGCCTCGCGGCAGACGCGCTGCTCGAGTATCCGCCGGCGGATCTCGATCGCTTGCTGGCACTTCCGGGGGAACCGAGCGCGGAGCTCGCGCGCTGGCTCGGGGCGCTGGCAGATCAGCGCGCCTTCTATCCGCTGCGCGCCTGGGTGCGCGGCGAGAGCGCCGAGGTCCGCGCCGCTGCGGCCGTGGCGCTCACCCAGCTCGGGCAGCTCGAGACAGTGCCGCTGGCGCGTCAGTGGTTGAAGTCGGGCATACCGGTGCTCGAGCGAGCGGCGGTCGAGATCTTGGTGCTGACGCACGCACCCGAGGCGGGTGGGCTGCTGCGCCGGGAGCTCGAGAGCCATGACGAACCGAGCGAGCGGCTGCGCCGCGCGCTCCAGTTTCCGAGCCCGGAGCTGCTGCCGTTGGCTGTGGAGGCGCGCGCGCACGGCCCGGACGCGGCGCAGTCCTGGACGTTGCTCGGGCGCATCGGCAGCGCGCAGGCGAGCTCGCAGCTGGCAGCGGGCCTGGCTCGTCCCCAGAGCGCGTTTGCCGCAGCGCACGCCTTGTCTCGGCTGCCCGGCGCGGAGGGTTACGCGGCGCTCGCTCGCGCGCTCGACGCGCGCGTCGCGCTGCCGGTGACGAGCCGAGCAGCGGCGCTGCGCACGGCGCTCTGGCACGAGCGCTTCGCTGCGCTGCCCGCCCGCGTCAGCGAGCTACAGGGGTCGAAGTCGGCGAGCGAGCGAGCGGCGGGCGCCGCTTGTGCTTCGTTGCTGGGCACGGCGGCGGCGCTCGTCGAGCTCGGCTCCGCCGATCCGGTGCGCATCGAAGCGGCCGCTGATAATGCGCTCTGGTACGACGATTCGGTGCTCCAGGCGGCGGCACGGTTGCTGGCGGAGGCGCCGCCGGGTCGGGCTCGCAACGCGTTCGCATTTGCTCTGCTGCGGCCGATCGGGCGCCGTGCGGTGACGTCCAGCCTGCTCGAGGCACTGGTACGGGAGGGTGGTGCCGCCGCGCCGCTGGCGCTGCGCGCGCTCGCGAGCCGCGACGAGCCGCGCCTCGACGCCTTTGCCGAAGCCTATCTCTCGCATCCCGATCCGATCTTGCGAGCTCACGTGGCGCGAGGGCTGGGCGAGAGCTCGCGCGCCTCCGCCATCGGGCGCCTGGCGCGCAGCTACGAGTTCGAGACCGAAGAGAGCGTGCGCCAGGCCATCGTCTGGGCGCTCAGCGGTCGCCGGGGGCCCACCGTCCAGCACACTCTGGAGCTGGCGGCCCAACTGGACCCGAGCGTGAAGGTCCGCGCCGCAGCGCGTCTCGCGCTCGGCGGCGTGCAGCTCGGCGACCCCCCGCCGGGCAACGACTTCCTGTGGGCCGAGTTGCGCTCCGTGCCGGCGGAGCTCGAGTCGAGTGCGCCTGCCGTCCCTGCCACCGCGCCGCTCGAGTCCCCGGCTGCGCCGAGCCAGGCGGGCGAGCCGGGGCTCTTGCACCTCGTTCCGGGCCTGGCCGTGCCCGTTTTTGCCGATGCGGCAGGTCTCTTGATCGTGGCTGGAGTGAGCACTCATCCGCTCGCGCTGCGCTGGCACTGAGCCAGCCCCGCGCGACCTCCTGCCGCGCGACCTCCTCGAGCGACGACGATGCAGCGGGGCCGGCGAAATTGTCATCGCTTCAGCGGGGCCGGGGTACTAAGTTTTCGGGCACTCGAGTGGCGTCACGGAAGATGGAACCAATCGCGTCCGCCTCGAAGACGGGCCCCGGCGCCCTCGCGGCGACCGACGGCGGAGTCGGGCCCGAGGCGGAGCTCTCGCCGCTGAGCTTCGAGCGCGCGATCCAGCGCCTGGGAGCGATCGTGGAGAGCCTGGAGGAGGGCGATCAGCCGCTCGAGGAATCGATCGCGCTCTTTGAAGAGGGCATGGCGCTGGCCAAGAGCTCGCAGGACATCCTGGACCGCGCCGAGCGACGCATCGAGGAGCTGCTGGGCGTCGATGCTCAGGGCAAACCGATCGTGCGCGAGATCGACCCCGACTGAGGGGAGAGACGGGGCGAGAGGCAGCATGGCATCGTCGGTTCGCGCCATCACTCGGAACGCCGCCGCCCTGCTCATCGGCAACGAGCTGTTGAGCGGGAAGGTGGAAGAGCGCAACCTGGCCCCGCTCGCCACCAGCTTGCGAGCGCTCGGCATTCGCCTGGAGCGAGCCCTGATCATCGGCGACGACCGCGCGGCGGTGGCGCGCGAAGTGCGCTCGCTGAGCGCCGGCCATGACGTGGTGTTCACCAGCGGCGGTGTGGGCCCCACGCACGACGACGTGACGCTGGAGGGCGTCGCCGACGGGTTCGCGGTCGCGACCGAGATTCATCCCCACCTCGCGGGGTTGGTGAAGTCGCACTACGGCGCCGCGTGCACGCCCGACCACCTGTTGATGGCGCGTGTGCCCGTCGGCGCGCAGCTGCGAGCCAGCCCCGAAGTGCAGTGGCCCACGGTGGTGATGCGCAACGTCTGGGTCATGCCGGGCGTGCCGGAGCTGTTCCGGATGAAGCTCTTGATTGTGCGCGAGCATCTGATCGGCCCGAGCCAGATCGTGAGCCGAGCGCTGTTCACCCAGATGGAGGAGACGGATCTCAAGCCGCTCCTGGATCGCGCCGTCGCGTTGCATCCGTGCATCGAGATCGGCTCGTACCCCAAGTGGTTCGACGCCAGCTACAAGACCAAGGTGACCTTCGACGGCGTGGTGGAGAGCCAGGTGGAGGCCGCCGTAGAGGAGCTGATCGGCCTGCTGCCGGCAGGGGTCATGCGGCGCTGAGCCTGTCCGGCGCTGCCTGGTGCCGCCTGGCGAGCGCCGATCAGCGCCGCGCGGCAGTGCCGATCAGCGCCGGACGGCGGGCGCGCAACAACCCTGGTTTCGGCTCTGGCACGCGGCGTGCTCACCGGTTCCGGCATGGGCCTGGGAGATCGAGGGGAAAGCCACGCGGCCCGAGCGGCCGCGTTCACGGCGCAGCGCTGCCTGGAGTTGGGCCGTGCGCCGTCGCAGGGCGCCGTCGCCGGGCGCGAGCGCTCCAGCGTGCGCGAGCGGGCGCTGCGCAACGGGGTGGCGTCGCTGTCGGACGAGGAGTTGCTCGCGCTGTTGCTCGGCACCGGCGCCGCCGGGCGACCCGCGAGCTCGGTCGCCTGCGGGCTGCTGGCGGAGCTGGGCAGCCTCGACCGCATCGAGCGCGTGGGCCCGTACCGGCTGAGCGAGCAGCGCGGCATCGGCCGAGTCAAGGCCACCCGGCTGCTCGGCGCCATCGAGCTCGGGCGACGCGTCGCGCTGCGCGCGTTGAGCGACGAGCGCAGCCTGGTGGGCTCGTTCGAAGCGGTCGCCGCTTGGGCTCGCCCCCGCCTGGGCGGCCTCGATCACGAAGAAGTCTGGCTGCTCTGCCTCGACGGCAAGAACGGGCTGCGCTCGACGCGGCGCATCGGTCTCGGCGGATTGCACGGTTGCGCGCTGCGCCCCGCAGATGTGTTGCGCCCTGCGTTGGAGGACGCGGCCAGCGGCATCGTGCTGGTGCACAATCACCCGAGCGGGGACCCGACGCCCAGCCTGGCGGACATCGAGCTCACGCGCACCCTGGTCGAGGCGTGCCAGATCGTGGGGCTGTATTTGCTCGATCACGTCGTGGTCGCCCGCTCCGGCGCAGAGTCCTTGCGGGAGCTCGAGCTGTTCGACAATGGTGCCTGACAGGAGTGCCCGGCGCGCGGCCCTCGCCACGAGGTGGGCCAAGGGGCGGCGCCCGCGTATAGTCGCGGCATGAAGCGCCGACTCGCCTGGACGGCTTGCTGGCTTTGCCTGTTGCTGTCGACCTCATTGCTCGCGTCCCGTCTAGCGCGAGCCGCTCCCACGTCCACCGGCTTCGCTCTCGATCGCTACCAGCCGGCGGAGGCCGGCAGCGACTGGTTTCAGAGCGAATCTCTCGATCTGCGCGGCAGGGCTCGGCCCGGCGTGGCTCTGGTGGGCGACTTCGGCTACCGGCCGCTGGTGCTGCGGGACGCCGCGGGAGAAGAGGTCAGCCCGATCCTGCGCTACCAGTTCTTCTATCACCTGAGCGCGAGCGTGATCATCGCCGAGCGCCTGCGCTTTTCGGCGAGCGTGCCCTTCCTTCTGTATTCGCTCGGCGGGCGCGGGACCCTGGCGGACGTGCAGGGCTTTGCCGACGTCGAGGTCTCGAGCCCGGACGGCAGCGGCATCGGCGACGCCCGCTTCGGGCTCGATCTACGCCTCGCTGGCGAGTATGGCAGCCCCTTCACGCTGGCGGTGGGCGCGCGCGTGTTCGCGGCCACCGGGCAAGAGAAGTTCTTTGCCAGCGACGGCCTGCCGCGCCTGGCGGGCCGTCTGATGGCGGCGGGTCGAGCCGGGCTGTTCGCGTATGCGAGCGAGCTGGGCATCGTGGGCCACGTCGAACGCGACGATTTCCTCGCCATTCCGTTCGGAACCGACCTCAGCTTCGGCGCGGCGCTGGGGCTCCGTCTGCTCGACGGCACCATCCACCTCGGCCCCGAGTTGCACGGGTCCACGGTCGTGAGCGACTCGGGCGACGGCCTGTTCAAACGCGCGACCACGCCGCTGGAGCTGGGGTTCGGCGCCAAGTTCCTGCTGGGCCAGGGCGTGCGCCTGGGCGCAGCCCTGGGCGCGGGCCTCACCTCCGCGCTCGGTTCGCCCAGGATGCGCTGCCTGGTTTCGCTCGACTGGCTCTTGCCGACCTCGCGCGTGGACATCGAAGGCCTGCCGCCACCGCCCGCGCGCGATCTCGACGGCGATGGGGTGGTCGACGAGCAGGACGCTTGTCCCGGTGTGGCCGGGCCGTTGCGGCCGCTGGAAGTCGCTCGCAGCGGCTGTCCCGACCCGCTGGACAGCGACGGCGACCGCATCAGCGACGACGTCGACGCCTGCCCGCGAGAGGCAGGGCCGGCGAGCGGCGATGCCCAGCGTCACGGCTGCCCGCCGCCGCCCGACGCGGATGGCGACGGCATCGCCGACGCCGTGGACGCTTGCCCCAATGTGCCCGGCGTTTTGCAGTCGGAGCCGGCGCAACGGGGCTGCCCCCCCGACGCCGACCGTGACGGCATCGTCGACAGCCTGGATGCGTGCCCGGACGTCGCGGGCGAGGCCTACCCCGATCCGAAGCTGCGCGGCTGCCCCCGCGCTCGGCTCGAGCGGGGCGCCATTCAGATCAACGAGCCGGTGAGGTTCGCAGCCGGCAGCTCGCAACTGTTGAGCGAGAGTGACGCGCTGCTCGGCGCGATCGCCCAGCTCTTGATCGAGCACACCGAGATCGAGCACGTGGTCGTCGAGGGCCACACCGACAAGAGCGGTTCAGCCCGCGCCAACCTGAAGCTGAGCCGGGACCGCGCGGCCGCGGTGGTGAAGTGGCTGGTGGCACACGGCATCTCCTCGCGCCGGCTCAACTCGCGCGGCTTCGGCTCGACGACGCCCATCGATAGCAACGACACGGTGGAGGGTCGTGCTCGCAATCGGCGCGTCGAGTTCCGCGTGCTCGGCCCGAACGACGAACCCGTGGTCGCGCCGAATAGGTGAGAGCCTGCCGGGCTCGGCTCCAGGGATGATTGAACCGCCGGGCCGCCAGGGGCCTCGTCTTGGCGGATCCCCTCTCGGGCGAGGGTCAGCTGGCGTCGTCGAGCATGCGCTCGGCGATGAGCTGGGGATCAGCCCGCCACATCGTGGCTTCGACGGTGGAGCGCAGGCGTTCCACCTTTTCGCCGTCGAGGATGGGCTCACCCCGGGCGACCGCGGCGGCGTCCGCCTGCGAGAGGCGAACGGCTCGAAAGTAGCTGCCCGACGTCGCCGAGGCGCTCTGCTCGGGCGAAAGCGGTACAGCGCCCGGCCGTTCCGTTGGCACTGATGCGAGTGCGTGGTTGCGAAAAACACCCTTCATTTTGGGCTCTAGCTCCTGTCTGCGAGTGTCTCGACCCCACCAACTACAGCGGGTATTTCGCACGAACCTTGAGGCGAAAGTCGCTCCGCCCGGCACATCGGGGCAGAACGCGTCGCCCCGGATGGGCTCGGCGTAGCTTTGACTACCTTAGAGCCTATCCCGGTAGGCTCTTATCCTCCTCGAATCCGCCCGGAGGACAGTGAACCGCCCCGACGCAGAGGTCGCCAGGCAGGCGCAGAGCCGAGCTGCTCTATTCTTCTTCGGTCAGGTAGGTGTAGCTGCCCATGGCCTTTTCGTAATGACGCATCAGGAGCTTCATCTGTTCCAGGGTCATGCGGCCTTTGCTGAGCGCGGCCTCCGCCTGCTCGCGCACGGATTCGATCATGCTTTCCGGCTGGTGTTCCACGAAGCGCAGGACGTCCGCCATGGTGTCGCCCTTGATCACGTGGCTCACGCGGTAGCCGTACTCGGTCACGCGCACGTGCACGGCGTGGGTGTCGCCGAACAGGTTGTGTAGATCGCCCAGGATCTCCTGATAGGCACCGTTCAGGAACATGCCCATCACGTACGGCTGGTTCGGTGTGAGGGTGTGCACGTCGAGCGTCGAGCGCACGTCCTCCACGTCGATGAAGTGGTCGATCTTGCCATCACTGTCGCAGGTCAGATCGGCGAGCGTCGCACGCACACTAGGACGCTCTTCCAGCCGATGGATGGGCATGATGGGGAAGAGCTGGTTGATGGCCCAGGAGTCCGGCGCCGACTGGAACACCGAGAAGTTGCTGTAGTAGATCGAGCTGGTCGTCTTCTCGAGATCGTGCAGCTCCTCCGGCACGAAGCGCAGGCGCTGCAGCGTCGTCTGGATCTTTTCGCAGCAGCTCCAGTACAGCGCCTCGGCCTGCGAGCGCTCGCGCAGCCCCAGGTAACCGTAGCGGAACAGGCTCTGCGCCTCTTCCTTGGCCTGGCAGGCGTCGTGCCACGACTCCTGCACGTTCTTCGGCATGATGCCCTGATACGTCTCGTACAAGACCTGCAGCACGCTGTGCGAGTCCTTGCCCGGCTGCGTGGGCACACCGGACACGGCGCGCCCCTGGCCCACCACGTCGAACAGCAGGATGGACTGGTGCGCAGCGATGGCACGGCCACTCTCACTGATCAGCGTCGGCTCCTTCATCTCCGCCTTCTTGCAAGCCGCCTGGACCGTGGCGACCACGTCGGAGGCGTATTCGCTCAGCGTGTAGTTGCAAGACGCGTGGAAGTCTGTCTTCGAGCCATCGTAGTCGATGGCGAGGCCGCCGCCGATGTCGAGGTACTGCATGTTGCAGCCCATGCGCGCCATCTCGACGTAGATGTTCGACGCCTCCTGGATGGCATTCTTGATGGGGATGATGCTCGAGATCTGGCTACCGATGTGAAAGTGCAAGAGCTGCAGCTCATCGAGCCGCTTGGCTGCCGAGAGCCGATCGATCAGCTGCACTAGCTCCGGCATGTTGAGGCCAAACTTGGCGCGCTCGCCCGCCGAGTCCGCCCAGCGCCCCATGCCCTTGGTGGCGAGCTTGGCGCGCACGCCGAGGTTGGGCTTGATGCCCAGCCGATCGGACGCCTTGAGCACGATATCCAGCTCCTCGAGCCGCTCGAGCACGATCAGCACGGTGCTCGAGAAGCGCTGGGCAATCAGCGCCGTCTCGATGTAGGTGGCGTCCTTGTAGCCGTTGCACACGATGAGCCCGCTCTCGCCCTTCATCGAAGCGAGTGCAATCAAGAGCTCCGGCTTGGAGCCCACCTCTAGCCCAAAGTTCCAGGGGCGCCCGGCTTCCACGACCTCTTCCACGACGTGGCGTTGTTGATTCACCTTGATCGGGAACACGCCGCGGTAGCTGCCCAGATACTCGTACTCCTTCATCGCGCGGCCGAAAGCCTCGTGGATGCGCCGGATGCGGTGCGCCAGGATGTCCGTGAAGCGCACCAGGAGCGGCAGCTCGATGCCGCGCGCCCGCATGTCGAGCGAGAGCTCGTACAAGTTGATGGCATTCGCCGACGAGGGATCGGGCGTCACTTCCACGTGGCCCTTCTCGTTCACCGAGAAATAGGGATGGCCCCAGTCGCGCACCTGATACAGCGCTTCGCTGTCCTGCACGGTCCAGGCCTTGGGCTCGCTGCTCGGCAGCTGGCGCGTCGACACGCGCGGCGGCGGCGCGCCACTGCGCTTTGCGTTGGCCTTGCCGTTCGCCTTGGTGACGGAAGGGGAGTCGGAATTTGCCATAGCTTGGATCTCTCGTCGGGGTGCGGGGTGTCCCCGCAGAAAACAGCGCGGGGTGGCCTCGCAGAAAACAGCGGCTCAGCCGCCAGGCCAGAAGTTGTGAGGGATGGCCTCTCTTTTGTACAGCGAAAGCAGGTCCATGCCGACCGCAACGCTGATGTGCAGCAAGAAGCCTGCGTAGATGCTGCGCGTGCGCATCGCGAGCGAGCCGAGCACGACGCCGGCGACGATCGCTCCGTGCGCCTCGAGGTAGGGCTTGCCGTAGTGGATCATGCAGTAAGGGACAGCCATCACGAAAATCGCCGACGAGCCGAGGGTACGCCGCAGGGCCCCGACCATCCAGCCTCTGAAGAATAACTCGAGCGAGAAAAACTGCACCCAGTACATGGCCTCCCAGGCCATAAAATCGAAGACGCTGCGCGAGCTCTGTTTGTAAAACGGGTAGTACGAGCCAAAGTCCGGCTGCTGCGCGACGAGCAGCAACACTGGGATGACGATGGCGAGGCACAAACCATAGATCCAGAGGTGGCTCAAAAAGCCGCGACCGCGCAGCCCCATGTCGAGCAGGGAGTCCGACGGGAACAACAGCTTCCAGGTGAGGAGCGGCAGCATGACGTAGCCCACGGAGCGCGCGAAGCACCACCAGCCGTACGCGTACAGCTCGTCGTACGTATCAAATTGGAGCCATTTCCATGAGCCTGCGTACAGCGCCTCGAGCTCGGGCCGCAGCGTCGTCTGGAAAAATTGCCGGCCGCCGTAATACTCCTGCACCGTCAGGACCACCGCCGCGATCAACAGACACGCGGCGGGTCGCAGATCGCGCTCTGCGCCGTGCTCGATGCGGTAGCGGCGCGCCTCGTCATCCAGCTTCTGCCAGGTATCTTTGAAAAACCAGATCAGCACCGGAGCGATCGCCGCCAGAATCGGGATCGGCAACAGCGCCTTGATCGGCGGGTAAGAAAACAGGGTCGTCAGCCACGACACCGGCTCCAGCTGCAGCGTCGGCAGCGCGAGCGGCTCGAAGTGCGGCGCGGCGAAGACGCCCAGCGAGCTCATCGGTGCTGGCGCCTAACACGCGCCCTGCGCGCCGTCACCTCTTACTATGGTGGGGTAGCGCTGCCGGCGGGGAAACCAGCGCGCAGCGGCGGCGGCGGGGAGGCGGCCTCGGAGAGGCGTCTCGGTGGCGCCCCGGGGGCGACGAGCTCAGCTTCGTCCATCCAGGTTTTCGCCCGTAAACGTGTCCGTGCCCGTCCCCGAAGGTTACCGCTGGCTCGCGGTCGCGCGGGTATGGCCCCTGGCGAGGCATTTCGGGCACGAGCACGTTTACGGGACAGAATTCAGGGACAGGCCCCGGGGGCGACAAAGTCCTGGCTTGCGTGTCTGGAGGTCCGTTGCTAGCTTCCCGCGCCCTCGCGCACCCCGCCCGGAGCATTTGATCATGAAAACGTCGTCTCCCTCGCTGTCTCCCAGCAGCCAGTCTTCCAGCAGCCAGTCTCCCAGCAGCCAGTCTTCCAGCAGCGGCTCCTCTCCGGCAGGGAAGGTCAAGGGCCAGTTCGAGAACAAGGGCAAGTTGCTCAGTGCCGTTCAGGCGCTGGCGACACCGGCGCTCTGGCTCGATCGCGTGAGCGCAGACAAGGGTCTGAGCAAGGTCAGCAACGCCAAGCTGTTGCGCCTGCACGCGGCGCTCAGCCGCGCAAAAGAGCAGTTCGGCAGCCGTGACAAGCTGATCGGGGCTGTGCTTTCGGTCGGCAAGCGAGCGGGCGATGAGGGTTACAAGTCCCGGCTGGCAGGCTACCCGTTGCCGCGCCTGCTCGATCTGCACGATTCGCTGACGAAGTCGGCTGCGGCCACGGCATCGAAGCCGAAGGTTGCCGCGGCCAAGGCTCCGGCCCGCACGAAGAAGGCCAAGCAAAAGGCCGCGGCCGGCGCTCGCGCCTGACGCGTGCAGGGCTAGCGACGGCTAGAGGCCGTGTTCCGCAATCCAGCGGTTGGTGAATACTGCCGCCTTGGCGTAGCTGCGCTCGATATCGTGGAGCAGGCGATCCTCGATCAGCCCGCCGACGCCGAAAACTCGCGCTTCCGCTCGCGCAACATAGGTACGGCGACACGAGCGCTCCGTGAGCGGGGTGGTGGAGAGCTCCCCCGAGATGCTCAGCTTGCTGGCAAGCGAGCGCGGCGTGACCTCCAGGCGGTAGCGCTGCCCAGCGCGATCCAGCACACCGCGCTCCTGGTATGAGGCTCCCTCGCTGAGCAGCCGTTTGAGCGCTGCGGGCAGCTCCCCGAGCCGTGGCACCGCCTCCACCAGGCGGTGAATTTCCGTGCCCCGCTCCTCCGAGCGAATCACCCGCCAGCTCTCGAAGTGCAACTCCTCGAGGAACAGCTTCTGGTTGTAGGCGTCGTCCAGGAAGATCCGGCTCCAGAAGACGTCCGCGCTGCAGTCGTAGGTGTGCTCGATGCGCCGTTCTTTCATGCCGTTCTTCGTCTTGTGCTCGCGCCCGCGCGGAGCGCCGCCGGACTCTGCCACACTCCGCCGTGGAAACGGGGTCCCAGAATGCCGCTTGCTGGACTAGGATAAACGTCGATGTATTCGCCCGGTCCGATTGCCGCGCTGCCCCGCCGCGTTGGCTGGGCTGAACAGACGCTCATCATTTTTCTGAAGGACGTGGCAATCGAGCTGCGCACCGGCGAGGTGGTGACGACGAGCGCCTTCTTCGGCTTCGTGATCGTGATCATGTCGTCGCTCTCTTTCTACGACTCGGACCTCACGAAACCACAAGTGGCGGCGGGTGCCATCTGGCTGCCCACGGCGTTCGCCTCCGTCCTGTCGCTGAGCCGCACCTGGCAGCGCGAGCGCCAAGAGAGAGCCTTCGACGGCCTGCTCGTCTCGCCGCTCTCTCACAGCGCCATCTTCATGGGCAAGGCGCTCGGCATGTTTGTGTTCCTGCTGGCGGTGGAGGCGGTCGTCGTGCCCACCGCCGCGGTGCTGTTCAGCATCGATTTGACGCGCTTCGGGCTGCGGCTGCTGCTGATCGCGCTATCTGCAACGCCGGGCATCGCCGCCGCGGGCGCCCTGTTCGGGGTGATGACGGTGCGCACGACGGCGCGCGATCTGGTGCTCGCGATCGTGCTGTTCCCGCTGCTCTCGCCCACGCTGATGGCGGTGGTGGGCGCCACGCGCGACCTGTTCGACGGGCAGCCGCCGGAGATTCTGCTCGGCTGGTTCAAGGTGATG
>Ga0207675_100002433_pt1 | contig 18445 bp, 14 predicted proteins | sample KBSSwiS42_FD_184305 | JGI IMG/M metagenome (GOLD analysis project Ga0207675, IMG submission 184305) | Switchgrass rhizosphere microbial communities from Kellogg Biological Station, Michigan, USA - KBS Switchgrass S4-2 (SPAdes) (version 2) | ecosystem: Host-associated > Plants > Roots >... | reverse complement strand
ACCGACGACCAGGAGCTGGACGGCCCCGCGGACGGCCGACCATACCACCGCGCGGGCCTGGCGCACCCCGTCCACCAGCGGCACCACACCAGCCACCAGGAGCAGGATCGCGAGCGCCAGTACCGTCCGGGCCACATCGTCCATCCGCCCACCGTATCGCCACCCGGGTACCGCCGGCGTCGCGGGTCGTTCGGCCTGTCCTCGCTGTGCTTCGCGCGGTCCGGGTCAGGGGCCGGTCTGCGAGGAGTCGGGGTGCGCGGTCCTCACCCTGGGCGGGCGATTGGCCGCGGTGTTCCGGGTTGGCGGGCGCCACAGGTACACGGCCATGGCGAGGAGCCACAGGCACCAGGCGACATAGCCGGCGAAGTTGGTGAGGCTGGCGGCCTCCAGCCCGAGGGGGATGAGGACCCCGGTGGCGATCAGGGCGGCGGCGAGGTAGCCGAGGTAGGCCATCCACCGGGGGGCGACGGCGCGGGTGACGGCCAGGGTGATGAGCACGGTGAAGGCGGCGGTGAGGGCGTAGCCGATGGTCTCGCCGAGGATGGTGCCGAGCCAGGTGTGGACCAGCTCGAAGGTGTGGTGGGCGTCGGCGGTCCTGGCCGGGTCGGTGGCGTCGCGGCTGATGCCCGGCACCAGCAGGACCCAGCGGGACAGGCCGACGACCTGGACGGCGGCGGCGACCACGCCGAGGCGGGCGATCCATCGTCCCTGGCTGCCGCCGGCCAGGCGGCCGAGCAGGATCCCGGCGGGGGCGAGCAGGGCGGCGCTGAGCATCAGCACGACGAACCAGGCCATGACGGCGCCCTGGTGCTGGCGGTAGAGCTCGAGGATGTCGGCGGTCGGCTCCTTGAGGATCTGCGGGTACTCGAAGACCGATCCGAGGGCGGTGAAGCCGGCGATGGCCAGGAGGGCCGCGGTGGCGATGGCTGCGGCGGCGAGGCGCCGGGTGGTCTGGGTGGTCTGGGTGGCCATGGTGCGTTCCTTTCGCGTCGTGCTGACGGTGGGCCTAGGCGGCCTGGTGGTCGGCGCCGCGGTCCCGGTACCAGCCAAGGGTCGTGGCCAGGGCGTCGTCGAGCGGGGTGGCCTGGTCGCCGAAGCTGGCGCGGAACCTGGTGTCGTCGACGACCCAGCGGTCGGTGAACTGGTAGAGGGTGTGCAGGTACTCGCGGAGGGCGGGCCTGGCCACCCCGGCCAGGCGCAGGGCCGTGCGGCCGGCGGCGAAGACGCGGGGCCGGTGGCCGGCGAGCCGGTAGATCCGCTCGATGACCTGGCGGGTGGTGCGGGTCTCGGAGATCGGCAGGTGCCAGATCTGGCCGGCGGCTTCGGGGTGGGTGGCCAGGGTGATCAGCCCGGCGGCGACGTCGGGGGTGAAGGAGTAGCTGTGGGGCTGGTCGGGGTTGCCCATCACCTGGGCGGTGCGGCCGGTCAGTGCCGGCCCGAAGACGCTCTCGCCAAGGGCCGAGCGGGTGGTCCCCGGGCCGAAGTAGTCCGAGGCCCGCCCGATCGCGACCTCCAGGTCCCCGGCCTGGTGGGCGTCGAGGAGCTCGGTGGTCATGGCCGCCCTGGTCGCGGCCTTGGCCGAGGTCGGCCGGGCCTGGAGGGACTCGACGAGGTCACCTCCGCCGGGAGGGCCGTAGGCGTAGAGGTTGTCGAGCACCACCAGGCGAGCGCCGGCGGCCTGGGCGGCGGCGACCACGGCCCGTTGCAGGGGCGGGAACTCCTCGACCCAGCGGGTGTAGTTCATGGCGTTGAGGCAGAAGTAGACGACGTCCGCTCCGGCGGCGGCGCGGGTGGTGAAGGCCGGGTCGGTGGCGTCGCCGCCGAGCACGCGGGCTCCGGCGACCTCGCCCTGTCCGTTGCGGTTGACCGCGACCACGTCGACGCCGCGGCCGGCGAGCTGCTCGGCGACGAGGCGGCCGACCTGGCCGGTGCCGAAGACGACATGGCGGGTCATGACGAGGCCTCCTGGCTGCGGTTGACGAGGACGGGCAGGACGGCGGTGAGGGCGGTGACGACGATGGCGCCGCTGGCGCCGAAGACGGCGAACTGCTGGTCGACCCGCACCCCGGCGGCGGCGGTGATCGCCCAGCCGGCGGCCCAGACCGCGCTCAGGACGACCGGCCAGGCGACGGCGCGCCGCCCCAGCAGCGGCCGCAGGACCACCGCCTGGAGGATGCCGACGGCGGCGCCGCACACGGCCCCCTGGACGGCCAGGTCGGCCAGGCCGGTCCTGAAGTCGACCACCCAGGTGGCCGTGGCCAGCCCGATCATCAGGCCGGCGGCGGTGGCGGCGATCCACCGGGCCGGCGACGGCCGGTTCCGGCCGAATCCCCAGGCCTGCACCGCGCCCAGGATGGCGCCGGTGACCAGCCCCCCCAGGAGCGCCCTGACCGGGCTGTCGACGGGACCAAGAAGCAGGTCGGTGGTGAGCCCGCCGAGCGGGAAGCCGACGAAGGTGACCATCCACCGGGCGGCGGTTCGAAGGGGGCCGGGGGCGGTCGCCGCCGGCGCGGGCGTGGTGAGCTCGGACATGCGGGGCTCCTTACTGCTGACGGGTGGTGGGTCGGCCTGGTCGGGGGTGCTGGCCGGCGATCCAGGCGGCGAGGATGCTGTCGGGGTGGTCGGCGAGGTGGTCGCGGACCAGGGCGTCGAGGAGCTCCTCGTCGCCGACGAGGTGGGCTGCGGCCACGGCCACGAGCTGGCGGTCCCTGGTCGTGGTGGCGGTCGCGGCCGCCCTGGCCAGGAGCTGGTCGCTGTCCCGGCTGACCAGCGCGGCCGCCACGAGCACGGTGGGCGAGCCGCCTGAGCCGGCCAGGGTCTGGATCCGGGAGCTGGCCTCGGCGTCCCCGGCGATCAGCCGGCGGATCAGGAGGTGGATGTCATCGGGCATGGCAGGAACGATCACCCGGTGGGCTGACGATCCGCTGACGACGGGCTGGCGACGCCTGTGACCGGCTACCCTGAGGCATGCTCACCGTCGGGGTGCTCGGCCCGCTCGAGGTCCGGCGTGACGGGCGGCCGCTCTCGGTGCCCTCCGGCAGGACCACCGAGGTGCTGGTCCGGCTGGCGCTGGATGCCGGTCAGCGCGTGTCCGCCGAGCGGCTGATCGACGACCTGTGGGGGGCGGCCGCCGCCGGCACGGGCAGGAACACCCTGCAGTCGAAGGTGTCCCAGCTGCGGCGGGCCCTTGGCGAGCCGGCCCTGGTCAGCGGCGGGCACGGGGGCTACACCCTTGAGCTCGACGCCGGCCGGGTCGACGCCCTCCGGGTGGTCAGCCTGGCCGCGACCGCGTCCTCGGCACGACGCTCCGGCGACCCCGCCTCGGCGGTGGAGGCGGCCACCGGGGGGCTCGGCCTGTTCCGGGGCGAGGTCCTGGTCGACGCCGGCGACGGCGAGTGGCTCCATCCCCACCGGGCACGTCTGGAGGAGGTCCGGCTCGGCCTGCTCGAGGACCAGGCGGCAGCCCGGGTCGACCTCGGCGGCGGTGCCGAGCTGCTCGCCGAGCTCGAATGGCTGCTCGGCCAGTACCCGCTGCGCGAAGGCCTGTGGGTGTCCTTCATCACCGCCCTGTACCGCGCCGGCCGGCAGGCCGACGCCCTGGCCGCCGGCCAGCGGGTGCGCCGGCTGCTCGTCGACGAGCTCGGCATCGAGCCCGGAACGGCCCTTCGCGATCTGGAGCGCCAGATCCTGCGCCAGAGCGCCACCCTCGACACCGCCCTCGCCGCCGCCGGGACGGCGACCCTGGTCGTCGGCAACCTGCCCGCCCTGTCCACACCGCTGGTCGGACGTGCCGACGACCTCGCCGCTGTCGGCCGGCTGCTCGACCGCAGCCGGCTGGTCACGCTGGTCGGGCCGGCGGGCGTCGGCAAGACCCGGACCGCGCTGGAGGCCGCCCGCTCCCTGCACCCCGCCGGCGGTGTCTGGCTGGTCAGGCTGGAGGTGGCGGACGCGGCCACCTCGATCCTGCAGCTGGTGACCGAGGCGCTGCAGCTCACCGGGGGCGAGCAGGCACTGCTGGACCGCCTCGCGGGCGCCGAGACGGTGCTGGTCCTGGACAACTGCGAGCACGTCATCGACGGCGCCGCCGACCTGGCCACCCGGCTGCTGGACCGGGCCCCGCCCCTGCGGATCCTCACCACCAGCCAGGCACCGCTGGGCGTGGACGGCGAGACCGTCTATGCGGTGGACCCGCTGCCGCTGGCCGACTCGGTGACGCTGTTCGCCGACCGCGCGGCCAGGATGCGCCGGCGGTTCGCCCTCGACGACGACACCACCGCCACCGTCGAGGCGGTCTGCCGGTCCCTCGACGGCCTGCCCCTGGCGATCGAGCTGGCCGCCGCCCGGGTCAGGTCGCTGTCGGTCCAGGAGATCGCCCGGCGGCTGGACGACCGCTTCACGCTGCTCCAGGACCCCACCAGCCGGCGCCCCGAACGACGGCGCGCCCTCGCCGCGGCCATCGCCTGGAGCTACGACCTGCTGTTCCCCGACGACCAGCGGGGCCTCTGGGCGCTGTCCTGCTTCTCCGGCGGGGCGTCCCTGGCCGCGGCCGAGCATGTCCTGACCGCGCTGGGCGTACCCGGCAGCTCGGCGGTCGACGTGATCGACCGGCTCGCCGACCGGTCCATGCTGAGCGTCGAGACCGCCGAGGACGGCACCACCCGCTACCGGCTCCTGGACAGCATCCGCGCCTTCGCCGCCAGCCGCCTCGAGGAGGCGGGGCAGGTCGACGACGCCGACGCCGCCCACGCCGCCTGGTTCGCGCGGGCCGCCGAACGGTGCGCCGCCACCGTCCGCGGCCGGGCCCAGCCCGACTGCCTGGCCCTGGTCCGCGCCGAGCGGGCCAACATCGACAGCGCCCTGGCCTGGGCCGCCGCCCACGATCCCGAGCTGGGCCTGCGCCTGGCCAACGGGTTCGGCTGGACCTGGGTGGTGCTCGGCGACGGGGTCGCCGGTGCCGCCCGCGTACGAACCGCGCTCAAGGCGGCCCGGGACCACGCCACCCCACGCGAGCAGGCGACCGGCCTGCTGCTGGCCGGCTGGCTGGAGGCGTCCGCCGGCAACGTCGACCAGGCCCAGGAGGACCTCGACGGCGCCCTGGCCATCGCCGAACGGCTCGGCGACGACCGCCTGCGCGCCGACGCCCAGCGGCACCTGGCGTTCCTGCGCATCCAGCAGGGACGCCCTCAGGACGTCCTGGAGCTGGCCGGCCGCAGCGTGGCCGTGTACCGGCGGCTCGAGCTGCCCTGGGAGACCGCGGCCAGCCTGCTCCTCGGCGCCTTCGGGTCGATCATGGTGGGCGACACCGTCAGCGCCACCCGGGCGGCGACCGAGGCGGTGCGGCACCTGACCCCCATCGAGGACAGCTGGGGACTGGTGCACGCCGAGGCGATGCTCGGCGCCGTCGCCAACGCCGAGCATCGCTTCGCCGACGCCGACGCCGCCCTGACCCGGGCCGCGGAGCTCTCCGAGCGGCTCGGGTTCGTCGGCCAGGCGGCCCTCCATCTCACGACCCTTGGCCGCGTCCAGCAACGGTCCGGCGCCCACGACCGGGCCGCAGCCACCCTGGGCCGGGCCATCCAGGCGGCGACCACCGGCGGCGACCTCCGCATCGCGGCGACCGCCCGGATCCATCTGGCCCGCACGCTGCGCGGCGCCGGGGACGAGCTCACGGCGCGAACCCTGCTGGAGGAGAACGACCGGTGGTACCGGGCATCCGGAGGAGGCGACGGCGCCCTGCTCACCCGCTGCCTCCTGGCCGCCCTGTCCCTCGAGCCCGGCACCGGGGAGGCGGCCGTCCAGGACCTCCACACGGTGCTCGAGGAGGCACGGCACCACCAGGACCTCGAGACCCAGACCCTGGCCTTGGACGCCCTGGCCCACGCCGCCGCCGCCGGCGGCGACCTGCCGGGGGCGGAGCGGCTACTGCAGGAGGCGGACGGCCTGCACGCGCAGGTCCGGCACACCCTGGACGACGCCGACCGTTTCGACGCGAGGATCGCTCGCGAAGCGCCGCTCAGACGGTGATGACGATCTTGCCCCGGATGTGGCCCTCGGTCAGCTGGCGCATCGCCTCGGGAACCTCGTTCAGCGGGTAGCTCGGGCCGACGTCGGGGACGAGCTTGCCGGCCTCCAGCAGCTCCCGCAGGGTTTGCAGGTCGTCCTGGCCGGGCTTGGAGCTCAGCATGCCCAGCCGCTGGCTGACGAACCGGGACAGCAGCGGCGCCCGCAGGTTGCGGAGGAAGCCGCCCATGAGCCGGCTGCCCCCTTCGCCGCCGACGATGACCAGCGTCCCGGTCGGGGTCAGGGCCCGCCGCAGCGCCGAAAGGCTCCGGCGGCCGGCGGTGTCGAGGATCAGGTCCCAGTGGCGGGTCCCGTCGGTGACGTCGGCGCGGGTGTAGTCGATCACGTCGTCGGCGCCGAGGGAGCGGACCAGCTCCAGCTGGCCGGTGCCGGCCACCCCGGTGACCGTGGCCCCGAACGCCTTGGCCAGCTGGACCGCGAACGACCCCACCGCCCCGGCGGCCCCGATGATCAGGACCCGCTGGCCCGCCTGGATCCGGCCAACGTCGCGGAGCGCCTGGAGGGCCGCGAACCCCGAGATGGGGACGACGGCCGCCTGCTCGAAGCTGACGTTGGCCGGCTTGGCGGTGAGGTGGCTCTCGGGGGCCAGGGCGTACTCGGCGAAGGCGCCGTCGCACCAGCCGAAGACCGCGTCACCGGGCCGGAACCGGGTCACCTCGGGCCCGACCGCCTCAACCTCGCCGGCGAGGTTCATGCCCCGGACCGCGACCTTGGGCTTGCTGAACCCGAAGCCGATGACCCGGAGCAGGTAGGGCAGGCCGGTCATGACATGCCAGTCGCCCCGGTGCAGGCCGGCCGCCCTGACCCGCACCAGCACCTGGTCGCCGGCCGGCACCGGCTGGTCGATGGACCGGAACTCGAGGGTGTCAGTGTCGCCGTAGCGGTCCTGCACGATGGCCTTCATGGTGCGCGCTCCCGTCTCGTCCGGTCCTCCGGCATTCCGGAGGCTTACGGTGTAAGGTAGCCGTACAGTGTAAGGTTGTCAACCCATGGACGTCGCGGAGGACACCAGATGGCCACCCAGACCCACCGCGGCCCGGCGCCCCGGGCCCCCCTGACCAGGCAGCGGGTGCTGGACGCCGCCGTCGAGCTCGCCGACAGGGACGGTGTCGGGTCGCTCAGCATGCGCAGGCTCGCCCAGGAGCTCGGGGTCGAGGCCATGTCCCTGTACCACCACGTGGCCAACAAGGACGCCATCCTGGACGGCCTCATCGACATCGTGTTCAGCGAGATCGAGCTGCCCTCCGGCCAGACCGGCTGGAGGGAAGCCATGCGCCAGCGGGCCGTCTCGGCCCGGGAGGCGCTGCGACGCCATCCCTGGGCGACCAGCCTGATGGAGTCGCGCCCCACCCCCGGTCCGGCGAACCTGCGACACCACGACGCCGTCCTCGGCATCCTGCGCAACGCCGGCTTCTCGGTCGAGCTGGCCGCCCACGCCTACTCCCTGCTGGACGCCTACCTCTACGGGTTCGCGCTGCAGGAGACCAGCCTGCCCTTCGGCACGCCGGAGGAGACCGCCGAGGTGGCCGAGGCGATCATGGCCGAGTTCGCGGCCGGCACCTACCCGCATCTCACCGAGATCGTCGTCGAGCACGTCCTGCAGCCCGGCTACGACTACGGCAACGAGTACCAGTTCGGGCTCGACCTGATCCTGGACGGCCTCGACCGGGCCCTCGGCGCTTCCTCGACCGGGAACAGCGGCGCCGTATCGGTCAAGGGCCTGGCCAGGGCGGCCGACCTCAAAGAGACAGGGCGACCGCCCTGACCGATGGAGGAGGTTGCCCCTTGGGCTCGGAGCGATACCGGCTGGTCACCCGGAGTGACTTCGATGGGCTGGTGTGTGCTGTGCTGCTCGAGCAGCTCGGGATGGTCCGCGACATCCTGTTCGTCCATCCCAAGGACGTACAGGACGGCCAGGTGGAGATCGGCCCTGGCGACATCGCCACCAACCTCCCCTATTCGCCGGACGCCCATCTCGTGTTCGACCATCACCGCAGCGAGACCGTTCGCAACGCCACCATCGCCGCCAACCACATCATCGACCCCGACGCGCCGTCGGCGGCCAGGGTGGTCTACGACTACTACGGCGGGGCGGAGCGGTTCCCGAGCATCGCGCCGGACCTGATGCGGGCCGTCGACCAGGCCGACTCGGCCCAGTACTCGCTGGAGGAGGTACTGGCGCCCAACGGCTGGGTGCTGCTCAACTTCCTGATGGACAGCCGCACCGGGCTCGGGCGCTTCCGCGACTTCAGGATCTCGAACTACCAGCTGATGATGCAGCTGATCGAGGCCTGCCAGCACCACGGCATCGACGAGATCCTGCAGCTGCCGGACGTGCGGGAACGGGTGGATCTCTACCACCAGCAGACGGCGGCGTTCGTCGCTCAGCTCCAGCGCCGACATCGGCGCCCTGATGCTGTCCCACGGCGGCGGCGGCCACGCCAACGCCGGCACCTGCCAGGTGCCCCACGACGACGCCGACCGCGTTGTCGACGAGCTGGTCGGCCAGCTGAACGCCGCCACCAGGACCCCGGTCTAGGGCCGCTCGGACCGGCGCCCGGGTGACGCGCCTCAGCCGCCGCCGAGGAGGGCGGTCAGGTCGCCGACCGGGCCGAGGTGGCGGAGCTTGTCGGGGTTGATGATCGAGCGGACGGTCTGGACCCGGCCGTCGGCGATGTCGAGGGCGAGGACGCCCAGCAGGCGGCCGGCCGAGTCCAGGGTGAGCAGGCCGGGGTGGCCGTTGATCTCGGCCGGGGCGTTGCCGATGCCGGCGGCGCGGCCCCGGCGGGCCAGGCCGATCAGGAACCGGGCGACCCGCTCGGCTCCGTAGAGGGGGGCGGCCAGGGCCGGGGCCTTGCCGCCGCCGTCCCCGACGAGGACGGCGTCGGCGGCCAGCAGGCCGACCAGGCCCTCGGTGTCGCCCTCGTCGACGGCGGCGAAGAACCGGCGGGCCAGCTCCTCACGCTGGCGCCGGGAGGCCTCGAACCGGGGGCGGCCGGCCTCGAGGTGGCGGCGGGCCCTGGCCGCGGTCTGGCGGCAGGTGTCCTCGGACCGGCCGACCAGCCCGGCGATCTCGGCGTAGGGGTAGCCGAACACCTCGTGGAGCAGGAACACCGCCCGCTGCACCGGTGACAGCCGCTCCAGCAGGACCAGGAAGGCCAGCGACAGGCTGTCGGCGGTCTCGGCGTGGACGGCCGGGTCCGCAGCCTCGCCAGTGACCAGCGGCTCCGGCAGCCAGTCGCCCACGTACTGCTCGCGCCGGGCCCGGGCCGAGCGCAGATGGTCGATGGCCAGCCGGGTCGTGACCGTCGACAGGTACGCCTTGGGCGAGTCGACCTCGGCGCCGCCGGCGACGGCGCGGTGGAACCGCAGATACGCCTCCTGGACCAGGTCCTCGGCCTCGCTGGCGCTGCCCACCATCCGGTAGGCGATCGAGAACAGCAGCGGCCGCAGCTCCTGGTAGGCGTCGCCCTCGTCCATGGTCCTCCCCAGTCAACCAGATCCGGCACCCGTCCCCCAGGACGAGGCAGGGCGGCCGGGCGTGACAGCGGCGCCGCTGTCACGGGCGGCACCGGCTCCCCGTCTGAGAGGGAGAAGACGCCGACACAAGGAGCTGATGATGCGGATCTTCGTCGCCGGGGCGACCGGGGCGCTGGGCCGCCGGCTGGTGCCGCTGCTGGTCGCGGACGGGCACCAGGTGACCGCCATGACCCGCTCGCCTGGCAAGGCCGCCGGGCTGCGGGCGGCCGGGGCCGAGCCGGTGGTCGCCGACGCCCTCGACCGGGAGGCGGTGCTGGGCGTGGTCGCGGCGGCCCGGCCCGAGGTGGTGGTGCACGAGCTCACCGACCTGGCCGGGGCCACCGACCTCAGGAGGTTCGACGCCGGGTTCGCGGCCACCAACCGCCTGCGCGTCGAGGGCACCGACCACCTGCTGGAGGCGGCGCGGGCGGCCGGGGCCCGGCGCCTGGTGGCCCAGAGCTTCGCCGGGTGGCCGTTCGCCCGCGTCGGCGGACCGGTCAAGACCGAGGACGACCCGCTCGACCCCGACCCGCCGGCCGAGCTGCGGCGCACCCTGGACGCCATCCGCCACCTCGAGGCGGCCGTGCTCTCGGCCGAGGGGATCGAGGGGGTCGTGCTGCGCTACGGCGGCTTCTACGGCCCCGGCACCTCGGCCGGGGTTGGCGGGTCCATGCTCGACGACCTCCGCCGGCGCCGCTTCCCGATCGTCGGCGCCGGCAGCGGCGTGTGGTCGTTCGTCCACATCGACGACGCGGCCACGGCCACCGTCGCCGCCGTCGAGCGGGGCGCCCCGGGCGTCTACCAGGTCGTCGACGACGACCCGGCGCCGGTCTCGGAGTGGCTGCCAGCCCTGGCCGCGGCCGCCGGGGCCAGGCCGCCCCGGCGGGTCCCGGTGTGGCTGGCCCGCCTACTGGTCGGCGAGCACGGGATGGTCCTGATGAACAAGGTCCGTGGGGCGTCCAACGCCAAGGCCAGGCGCGAGCTGGGCTGGCGGCCCGCCTGGCCGAGCTGGCGCCAGGGCTTCCGCGCCGGCCTCGGGGACCGCCTGGGGGTCGGCTCGGCCTAGGGGCCGGCCGGCCCGGGCCCCGCAGGACCGGCTGCTCACGGTCCCGCATCCGGCCGGCCGGCACCACCGGCAGGATCAGCTATGGCATGGGCCCATTCCGCCCGGCCCTCGGGCGGCGGCCCTGGGGGCTCGGGGGCGGGCAGCGACGGCGGGACCCGCAGGATGCGGGCCGCCCAGGGGGGCAGCCACCAGTTCCAGCGGCCGAGGAGGGCGACCAGGGCCGGGACCAGGAGGGCGCGCAGGATGGTGGCGTCGAGCAGGATACCGGCGCCCAGCGCGGTGGCCATGATCTTGACGTCCAGCTCGGGGATGGCGGCCATGGAGGCGAACGACAGGAACAGGATCAGGGCGGCGCAGGTGACCAGGCGGCCGACCCGGCCCAGGCCCTGGACGATGGCCGTCCCGGTCGAGCCCGTGGCGTCGTACTCCTCGCGCATGCGGGCCAGCAGGAAGACCTCGTAGTCCATGGACAGGCCGTAGAGGAAGGCGAAGGCCATCAGCGGGACCCACACGGCGATGGCGCCGGTGGCCGGGATGCCCCAGATGGCCTCCGAGCCGTGGCCCTCCTGCCACACCAGCACCAGCACCCCGTAGGCGGCGCCGATCGACAGCAGGTTGAGCGCGATCGCCTTGAGGGCCAGCAGCAGCGACCGGAACGCCCTGGCCAGCAGCACGAAGGTGACCACGGCGACAGCGGCCAGCAGCAGCGGGAAGCTGCCGTAGAGGCTGGCGGTGGCGTCGATGGCCAGGGCGCCGCCGCCCCCGACCCGCGCGCCGGGCAGCTCGGCGGCGGCCAGGTCGCGGACGCGTTCGACGGTCGCCTCGCCCTCGTCAGTGCTCGTCTCGGCGACGGGCAGGACGCTGACCAGCCCGGTGCCGTCGCGCTGCCAGGCCGGCCCGGCGGGGGCCACGGCCAGCTGCACCCCGGCGACCCCGTCGAGACGGTCGGCGGCGGCCCGCCGGTCGGTGCCGGCCGGGACCAGCACCTCGATGGGGTTGAGGACGCCGCTGCCGACCCCGGCCCGCTCCAGCCGGTCGAGGGCCTCGCGGGCCGGGCCGGACTGGGCCAGGACGGCCGCCGGCGGCTCGCCGAGGCGCAGCCCGAGCGCGGCCACGCAGAGCGGGACGAGCACGGCCAGCGCGGCCAGGGTGGCCAGCCAGCGGTGGCGGGCCACCCCGGCGGCCCAGCCGGTCCAGCGGCGGCTGGCCGCGCTCCCCCGCCGGGCCGGGTCGCGGCGGGCCCGGCGGCTGGCCGGCCAGTCGAGCCGGGGCCCGACGGTGGCCAGCAGCACCGGCAGCAGGGTGAGGGTGGCCAGGGTCGCGGCCAGCGGGATGAGCAGGCCGGCGAGGCCGATGCTGCGCAGGAACGGCACTGGTAGCAGGACCAGGGCGAGCAGCCCCACGGCGACGGTGCCGCCGCTGGTCACCACCGCCCGCCCGGCGGTGGCCATGGCCCGGTGGACGGCCTGCTCGGGGTCGTGACCGCGCTGCAGCTCCTCCCGCCAGCGGGTCACCACCAGCAGCGAGTAGTCGATGGCCACCCCGAGGCCGATCAGGGCGACCAGGAACTGGACGATGAAGCTGACCTCGACCAGCCCGGTCAGGCCGAGCACGGCCAGGAAGGTGGTCAGGATGGCAACGGCCGCGATGAGCAGCGGCACCAGGGCCAGGAACGAGCCGAACACGAAGCCCAGCACGCACAGCGCCCCAACGGCCCCGACCAGGGTCTCGACCAGCACGCCGGTGTCGGCCGGCTCCTCGGCGGCGGTGGCCCGGAGCTGGTCGAGCCCGGTGACCTGGACATCGGTGCCGGCCGGGAGGGCCCGGCGGAGGCCGTCGGCGACCTGCTGGCCGATCGCCGGGTCGCCACCCTCCTGGCCCTGGAAGGGGCCCCACACCAGGGCGTAGACGACCCGGCCGCCGTCGACCACCAGGCGGCGGTCGCCGGTGGTGGCCGGCCAGGCCAGGACCCGCAGCCGCGGGTCGGCGGCGACCCCGGCGAACGCCCGGGCGAGGGCGTCGCGGGTCCCGGGGCTGTCCGCCGCGGTGCCTTCGGGCAGCGTCACCACCGGGACCAGCGGGTTGCCGGGCCCGCCGTTGCCGTAGGCCTCCAGGATGGCCACGTTGGCCTCGTAGCCCTCCTGCCCCGGGAAGGCGAACTCCTGGGACAGCCGGCCCGGCACCACCCCGGCGGCGGCGCCGCCGGCGACCAGGACCACCAGCCAGGCCGCGACCACGGCGAGCTTGTGGCGGAGCAGGAAGTAGGTCAGGCGCGGCATGGGTCGCCTCCGGGATCGCTGGCGGCTGGTCGCCAGATCGTGCCGCCGGCGGGCGGGGCGGGGCGTCGGCCGGGAGGCGGCTCGGTGCCTGCACATCCCGCGCAGGGCGGCCCGGCCGGCTACGGCGGCGGGCGTACCTCAGCCGAGGTGGCCGGGGCTGACCAGGCCGGACTCGTAGGCGAAGACGACCAGCTGGGCCCGGTCGCGGGCGCCGAGCTTGACCATCGCCCGGCTGACATGGGTGCGGGCGGTGGCCGGGCTGACCACCAGCCGCTCGGCGATCTCCTCGTTGGACAGCCCGGCGCCGGCCAGGGCCATGACCTCGCGCTCGCGCTCGGTCAGGGCGGCCAGGTCGACGGCCGCCGGGCTGCGGGCCTGCCGGCGGGCGGCGGCGAACTCGGCGATCAGGCGGCGGGTCACGCTCGGGGCCAGCAGGGCCTCGCCCTCGGCGACCACCCGCACCGCCCGCAGCAGCTCCATCGGGTCGGTGTTCTTGAGCAGGAAGCCGCTGGCCCCGGCGGCCAGGGCCTCGAACACGTACTCGTCGAGCTCGAAGGTGGTCAGCACCAGCACCCGGACCCCGGCCAGCAGCTCGTCGGCGACGATGCGGCGGGTCGCCTCCAGCCCGTCCAGCACCGGCATGCGGATGTCCATCAGGACCACGTCGGGCCGGGTCGAGCGGGCCAGGTCGACCGCGGCCGCCCCGTCCCCGGCCTCCCCGACCACCTCGATGTCGCCGGCGTCGTCCAGCAGCGCCCGGAACCCGGCCCGGACCAGCCCCTGGTCGTCGGCCAGCACGACCCGTATGACCGGGATCACGGGGCGGCCACCGGCAGGGTGGCCTGGACGCGGAAGCCGCCGCCGGGGCGGGGGCCGGCCTCCAGGCTGCCGCCCAGGGCCCTGGCCCGCTCCCGCATCCCCAGGATCCCCTGGCCGCTGCCGGCGCCGTTGCTGTTGCCCGGCCCATCGGGGGGGCCGGCGCGGCCCCCCCGAACCCCCCCGGACCCGGCGCGGCCGTCGTCGGTGACCTCGACCACCACCTGGCCGTCGTGGTGGGTGACGGTGACCTCGGCCCGGCTGGCCCCGGCGTGGCGGACCACGTTCGTCAGCGACTCCTGCACCACCCGGTAGCAGGCCAGGTCGACGGCGGACGGCAGCCGCCGCGGCTCGGCCCCCAGCGACACCGTGACCTCGACCCCGGCTCCGGCCGCCTGGGCGACGAGCACGTCCAGCTCGGCCAGGCCGGGCGCCGGGGTCAGCGGGGCCCGGCCGCCGTCGCCGTCCGCCTCGCGGAGCACGCCGAGCATGGCGTGCAGCTCGCCGAGGGCCTCATCGCTGGCCTGGCGGATCGCGGCCAGGGAGTCGGCCGCCTTGTCGGGCCGGCGATGCAGCAGGTGGGCGGCGACCCCGGCCTGGACGCTGATCACCCCGATGGTGTGGGAGACCACGTCATGCAGCTCCCTGGCGATCCGCATCCGCTCCTCGTCGACCCGGCGGCGGGCCTCCTCGTCCCGGGTCCGCTCGGCCCGCTCGGCCCGGTCCCGCAGCTCGGCCACGTACGCCCGCCGGGCCCGGACCGCCTCGCCCCACCACATGGCCGCGAACACCGTCACGGCCGCGTACAGCGGTTCGCCGTCGAACATGGTGTCGCCGTAGAGGAACAGCTCGGCCGCGGCCACCGCCACCGCCGTGACGGTCGCGGCCAGCCAGGCCGTTCGCCGGGGCAGGGTCAGGGCCACGGTCCACAGGGCGGGGTAGACGGCCAGCTGGGACGGGCCCTCCGGGTAGGTGCGGGCCGCGTAGACGAGCCCGCAGGCCAGGGTGACGGCCAAGACCCCGAGTGGCCAGCGGCGCCGCAGCACCAGGACCGCCGGCCCGGCGGCCAGCAGCAGATAGGCCCAGGCGTCCAGCGGCCGCCAGTCCGGCGAGTGCCCGATGCGCTCGGAGGCCCAGCAGCCGAGCACCTGGACCAGGCCGAGCACGAGGACGAGCAGGACGTCGGCCAGCAGCGCCCGGCCGTGGGCCAGCGGGTTCCGCCTGGTCGGCTCCATATGGCAACGATAGGCGCGGAGGGCGGGCCGGGGCATCCGCCCGGAGGCGTAGCCGCCGCCTCCCCGGCTACGCGCGCCTGCGTACCCGGCGCCGCCCTAGACGCCGGGGGCGGTGAGCCAGACGGCCTGGTACGGGTCGAGCACGACCTGGCCCTGGTCGACCCGCGCCGGCTGGCCGGTGATCTGGTCGACCGGCTGGTCGTGGCCGACCAGGTACAGGGCCATGGGGCTGGCCTGCTGGGGCTGCTCGGTGACGTTGTGGACGGCGAGCAGGGTGCCGAGCGGGTGGCGGCGCATGAACGCGAACAGCTGCGGCTGCTGGAAGTCGACGACCTCCACCGGAGTGGCCGCGTGCAGCTGAGGGGTACGGCGGCGGGCCTCGGCCAGGGCGACCAGGGCGGAGAAGATGCGCTGGGTGACCGTGCCCGGCTCGGTGCGGCGCCGGGCCAGCTCCCAGTCCATCGCCGGGCGGTGCAGCCAGCGGTTGTCGGCCGCCAGGGCCGGGTCATCCAGGTAGCTGTGGTCGTTGCGCAGGCCGAGCTCGTCGCCCATGTACAGCAGCGGGATGCCGTCGTAGCCGAAGATCAGGGCGTGGCCGAGCAGGATCCGGCGGATCGCGAGGTCGACCAGGGTGTCGTCGCCGGCGGCCAGGGCGTCCTCGAGCCCGGCCATGCTGGCCATGGTGCCGCTGGTGCGCCGGTCCCCGGTGACGGGGTTGTCCTGGAAGACCTCGCCGCGGGCGAAGCTGCCGGGGAACTCGCCGGCGTAGAAGTCGGCCAGGAAGCGGCGGTGGGCGAAGCCGCTCCAGCCGAGGGCGGCCGCGTCCTCGTCCAGGACCGCCCAGCCGATGTCGTCGTGGCAGCGCAGGTAGGTCGCCCAGGCGGTGGAGGCGGGCTTGGCCGGCAGCCGGCCAAGGACCAGGGTGGCCAGCCGGGCGTCCCGGGTCGCCACCGCCGACCAGTACTGCACCATCAGGCTGTTGTGGTAGGCCAGGTCGGAGATGCGCCCGTAGTGGCGGCCGACGCCCAGGTAGGCGGCCAGGTCGACCGGGCTGACAATGGCCTCGGCCTTGAACACGACCGACGGGGCGACGATCCGGGCGCAGGCCCGCAGCGCCTGGAGCAGGTCGTGGACCTCGGGCTGGTTCTGGCAGTTGGTGCCGAGCCGCTTCCAGATGAACCCGACCGCGTCCAGCCGCAGCACCTCGACGCCGCGGTTGGCCAGGTTGAGGAGCACGTCGGCCATCTCGGCGAAGACCCGCGGGTTGGACCAGTTCAGGTCCCACTGGAAGCTGTTGAAGCTGGTCCAGACCCACTTGCCGGTCTCGGGCAGGTAGCTGAAGTTGCCGGGGGCGAAGTCGGGGAAGACCTCGGGAAGGGTCCGCTCGTAGGCGTCGGGCAGCTCCCGGTCGCCGAACATCCAGAACATCGCCTGGGCCTCGGGGTCGCCGGCCCGGGCGGCCACCGCCCACTCGTGCTCGGCCGCGCAGTGGTTGAGGACCAGGTCGACGCAGACACTGATCCCACGGCCCCTGGCCAGCCCGCACAGCCGCTCCAGGTCGTCCATCGTCCCGAGCCTGGGGTCGACGGCCCGGTAGTCGCGCACGGCGTAGCCGCCGTCGGAGTCCCCCTCCCGCGGGGCCAGCAGCGGCATCAGGTGCAGGTAGCGGACACCCAGCTCGCCGAGGTAGTCGAGATGCTGGCCGACCCCGTCAAGGGTGCCGGCGAACCGGTCGGCGTAGCAGACGTAGCCGATGATCCCCGGGTCCTGGAACCAGTCCGGCTGGATACTGCGCTCCAGGTCGAGCAGCTTCAGCTCCTCGGCCCGCTCCCGGTAGCGTTCGGCCAACAGCACCGCGACCCGTTCCAGCAGCTCCCCCAGGTCGTGCCGCTCCCCGTACGGCCCGCTCAGCCCCTCGGCCAGGTCGTGCCACCAGCGCCGCAACCGCACCACGAACAGGTCGACGTCGCGCCCGGGCAGCCCGTCCAGCACCTCCCGCGCCCGCCCCTCGACCCCCTCCGGCACCCCGCCGCCCATCCCACCTCCTCCCGGACCGTTCCGGCGCCTTCAGGACGCCCTTCACCCCGCCGGCGCCCGGTTTGGCCCCCCGGTTGGCCCCCCGGAACGGGAGCGTAGCGGACAGGCAGGCGGCGTGCTCGGGGTGTCCACAGCCCTCCGCAGGAGGCTGAGGCGGCCGGTCAGCAGCCGGACCAGCGGTCGACCCGCTTGAAGCGCTGCACCCGGAGGAAGGCCTCGCGAACCCGGGCCTTGGAGAGCCGGCCGGCGGCGACCGCCCGCTCGAGGTGGCCGAGGACGGCCGGGACGGCGGTGTGGCCGGACAGGACGAGCTGGTCGACCCCTGCGGCGACCGCCCGCTCGGCGGCCACCGGGAGGGGGACGGTGCCGGCGATGGCCCCCATCTCCAGGGCGTCGGAGACGGCCAGGCCGCCGAAGCCCATGCGCTCGCGGAGCAGGCCGCCGACCACCGCCGGGGAGAGCGTGGCCGGGGTTCGGGGATCGACGGCCCGGACGAGCAGGTGGCCGACCATGACCGCGTCAAGGCCGGAGTGGATGGCGGCCCTGAACGGGACCAGGTCGCGGGCGTTCAGGCGGGCCATGCTGGCCTCGACGACCGGCAGCCGGCGGTGGGAGTCGACGGTGGTGGCGCCGTGGCCGGGGAAGTGCTTGCCGACGGGCGCGACCCCGCCGGCGGACAGGCCGCGCATGAAGGCCACGGCGGCCCGGCCGGCGGTCGCCGGGTCGGCCCCGAACGAGCGGTCGCCGATGATCCCGTCCCAGCGGGCCCCGGTGACGTCCAGGACCGGGGCCAGGTCGGCCGTGATCCCGAGGGCGGCCAGGTCACGCCCGATGGCCTGGCCGTAGCGCTCGACCCGGTCGGCGGGCAGCCGGCCGAGCTGGCGGGCCGACGGGGTGGCCCGGACGATGCCGGCCAGGCGGGCCACCCGCGTGCCCGGCTCCTGGTCGACGGCGACCTCCAGCGGGATCTCGGCCCGCCCCTTCAGGTCGGCCACCAGCGCCCGGACCTGTACGGCGGAGGCGACGTTGCCACGGAACAGCAGCAGCCCGCCGACGCCCCGGTCGACCAGCCGCCGGCTGACCACCCCAGGCCGGGTCCCGGGGAACCCGACCAGCAGCAGCTGGGCCAGCTGGGTACGAAGAACCGGAAGCGCGGCACAGCCCCGCTCCTCCGGGGAGGCCGGGGCTGTGGACAAGGGGGCGCACCCTTCCCCGGGCTCGGCTACGCTCCCCCTCCGGGGGGCCTCGCAGCCGGAGGTGGGGTTCGCGTGCGGGTCCGCGGAGGTCGGGTTCGTGGAGGTGGGGTGCGCGCCTGCCTGGTCGCGGGGCGACCCGCCCGGGTCGCAGGCGGCCAGCGTCAGGACCAGCATCAGCGCGGTCGCCAGGAGGTGGCGACGGGTCAGGCCTCGACC
>Ga0207675_100002430_pt1 | contig 18452 bp, 16 predicted proteins | sample KBSSwiS42_FD_184305 | JGI IMG/M metagenome (GOLD analysis project Ga0207675, IMG submission 184305) | Switchgrass rhizosphere microbial communities from Kellogg Biological Station, Michigan, USA - KBS Switchgrass S4-2 (SPAdes) (version 2) | ecosystem: Host-associated > Plants > Roots >... | reverse complement strand
CCATCGACAGCAGGATCTCGCCGATGCCGAACAGGCCGATCACGGCGATCAGGAAGTCGAAGCCGCGCATCAGGTCGGGGAATCCGAAGGTCAGGCGCAGCTGGCCGGTGACCGTGTCCATGCCGACCGCTGCGAGCGCGAAACCAATCATCATCGACGCCAGGATCTTCATCGGTGAGCCCTTGCCCATGCCGACGAAGCTGCAGAACGTGAGCAGGTAGACCGCGAAGAACTCCGGCGGGCCGAACTTGAGCGCGAACTTGGCCACCAGCGGCGCCAGGAACGTGATCATCAGCACCGCGAAGAAGGCGCCGACGAACGACGACGTGAACGCCGCGGTGAGCGCCTCGCCGGCGCGACCCTGCTGTGCCATCGGATAGCCGTCGAAGGTGGTGGCCACCGACCACGGCTCGCCCGGGATGTTGAACAGCACCGAGGTGATCGCCCCGCCGAACAGCGCACCCCAGTAGATGCACGACAGCAGGATGATGGCCGAGGTGGGCGGCATCGAGAACGTGAGCGGCAGCAGGATCGCGACGCCGTTGGCACCGCCCAGCCCCGGCAGCACGCCGATGATCACGCCGAGCACGATGCCCAGCATCATCAGCATCAGGTTGAACGGGGTCAGAACGACCGCGAATCCGTGCAACAGCGAATGGATCTCGGCCATGACTCAGAACCCGAGGAAGCGCAGCGGGTCGAGGGTGCCCTTGAACAACGGCACCTTGAACCAGACCTCGAACATCAAGAACGCCACCACCGCGACCCCCAGGCTGACCAGCAGGCTGCGCACCCACCGGTAGTGCCCCACCCACACCATGAAGGCCGCGATGAACAGAAACGACGCCACGTACAGGCCCAGGAACTGGGCCAGCACGACGAACAGCAGCGACGGCACCAGCACGGTGAGCACCTGGCGCAGTTGCGCGTGGCTCGCGAATACCCGGTCGTCGCGCGCGCCGGTCATGAAGGTGCGCACGGTGATCACCGCACTGGCCAGGCACAGCAGCAGCCCGATGTAGAAGGGAAAGTAACCGGCGCCGGGGCCATCGTCGCGCCAGCCGGCGCCCAGCTCCCAGCTCTTCCACGCGATCAGCGCACCGAACAGCAGCAGCAGCACTGAGACGAAGAGCTCGACCTTCCAGGTGGCAACGCCCGGTTCAGTCTGACCGTCGGTGGCGGGAGATTCCATGAATGGTCAACAGGCGTGTGCGTGGATCGGCGTGACTGTCCACCAGCCGGCGCGCGCGGCGCGCCAACCGGTCTGCACTGGGGTGGATGACTACTTGGCCAGGAACCCGGCTTCTTGCATCAGGCTCTTGTGCATCGTCTCGTTCTTGTCGAGCCACTTGACGTAGTCGTTGCCCGTCATGAACGTGTCGTTGAACGCACCGAGCTTGATGAAGTCTTTCCAGTCCGGCGTGGCGCGCACCTTCTGCATCAGGTCGACGTAGAACGCCACCTGCTCGGGCGTGACGCCGCCCGGCATGAAGATGCCGCGCAGCATCAGGTAGTCGGTGGGCACGCCCGCTTCCTTGCAGGTGGGGATGTCGTTCCACGACTTGCCGCTTGCCAGCGGTTCCTTGTAGGGCATGCGCTCGTCGTCGAACACGCACAGCGGGCGCAACTGGCCGGCGCGCCACTGCGCCACTGCCTCGATCGGGTTGTTGACGGTGGAGTCGATGTGCTTGCCGGTCAGCTGCACCGCGACGTCGCCGCCGCCCTTGAACGGCACGTAGATGAACTTGGTGCCGGTGGCCTTCTCCAGGCTCACGGTGAGGATCTGGTCTTCCTGCTTGGACCCGGTGCCGCCCATCTTCATCTTCAATGGGCCCGCGGCCTTGACCGCGTCAACGTACTGTTTGGCCGTCTGGTACGGCGTGTCGGCGTTCACCCACAGCACGAACTGGTCGAGCGCCATCATCGCCACCGGCGTCATGTCGCGCCAGTTGAACGGCACCCCGGTGGCCAGCGGCGTGGTGAACAGGTTCGACAGCGTGATGACGATCTTGTGCGGGTCGCCCTTCGCCCCCTTGACGTCGAGAAAGCCCTCGGCGCCGGCGCCGCCCGACTTGTTGACCACGATGAGCGGCTGCTTCATCAGGTTGTGCTTGGCGACGATGCCCTGGATCAGACGCGCCATCTGGTCGGCCCCGCCGCCGGTGCCTGCCGGCACCACGAACTCCACCGGCTTCTCGGGCGCCCATGCGGCCTGTGCGGGCGCGGCGGCGGCCAGCAGCGCGGCGGCGGCCCAGGTGACTGCGCTCGAGGCCCGGCCGCGCACCACGGCCGGGGTCAGATTGCTGGTCATCGGCTCTCGTCTCCTGTCGTTGTGAGGCAGGCCGCAACGATAGCCTGCCTTGCTGGTGATCGCCACGCGCCGCGGCCAGTCTGCCTTCGGCGAACAGCGTCATTCATGCCGTGAATATGCTCGCCGGATTCGTCCAAAACCCTCTTGACCGCAGTCAATTTTTCGCGGCGCCCTCTTCGGCAGCGCCTGGCCCGCAGGTGCGTTGCGGGAAACTACCAAGACGCCGGCTCAGCGCCGGGTCAGGTGACGACGCGTGCTCTCCACCGCGTTGACCAGGCAGTCGATCGCATAGGCGCGCAGCAGGTGCGGGCGATGGCGCTCGACGTAGCGGCGCACCGGCTGGCCACCGTCGGCTAGCAGCTCGCGGTAGGTGGCGGCGTCCCAGTGCCAGTCGATCTCCATCTGCGAGAAGGCGGAGTTGTAGCCATTGCGCGCCGCCTCGTCGTCGGCGCTCAGCGAATGGTCGGTGACAGCGATGCTCATGGTGGTGCTCCTGCGGTTCGACGCCATGCTAGGCAGCCGCACCCATCAACGACACTGAAAGTTTTTGATGGTTTCCATAAGTCCGACTTGATGGCACAGTCGACGCCAGGATGAAAAACGCGACGCTGCGCCAGCTCAAGGTGTTCGAGACCGCGGCGCGCCACCTGAGCTTCTCGCGCGCGGCCGAAGAGCTGCACCTGACGCAGCCGGCGGTCTCGACCCAGATCAAGCTGCTGCAGCAGCACGCCGGCCTCAAGCTGTTCGAGCAGCTCGGCAAGAAGGTCTACCTGACGCCCGCAGGCGCCGAGATGCTGCGCTACAGCCGCGCCATCATCGAGCTGTTCCGCCAGGCCGGCGAGGCGATGGCCACGCGCCAGGGCGTTTCGGGCGGCACGCTCAACGTCGCGGTGATCAGCGCCGGCGACTACTTCTTCCCGCAGCTGCTGGCCGAGTTCGCGCGCAGCGCTCCGGGTGTCAAGCTCAACCTCGGCGTGTTCAACCGCCAGCAGCTGCTGCAGCAGCTGGGCGACAACCTGACCGATCTGGCGGTGATGGTGCGCCCGCCGCGCGAGCTCGACACCGTCAACGAGCCCTTCGCGCCGCACCCCTATGTGATCGTCGCGCGCCCCGACCACCCGCTGGCGCGGCGCCGCCGCATCGCGATCGGCACGCTGCTGGCCGAGCCGTTCATCACGCGCGAGCGCGGCTCCGACACCTGGAACTCGATGGAAGACGGCTTCGGCGCGCAACTGGCCAAGCTCAACATCGCGATGGAGATCCGCTCCACCGAAACCATCAAGCAAGCGGTGATCGCGGGGTTGGGCATCAGCTTCCTGTCGGCACACACGATCGGCCACGAGCTGCAGCGGCGCCAGCTGGCCGTGCTCGACGTGGTGGGCTTCCCGCTGCAGATGCAGTGGTACGTGGTGCACCTGAGGCAGAAGGTGCTGGCGCCGGTGGCGATGGCGTTCAAGGTCTTTCTGCTCGAGCGCGGCGCGCAGCTCATCGCCGATGTCACGGGCAGTCACGCGACGACACCGCGGCGCCGCTGACAGCGCCGACTCGGTTCACAATCGGCATCGCCGTCAACCACCCGAGGCGCACGATGCGACACCCGACGACCGCCGAGCGCGTGCCGGCATGAGCCTGCACGCGCTGCTGCAGCAACGCGCGGCCGCGAACCGGCCGGTGCGCGTGGGACTGATCGGCGCCGGCAAGTTCGGCGCGATGTACCTGGCGCAGGTGCCACGCACGCCAGGCGTGCACCTGATGGGCATCGCCGACCTGTCGCCCGATGGAGCACGCCGCAACCTGGCGCGCGTGGGCTGGCCGCTCGAGCGCACGCAGGCCGCCTCGCTCGATGCCGCGCTGCGCGAGGGTCGCACGCACGTCGGCGACGACTGGGAGGCGCTGGTGCGCCATCCGGCGATCGACGTGGTCGTCGAGTGCACCGGCTCGCCGATCGCCGCGGTGGATCACTGCCTTGGCGCGTTCGCGCAGCACAAGCACGTGGTCAACGTCACCGTCGAGGCCGACGCACTGTGCGGCCCGATGCTGGCACGCAAGGCGCAGCAGGCCGGCGTGGTGTATTCGCTGGCGTTCGGTGACCAGCCGGCGCTGATCTGCGACCTGGTCGACTGGGCGCGCACCTGCGGCTTTCCGGTTGTGGCCGCGGGCCGCGGCCACAAGTGGCTGCCTCACTTCTGCCAATCGACGCCCGACACGGTGTGGGGCCACTACGGGCTGACGCCCGCGCAGGCCGAGCGCGGCGGCCTGAACCCCAAGATGTTCAACAGCTTCCTCGACGGCAGCAAGCCGTCGATCGAGTGCACCGCGGTGGCCAACGCCACCGGGCTCGACGTGCCCGGCGACGGCCTGCTGTACCCGCCGGCGAGCGTGGCCGACATCCCGTTCGTCACGCGGCCGCGCAGCGAGGGCGGCGTGCTCGAGCGCAAGGGCATGGTGGAGGTGATCTCATCGCTCGAGACCGACGGCCGCGTGATCCCCTACGACATCCGCATGGGCGTGTGGGTCACGGTGGAGGCCGAGACGGAGTACGTCCGCAACTGCTTCGAGGAATACAACGCGCACACCGACCCGAGCGGCCGCTACTTCACGCTCTACAAGCGCTGGCACCTGATCGGGCTGGAGGTCGGCGTCTCGGTGGCCAGCGTCGCGTTGCGTGGCGAGGCCACCGGCGTGGCGCTGGCGTGGCATGCCGACGTCGTCGCCACCGCCAAGCGCGACCTGCGCGCGGGCGAGGTGCTCGACGGCGAAGGCGGCTACACCGTGTGGGGCAAGCTGCTGCCGGCGGCCACCTCGCGCGCACGGCGTGGCCTGCCGCTCGGGCTGGCGCACGGCGTGGCGCTCAAGCGCGCGATCGCAAAAGGCCAGACGCTGAGCGTCGACGACGTCGCGCTCGACGCCTCGAGCCGTGCCGTCACCGTGCGCCGCGAGATGGAGTGCGAGTTCGGCGATGCGAACGGCACACCGGCTGCCGCTTGCGCGCCGCGCGACCGCGCGCTGGCACGCTGACCGACGATGCGCATCGCTCCTCGCAGTGGGTGCGTGCGGTCGGGCGCCTGCGCGCGCCTGCCCTCCGGTCGAGGCGCGGCACGGTGAAGCAGGCGGCGTTGGGCTTCCTGATCTGGCTGCTGTACCGACCGCTGTCGTTCACGTGGCGAGTCACCTGCCACGAGCCGCAGGCGATGCACGATGCGCTGCGCGATCGCCGGCCGTTCATCCTCGCGCACTGGCACGGCGACCTGTTCGCGCTCGCGGTGCTGGTCAAGCGCTACCGGCTGGTGACGATCGCCTCGCGCAGCAAGGACGGCCGCATCATGGGCACGCTGCTGCGGCTGCTCGGCGCCAAGGTGAGCGCCGGATCGTCGAGCAAGGGCGGCGTGGCGGCGCTGAAGGGCCTGCTGCGCCTGATGCGCGAAGGGCACAACTGCAGCTTCGCGGTCGACGGCCCGCGCGGCCCGGTCTACCAGCTCAAGCCCGGCGTGCTCGAGACTTCGCGCGTGATCCATTGCCCGATCTACTACGCCAGCGTCAGCTGCGACCGCGCGTTTCACTGGCACCGGTCATGGGACCATGCGTACATCCCCAAACCGTTCGCGCGCATCGAGGTGCAGTGGCGCGGCCCCGAGCCGGCAGTGGGCCGGCACGAAGACGCGCGCGATCCGCAGGTGCTGGGTCGGCTGGAGGCGTTGATGCTGCAGGCCAAACGCGACGGCCACGTGCCGGGCCAGCAGGTGCTGCCTTGAAGACGCGACCGCGCGGCCCCGCCTGTGCGAACATCGCCTCCGGGGGAACGTCGAGGGTGAGCAAGCGTCTGCGCGGCCAAGAGGCGCCGCCTGCGCCGGCGGCGCAGGGGCGGCGGCGTCCGCGCCACTGGCCGGCGAGCGCCGACCTGCACACCTACCAGGTGGTGACCAACTCGATCGCCGACATGGTCAGCGTGGTGGGCGAAGACGAGGTGTATCGCCTGGTCAACGACGCCTGGTGCCGACAGACCGGCCTGCCGCGCGAGCGCGTGATCGGTCGCAGCGTGCGCGACGTGCTGCCGGGCTCGATCACGGACGAGCGGCGCCATGCTTTGGCCGAATGCTTGCGCACGCAGCGCGTCAGCCTGCTGCGTGATGTGTTCCACCGCCCCGGCGCCCCGCCGCAGCACCTGGAGACGACGTACTCGCCGTTTGCGGAGGCGGTGGAAGGCGTGCGCTGCGTGGTGCTCGTGACGCGCGACGTCACGGCCGAGGAGCTGGCCCGGCACGCAGCGCGCGAGGGCGAAGCCCACACCCGCGCGCTGCTCGACGCCTTCCCGGGCTACATCTCCGTGATCGACGACAACCTCGTCTACACCTACATCAATGAACGGGGAGCCGACCTGATCGGGCGGCCGATGAAGGAGATCGTCGGTCACGCGGTGATCGATGTGCTCGGCCCCGAGCGCCACGAGTTGATCCAACGCAGCATCACGCAGGTGCAGCAGGGGCTGCCGGTGATGATCGAACGGCACTTCCCGGAACGCCTGGGTCACCCGAGGCTCGACCTCGAGGTGCGCATCGTGCCCGGCCCGACGCTCGCCGACGGCCGGCGCAGCCACTACCTGTTCGGCATCGACATCACCGAGCGCAAGCTGGCGCAGGAGGCGCTCACCGCGGCCAAGGACGACGCCGAGCGCGCCAACCGCGCCAAATCGCGCTTCATGTCGATGATGTCGCACGAGCTGCGCACGCCGATGAACGCGATCCTCGGCTTCAGCCAGCTGCTGATGTCGGACACCGCGCACCCGCTCACCAGCGAGCAGCGCCAATACGCCGAAGAGATTTTGCGCGGCGGGCGCCACCTGCTGCGGCTGATCAACGACGTGCTCGACCTCGGGCGCATCGAATCGGGGCGGCTGGTGATGGCCATCGGCGCGGTGCCGCTGCTGCCGCTGATCGAGGAGTGCCTGGCCCTGATGGCGCCGCTGGCGCAGGAGCGTCCGGTGCAGCTGCAGCTGGCCGACCGCGAGGCACTCGATGGCCAGGTGCGCGCCGACCCGCTGCGGCTGAAGCAGGTGCTGCTCAACCTGCTCGGCAACGCCATCAAGTACAACCGTCCCGATGGGCAGGTGAGCGTGCAAGGGTCGGTGACCGATGGCCACGTCGAGGTGCGCGTGGTCGATACCGGCATCGGCCTGACGATCGACCAGCGACAGCGATTGTTCGTGGCGTTCGAGCGCTTGGGGGCGCGCGGCAGCGGCGTCGAAGGCACCGGCATCGGGCTGGCGCTGAGCCGCCAGCTGATGTTGGCGATGGGTGGCGAGATCGGTGCCGACAGCGCGCTCGACGTCGGCAGCACGTTCTGGATCCGCCTGCCGCGCGTGCGGCACGACGCCGACGGCGCGCCGGCGCACGCCAGTGCCGCGCCGTCACCGCCGCCGGTGCCGACGCAGCACCACCGCGTGCTGTACGTCGAGGACAACCCGGTCAATGCGCTGTTGATGCGCGCGATGCTGGCGCGCCTGCCCGACATCCAGCTCGAATGTGCCGAGGCGCCGCAGCAGGCGATCGAGATGGCACGCACGCTGCGTCCGCAGTTGCTGCTGCTGGACGTCGAGCTGCCGGGCATCGACGGGCTCGAGTTGCTGAAGCGGCTGCGTGCCGACGCATCGATGCGCACGATCCCGGCGATCGCGGTGAGCGCCGGCGCGATGCCGGGCGACATCCGCAAGGCGCTCGACGCCGGGTTCGCGGCCTACCTGACCAAGCCGCTGGAGCTCGGCGAGCTGTTGCAGGCGGTGCGCCGCCACCTGCCCCACGGCCCTCACGCGGCCTGAAGGGCGCGCCGGCGCGTGCGCTGCAGCAGCGTGAACGCGATGCCGAGGTTGAGCAGGTTCCAGGCGACGCCGTTGATGAACGCTGCGTGGTAGCTGCCGGTGAGGTCGAACACCTTGCCGGACATCCAGCCCCCCAGCGCCATGCCGAACAGCGTGCACATCAGCACCGTGCCGACGCGCGCGCCGGCCTCGGCCGGCGGAAAGTACTCGCGCACGATGATGGCGTAGCTCGGCACGATGCCGCCCTGGAACAGGCCGAACAGCGCCGAGATCACGTACAGCGAGGCCAGGCCGTCGAACGGCAGGAACAGCACCAGCGCCATCCCCTGCAGCGCCGAGCCGAGCAGCAGCGTGCGCAAGCCGCCGATGCGGTCGCAGATCGCGCCCGAGATCAGGCGGCTGACGATGCCGCAGGCCAGCATCAGCGACAGCATCTGCGCGCCGCGCGCGGCGCCATAGCCGAGGTCTCCGCAGTAAGCGACGATGTGCACCTGCGGCATCGACATCGCCACGCAGCAGGCCACGCCGGCGATGCACAGCATCGTCTGCGCGCCGCCGAGCGAGAGCCCGAACGGCCGATCCGACGGCGTGCCGAATCGCGCCTTGGCCGGCGCCGCACTGGCCGCCGGCGGGCGCGGGCGCATCGCCAACGCCAGCAGCGGCAGGCTCAGCGCGCACAGCACGCCCAGGCCGATGTAGGTCTGGCGCCAGCCGACGGTCTGCACGAAGTGCTGCACGATCGGTGGCCAGATCGCGCCGGCCACGTAGTTGCCGCTGGCGCAGATCGCCACCGCGATGCCGCGCCGCCGCACGAACCACAGCGACGTGTCGGCCACCAGCGGCGCGAACGTGGCCGACGAACCGAGCAGCCCGATGCCCACGCCGTGCGCGATCGCGAACAACCAGACGTTGCTCGACAGCGCTGCGCCGATAAAACCGCAACTCAGGCCCGCCGCGCCGATCAGGATCGGCCGCATCACGCCGTGGCGGTCGGCCAACCGCCCCATCCACACGCCGCCGAGCCCGAAGCCCACCATCAGCAGCGTGTACGGCAGCGACGCATCGGCGCGTGCGACGCCGAACTCGGCCTGCACCGCGGGCAACACCACCGACACCACGTACATGCCGGCCGAGCCGATCGTCATCAGCGCGAGGGTGGCGGCCAGGCGGGTCCAGGCGTAGCGGGAGTCGGCGGCGTGATGCATCGCGCCGATGATAGGTGGGGCCGCCGAGCCCGACGTCGGTCGCTTGCCGGACGTGATGACAACTGAAACAGGCCCGATTCGCCGACCACGCGACCCGCATGCGGGGGATGCGGATTGCGCCGGCTTCCCACCATACTGGGCCAGCGAAGTTCAGGGAGTCGAACATGGCCTTGCTGCTCCACACCCCGCCCAACGCTGACCTTGCTGTTCAGCCGACGACCGTGGTGCAAACGCAGGCGACCGCCGTGGGTCACTACCGGTGCGTGGGCTGCGGCGAACTGCTGCATTTCAATGCGTTGGCCATCACCTGCCAGTGCGTGGACGACTGCTACTCGAGGAGCGAGCCCGTCTCCGGCGCGCACAGCGGCCAGGGCTGAGTCCCACGTTCTTGGCGACGCCAGGCCGGCTGGCGCGCAGCGCGGCCTCGGCAGCGCTCTGGCACAGTAGCGCCCTGCGCGGTGCCACTGTGGCGGCACGGCGCCGCACACCATGACCTTGCTCACCGACGCCCGCGGCGTCTACCCCATTGCCCCCACGCCGTTCCTCGACGACGGGGCCATCGACTTCGCCTCGATCGATCGACTCGGCGAGTTCTACCTGCGCGGCGGGTGCACCGGCGTCACGGTGCTCGGACAGTTGGGCGAAGCGCCCAAGCTCGACGCAGCCGAGAGCCTGGCGGTGGCCCAGCGCTTTGTCCAGGCGTTCGGCAAGACCCCGGTGATCGTGGGTGTCACGGCGCCAGGGTTCGCCGCGATGCGCACATTGGCGCGCGAGTCGATGGCGCTCGGTGCGGCCGGCGTGATGATCGCGCCGCCCAACACGCTGCGCACCGACGATCAGATCGCGGGCTACTACGCGCAGGCCGCGCAGGCGATCGGCGCCGACGTGCCGTTCGTCATTCAGGACTACCCCCTGACCTTCAGCGTGCAGATGACCCCCGCGGTGATCCGCCGCATCGTGGCCGACAACGCGTCGTGCGCGATGCTCAAGCACGAGGACTGGCCGGGCCTGGAGAAGATCACCGCGCTGCGCGGATTCGAGCGTGACGGCGCGATGCGACACATCTCGGTCCTGTGCGGCAACGGCGGGCTGTTCCTCGACTTCGAATGCGAGCGCGGCGCCGACGGCGCGATGACCGGTTACGCGTTCCCCGACATGCTGTGCGACGTCGTGCGGCTGCAGCGCGCAGGCCAGCGCGACGCCGCGCACGACCTGTTCGACGCCCACCTGCCGCTGCTGCGCTACGAGCAGCAACCCGGTGTCGGACTGGCGGTGCGCAAGCACGTGCTGCAGCGGCGCGGGCTCATCGCTTGCGCGGCCCAACGCGCGCCGAAGGCGGCGCTCAGCACGGCGGCGCGCGCCGAGGTCGAGTACCTGCTGAGGCGGCTGGCACGCCACGACGCGCGGGCCGCGTTGCCGCCGCTCTGATCGGTGCCGCGCTTCAGCGCGCGGCGCTCAACGCGTCGTCGAAGATCGCGACCGCGCGCGTCCAGCCGGCCGAAGCGCCGCGGATCTTGTGCGGGAAGCAGCTGATGGTGAAGCCGTCGGCCGGCAAGGCCTCGAGGTTGTGCAGCTTCTCGAGGTGGCAGTAGCCGATGTCGCGCCCGGCCTTGTGGCCTTCCCAGATCAACGTCGCGTCGTGCGTCCGGCCGTACTTCTTCGCGGTGTGCACGAACGGGGCGTCCCAGCTCCAGGCGTCGGTGCCGGTCAGCCGCACACCGCGCTCGAGCAGGTACATCGTCGCTTCGTAGCCCATGCCGCAGCCCGACGACACGTAGTCATCGTGGCCGTAGCGTGTGCCCGCGCGCGTGTTGACCACTACGATCTCCAGCGGCTGCAGCGCGTGGCCGATGCGGCTCAGTTCCGCTTCGACGTCGGCAGCGCTCACCACGTAGCCGTCGTCGAAGTGACGGAAGTCGAGCTTCACGCCCGGCTGGAAGCACCACTCGAGCGGCACCTCGTGAATCGCGATCGCCGGCTTCTTGTCGCCGAGCGCCTGGTCCATCGTCGAGTGAAAGTGGTATGGCGCGTCGAGGTGCGTGCCGTTGTGGGTCGACAGCTGCACGAACTCCACCGCCCAGCCCTCGCCATCGGGCAGGTCTTCGCGCCGCAGGCCCGGAAAGAAGCCCGCGATCTGCTCGACCGTGTTGGCGTGGGTGAAGTACTGGATCTTCGGCTTGAACGACGGCGGGTCGCTCAGCACGTCGTTCTCGAGAAAGATCGACAAGTCGACGAAGCGGCGCGACATGGGCAGCTGCCCGTCAGCCCGGCATCAGGCGCTTGGCCGACACGTACTCCTGGCGGAACGTCTCGAACGGCACCGTGTCGGCCGCTTCGATGGCGCGCTGCCGATCCAGCGACGCCTGTGCTTCACGCTCGAACTCGCCCTGCTGCTCGAGCGACCACGGCAGCGCCAGCAGATCGGACTGCGCCTGCGCCGCGCGCTGGCGCACGAAGGCGGTGTAGGCGCCGCCGTCGGCGCCCTCGATCGCCTGCAGCACACGAGCCGAGGGCAGCGTGTGCGGTGCGCGCCAGGTGGCCTGCGCGGCGGCCAAGGCATCGCGATAGTCGCGGCCGCCGAACTCGGCGTCCAGCCGCGCCGCGATCGGCGCACACCCTTCCAGCAGCTCGGCGCCCCAATCGGTCAGCGCCACACCGGCGCCGCTGCGCTGCAGCTGCAGGCCCGGCTCGCGCCCGCGCGCGGCCGCCGCGTGCTGGTTGCGCGCCAGCGCCGCGATCTCGTCGCGCGTGTCCGGCGCGCTGTCCGACAGCAGGCAGTGCAGCAGGAAGAGGTCGATGAAGCGCATCGTCGGCGCCGCGATGCCGATGTCGACGAACGGATCGAGGTCCACGCAGCGCACCTCGACGTACTCGACCCCGCGCTCGCGCAACGCATGCAGGGGCCGCTCGCCGCTCTGGATCACGCGCTTGGGCCGGATCGTGCCGTAGAACTCGTTCTCGATCTGCAGCAGGCTGTTGGCCAGCTGGTTGTATTCCCCGCCCGGGTTGCGGATGCCGATCGCCTTGTACGGCGCATACGGCTTGGTCAATGCCTCGTGCAGCGATGCGGCGTAGCTCTCGAGGTTGTTGTAGCTCACTGACAGCGACGCTTGCGCGTCGCTTTGATAACCGAGCCTTCCCATGCGCAGCGACGTGGCATACGGCAGGTGCAGCGTGTGCGGCGACAGCGGCTGCAGTCCGTGCTCGCGTCCGGCGACGAAGCTCGTGCACACCGCCGGCGACGCGCCGTACAGCACCAGCAGCACGAACGAGTGGCGCCTGAAGTTGCGGATCAGCGCGAAGTACTCGTCATTGCCCACGCCCGGCAGCGACCAGTTGTAGTGGATGCCCGAGATGGTCTGCATGCGTCGGCCGTAGCGGTGCCCCAAACCCATGCGGTACACGCTCTTGGCGTGTCCGATGTTGGAGGTGCCGTAGAGTCCGATCGGGATCGTCTCGTCGGCTGGCAGCCCGCAAGGCATGCTGGCCACCCACAGCATTTCGTTGCCGGCCTCGCGCAGCACGCGGTAGACGTACTGGTGAATCTGCGTCAGCTCCTGCTCGCAGGCGCGCACGTCACCATGCGCGCCGGTGATCAGCTCGAGCTGCGACTCGCTGTAGTCGGTGGTGATGCGCTCGTGCGTCAGCGCCGCGCCGAGCGCCAACGGATGCGGCGTCAGCGCGAGCATGCCGGTGGGCAGCACGCGCAGGCTCTCTTTCTCGATGCCGCGGCGCATGCCGCGCAGCCGTTGCGGCGTGATGCCGGCGAGCCGATCGACGATTGTTTTCAAGCTGGTGTCCCCTTGTGATCCGGTGCAAGCCCAGCTGGCTGCGACGACGGCGGCACCGGGTCGATCTCCGCGGGCCACCTCCCATTGAGGCGCATCGTAGCGGGGAGTGCGCGTTCGTGCTGGCGGCGCCGGCAAACGCCGCCGCACCCAGGGGACGGTGCCGCTCGGCCTGCACGCCGCGGCGATTTGTGCTTCAGTGCCCGCTGTCGCGCTGCACCAGCGGGCGATGGCCCAGGCGCGCGGAGACATCGCGCGCCACGTCGCGCAACACGCTGGCCAGCGGCCCGCTCCAGCGCGCATCGAAGGCAGCGGACGGCCCGATCGCGGTGATCGCCAGCACCATCGCCGCACGGTGGTCGAACACCGGCGCCGACAACGCGCTGACGCCGGCCACCACCGCGCCTTCGGAACGGCCAAGGCCGTGGCGCCGCACCTCGGCCAGCTCATGCCCGAACGCGTGCCAGGTCGCCAGCGCCGGCAGCGCGGCGACGCCGTTGCGCGTGCGAGCGCGCGCCGACGCCGCGCGCTCGGCGTCGTACACCGGGCGCACGATCGCGGCATCGAGGTAGGCGGCGAACAGGCGTCCCGACGCGGTGCGCGCGATCGAGAACACGGTGCCGTGCCGCATGTCGACGTGCACTGCCGCGGGCGACGCTTCGCGCAGCACGATGGTCGGCCCGCGGCTGCCCCACACCACCAGCGCCATCGTGTGGCCGGTGCGCGCGGCCAGCTCGGGCAGCAGCGGAGCGGCGATGCGCACCGGGTCGGCCTGCTGCAGGCTGATCAGGCCGAGCTGCAGCGCCAGCGGGCCCAGCGCGTAGCGGCCGCTCGATTTGTCCTGCTCCACCAGGCCGATGTGGCCGAAGCTCACCAGGTACGGATGCGCCTTGGCAGCGGTCATGCCGGCATCGGCGGCCAGGTCTTTCAACGCCATCGCGCGGCCATGGTGCGCCAGCGCGTGCAATAGACGACCACCCACTTCGACGCTCTGGATGCCGCGCCGGCCCTTCGCCGCGAAATTCGACATAGACGAACCCGTTTGTTATAGTTGCACGAGCTTACCCGATCCCGCCGGCGCGCGCTGCGTTTCGCACCGTGCCGCACCCCCACCGGAGACTCCCATGACCAAGGCCTTCGCGTCGCAAGCCGACCTTGTCGACAAGAAAGTCACTTTCACGCAGCTGTCGCCCAATGCCTACGCCTACACCGCCGAGGGCGATCCCAACACCGGCGTGATCGTCGGCGACGACGCGGTGATGGTGATCGACACGCAGGCCACGCCGGTGATGGCGCAAGACGTGATCCGCCACGTCCGCAGCGTCACCGACAAGCCGATCAAGTACGTGGTGCTCAGCCACTACCACGCGGTGCGCGTGCTCGGCGCGAGCGCATACCGGCCCGAGCACGTCATCGCCAGCCGCGACACCTACGACCTGATCGTCGAACGCGGCGAAGCCGACAAGGCCAGCGAGATCGGCCGCTTCCCGCGACTTTTTCGTGCGGTCGAGAGCGTGCCGGCCGGCATGACGTGGCCGACCATCACGTTCAGCGGCGCGATGAGCGTCTGGCTCGGCAGGCTCGAGGTGCAGCTGCTGCAGGTGGGCCGCGGCCACACCAAGGGCGACACGATCGCCTGGCTGCCCGAGCAGAAGATCCTCTTCTCCGGCGACCTGGTCGAGTTCGACGCCACGCCGTACGCCGGCGACGCCTACTTCCAGGACTGGCCGCACACGCTCGACAAGCTGGCTGCGATGCAGCCGAGGGCGCTGGTGCCGGGGCGCGGCGCCGCGCTGACCACGCCGCAGCAGGTGGCCGCCGGCCTCCAGGGCACGCGCGACTTCGTCGCCGACGTGTGGGCCAGCGTCAAGGCCGGCGTCGCCGCCGGCAAAGACCTCAATGCGGTCTACAAGGAGACGCTGACCCGGCTGCGGCCCAAATACGGCCACTGGGTGATCTTCGACCACTGCATGCCGTTCGACGTGACGCGCTGCTACGACGAGGCCACGCAGTACGCCGATCCGCGCGTCTGGACCGCCGAGCGCGACCAGCAGATGTGGAAGGCGCTCGAGTCCTGATGTTCGCCCCCAGGTTCGCTTCGTCCGCAGGCCCGCGAGGGAGCACCGTCTCGGGACGGCCCGGTACCGACTGAGCACTGCCCGAGCGATGGACTACCAGCAGACCGTCTTCGCGTACCGCCGCTCGCCGGACCACGATGCGCGCGTGCCGGTCCGCCATCCGGTGGTGGTGGTCGGTGCCGGGCCGGTGGGCCTGTCGCTGGCGATCGACCTCGCGCTGCAACAGGTGCCGGTGCTGCTGCTCGACAACGACGACCGCCTGTCTACCGGCTCGCGCGCGATCTGCTTCGCCAAACGCACGCTCGAGATCTTCGACAGGCTGGGGCTCGGACAACGGCTGGTCGACAAGGGCGTGTCGTGGAGCACCGGACGCGTGTTCCTGCGCGAGCAGCCGATCTACAGCTTCGACCTGCAGCCCGAGACCGCGCACGAACGGCCGGCGTTCATCAACATCCAGCAGTACTACGTCGAAGGCTACCTGGTGGAGCGCGCGCTCGAGCTGCCGCTGATCGACCTGCGCTGGAAGCACGAGGTGAGCGGCGTGCAGCCGGCGACCGACGGCGTGACACTGCAGGTGCGCACGCCCGATGGCGTCCACTCCGTGACTGCCGAGCACGTGGTGGCCTGCGACGGCGCGCGCTCGAGCGTGCGCGCGCTGATCGGCCAGGAAGCCAAGGGCCGCACGTTCAGAGATCGCTTCCTGATCGCCGACGTGCGCTTCAAGGACGCAGTGGACTTCCCGGCCGAGCGCTGGTTCTGGTTCGACCCGCCGTTCCATCCCGGCCAGAGCGTGCTGCTGCACAAGCAGCCCGACGCGGTGTGGCGCATCGACTTCCAGCTCGGCTGGGATGCCGACCCCGAGGCCGAAAAGCGACCCGAGCGCATCCTGCCGCGGGTGCGTGCGCTGCTCGCGCATTCGGCCATGAAAGACGCGCAGTTCGAGCTCGAATGGGCCAGCGTCTACAGCTTCTCGTGCGAGCGCATGGCCAGCTTCCGCCACGGCCGCGTGCTGTTCGCCGGCGATGCCGCGCACCGCGTGTCGCCGTTCGGCGCGCGCGGCGCCAACTCGGGCGTGCAGGACGCCGAGAACCTGGCCTGGAAACTGGCCGCGGTGCTGCAGGGGCGCGCCGGCGACGCGCTGCTCGCCAGCTACGGCGCCGAGCGCGAAGTCGCCGCCGACGAGAACATCGGCCACTCGACGCGTGCCACCGACTTCATCACGCCCAAGAGCGACATCAGTCGGCTGTTTCGCGACGCCACGCTGCAGCTGGCGCGTGACCACGCGTTCGCGCGCGCGCTGGTCAACAGCGGCCGCCTGTCCACCGCCTCCACGTTGCACGACTCGCCGCTCAACACGCCCGATGTCGACCGCTTCGACGGCGCGATGGTGCCCGGCGCGCCGGCCGTCGACGCGCCGCTGCGCCGCGATGGCCGCGACGGCTGGCTGCTGCGGCAGCTGCAGCCGGCGCAGTTCACCGGCCTGGTGTTCGACGGCACGCACGCGGCGGCCGCGGTGCACGCGTTGCGCGAGGCGGCTCAGGGCCTCGCCCCCCTGCAGGTGCTTTTGGTGGCCACGCGCGCCGATGCGGCGCTGCCCGGTGCGCGCACGCTGGTCGACCACCACGGGCTGCTCGCGCGCCGCTACGACGGCACCCCCAGCACGGCGTACCTGCTGCGGCCCGACCAGCACGTGTGCGCGCGCTGGCGCCGCGTGTCGCCCGATGCGGCGCACCAGGCGCTGCGACGCGCGCTGGCGCTGCCCTGAGACCCTGCGCGAGAGGCCGTCATGCCGCTGAACACCGCGCCCCACTTCGAAGCCGCCGACGCGTTCTACGAGGCGCTGATCGACGCGCACCGCGACTTGAGCGTCGCGCAGAGCCACGAGCTGAACGCCAAGCTGGTGCTGCTGCTGGCCAATCACATCGGCGAGCGCGCCGCGCTGCACGAGGCGCTCGCCGCCGCGCGCGCCAGCGTGCTGCGCGACACCGAACCGAAGGAACCCCGATGAGCCATACCACCGCCTTGCGCTTCCAGAGCGGCTTCGGCAACGAGTTCGCCACCGAAGCGGTGGCCGGCGCATTGCCGCAAGGGCGCAACAGCCCGCAGCGCTCGCCGCGCGGCCTGTATGCCGAGCTGATCTCGGGCACCGCGTTCACCGCGCCGCGCGCGCTGAACCGGCGCACCTGGATGTATCGTCGCCAGCCGTCGGTGGTGAGCGGCGCTTACGCGCCGTACGAACAGCCCTTGTGGACCAGCGGTGCTACCGGGGGCGTCGACATGCCGCCCGACCCGCTGCGCTGGCATCCGTTCGCGATTCCCGACGCGCCGCTGGATTTCGTCGACGGCGTGCGCACGGTGGTTGCCAACGGCGATGTGCAGGCGCAGGTCGGCGTGGCCGCGCTGGTCTACACCGCCAACCGCTCGATGCAGCAGCGCGTGCTGGTCAACGCCGACGCCGAGATGCTGTTCGTGCCGCAACAGGGGCGCCTGCGCATCGCCACCGAACTCGGGCGCCTCGAGGTCGGCGCCGGCGAGGTCGCGTGCATTCCGCGCGGGCTCGCGTGCCGCATCGAGCTGCCCGACGGGCCGTCGCGCGGCTACGTGTGCGAGAACTATGGCGCGTTCTTCCGCCTGCCCGAGCTCGGGCCGATCGGCTCCAACGGGCTGGCCAACGCGCGCGACTTCGAGACGCCGGTGGCAGCGTTCGAAGACGACAGCGGGCCAATCGAGGTGATCCGCAAGTTCGGGGGCCGGCTGTGGCGCAACACGCAGCGCGCCACACCGTTCAACGTCGTCGCCTGGCACGGCAACCTGGCGCCGTTCCAGTACGACACGGCGCGCTTCATGACGATCGGCACCGTCAGCTTCGACCACCCCGATCCGTCGATCTTCACGGTGCTGACGTCGCCGTCCGACACGCCGGGCACTGCGAACTGCGACTTCGTGATCTTTCCACCGCGCTGGATGGTGGCCGAGGACACGTTCCGCCCGCCCTGGTACCACCGCAATGTGATGAGCGAGTTCATGGGCCTGGTGAAGGGCCAGTACGACGCCAAGCCCGAGGGCTTCAAGCCGGGCGGCGCCAGCCTGCACAACTGCATGGTGCCCCATGGCCCCGATGCCGAGGCGTTCGACAAAGCCAGTCATGCCGAGCTGAAACCGCACAAGCTCGACAACACGCTGGCCTTCATGTTCGAGAGCCGCTGGCGTTTCGTGCCGAGCGCGTTCGCGATGACCGGAGGCGCGCTCGACGCGCAG
>Ga0207675_100002429_pt1 | contig 18455 bp, 19 predicted proteins | sample KBSSwiS42_FD_184305 | JGI IMG/M metagenome (GOLD analysis project Ga0207675, IMG submission 184305) | Switchgrass rhizosphere microbial communities from Kellogg Biological Station, Michigan, USA - KBS Switchgrass S4-2 (SPAdes) (version 2) | ecosystem: Host-associated > Plants > Roots >... | reverse complement strand
ACAACGCGTTTCGCCAAATCAGGGTGCAGCGCGCGTTCCATTCGCTCGGGGTTGCCTTCGTACCAGCCCTCAACATAATCGAGCGCCGTCTGTTTGATCGCTTCCCGGTCGGCATCGGAAACGTTTGTTTGAGCCCAGCCAGTAATGCAGCCGCAAACGCAAAACACAAAACCTGCAATCAACATCGAAAACAAATTTCTCATACAAGTCTTCCTTTCGTGGCGCACGAGTCTAGTTGCAACACACGACCAGTCTCAACAAGTTTGTGAAATGCGGATGGCTATTGGTGAAATGCGGTGATAATCGAGTGAGAAAATCAGATCTTCAGAACCGACTGAAGGTTTTTACGATAGCGCCGGCTCGATGAAAGCGTAGTTCCATCCTTCAACACAACCTCAAACTCGCCCTGCGATGCCGGGTGAAGCTCTTGAATCTGATCGATGCGAACGATGGTCGAACGCCGCAGTCGCACAAACGCTGTGGGATCCAGTTTTTCCTCCATCCCATTCATCGTTTCGCGCAACAGATAACTCTTACCTCTACTGTGCAGGCTCACGTAATTGCCTTCCGAAGCTATCCACGCGATATCGTCAGTGTTCAAAAGCACAATCCGCCCGTTAACTTTTATTGAGACGCGAGAAAGATACGGTGAGGCCAGGTCTTTTTGCGGTTCGCTTTGGACGGGTGCCTTTTCCACTCGATCTGACCTGAAAAACAAGTGCCGCCCGGAATAGATAGCAACAATCAATGAGTAGACGAGTACGCTCTGATGGAACTCCTCCGGAATTAATGCCTTGTAAAGACCGGCGAAACCATTTATCCCCGACCCAGACAGAAGACTAGCAACGGCAGAATACAAACCCAATTGCACCAAAGAAAAACCAACAGCAGCGGGAATGTGAACGGCGAACGCTCGGAAGAATCCATTTTTCGCGAAAGGAAATCGCGAAGTTAGGCGTATGACGAGCGGAGTGAGTACCGCCCAACAGTAAGCGCAGAGAAGCCAGGGGAACAGATGCCGCGGCAGATCTGCAAACCCGTTGGAAATCCCCCGCCTGATCATGCTCTGGCTTGCGAAAAAGACGCCGTAAACCGTCCACGCAAGAAAAATCAGCAGCAGCCGGCTGTAACTTTGCTTTCCGATCGCATGAGACCGCGTTTGCATACGTCAATAATTTGATACGTCGCAATCCTCGGCGTCAAGCAAACTTCGCGAAAAGCTGGGAATAGGAGAATGTCAGTCGCGACGCGGGATCGAATATCGCGCAACGATGACGGTTATGTTGTCCCGACCACCGTTGTTGAGCGCGAGATCCACGAGACTGCGACACGCGGACTTTGCAGAACTCGCACTGTTAAGAACCAGCTCGATGTCAACGTCATCCACCATGTCTGTTAGACCATCCGTGCACAGCAAGAGCTGATCTTCGTGCGTGAGCATGTAATCAGAAATCTCGGGATTGCACTCACCTTCGCTCGAGCCAAGCGCCTGGAGCAACAGTCCGCGTAACTCCAGCACGAGCGGATCCGACGGTTTGTGAGTCCCATCCTCCACTAGTCGCGCTCCAACTGTGTGATCGCGCGTTAGTTGAACAAGCTTCTCACCGTGCACAAGGTAAGCACGCGAGTCACCAATGTGACCAATAATCAGATCGTTCCCGTGTGTTAATGCAGCGGTCATTGTCGTACACATCCCGCTGAGAGTGGCATGCGCCGCGGCGTCGCGAAGCAGTGCTGCATTGACACGGCGAAAGCGCTCTCTCATCCGCCACATGACGGTGTTTCTCTCTTTTGCTCCCCAACGAAACTGCCAGTCAGGTGTGTGCAAGGCCAGACCCAGCAACGTGAAGATCGCCTGGCGGCTCGCGACCTCTCCGGCGGATGCGCCGCCAACTCCATCAGCCACAATCATTCCGTAGCCTGTTTCCTCAAACAACTCACCGGGCATCGCGTGCGACTCGGTAAGGTTCGTCAGCACAGTTTCCAACGCGCGCCCGGCACGAACGATCAAAAAGTGATCTTCGTTTTTAGAGCGGACGTATCCCGCATGGCTCATTCCATACAAGTCTACGTTGATGCGTGAAGAGAATGGAGGCGGCGGCATTTCATCCGAAGGCGTTTCGGACGCAGAAGCGTCAGAATTTTGGTTGTAGTTCTCGTCCATTGCGTTTTTCATGACAGCTCAGGCCTCTGTACTAACTGTTCAACTCGGCGAGATCGCCGTCCGCACAATATCTGCCGCCAGTTCACTGTTTTCGGCAGCTACCTCACACGCGGGTTGTAATAATCTCCTTTCGTCTTCCACTCCTGAACATCGAAATCGCGATGCATGCCACAGCGAAGACAGACGCGATAGCTCTTTCCGTTACGAGTAAAGGGCCGTGAAGTCTTGACGTGCCAGCAAACGAAGATGGGTGGAACCAGGTAACGCAAGAATCGCAGGGGCCGCCATCTCCGTTCACCAGCGTGGATCTTCTTCAGCACTCCTGGATGCAATAGCTGCTCGTATGCACTCATCGGTAACCTCCTGAAGTACGCGTTGTTCGTTTGCAATTATTGTGTTGCAAATGAAGATACCTATGCAGGCGTAAGATCAAAATCGCCTTGATTTGGTATTCCACGCGAGCATTTCAGCAAACTAACTGCATGTTTCAGGTAGGCGGATAAGGGTTCTATGGTAGGGCTCAGAAGTGGATTGTATTCACTTCAACCGGCAATCGCGCCGATGTCGACTCATGGTTTTGCCCCAATGGATGAAGTGGAAGTGGTAATTGGGATCTTCAATGACAGGTCGAAGGTTTTTCCCGCGCGAAGCACGGTGCAATGGACCGTAGATCCTGCATTCGAACGAGCAATATTTGAAAAGAGCAAACGGTAAGCACGGCGATCTACAGTAACCGCCGCGTTATTAATCTTCAGGATCACATCTCCACCGATGAGCAGGTTTTCATTATCAATGACGGCTTCAACCTGCCCGCCGATCAATCCCATTTGCTCGGCGAGTGATTCGCGCGCGACATTCGTAACCAGAAACCCGGCGGGTTGCGGTACGTTCAGAGCCCTCGCAACGACACCAGTCACCAGGACGCCATCGAGACCGACGAGGAACGGATCTCGATCCAACAACAGACTGCGAGCGGTGTTGATGGTGGCCGCGAAACCCACGCCATGAAACTCATCCGTGTCACTAATGACACTGCTGACAATCCCCACGACTTCTCCAGCCTTATTGAAAACAGGACTACCAGAGTTACCGGGATTGACGACTGCGTCCGTTTGCAGGAATTCACTCGTGCTTAGAATTCCGCCGCGTGTTTCATCGGGTCGTCGCGCACTCACGCGGCCCACGGTCAAGGTATTGCTCAAACCGTAAGGCGCTCCCACGACAAAAATATCATCGCCCGTTTCAACAACGTCCGAATCACCGAGTTTCGCTGCCGCGGCAGCATCAGGAACGCGGTCCACTTGCAGTAATGCGAGGTCCGCTGAAACGGACAACTCAGCGATCTGCGCCTTCACTCTCTGCCCGTCAGTGAATTCGATGGTGATTGGTTGGCCGCGTTGAACGACATGAGCCGCGGTTAGAATCTTTCCATCTTTGGAAATCAGCACGCCTGAACCAACACCCGAATCGTCTGCCTGGCCCGAAATCGGAGCAGATTGATCGCCGGTGCGAACGATCACGACAGACGATTTGACACGCCGGAAGGTCTCACGCAGTTGCTGCGCGGATGCGACGGCGCCAGGCGCAAGAACAATCGACAGCAAGATCGTTACTTTGTATCTGTTGCCCACGTTCGCTCTCACAACTTGAACTGCGCGCCGAGTACAATACCGCTCATTGCAGTTTTGAAAATGAATCCTTCATTGACGTAATCGACGCGCAAATAGCGGTAACCGCCAATCAAGGCGACGCGCGGCTTCAACTGAAAGCCGACACTTCCAAATACTTGTCCAGTGAAATCAGAGTTGATGCCAAACCCACCGGCGTCGAACTTACCGGTAAGGAAAACTCGCGGTGAAAGACTTGCAGTTCCTCTTGCGCCTATTATCGGGTCCACCCAGTTCTTGCTTTCTTCGACGTCGACTAGCGGCAAGATGCGTGGTTGAAAAGTGAGGTGACTCTTCACATGCCAGAAGCGCGCGCCGGCCAGCAGATCGATCGATCCGCGTTCCGCTTTCAGCACGCGATAACTGACATGCGGATCGATAATTAATTCCTTAATTTTAACGTCGATGTCTGAAAACAAAGGACTCGGTGTGCCCTTCTGTCCAGACAGCGAAATGTACATGGAATCAACCGCGACGAACCAGTTTCGTTTGCGCGCCTCGAACGCGCCCATGGCAGCAAAGTCGAGGTTGTGGAAGATGTCAGAGAAACTGGCGTTAACCTGTGTGGTTTGTCTGACCGCTCCGACAGTGCCGTCCAGGCCCGAGAAAAAGGCGTATGGCGTTACTGTGAATTCCCAGTCGTCAGGCGATGGATTGCTTGACGCCGGCGCTTGAGCTCTTACAAGACCGGCGCAACACAGCACGGCGACGACGGCGATAGCTAATTTGTGAACGGACTTGTGCATGAGTTCTCTTTCTCGATTGTTCGTCGAGCAATGATTAATTAGTCGCTTGCCTCCAGTTCTTTCTTGACCTTGTTTACCTGTTCAACTGAAAGAGAGGTGTGGATCAACGAGCCACCGCTATCACGCAGCACACCAAGAGCCTTGCCGCGATCAAACTCTTCTGCAAGCGTGATAATTGCCGACTCGCCGGGCTGGACCAAAGCACCAACGTCCCTGACGAAATCGTCGGAAATACCTACATCGGAAATCCACCAATTGCGAGTGAGCGGCTCCAGTTCGCCGTTGTTGTTGCCATTTTCGCCGCTTGCAACTTTAGTTGCGGCCGCCGTAAGTCGTTCGGTGAACGGCTGAAACAACGTAGCTTTGATAAATGCGCCCCACAATCGCGCCCATCGCGATCCCTCTTCACGCGAAAGGTTTATGCTTTGGTGGACAATAAAGTTTCGCTGGTCTTCCCACGAAACAGTGATCGCCTGATCCAAATTGAACAGACCCACTCCGCCCTGGCGCAGTTCAGTCAAAACCTGGGCGGCGCGGTACGTTCCCTGAAAGCCTACGACAATAAGGTCCACTGTCTTCTCCTACGACCCGTGAAGATAGAAAAATCACCAGCGACGGTAAATCGCCTCAATTTGGTATTTTCGATTTGTGAGGTTGCAGACAACCCTGCACCTTTCCGGTAGCGGGCTAAGGGTTCTATGGTAGGAGCTTTACGGGTTTCAGTGTGTCAGATCCGAGAGTTTTGAAGATTGGACAATGCCGTTTCGAATTGCGTAGTGCACTAACTCTACGATCGAGTTTGCATTCAACTTCTGCATGATCGATCGCCGGTGGGTTTCGACAGTTCGAACACTGATTACCAGCCGCGCCGCAATCTCCTTGTTACTCTTGTTCTCCGCCAACAACTGTAGGATCTCACGCTCGCGAGCACTCAACGGTCCATGCGCGATCGGCTCACTAGTCCTTCTCTCGCCGGCGCTCGAACTTACCAACGAACTAAGAATCACCTCCGAAATGCGCGGTGTGAAGAAGGGCTTGTGACGAGACAATGATTTCACGGCGTCCGTAAGATCGGCGGCCGCATCGGTCTTCAATACGTAGCCTCTGGCTCCTGCTGAGAACGCTTCACGAATCAACTCCTCAGAATCGTGCATTGAGAAGACCAGCAGTTCAACTTCCGGCTGCTCGCGTCGCATGTGCCGTATTGCATCCAACCCGTTCAACTCGGGCATGCCGAGATCGACGACCATCACGTGTGGTTTCAGTTTCTCGGCGAGACAAATCGCCTCGCGACCGTCACCGGCTTCACCGACAACCTCGATGTCAGTCTCCGCTTCGAGGATGTTGCGAATTCCACGTCGCATTACCGCGTGGTCGTCAGCTAAGAGAACGCGAATCATAATCAACCCTCTTGATCGGCACCGTTGCAGTTATGGTGGTTCCACTTGGATCGGAATCGACTAGTAACTCTCCACCGAGTTGTTTGAGACGATGATGCATTCCGGGAATTCCGACACCAGTACATTCGACGCCGTTACCGTTTCTCGGCAGATTCAATTTCAAAGCACTGCCTTCGTCGTGAATGCTGAGCAGTACATCTTTGGGCAAGCGCTTTAGAGTGATCTCGGCAGTTTCGCTGTTTGTGTGCCGTCGAATGTTCGTTAACGACTCCTGCACAACGCGAAACAGCGCATACTCGACTTCTGAGGGCAGGCGATCTCCGGTATCAGCTTCATCAGTGAACGTTACCTTCACACCACTGCGTTCACTGAAGCCTTTGACATACCACTTCAACGCCGTTGTCAAACCGGCCTGGTCCAACAGAGGCGGATGCAGCACGTACGACAACGTGCGAATGTCTTTTAGCGCCTGTTCACCAAACGCCAGACTTTCCACCAATCGATTGTTGTTTGGTTCGTCTAACGACGCCGATGCTTTTTGGACCTGCGCCAGGTTGAGCATGATCAGGCCGATGCTCTGAGCTGTCACGTCGTGCAACTCGCGCGCAATCCGGCGTCGTTCTTCATCCTGTGTTCGAAGCAGGCTCGCGGCGAGTTTCCGAGACGCCCGGTTCTTTCTGTCGCGCTCGATTAAAAGGACGGCGATCAGAGCCGCCTGTAGCAGCACTATTCCCAGCGCCGGCAGGAGCAAGTTGGGAGAGTTGTCTGCGAACATCGCGCGGCCATTTTATGTGAGGTGGCAGGACGCGGTAACTGTAAGAACTGACAGGCAGCGGAGTAGTTCTAACGCAGGGAGAACGCAGGTAAAACTTGTGTTTATCTCCTGTTCCTCCCGTGGCAGATACTTAACCGCCGGCGATAGCGCCGATGATATAAAACGGCTCCGCTCCCGAGGCGATTGCCGCCGGCAACGGAGTGTCCGCCGGCTCATGAGTCACGTCTTCACCGCAGGCAAAGAACCTCAGTAACGGACGGCGCTCCCCTGCAACGTGGTCGCGAATCGTCCCACGCAGCATCGGATACCGGGCCTCGAGTGCATCCAGGATCGAACGCCGTGTTACTTCGCCTTCGATGTCGAGCTGCACGTCTCCGCTGATACCCGCAAGTGCTCGCAAATGTGCCGGCAGTACAACCACGATCATTTCAGCGTCTGGACCTCCACGGAGAGCACGGCGGGAAGATCTCGAACGATCGGCGCCCAGGTGTCTCCGGCATCGGGCGATGCATACACCTGGCCGCCGGTAGTGCCAAAGTACACACCGCATGAATCAAGTGAGTCAATCGCCATCGCGTCGCGCAGCACGTTTACGTAACAGTTGCTTTGCGGCAAACCTTTCGTGAGCGGCTCCCATTCGTTGCCACCTGTTCGACTGCGATAGACGCGCAGCTTGCCACCGGGTGGATAGTGTTCGCTATCACTCTTGATCGGCACGACGTAGATCGTCTCGGGCTCATGCGCGTGAACGTCTATCACAAACCCGAAATCAGTCGGTAAGTTGCCGCTGACTTCGTGCCACGAATCGCCCGCATCATCACTGCGCAGGACGTCCCAATGTTTCTGCATGAAGAGCACGTTTGAATTCGAAGGATGCTTCGCGATGTGATGAACGCAGTGGCCCACTTCTGCTGTCGGGTCCGGAATGTACTGCGAGTGCAGTCCTTTATTGATCGGTTTCCACGTCGCGCCCGCGTCGTCACTGCGAAATGCACCGGCCGCAGAAATGGCGACAAAGATTGTTTGCGGATTGGCGCGATCCAACAGGATTGAGTGCAGACACATGCCGCCCGCTCCCGGCTGCCACTGTGATCCTGTGCCGTGGCCGCGTAGTCCCGAAAGTTCGTTCCACGTCTGGCCGCCGTCAGTCGAACGGAACAAGGCAGCATCTTCAACTCCGGCATAAACGTCGTTTGGATCGTCGAGTGAAGGCTCAAGATGCCAGACTCGCTTGAACTCCCATGGATGTGGTTTGCCGTCATAGAACTGATGTGTCGTGAGCGGTTTGCCGGTTTCGGGCGATGTGTCGTAAACAAACTTATTGCTCTCACCCATCGGCATTCCTTCAGGTGTCGTAGTCGGCGCGCCGGCGGGAGTGCCCGGTTGGAACCACGTCTTGCCGCCATCATCGGAGCGTTGAATGATCTGTCCAAACCAGCCGCTTGTTTGGGAGGCATAAATGCGGTTTGGATCCGCCTCCGAACCTTTCATGTGATAGACCTCCCATCCGGCAAAGTGGGGGCCGCTAACGTCCCATTTTTCACGTTTTCCATCTGACGTCAGAATGAATGCGCCCTTTCGGGTGCCGACGAGTACTCGTACATTGCTCATCTTTTCGTTTCCTTTTTAGCAGCTACTGGGAAATCGGAATTCTCTAATGTTAAGTCGAACGGCAACTGCCGAAATCGACACGAGCGAGACACTTTTTTCGAGGGAATAAATTAACGCGAGACTGGTCTAGACGCCAAATACAAAATCATTGACATTGGATCGGGCCGGGAGTAGAGTCCGCCTGTTTCTCAGTTCTCGTCAGTTCTAATCGTCTTCGCTAAGCGTGTGACCCCCCTTTGGCCTCACGACAACGAGACTACTTGAAGTTCAACGATTAGGCCCATCGGGCGCAGAATTTTGCCCGGCGCAGCGTTTTTGCGCAGGACACCCGAGAGGCATCGAGCTTTAAAGGAGCAAATGAAGATGGCAGATAAACCAAAACGCGAGAATACCTATGCTGAGGCAGCAACCCCGGAGAGAAGCGAGAAAATCAACATCGCTATGAACGATCTGAAAGCTGTCTTCGGAGATCGATTCAAGGTCGGTTACTTGAAGGCCAGCGTCATACCTGGCGCGAGTACATCATTGATGATACCTGCGAACGAGCCATGTCCTACTGAACCTCATAACCACGACCGCCTGTCGTTGGATCATGGCTTCCAAAAGGTCATAGTGATCGAACTCTAGTGGGTCGTATCGGAGCGGGCCATGCGGGCAATCCAGGAACTCGGCGATTCTGTTGCGCGAGCGTGGCTCGCTGCGGACTACGCTGATGAGGCCTTTCCTGAGATCGCCTCGCATGCGCTCCGCGAAAGCGAGTTGCTGCGCAGCTCTGAGTCGCAGTTGAGCGAATGGTTTCTAACAGACACGCGTCTGCCTGATCAGCAGTTTCGTGACTTCGGCCAACCGGCCCTCACCCTTTATAGAGGACACAAGTTTTACATTGAACTTCTGTACTGGCTGGATTCGACCACCGCAATTCATCAACATTCTTTCGCTGGAGCTTTCGGCGTTTTCAAGGGATCGAGCCTTCACACCCAATACGATTTCCATTGCGACAGAGTGCTCTCCTCAGAATTGATCGTCGGCGATCTGATCTTCCGTTCTTCCAATCTACTCATGCAAGGAGATGTTCGAGAGATTCATCCTGGAAAGGAATTTATCCATTCCCTGTTTCATCTTGAACGTCCTTCGATCACTCTGGTCGTGCGTACTCACTCCTTAACACGAGCTTACCCTCAATACTCATATCGACGACCCGGCATCGGCTACGATCCTTTCTTCAAACCCGAGCCATTCGCCACGAGAATGCGTTTACTCGAAGCGCTCCGCGACGTTTCAAGCAACGACTTTTGGAATCTCACGCGCGAGATGTTGCTGCAAAGCGATCCCTGGATGACTTATGCGCTGTTGAGTATGGCCTACGTGCCTGAACAGGAAACAACCGGATGGGAGAGTCTTGTCGAGGTTGCGAGAAAACGTCACGGTTCACTGGTAAACATCTTCCTGCATAGTTTGGAAGAAAAGATTCGCGAGCAAAACATCACGGCGCGGCGGCGAGAGATCTGGGACCTGGACCACCGCTTTTTTGTTGCTCTTCTCTTAAACCTTCCTCATCGCGAAGCAATCTATCGACTGGTAGGCCACAAGTTTCCGGAAGCTGATCCCGAAACTCTGATCCTGCGCTGGATCCACGAACTTGCCGAGGCCAAAAAAATCGGGCTTGATTTCGATGCTTTGTCGCTCGCTATGTTGCAACACGCCTTGAACGATCTCTCACTCGAAGATGTGTACCGCGGGCTGGCAGAGGTTTTTGGAGAGGCTCAGGTTAATGAAGAACGGAGCAATCTAAATCGTCTCTGGAGTGAGATCCATGAAGCTTCACTCCTGCGTCCTCTGCTGCAACGCGGTGCGAGTCAAACCCTGATCAATCCGGTGGCCCATGTGTCGACTCAGTTGCGGGATGACAATGTTGAATTCAAGGTTGAGGCTCCAATCCGAGGCGAAGGTCTTCGTTGCACTGACGTTTCCGTTAAGAGTCATCCCGGCGCATTTAGTTTTCTGATGCGTGCAGTGAAGGACGATCAGAACGGCGACGTGACGCTGACAAGTGCTGAGACTGAAGAATTGAGGAGCCTCGGACTGCTGATTCGCGCAGAAGATGTATCGCGTCCCGTGGAGTTGGACGTGACCGTAATTACCGAGGAGCTTGAAACGGATGAGCTTTGGCAGGGTGCGTCGAGCGATATACGGTTCGAAGCTGACGCAGGCGCGTTTCCGGCTGTTTCTCTTCTCGTGCCGCCACAAGGTGAAATTGTTTCGCTGCGTGATCCGGTTCGACGTGCTTGGTTCCCCTATAGTTTGTCGAGTTCGCAAGTAGAAATACTCAAGAGCAAGCTCAACGGCGCCGGTCCAATCGATACACCATTGCACACGGAGTGGTCCAACATGCTTGCGGAAGTTAGCAAGCAACTCGTGAGACGGCGCTTCGCAATCGTGCCTTCACTGATTCCGTCACACTTACTTTCTGCGATGGGTCGTTATTACAGGCAACGCCTTGCAGAAGGCTACATCCGTTTAAGCGATGGGAAGTTCAATCAGTATGCTGCTCATCGCGAACCGCTTGCGGAATGGATTCATCAGATTGTTGCAGAGGCATTAGCACCGGCGTTTTCCGTGCCCGTCAAACCTTCATACAGTTATCTTTGCGTCTACAAAGGCGGCGCGACACTCGACCGGCACACCGATCGTCCTCAATGTGAATTCACAGTTTCGTTGTGCGTGGACGCGAGTGCCGGTGGTGAACGTTGGCCGCTTTACGTGGAATCGCCTGTAGACGAGGCCCTCGTCGAGGTCCATCTGCGTGTCGGCGATGCGATCATATTTAAAGGCCGGGAACTTCCGCACTTTCGCCGCGACCTGCCGTCGGGTGAGAGTTTCACTTCGATTCTGTTTCATTTCGTTGAAACGTCTTATGAGGGCGGGCTTGACTAATGAGCTCACAACGGCTTCCCACGTTTCAGGATTTAATCTTGCCTTATTCACATGAGACGTTTCTCGGTGAATTCTGGGAGCGCAAGCCGCTATATATCAAACGTGAGAACCCTAAACACTACGAAGGTCTGCTTGATCGAAGGGAGTTGCACCGGCTGCTTTCCTTAACCTGGGTCAACCGGCGAGACGCTCGTATTGTGAAAGACGGCGAGCCCGATCCTGAACGAATAATTTTCGATGACGAGGGGCGCGCGAGCGCGCTGGCGCTGATGGGAGCGTATGCTGACGGCTTTACGATCGTAATTAACAACCTTCAAAGCCGCCATCGAGAAGTTTCGTTCTTATGCCGCGGCGTTGAAATGTTCTTTCGACAACCGATCGGCGCCAACGTCTATCTCACGCCCGCACAGGCTTCCGGACTGCGGCCACACTTTGATGATCATGATGCATTCGTTCTTCAACTCGAGGGATCAAAGGAGTGGCGACTGTTTGGGTTTGCTGCCGAACAACCTCTTCGCGGGCAACACTTCGACGTTGATGCTTCAACGCTGGGTGATGCGAAACAGGTTGTGCGCCTGGAACCGGGAGATCTCCTGTACCTGCCACGCGGAGTGGTCCATGCAGCACAGTCAACAGACGCAAGCTCGCTTCACTTAACTCTGGGTTTGTCGTCGTTTAGTTGGGCGGATCTGCTACAAGAGGCGCTAACGCTTCGCGCCCGGAACGAATTGCCTCTTCGCTTCACTTTGCCTCCGAGTCCTGACGGACAACCAGCGTGGCGCCGCGAAATACTGTCGCAGGCCGCGGAGAGATCGACAGGAGACGTCCACGCATTCTTGTCCGACGCCCTAACTCAGATCGACATTAAATTCATCAATACGCTGGCGCCGCTCGATGATGGTGGTTTGGAACGCCTGGATACTCTCGACCAAACAACTATTAGCAGTCGCTTCCGTCATCGCCTGGGAACGATCTGTTGCGTTCAGACGACGGAACTCGAGTCGCGGATTCATTTCCCGGGCAACGTCGTAAGCTTTCCGCAACGAGCATCTGAGGTGCTGGATTTCATTGCCAGCCACGATCGTTTTGCCGCGCGCGAGTTACCTGATGTGATTGACGACGCGTCAAAGTTGAACGTCGTACGCAAGATGGTGATCGCGGGACTACTCGTACCCGAGCACGATACCTGAGTGACTACCTATTACCATTTCAGTCAACTCGCGCCCGGAAATTGGGCGCCGGGAGATCGATGCTGCACTCCTGAAACTGAGCAGAACTTTTACTGGCGCAGGGTGTTCGCACGAGCATCGTACGAAGAGAATGTTGCACGAGCGCGGGCGGAACTGTCTGACTCCAGGAGCAATACGCCTGCCGAGGTGCAGTCTCTGGCCCATACACTCGCGGCCAAGGACTACCTCGTAACGTGTCTGCGCGAACTGCTTTTCGAAATGGTCCGTCAAGAAGTGGCGCCGCAACTACCATCGCGTAGTAACTGTCTATTTCTCATCGAACGTGCCGCAGATCTCGCGAAGTGTGCTAAGCGCTACGGATTTCGCGAGGAGCAACGGACGATTCTTGAAATTGAAACGCTCGATGGCAGTCAGATCTTCCGAGCGCCGGCAGCTTTACTCGACACCACCGTGATCGCCGAGGACATTCTGTCTGCCGCACGTCAGTACTGGAAAGGTGTTTCGCCCGAAACACCTTCCGACGAGGTGGAGATCCTGATGACAGGACCCTTTTGGATTCGAAGTGTCTTGCAGGTGGGCACCGGCCCTTTTCTTACAGTCGAGGGGCAGGGCCTCGCCGAGCTCTTAAAAGAATGATCGAAAGCATCCGGGAACGAGAAGCGCTTCAACTCCGCATCGGCCGTGAGATCGAAGAGAGCGTGCTCCCTCATTACCGTTCTCTGTTTCCACAATCACCTCGCGTGCAGGACGATCGCGGCAGTACTAGAATTCTGCCCAATCCGTTTTACGGGATCTTCAATGGCGTTCGACTCGATTATCCGGCGTACGTGGCTAAAGTCCGCGACGGTTGTATACCGGCTCGTTCAATCCATGGCCCAATCCACGCGACACGCGTTGCTCTTTGGGCGGGGCTGTTAACAGTTTTTCGCGAGCGCTACACAAGAGTAAAAACACCGTGGCTCTTTGAACTTCAAATGGCCGCGGCGTTTCACGATGCAGGCCGGCAAGATGAAGGACCGGATGAATGGGAACATGATAGTGAGAAGATCTTTGCGGACTGGCTCCGTAGCACTCCCGGCGCACACGTCGAAGCGTTAGACGTCCTCCAATTCAAACCTGAACACGCTGACAACTGCATCGAGAGACATACCGTCGTTGATGCCGACATCCTGGACATTCGACGAACCCTGCGTGCTGACACGCAGTTTGACCCCACGCGTCTCTCGTTTTGGAACGACGCGCAAATACCGCGACAAACAAAAGAGGATTTGATCGACGAGACGAGGGCGTTCATCCAGCTAACAGAAATGCAGGAGTTGAAGCGGAATATAGAAGAGTCAGGCGCCGTCTACTTCCACCTGATGCACTCGCTCGTTCAAGCGCATCGAACAACGTCAGCATATCCGACTCTTTACGATCTATTGGAGGAACTAGCAGGACAAGAGATACCCTCGAACCCGACATGAGGAGAACTTTCTTGACAGCACTCCGAGTCAAGAGTAGAGTCCAGCACGTTTAGCAAACTCGTTCGCTTATTCACGACGACTCCTCGCAAACCCTCGTCAATCGAAAGGTCGTCTTGAAACTCCTGAACATCCACGATTGGAGAAACCATGGCTATTCCTCGTTCCGTCACCGCCAACCTCATCGAACGATACATCTTCAACTTTCGACTCCGCCCTGAACAGTTTATTCAGCACATGCCTGTTCCGTGGCTACGACCGCAGGTTTTCAACGGCTGGAGCGTCGCCTCTTTCTGCATCCTGAGGCTAAAGAACGTGATTATCTCGCCACTCCCAGGCGCTTTCGGTTTTCAGACGATATCTTGCGCCTACCGCTGCGGAGTTCATGACGACTCCTTATCAATGCCGCAGCCCTCAGTGTACATAACCGACAGAAACACTGACTTGCCGTTGATAGCGCGGCTCGCGCCATGGCTGTTTTCCGACACCATACCGATGGTGCGATTCAATCTCTCTGAATCCGGCGACACGGCGCATTTCCGAATTAACTATCTTGATCGGCAACGCCTGTTCTATGCCGATGCTCGACCTGCCCGGGACTGGAATTCGCAGGTGTTTCCGAGGCTGAGTGATTTTGCTGAGTTCATTCATGGCGGCGTGTCGAGTTATACACCTTCGATTTATGGTGAATCGCTGGCAATGGTGGATCTTGTCAAGGAAGAGCCTGCGTACGAGCCGATGGATGCACACATAGACTTCAGTTGGTTGGATGGTGCATGGAGCGACGCCGAGTTAGAGTTCGACAGCGCCGTCCGCGCACACGGCGGACGCTACAAGTGGACCTATCGAGGTCTCAAGTCAGTTCTTTAACACGCTGACGAACCTACGCAACTGTCGTCGATCCGCGGAGCGTGTAGGAACAGACAAATCGGTCTCTCAGTAACGCCACTGCCAGCTCACGTTGTAAACCTGAGCAAGCTCGTCGAGATTTCCACGCAAGCGGTTCCATTCGCGGGCCGCATCGTTTCTGCGCATCGGATTGCGTCGCATGAACGAGTCGATACTCGCGGCTCGATCCAGTACCGCTTGGACATCCGCACTCGTGGATTTATGGTCGTCAAAGTGATGGCGGAGTGTCTTTGTCTGTTCGTAAAACTCTTTTACAAACCGATTGATGTCGTCTTCCTCATGCGTTCCGTTCAAGCGACTCTTGTCGAGCGACGAATCGAGTGCTGAACGAAAGCGATCCGACTGTTGCTCGATCCGCTTGAGTATTGTCTCAACTTCGCGATCGGAGACACGGTAAGGAATGCCGGCCACTGTCGTTTCTGAAGGAGAAACGATAACCGGTGTCGTTCTATAGCCGTCCCAACGCCAGCTTACGTTATAAGCCGACGCCAACTCGTCAAGACTGTTCCTCAACATAGACCAATCTTCCTGAGCTTTTGACGAAAGACGATTTCGTCTCATGAAGCCGTCTACGCGTGCAGCGCGGTCGAGCACAGCTTCGACGTCGGGAGAAGCTGATTGATGTTTGTCGAAACGATCTCGCATCCGTTTTGTCTGTTGATAGAAATCTTTGATGAACGAGTTGATGTCGTCCTCACGGTTACTGCCATTGAAACGACTCTTATCGAGCGCGGAATCCACACTTGAACGAAAGTGATCTGACTGTTGTTCAATGCGGCGAATGATTTTCTCGACTTCCTTGTCGCTCAGTCGATATGGTTGACCGATCACCTGGGCTTCCAAAGTCGGAACCAAAAGCGCGAAACACATACAGAGAATTGCTAAGACAAATGCTCTGCGCAACATGATGAACTCCTTGAAAAGTTAGTTAGTGGAAAGGGGCTGGGAGGGGTAACTAGATTATAAACCCGAACTCTATGGTCCCACAAAACCAGGCACAAGCGCCACGGACTCGACCATCGTGTTCGTCGCAAGTAGTATTCCCACTGTGATTTTGAGCTCCAAACCACCCTTCTATCGCATCGATTGGACCAACAACAGCATCGAACCACGCCAACCAATGTCAGGCAAAGATTGGGAGAGCGTGTGTCAGGTAATTAAGGAGTTGGGACTTACAAGGATCAACTCAGCAAATTTCATCAGCGACGACGATCTGCAGATTATTTCGTAACTGGATCAAATAACGTCGCTCAACCTCGACGGCTCAAAACGTATAACAAACAACGGTCTCCGGCACCTCGCTCGTATGCCGCAGCTACGAGAACTGGTCCTGGGTGGTCAGATCACCGAGCGTGGTCTCGAAGCGTTGGCCCACCTGCGCGAACTTCGTGTATTCAAAATGTTTTGGCAGGGCAACGTCACTGACCAGGGCGTTGCAAATCTCAAGTTTTGTGATCACCTGGAGGAAGTTGATTTATTGGGCTCCAACGTTGGCGATGGTGCGATCGCTGCGCTCGCAGGAAAACCAGGATTGCGTCGCTTCAAGACCGGCCGGAACGTCAGCGACGACGGTCTCGCACTGTTGCATCAGTTTCCCTCGTTCAAGACGTCGCAAGCGGAAGAACCTGGATACGGACTGATGTCGTTCAGTGCTGAACCTACGAATCTGCTGATCGATGGTCCATTCACGCGAGAAGGATTGGAGAAGCTGCGCGGGCTCGATGGATTGGTTGGTTTGAGTTTCTTCTGGCACACGTCGCGTTTGCGCGGTGATGACCTTCAATGCCTCGACGGTTTATCGAATTTGGTTTTCCTGGGTTGTCAGGATCAACTCTGCGACGACGATGCGATGCGACACATTGCAGCACTCTCAAAGCTTCGCATGCTGATGGGCCAGGGCACTGTGGCCACTGATGAGGGTTTCAAGTTTCTCAGTCGATCTCAAACAATTGAGTACATCTGGGGACGTGAGTGTCCGAACTTAACGGGACGAGGATTTGTTGGGCTGTCGCGGATGCCTGCGTTGAAAGGCTTGGCCGTGAGTTGCAAGTTCGTTGACGATGCGGCGCTCGCGAGTCTGTCCGACTTTCCCTCTCTGAGAGAATTTATGCCGATGGACGTTGGCGACGATGGTTTCCGTCATATCGGACGCAGCGAACAACTAGAGTCGTTGATTCTGATGTACTGTCGCGACACGACAGACGTCGCGACGAGTCACATCGTAGGAATGCCAAATCTGAAGAAGTATCACGCGGGTTATACGATGATCACTGACTCAAGCCTGGAGATGTTGAGCCGCATTAGATCGCTCGAGGAAATCTCATTCGAGGGGTGCAGCTTCATCACCGACGCCGGCATTCCTTTTCTAAAGCGCCTTCCGCATTTACGCGAGCTCTCCATCGGTGGCTGCCCGAAAGTGACGCGATCAGGAATGAGAGGATTTGCCGGCGGCGTGCGAGTCAATTACGACACACTGTAGAACACAATCAACGCCTCACAGGGTTATTGAACTGAGTGAATGTTGATTGCGTAGATCTTCTGGCCGGGGTCGTAGAATAGTTGCCATGAGAGTTTCATTCGTTTTCCAGACCGCATGAGAATCTCAGTCAATGCATCTCGCGCGCTTTGTGTGATCAGTTCCTTGTCATCCTTGTAGCTCAGCAACAGTCCGACCGGAACTGTTCCGATGATGATTCGGTTTTTTGAGTGAGCACTTACAGCCTGTGTCCAAGCTTGTAACATCTGCAATCCGGTTCGCTCTTCCGCGGATAATTGAAACCCCGTACGTCGAGGACTGAACGCGCGTATTTGTGCAAATCTCGACGAACGGATTCAGTCAGAAAGTAAGTCTTCGGTGGTTTCGAATGAAGTTTTTACTGTACTGCATATAATCCTCTCTTCTATTATCCGATGACCGTTGGCACGTGCACAAACTCTCTTGACCTCCAAAGGAACTCACCAATGCCCAAAATCTCTCGAATGAAAATGCTTCGACGCTTGATCGGCTCGACTCTGGTAGTTGTTCTGTCGTTCGGGTTGGCCCCGTCAGTTCAGCCCAACGTCAAATCAAAGATAACAACCCAGAGAGGAGCTTCGGAACAAAGAACAGCGAGCTACTTTGAATCGATCCGCAAATCGCCTCCGAAGCAATTGGCCTTTCTGCTGAGGATGCCGAAAGGCGGCGACCTGCACAATCACCTTTCCGGCGCGATTTACGCCGAGCGTTACATCGAATGGGCGGCAGAAAAAGGTTTGTGCATCAACAATCGCACGATGGCGCTGTCCGTTCCGGCATCGCCATCCAAGTGCGATCCCGAACAAACGCCGGCAAATACGGCGCTGACAAGTTCAGTACTGTACCGGCAGATGATCGATGCATGGTCCATGCGCAACTGGCAGTTATCCGGACAAAGCGGACACGATCGTTTCTTTGACGCTTTTGGCAAGTTTGGACCAGCTACTTTTAATAACAGCGGCAGAATGCTCGTCGAGGCCGTGAAGAGCGCTGCGCGCGGGAAGGTTTCTTACGTCGAGTTAATGTTAACTCCGGACGGTACTTCGACCGGTGTGGCTTCCAGTCAAATCGGAGAAAAAGT
>Ga0207675_100002428_pt1 | contig 18455 bp, 9 predicted proteins | sample KBSSwiS42_FD_184305 | JGI IMG/M metagenome (GOLD analysis project Ga0207675, IMG submission 184305) | Switchgrass rhizosphere microbial communities from Kellogg Biological Station, Michigan, USA - KBS Switchgrass S4-2 (SPAdes) (version 2) | ecosystem: Host-associated > Plants > Roots >... | reverse complement strand
GGGCTCGTGACGCTGGTCGGGCTGGCGTCGAAGAATGCGATCCTGATCGTCCAGTTCGCCTCGCTCAAGGCGAGCGAGGGGATGCCGCTCGCCGAAGCCGCGATCGCGGGCGCGCGCATGCGGCTGCGACCGATCATCATGACCTCGCTTGCGTTCATTCTCGGCGTAACGCCGCTCGCCTTGAGCTCGGGTGCGGGCGCCGCAAGCCGGCACTCGATCGGGACCGGCGTCGTCGGCGGCATGCTGCTCGCCACCTTTGTCGCCACCTTCTTCATCCCGCTCTTCTACAGCCGGATCGCGGCGTGGCGTCGGCCCGAGCGGGCGCCGCAGCCCAAGCCGCGGACGGCGGAGGAGGCGGGCAATGCGTAAGCCGCTGCTCGCGGCCATGTTCACGCTGATCGCGGGTTGCGCGCTGACCCGGACCGACCCCGGGAAGCCCGAGCTGCCGCTGCCGGAGGCGCTGCCGGCGGTCGCCGACGCGCTTCCCGAGCTGCCCGCGCCCTGGTGGCGGGTGTTCGACGATCCGGCGCTCGATACGCTCATCGGCGAGGCGCTCGAGCGAAATCCGGATATCGAGGTGGCCGCGGCACGCGTGGCCGAGGCGCGCGCGATCGCGCGCGCCGCCAGTGCCGAGCGCCTGCCCTCGCTCGGGCTCGAGGCAGGGGTCGAGCGGTCGCGCGAAAGCGTGCTCACGCTGCCTTTCGCGGCAGCGCGGACGACCCAGACCGCCTACTACCTGCAGGGCGCCGTGCGCTATGAGCTCGACCTCTGGGGTCGTTACGCCCACGCCTCTGAGGCAGCGCGGGCGCGACTGCTGGCTTCGGAGTTCGATCAGGAGGCGGTGCGCCTGAGCCTGAGCGGCGAGGTCGCCCGCGGCTGGTATGCGTTAAAGGCCGCGACGGAGCAGCTTGCGAACGCACGCGAGTCGCTCGCCAATCGCGAAGAGTCACTGCGCATCGAGCGCATCCGCGAGGAAGGCGGCGAGAGCGACGAGTTCACGCTCAAGCGCGTGCAGGCGGAGGTGGCCGCGACCCGCACGGCCGAGCAGCAGTTCGAGCTCGAAGTGGCGCGTCGCGCGAACGCACTCGCGGTGTTGCTCGGGCGATCGCCGCGCGAGATGGTCGACGGGCGGTTCCTGCCTGAGGGCGAGCTCCCGGAAGCGGCGCCGCAGCTTCCGGCCGGCCTGCCCTCCAGCGTGCTCGAGCTGCGTCCCGACATCCGCGCGGCGGAAGCGAACCTCGACGCCGCAGCGGCCGACGTCGGCGTTGCCCGCGCAGACCTCTTCCCGCGCATAAGCCTGACGGGGCTCTTCGGGTGGGCGAGCCTCGAGCTCGACGACCTCTTCAGCGCGCCGGCCGAGACCTGGTCTGCGGCGGCCGCGCTCGCGCAGCCGTTGTTCGAGGGCGGGCGACGGCGCGCCGGCGTCGACCGTACCGACGCGCTCAGGCTGCAGCGGCGCGGGGAGTATGCGAAGACGGTGCAGGCCGCGTTCGGCGAAGTGCTCGACGCGCTGCAGGGCCAGCGCAGCCTCGGCTCGATCGAGGACTCCGCGGCCGAGCGCACCTCGGCGCTTGCCCGCGCGACGGAACTGGCGGAGCTTCGTTACCGCGAGGGCGAGATCGCCTATCTCGAGCTGCTCGACGTGCGCCGCGACCTGTTCCAGTCCGAGATCGATCTCGTCGCCGCGCGTCGCGACGCGCTCGCGAACACCGTCGACCTCGCGCTCGCTCTGGGCGGACGGCTATAGCCGCGGCTCGGCGGCGCAGGAAGCCTTCTGCGCCTTTGAAAAAAAGTTACGGTCGGCCAGGGAAACGACCGGCACGGTGACTTTCCGGCGTTCGCCGGGTCTAACCATGGCTCATCCAGCCGATTGCCCGGGCGGGCGGGGTGCAGGGTGGCGGACACGTTTGCGCGCATACCGACTACAGAATTGAATCAGCGTCCGGCGCAACCTGCAGGGTAGGAGAGGAGGACGCGAGGAGACCCATGGTGCTGCCATGGCTGGCTAGAGCGGTGATCGGCGGCCTGCTTTGCGTTGCCTGCAGCCTCGCCTGGGGACAGGACGCGACGGCAGAGGAGGTCACCTCCGATCTCCCTGAAACGACGGAGCCGGTGCCTGATCAATGGATCGACCGCGCCCATAGCGGGGTGCACGCGCTGGTGTGGAAATCAGCGATGTACATCGATCGGATGTTTGGCGCCGCCCTGGACGAGGAAGCTTACCGAACGGAGGCCCGGGGGAGCATCACGCCAGCGTTGCTGTGGGATGAGTTCCATGGGCTGGACCAGAAGTTCAGATTCCGCGTCAGACTGCCCTTTCCGTACCTCGATGAGCGTTACGACGCATTCGTCGGCACCTTCAATCGCGACGAAGTCGTGACCGAGAGCGAGATCGCGTCCGGCGCAATCCCGCAGCAGCACGTGCGGGGCGAGATCGACGAAGACGAGACCCTGCTGGGAATCCGCTACCGGCCGAAGGAGGGCGGTCGTTTCGAGGCCGGGGCGGGTGTGCGCCTCGGATCGCCGATCGATCCTTTCGTCAAGGTGGGCTATCGCTACCAGCGCGGCACGCCGGAGCGGATCGTCCTGCGATTGAAGGAGACCGTGTTCTGGGAGAACAGCGAGCAGTTCGGTCTGACGAGCCGCATCGACCTGGAACGCGTGTTCGACGAGGTATGGCTCGCACGCTGGACGGCCTCGGGCACGTTCTCGGAAAAAACCGAGGGTGTTCGCGGCTACACCTCGCTGACCGCCTATCGTGAGTTGCCCAACCAACGCGCCATCGGCGCGCAGTTATTCATGTCCGGCGAGTTCGAATCCGCGGTGCCCGTCGGCGAGTACGGCATCAGGGCGGCCTATCGGCGCAGCATCGTGCGTGATTGGCTCGTGATGGAGATCCGCCCCAGTGTGACCTGGCCCAAGGATCAGCCGGAGCAGCCGCGCAAGCCGAGTTGGGGGATCGGCATCGGATTCGAGATGTTCTTCGGAACGAACGAGTTCCAGGCACGACCGGCGACGTTCTAGTCGCGGCACTATCCGGGCAAGGGAGCGTCCCTTGTTCCGTTTCGTGTCTACAACCGGGATTCGACCAGCTTCTTCTTGCCCGATATCGGGTTGCGGGCGATCTCTGCGACCGGCCGGACGCGCACTGGCGGCGACGCGACGCCGCATTGGTCGAGCGCTGCACCGAGCAGCGCGGGGATGCGCGCGGCGTCCGATTCGCCACCGAACGCCAGCACGGCCTCGATCGTGAGGCCGTCCCGGTCCAGCACGACCCGGTATTCGCGCAGGCCCGGGAGCGTGGCGAGCGGGCTGCGGATCGCCAGAGGGTGCACTGTTACGACGCCGCCGTCCCGACCGCGCAGCTTGAGCAGGTCGTCGCTGCGGCCGTCGACCGCGGCTAACAGCGGAAACGGACGGCCACAGGGGCAAGGCTCCTTCAGCATCGTCACGCGGTCGGTCAACTGATAGCGGATCAGGGGCTGCGTGCGGTTGACCAGATTCGTCACCAGCAGGTAGTGCCCTTCGACACCGGGTGGCACCGGTCGGCCGGACTCGTCCATGACTTCGAGCAGCGTCTGATCAGAAAATACGTGCAACCCGGTATGACGTTCGCACTCCCCGGCAAGGATCCCGGTCTCGGTGGATGCGTAACAGTCGAATAGGGCGTGACCCCAGGCGGCGCGGATCCGCCCGCTCATCTCGGCTGTGCGAACCTCGCTCGTCGTGGCGACCATCTCTGGTGCGATCGCCAGCCGGCCATCGAGCTGCTCCTCGGCGAGTAGTGCGGCAACCGATGCGTAGGCGATCAGCACTTCGGGACGGAAGGCGTTCAACGCAGCGACCAACGCAGGTAACGGCGTGCGGGCATCGAGCCGCAGCAGGCGATGCGCGCCGACGTCCAGGCTGGCACTCATCCGCGCCGTCATGTGAATCTGGCTCTTCGCGGCGACGGCTGCCACGCGACGTCGGTTTGGCAAGCGTATCGATGCGCCGACGTAGTACTGGTTGAACCGCATCAGCCCCGCAAGCGTCTCGATCCAGTCTCGCTGACCGTAGACGAAGATGCCGCGCTTGCCGGAAGTGCCGCCGGTCGCCATGACGCGGTACTCAGCCAGATGCAGGCCCTCCGACGCGGATGACTGTACGTGTTGCTCGAGCTCCGTCAGTCGGAGCCGCGGATCGGTGACGATCGCGTCGAAGTGGTCCAGCATCGTCGCCTTGTCCAGGGTGGGCACCGACGCCGGGTCGACGTCCTGCTCAAGGTCGATGCCCGCGAGACGCTCGCGGTAATAGGACGAATGCGTCGCGGCATGGCGGAGCATCGCTCCGAACCGGCGCCGCTGGTAGGCCGCGAGCTCCGCGGGCGTCAGCGTCTCGTGATCGGCCAAAGCGCGCGTCTCGCGCACCGTCGCGGCAACCAGGCCCAGGCGGGCAAACCAGCCGCTCATCGAGAAAACGCCCTTGTCAGATTCTCAGCGGCGCCGGCGGAGGATGGATACCGCGCCGCCCGTCTCCTCGACGCGATCGGAACGGCTCAAGCGCGCGGCCTCGAGCAGCGCGGCCAGGCGCGTGCGGGTCCGCGTCACCGTCTCCATGATCTCGGACTGATCAGCTGGATGCGCGACCAGATAGCCCTGCACCGAAACGTCACCGCAGTTGACGAGGAAGTCGAGCTGGCTCGGCCGCTCGACACCCTCCACCGTTACCTGCAGCCCGAGGCTGCGGCACAGCGAGATGATCGAGCGCGCGATCGAAGCCGCGCGCGGATTCCAGTCGACTTCGGCGACCACGCTGCGATCGAGCTTGACGCGGCTCAGGGGCAGGCGCTCGAGCGAGGTGAGCGAGGAGTAGCCGGTCCCGAAGTCGTCGAGCGCGGTCGCCACTCCCAGCAGCTGCAGGCTGTGCAGCGTCTCGATGGTGATCGCCCCCGTCTGCAGCATGTTCTCGGTCAGCTCGAGCTCCAGGCAGTCCGGCGGTAGCTCGAATCGCTCGAGAATTCGCTCGATCTCGGCGAGGAAATCGCCCGCCACGAACTGCTGCGCGGAGACGTTTATCGCGACGCGGGCATCTGCCCAGCCGGCATTGCGCCAGTCGCGCACCGCCTGCGCCGCCTGCTCGAGCACCCAGTAATTGAGGTCCAGCATCAGGCCGGACTGCTCGGCGATCGCGATGAAGTCGGCTGCGGGCACGATCTGGGAACCGTTCTGCCGCCAGCGCAGCAGCGCCTCGACGGTGGTCGTCTCGAGGCGACCGAGGCAGACCTGCGGCTGGAAGTGCAGCACGAAGTCGCCGCCCTCGATCGCCTTGCGCAGCGCCTGCTCGACGCGGAAGCGGTTCGAGGCCGCGACCAGCAGTTCCGGGTCGTAGACGCAGAGGCGGTTGCGGCCCAGTTCCTTGGCGCGGAACAGCGCCGCGTCTGCAGCGCGCAGCAGTGCCGCCGCATCACGCCCGTGCTCGGGGAAGGCCGCCGCGCCGCAGCTCACGCCGATCGCGAGCTCACGGCGATCGACGACGATCGGCCGCTGGAAGAGGCTGACCAGGCTGCCGGCGCGCCGCTCGATCTCGTCAACCGAGCCCGAGTAGGGGAAGACCAGCGTGAATTCGTCGCCGCCCAGTCGCGCGATAAAGCCCGCTTCGCCGCTTACCTGCCGCAATCGTTCGCCGATGCTCATCAGGACACGGTCGCCGAACTCGTGGCCGAGGCTGTCGTTGATCGTCTTGAAGTTGTCGAGATCGAGGAACAGCACGGCGAGCTGTCCGTGAGCGGCAGCGGTCGCCACGATCATCTCGTTCAGCCGCGCGAAAAGCTGACGGCGGTTCGGCAGGTTCGTCAGCGGATCGTGCTCGGCCAGGTGCCGCAGCTGCATCGTCCGCTCCTCGACGCGGGCCTCGAGCTGTGCCTGGTAGCTGCGTACCGCGCGCTCGGCTTCGTCGAGCTCGCTCGCCATCTGGTTGAACGCCTGTGCGAGCTCGTCGACCTCGCTCGCTCCGCCACCGCGCACGCGCGTCGACAGGTCGCCGGCCGCCAGGCGGCGTGCACCGGCGGTCAGGCGCCGCACCGGCCATGTGATCGCCCAGGCCGTGATCGCGAGCACGAGCAGCGCGAGCAGGATCGCTTTGAAAGTGGCGTCGGTGATCGTACGCTGCGCATCGTCGACGGCGCGACTCGCGGTTTCTGCGGCGGCCGCCAGCTCGCGCCAAGCCGGCGCCTCGATCTCCTCCCGGATTCGCATCGTCAGTGTGTCGCCGGCGGCGAGGTATTCGACTCGCTTGGTCTCGAGATCGGCCTCGAGCGCGCCGATTCGGCGCCGCAACGTGACTGCGTGGTTGAAGTCGTATTCGAGCAGGCCGAACCACGCGACGCCGGGCGAGACCTTCAGTTCCTCTCCGAAGCTCGCGAGCACGCGGCGTAGCCGACGTTCGCCGGCCGTGGAAACGGGCGAATGCGACCCCGGTGGCGCGGCGAGGCTCGCGGCCGTGTCCTTGCGCACCTGCGCGACCGCTTCGGCGACTTCGGCCAGCGAGGGACGCGCCATCAGCGTGTTGCCGACCGACACGCCTTTCGCACCGGAGCTGCTCACGCGCGCGTCGAGCTGGTTGAGCGCTGTGTCGAGCGCCTGGCGGGTCGAGGTGCGGCGCTCCTCGAGCGCGACGAGCTGGAATCCGTCCGCCTGGTGCGCAGCTGTCAGAGCTGCGATCTCGTTGAACCGGTCCTCCTCGCCGATGGGTGCGAGGCCGAAGGATTGGTTGACGAGGTCGGAGAGCCGAGTCCCGGTCTCGACGATCGCCGCGCCGTTCTCGGACGAGGACGATCGCAGGTAAGCGAGCACGGTGCGATCGAACGTGCCGACCGTGCCCCCCAGCTCGCGGGCGTGCCGCGCGCGCGGCTCGAACTGCTGCTGCACGCGCGCGACGTCGGAGGTCGCGAGACGCGTGCTGCGCTGCGCAAGGATGTTCGCCGTGACGAACGCGCCGATGATGAACACGAAACCGAGGATCAGCCAGACGCCGATCGGCAGCCCCCAACCCCGCGGGCGGATCTTCGATGACGGCGCGTGCGTTTGGTCCAAGAGCCCGGTCCTGTGGGACGGGTTACGGCCCGGAGTGCTTCAGCGGAACGATCCTCCAGTGTCGCGCCTGCGTCTGTGACACGCTTCGCGCGGGCGGAAGGACGTCGAATCATACGCTTCGCGCCGGCTCAGCGGTCTGGCTCAACGACTCTACCGACACGCGGTCCAGCCGGAACGCGACGCGTGGAACGGACCTCGAGGATCGGTTATGTCAAATTTGGGGCGCGCGGCGGTGGCGGGAGCCGCGGTCACCGGGGCTAGGGCAGATCCGTCCTGCCCATCAGGAAACGGTCGCACTCGCGTGCCGCGCCGCGGCCTTCGGCGATTGCCCAGACGACCAGGCTCTGACCGCGGCGACAGTCCCCCGCAGCGAATACGCTCTTCAGGCTGGTCGCGTACCGGTCGTACTCGGCGCGGATATTGCTGCGCGCGTCGCAGTCGACGCCGAGCTCACGGAGCAGCGATTGCTCGGGCCCGAGGAAGCCCATGGCGATCAGTGCAAGCTGCGCAGGACGCGTTCGCTCGGTGCCGTCGATCTCGACCGGCGTCAAGCGGCCTTCGGCGTCGCGCTGCCATTGCACGTCGACCGTGACCACGGCCTCGAGGCGCCCGGCGGCGTCCCCCACGAAGCGCTTGACGGTCGCGACATAGGCGCGCGGATCCGCGCCGAACCGGGCGGCCGCCTCTTCCTGGCCATAGTCGAGCTTGTATACCTTTGGCCACTCGGGCCAGGGGTTGTCCGGCGCTCGTTCCATGGGCGGCTTCGGCAGGATCTCGATCTGCACCAGGCTGCGGCAACCCTGGCGCATCGCGGTGCCGACACAGTCGGTGCCGGTATCGCCGCCGCCGATCACGACCACGTCGCGTCCCCGGGCAGCGATCGGCGAGTGCTCGGCGCCGCCGTTCAGGAGCGCCTTGGTGCTCGCGGTGAGGTAGTCCATTGCGAAATGCACGCCTTCGAGGCTGCGCCCATCGACGGGGAGGTCGCGCGGCTCGGTGGCGCCCGTGCAGATCACCGTCGCGTCGAAATCGCGCAGCAGAAGCTGGGCCTCCACGTTGTCGCCGACGTTCGCGTTGCAGAGGAACCGGATCCCCTCCTGCTGCATGAGATCGATGCGGCGGGTTACGACCTCGCGCTTGTCGAGCTTCATGTTGGGGATGCCGTAAGTCAGCAGGCCGCCCGGGCGATCCTCGCGCTCGAGCACGGTTACGAGATGACCGGCTCGGTTCAACTGCGCCGCGGCCGCAAGACCCGCGGGCCCGGAGCCGATCACCGCGACCTTGCGTCCAGTGCGGGCGCGCGGCGGCTGCGGCAGGACCCAGCCTTCCTCGAAACCGCGGTCGATGATCTGCGCCTCGATGTTCTTGATCGTCACCGGTGGCTCGTTGATTGCGAGCACGCACGAGCCCTCGCAGGGCGCCGGGCAGACACGCCCGGTGAACTCCGGGAAGTTGTTCGTCAGGTGCAGCCGCTCGAGCGCATCGCGCCACAACCCGCGGTAGACGAGGTCGTTCCACTCCGGGATCACGTTGTTGATCGGGCAGCCGGAAGCCATCCCGCTCAGGAGCTTGCCCGTATGGCAGAACGGCACACCGCAGTCCATGCACCGCGCGCCCTGCTGACGCAGCCGCTTCTCCTCGAGGTGCGGATGGAACTCCTCCCAGTCGCGCACGCGCTCGGCCGGTGACCGGTCGACCGGTAGCTCCCGCAGGTACTCGATGAATCCCGTTGGCTTACCCATGGGTGAACCTAGTTGCCTCCGACGCGCGCAAGGTCGTGCGCGTTCTCGTCGAATGCCACCATGATTGCTTCCTCGCCCGCGAGCCCCTGTTCGTGGGCGCGCGCGATGGCGGCGAGCATCCGCTTGTAATCCTTCGGGATCACCTTGACGAAGTGCGGGACCGAGCCCGCCCAGTCCGCGAGCAGCCGCTTAGCGCGCTCGCTCGAGGTGTAGTGCAGGTGGCTCTCGATCATCCGCCGGACTCCGTCGATTTCCGCGGCGTCCTCGAGCCTGTCGAGATCCACCATCTGCATGTTTACGCGCGCAGCAAACTCGCCATCTTCGTCGAGCACGTACGCGATGCCGCCAGACATCCCCGCGCCGAAGTTACGACCCGTCGCGCCCAGCACGACGACGCGTCCGCCGGTCATGTACTCGCAGCCATGGTCGCCCACGCCCTCGACGACTGCGCTGACGCCGCTGTTGCGCACGCCGAAGCGCTCGCCGGCCATGCCGCGGATATAGGCTTCACCCGCGGTCGCGCCGTAGAACGCCACGTTGCCGACCACGATATTGCGTTCCGCGGCGAACACCGCCTCGCGCGGCGGGAAGACGATAATCCGGCCGCCGGACAGTCCCTTGCCGACGTAGTCGTTGGCGTCGCCCTCGAGCGAGAGCGTCATTCCTGGCGGGATGAAGGCGCCGAAGCTCTGACCCGCCGAGCCGCGGAAATGCAGGCGCACGGTGTCCTCGGGCAGACCCTTCGCGCCGTGACGCCGCGTGATCTCGCTGCCGACGATCGTACCCACCACGCGATTGACGTTGCGGATCGGCAATTCCGCCGCGACCTCCTCGCCGCGCTCGATCGCGGGTGCGCAGAGATCGAGCAGCTTGGTGACGTCGAGCGATCGCTCGAGCCCGTGATCCTGGCGGTCCTGGCAGTAGCGACCCCAGTCCGGGTCGACCTCGGGCTGGTAGAGCAGGTTGGTGAAGTCCAGACCGCGGGCCTTCCAGTGATCGATCGCCCGACGCGGTTCGAGCCGGTCGACCCGACCAACCATCTCCTCCACGGTCCGGAAGCCGAGCTCAGCCATCAGCTCACGCATCTCCTGCGCGATGAAGCGCATGAAGTTGACCACGTGCTCCGGCCGGCCCATGAACTTCTCGCGCAGCCGCGGATCCTGCGTGGCGACGCCGGCGGGGCAGGTGTTCAGGTGGCAGACCCGCATCATGATGCAGCCGGTCGCGACCAGCGGCGCGGTTGCGAAGCCGAATTCCTCGGCACCGAGCAGCGCCGCCACCACTACGTCGCGGCCGGTCTTGAGCTGTCCGTCGGTCTCGACCGCAATGCGGCTGCGCAGGTTGTTGAGGACCAGCGTCTGGTGCGTCTCCGCGAGGCCGAGCTCCCACGGCAGCCCCGCGTGCGCGATCGAGGTCAGCGGCGAAGCGCCGGTGCCACCGTCGTGGCCGCTGATCAGCACGACGTCGGCGTGCGCCTTCGCCACGCCGGCCGCGATGGTCCCGACGCCGGCTTCCGCGACGAGCTTGACGCTGATCCGCGCCTCGCGGTTCGCGTTCTTCAAGTCGTGGATGAGCTCCGCGAGGTCCTCGATCGAGTAGATGTCGTGGTGCGGCGGCGGCGAGATGAGGCCAACACCGGCGGTGGTGTGCCTGGTGCGGGCGATCCAGGGGTAGACCTTGGTGCCCGGGAGCTGGCCGCCTTCGCCGGGCTTCGCGCCCTGCGCCATCTTGATCTGCAGCTCCTTCGCGTTGACCAGGTATTCGCTCGTTACGCCGAAACGCCCGGACGCGACCTGCTTGATCGCCGAGTTCTTCGAGTCTCCGTTCGGGAGTCGGACGTAGCGATCCGGATCCTCGCCGCCCTCGCCGGTGTTGCTCCTGCCGCCGATGCGGTTCATCGCAATGGCGAGCGTCTCGTGCGCCTCCTTGCTTATGGAGCCGTAGGACATCGCGCCGGTCTTGAAGCGCTTGACGATGCTCTCGACGGGCTCGACTTCCTCGAGAGGCACCGGGTCGGCCGGCTTGAGCTCGAGCAGGCCGCGCAGCGTGCAGAGCGCCGCCGTGTTGCCGTCGATGATCCGCGAGTACTCCTTGAAGCTCGCGTAACTGCCGTTCCGCACCGCCTTCTGCAGCCGGTGGATCGACTCCGGGTTGAAAAGATGATGCTCGCTGTTGGCCCGCCACTGGTACTGGCCGCCCGACGGCAGCGCGCTGCGGTCGGCGGCCCGCTCGGAGAAGGCCGCACCGTGGCGCATCAGCACTTCCTGCGCGATCACGTCGGTGCCGATCCCGCCCACGCGCGAGGCGGTCCAGCTGAAATACTCGTCGATCACGTCCTGGCGCAGCCCCACGGCTTCGAACACCTGGGCGCCGCGGTAGCTCTGGAGCGAGGAGATGCCCATCTTCGACGCGACCTTGATTACGCCCTTCGAGGCGGCCTTGACGAAGTTCCGGCAGGCGGTGCGATGGTCGACGCCGGGGAGCAGGCCGTCGTCGATCATCCGGTCGAGCGTCTCGAACGTGAGCCAGGGATTGATCGCGCTCACGCCATAGCCGATCAGGAGCGCGAAGTGATGCACCTCGCGGGCATCGCCGGTCTCGATCACGAGGCTTGCGCGCGTGCGAAGCCCCTCGCGGATCAGGTAGTGGTGGAGCCCGGCTACGGCCATGAGCGACGGGATCGGCGCGAACTCGCGGTTGACCCCGCGGTCGGAGAGCACGATGACGTTGACTTCCTCCTCCTCGATCAGGCGCCGCGCCATCAGACGCAGCTCCTCCATCGACTTGACGAGGCCCTTCTCACCGCGCGTCACGCGGAACAGGATCGGCAGCACGCCGACCCTCAAGCCCGGCAGATCCATGCGCCGCACTTTCGCGAACTCGTCGTTGCTCAGGATCGGCCACTTGAGCTCGAGGCGCCGGCAGTCCGAGGGCTGGGGGTTGAGCAGGTTGCCCTCGGAGCCGAGCCGCGTCTCGGCCGAGGTGATCAGCTCCTCGCGGATGCAGTCGATCGGCGGGTTGGTCACCTGCGCGAAGAGCTGCTTGAAATAGTCGTAAAGCAGGCGGGGGCGGTTCGACAGCACCGCGAGCGGCGCGTCATTGCCCATCGAGCCCACGGCCTCGACGCCGTCGCGCGCCATCGGCGTGAGGAGCATCCGCTCCTCCTCGAAGCTGTAGCCGAACGCCACCTGCCGCTGCAGCAGGCTGTCCGGATCGGGCGCTGGCCCTTCGGGCGCAGGAGGCAGGTCCTCGAGATGCACCAGGTACTCGTCGAGCCACTCTCGGTACGGGCGCTCGGCGGCGACCGTGCGCTTGATTTCCTCGTCGTCGATGATGCGGCCCTGTACGGTGTCGACCAGGAACATGCGACCGGGCTGTAGTCGGCCCTTGAGCACGACGTCCTGCGGCGGCAGGTCGAGCACGCCGGCCTCCGAGGCCATGACCACCAGGTCGTCCTTCGTCACGTAGTAGCGCGAAGGGCGCAAGCCGTTGCGATCGAGCACGGCGCCGATCAGCCGCCCGTCGGTGAACGCGATGGAGGCGGGCCCGTCCCATGGCTCCATCAGGCTCGAGTGGTACTGGTAGAAGGCGCGCTTGCGGTCGTCCATGCCCTCGTGGTTCGACCAGGGCTCCGGGATCATCATCATCATCGCGTGCGGCAGCGAGCGGCCCGCCAGCATCAGGAGCTCGAGCGTATTGTCGAACATCCCCGAGTCGCTGCCGTTAGGGTTGATGATCGGCCGGATGTCCGCGATGTCGGCGCCGAAGGCGTCGGACTCGAAGCGCGCCTCGCGGGCGTGCATCCAGTTGGCGTTGCCGCGCACGGTGTTGATCTCGCCGTTGTGCGCGAGGTAGCGGTAGGGATGCGCGCGGTCCCAGCTCGGAAAGGTGTTGGTGCTGAACCGCGAATGGACGAGCGCTAGCGCCGTCTCGATCGCCGGGTTCTTCAGGTCCAGGAAATACTGGTCGAGCTGCCCGGTGAGCAGCATGCCCTTGAAGACGATGGTGCGGCTCGAGAGGCTGACGACGTACCAGTACTCGGCTCCGGCCATCGTCGAGGTGCGGATCTCGTTGTAGGCGCGCTTGCGGATCACGTACAGCTTGCGCTCGAAGTCGAGCTCGTCGGTGATCGCGGGATTGCGCCGGATGAACACCTGGCGCATGAAGGGCTCGCAGGATCGGGCGGTTTCGCCGAGCATCCCGTTCGCCACCTGTACCGTGCGCCAGCCGAGCACCTGCTGGCCCTCCGCCTGCACCACCTGCTCGAAGCGCTCCTCGATCAGGCGCCGCACGGTCGGGTTCCGGGGCAGGAAGATGATGCCGCTGCCGTACTCACCGGGCGCCGGCAGCGTAAAGCGCGCCTTGCGGCTGACTTCCTCGTTGAAGGCGTGCGGCATCTGGATCAGCACGCCGGCCCCATCGCCGGTGTTGGTTTCGGCACCGCAGGCGCCGCGATGATCGAGATTCTTCAGGACCTGGAGCGCCTGCTCCAGGATCCGATGCGACCTGCGACCCTGGATGTCGACGACGAAACCGACGCCGCAGGCATCGTGCTCGAAGCGCGGGTCGTAGAGTCCCTGCGCACCCGGCGCGCGGACACGCCGGTTCGATCCGTGCACGCGACCGGCCGGAGGCTTCGCACGGTCCTTGCTCGGCGCGATGCTCATGGGGTCTCGTCCGTATGACATGGGCGCTGACGGCCGTCAATGCAGTGCAAAAGTTGAGCCTGCTCCTGGCGATCACATGTGGTTATGAGCATATGACTCGCGCGCGCCTGCGGCGATCGCGGCGCGTACCGCCCGATCAGGGACTTTGCTATCGTTGCCGCCCCAACGATACCCGGGAGCGATCATGGAACAGACGGTCGGAGCGGGGATGGGGATCGTCGTTTTCCTGTTGATTGTGGCCGGCACCGGTCTCCTGATCGGCGCGGTCGCGCGGCTCGTACTGCCCGGACCCGATCCGATGAGCTGGCCGGCCACGCTTGGTTACGGACTGGTCGGCTCGGTGCTGGGCGGGCTTGTCTCGCGCCTGCTTCACGTCCCGCGGTTTCTCGATATCGTCATTGCCATTGCCTTCGCGGCGGGGCTCATCTGGTTCTTCCGTCGGCGCCGAAGCTCTGCACCTCCGCCTGTCACGCCGGAACGCCGCGACTAGCTTGCCGCAACGCCATTCCCGATCTCGTCCACGAGCGGTGGACGGCGGACGCCGTTCGCCCGACACGGTCAAAAGCCACATCAGTCGCGCGTGATGTGGCTCTGAGCCGAATTCACGGTCAGCGGCTGAGCATGTGGATCTGCCAGAGGTCCCGCGCATTCAGGTGCATGAAGGGTTTCATGGCGCGCTTGCCCGTGCGGCCGATGCTGCGCTCGAGATACCGGAGCTCGTCGAACTTGGCGCGGGTGCCGGGTTCGAGCTCCGGTGACAGGCCTTCCTGCCGCATCAGGAGCATTCCCTTCGCCATCATCTCGAGCTCGAGGTGCAGCCGCAGGTAGCAGAGCATGTCGGCCACGACCTCGCCGCGGAAATGGCTGCGCAGCGATTGCAGATAGGATCCGACATTCGACTTGTCGAACTCGTCGGAATCAAGCAACTCGAGCAACCGGGCGTCGGCATCGAAGTCCGCTCCCAGCCAGTCACCGACCGAGCGCTCGCTGCGCCGGAACACCAGCCATGCCAGCGGGGGCAGGGCGATGAGGATGCCGAGCGTCGACAACACCGGCTGGAACAGGAAGTGGTTGAAGGCCGAATGAAGCACGATCGCGGCCGCGAGGCCGGGCAGTAAGGCCGTGAGGTCGCCCGGGCGCTTCTCGGTCAGCGCCATCGAGATGATCGCGAAGATCGCCGTGGCGCCGCCGTGCATGATTGCCGTGCCGAAGCCACGTACGACCCACACCGGCATGAGCGAGTCCGGCCTGATGCTCAGGTAATAGAGGTTCTCGACGACCGCAAATCCAGTGCCGACGGCGAATCCGTAGATGGCCGCATCGACGAGGAACGCGATCCGCTGCGAGCGGATCAGGTAGACGATGGTCAGCGCCTTGATCGTTTCCTCGATCACCGGAGAGACATAACGGGAGTACGTGATGAAATCGACCGACAGCCGGCGGAGCGCGGCATCGTTGATGACATAGCACAGGCCCGCCGCCGCCGCGCCGACGAAGATCGTAGCCACGACGATGCGCAGGCCGACCAGCTTGTAGCTGTCGAAGTACATCAGCGCGGCCAGAAACGCGACCACGGGCAGGAGGCCCACGGGTGCCCGGGCGGCGACCTCCAGGATCATTGCGCTGATCGCGGGCCGCGCGGCGCGCCCATCAAAGGACCTTGAGCGAGATCATGAACTCGTCGTCGTCGCGATCACCATCCGCAAAACCCGCCGCGTAGCCGAAGGACAGCATCATTGGCAGGCGATGCATCACGTGCATCTCGAAGTCGATCTGCAAACCGACGTTGTAGACGGTATCGCGAACAGTGCCGTCCTCGAAGTCCGTGGATAGCGCGGTTGCAAACAGCGCAGAACGCGCCCACGGCACGTAGAACCCCGGCGTGCCGACGGACTCGAAGCGCAGCGGCGGCAGGTTCCATTCGAGCATGGATTTGGCGAAGGTCCGGCCGCCGATCGCGTCGATCTCGAAACCCGGCATGCTCAGGACTTCGCGGTAGCGCTTTGCGTCTCCATCGTCGACGTAGTTGTTGCCGAAGCCTCCGAAGAAGAAGTTCGCGAGTGGGTCGTCACGGTCGCCAGTGGATCCGCCGAGTGCGTTACGCCACCAGATCGAGGAATGCCGGGCAGGCAGCGCGAATCCGACGTCAAACCGTCCCACAAGTCCGGGCACGACGTCGCCGTCGGCGCCGTAGGCGTGCGCGAGCGCCCCCCATATGAAGCCGGTCTCGTCGTCCACGTTCGCGATCGAGGATCGCACGTTGCGGTGTTCGATACCGACCTCACCCGTGTAGAGCTTGTCCGACGGAGACGGGATATTCTGAAAGTTTGGCAGCGCGTCGAGGTCGCCGTAGGCGGCCAGCTTCCAGTTCACGCGCACGGTCTCCGGCGGCCGGTAGAGGATAGGCCGGTCGTAGGCCACGAAGGCGTTGTAGCCCTCGCGGCTTCGCTTCGTCGGACCGAAGATGTCGTAGAAATCGCCGGCATTCCAGTTCGCACCTGCTTGCCAGTACTCGTGCTCGAAGCGCAGAGCCGCGCCTGCGCGCTCCTTCGACGACAGCTCGCTGTCGGGTCTGTAGCTGCCCGTGACGTGGACCGTGCTGAACCCGATCGGATCGCTGAATCGTGCATGCACTCCCGCCCCGATGGAATCCTTGTAGCCCTCGACGATCGGGAAGATGGATTCGAGGCTGAGTTCCCGTGCGGAGCGGTAGGTACCCTGCCGCTCGATGTTCGATTCGTAGTCGAATCGAGAAGGCGATCCGGCGCTCCAGCCCTGGACGACCGGATGCTGCGTCGCGATGCGCTCGCCGAGGAAGGTGATCGCGCTCAGATCCTCGGTCGGTTGTGGGCGGATCAGCGAGGGGACGAAGCCACCGGCGGTGTAGTTAAATACCAGCAGCTCGTCGTCCGAGATCGGCACCGGCCGGAAGAAGCCGGTCTCGGCATTGCTGACCGCCTCGGTCTCGGCGGTCGTGATCTCGTAGCGATAGATGTTCGACACACCCGTGTAATACGAGCTGCCGTACAGATAGCGGCCGTCCGGGGAGAACACGAAGCTCTCCGGCACCGAGCTGCCGAACTCGAGCGTGCGCATCGGTGTCGCATCGCCCGCGAGCAGCGCCTCGGTCTTCATGATCCGGACCTGCATGACCTGGGCCCCGGCGCGGCTGGAATCGAGACCCGCCATCGAGGTCGACAACAGCGAGCCGTCGGGCGAGACGTCCAGGTCGAATGGGACTTCGCCGTACGAAAACACGTGCACCCGCTCCCATTCGGTGTACGGATAGGGGATGCGCACGAGGATGGCGAAGCCGTTGTTCGTGCGCAGGCCCCACAGTGAACGGTCCGCCCGATTGAACGCCAGCTCGCCGATGCGTTGCCGTTCGAGCAGCATCTTCGACTTGCCGGTCTTGAGGTCGTAGGCCAGGAGGTTGCGGTAGGTCAGATTGTCGGTGGTGTAGAAGAGCGTGCCGGCTTCCGGGTCGAGGGCAAGCGAGGTCACGCGGTACTGCACCGCACCATTCACCTCGGCGAGCTCTTTCACCGAGCCGTCCTCGAGCGATATCGCAACAAGGTGCGGCACACGGCCGGGGTAGCGCACCGCGGCGTACAGCGTCTGCCGGTCGTCGCTGACCAGGACGCGGGACAGCGCGCCCAGACCGGTTGCCGTGACATCGCGATGGGGCGTCACGGGGTGCTCCCGCACCGCCGCGAGGTTTTTCGCCTGGAACTCGTGCTCGAAACGGACCCAGTCCTGCCAGGCCTCATTGAGCTCCTTGCCGTATACCCGCCGGAAGTCGTCCGAGTAGGATCGTCGCGAGCCGGCGTCGCGCCGCCACCAGTCGATCAGCTTCTCCGGCCCGTACTCGAGCGCCAGGTAGCTCATGAACCGAGTGCCATACAGGTAGGCGTTTGCGCCGACCTGGAAATCGACCTCGGTCCCCTTGGAGACCAGCCCCAAAGGATCGTAGAAGTGCGCTCCGTCGCGGACCATGGCCCGGAACACCATTTCGTCGTACCCGCCCTGCGCTCGCCCATACCCGCCGCCCTGCCAGGTCTCCATGAACACAGCGCTGCCTTCGTGATACCAGCGCGGTGCGGTGTTACGCGGGGCGGTGAGGTAATAGTAGAGGAGCGATTCCGGGTGCTCGGCGATGGGCACCACTTTGCCGCCGAACAGCCGTCGATAGCGTTCGTCCTCGGGGCTCGCCTGATCCCCGGTGACGAAGTGGACGCCTTCGTGATTCGCTACCGTGAACAGTCGTTCGCCCGGGCTGAATGTCTCGAAGGTGAGCGTCGTCGGAGCGATGTCGAAATAGAGCCTGTTTCGCGGGGAGCTGGACAGCCTTGCGCTGCCGCGATCCGAGAAGTCCTCCAGCAGGACCGTGACCTTGCCGTCAGGCGTGTAGCCGAAGCGGGTGTGCTGCGCGGCAAGGGAGTTCAGGAAGCACTGCGTCGCATACGGCACGAGGTAGGTGACGCTCGGATCCCAGCTCACGATGCGGAGGTCGCGCGTTTCGATGTAGCGAAGCTCGTCGGCGCGCGACTGAGTCGGGGGGGCGCACGCGAGCAGCACCACCGCGAGACATCGGGCCGCGATTGGAAGGATCCGCATCGCGGACCTCAGGAACTCGTCTCAGACCGGATGAGCATGCATGCAAAAAGGCAAAGTGGCCCATCCTCCATGGACTGGGCCACTTCAATCGTTCGCCGCAATACCCCTGCTCCGAGGGGGCGGCGTCGTCGATCTTTCAGTTCTGCGAAGCCTCCTGCGATGCGAGGCTCGACTTGTCCGAGAGGCTCGACTTGTCCGAGAGCCTCGACTTGTCCGAGAGGCTCGACTTGTCCGAGAGGCTCGACTTGTCCGAGAGACTCGACTTGTCCGAGAGGCTCGACTTGTCCGAGAGGCTCGACTTGTCCGAGAGGCTCGACTTGTCCGAGAGGCTCGACTTGTCCGAGAGGCTCGACTTG
>Ga0207675_100002427_pt1 | contig 18457 bp, 12 predicted proteins | sample KBSSwiS42_FD_184305 | JGI IMG/M metagenome (GOLD analysis project Ga0207675, IMG submission 184305) | Switchgrass rhizosphere microbial communities from Kellogg Biological Station, Michigan, USA - KBS Switchgrass S4-2 (SPAdes) (version 2) | ecosystem: Host-associated > Plants > Roots >... | reverse complement strand
AATTACCGGTGACAGCGACGTCTTGATCGGCATTCGCCGCAGCAGGAGGTCGCTGTGGGTGAGGTCGAGGACCTCGCGTGTGACTTCGTTCAGATCGACGGGCTGAAGAACGGCATTGCTCTTCTTCAGAAGCTCGCGCAGACGGTGGATGACCGTGCCAGCCCGCTTGTCGTTCTTGATCACGTCGTCCAGCGCGGCGCGCAGCTCCTCCAGGTCCAGCGGGCTTTGATCGAGAAGTCGGCGCGCGGCCTGCGCGTTCGTGAGGATCGCGGCCAGCGGTTGACTCAGCTCGTGCGCGAGTGCACCCGACTGCTCGGCCAGGATCAACACACGATTTAGATGCGCGAGCTCCTGGCGCTGCGCGGCCGCATCGAGCTCCGCGCGCTTGCGATCGGTGATGTCCCGCACGATGCTGAGCAATCTGTCGCCGTCGGCGCGGACGATGCACGCTTCATAGAATCGCCGCTCGTGGTGTTCCTCCAGACTGTACTCCAGTCGCTCCGGCTCGTTCGTGGCGAGGGCGCGTTCGAACGCGCGCTGATGGGCGTCGGCGAGCCACGGTGGCAGGACTTCATGCATCGATTTCCCGAGAAACACCTCGGGCGGCATGAGGAGCGCTTCGGGGTTCTTGACGTGATAGTCGAGGAACACGCCGTCGCTGCTCATGATGAACATCCAATCCGGAATGGCGCGGAGAATGGCGCGGTTGCGTTCCTCGCTCTGGCGCAGCGCCTCCTGCGACCGGTGGTGGTCGAGCGCGGCTCCCGCGAGGTCCGCGGCGGTCTCGAGGAGCCGCAGCTCCTCCCGGCTGGGGCCGCGTGGCGTGCGGCAGTACATCAAGAATGAGCCGAGAACCTTCTCTTGTATGGACGGAATGGGTGTCGACCAGCAGGCGCGGAACCCGCTGGCGACGGCAACGTCGCGCAGGACGTCCCATTGCGAATCGCAACGGCAGACGATGTCGGTGTCGATGATTGGTTGCCCGACTTGCCTCACGGTACCGTTGGGACCGACGCGCGGGCCCACTGACTTGCCATCGATCCGGCCGGAGTATTTGTTGGGGAGGCTCGGCGCAGCCTCAACTCTTATATGAACACCATCGGCATCGAGCAGAAGGACCGCGCACACCATCCCTTCGCACTGATCCTCGATGAGGTGCACGAGCAGGGTCAGCACCTGAGTGAGCGGCGCGCCCGTCGCGATCATCTCCAGTACCTGACGCTGACCGGCGTGAAAGCCTTCTGCGTGCCACGACGCCGAACCGTTGCGCGAAATCCCTACGGAGCCTGCGCTCTGCTCGAGTCCCCGTGACGCCTCGCCGCGAAGGGCAACCTCGTCGGCCCTACGACGCTCTACGGCGAACGCCACCGCAGCGGCGATGACGGATGCAAGGTGGATCTCCTCATCGTCGAACGCGTGAGGCGCATCGTAGTACAGCATGAACTTCCCGATAACGCGGCCGAGACTGACCAGGGGAATGAAGGCCAGGGCAACGATCCGTTCGCGCGCCAAGACCGGCAGGTAGTGTTGGAGCGACGGTTCGCGCGACACGTCGGGGACGAGGAGCGGCTCCGCGTCCACCGAATCGGGCGTCCAGGGAGAATGCCCCTCTACCGCTGCGCGATATTCACTGGACAGGCCGCTGAACGCCTTGAATCGCATCACACCGTCGGGATCGAACAGCAGGACGGACGCGCGTGACACGTTGAGGCACTCCGCAAGCGCATCCAGCGCGGCACCGTAGACGCCATCGGGATCTCGCGTGCGACCGAGCGCGCGGCTCACCGCCAGGCGGACGGCGAGCTGTCGATTAGTCGTCGGAGGATTTGGCCGATTCGGGCTCAAGGCGCGCTCTCGTGAGTCCCGGACAAGGCCCGCGTGATCGCCGCGACGAGGTCATGGTCGTCGAACGGCTTGGCGAGGGACGGCGTCCCGGCGTACGCCGTCGCGTCGTTGGGTGAGGGACCCCCATCGCCGGTGATGAACACGATCGGAGTCGACGAGCCGCGCAGCCGAAGGCGCTCCAGCAGCTCGAAGCCGTTCAATCCCGGCAAGCGGAGATCGACAATGAGGCAGTCCGCCGCAACCGGGGTTGCCTCATACTCCTCGGCCGACGCGAAGACGCGAACCTTGTGGCCCATCGCGCGAAGGAGTCGCCGAAGGGCGGTACGAACCTCTTCGTCGTCGTCAACGACGACGAGATTCAGCGGATCAGGGTTGGTCATGTGGGCCACAGCGGTCTCGCTCTCGGTGTCGACGGCCGGACGTTCGAGGTATACACCGAGCTCAGCGCCGCGGTTCGGACACGCCGCAATTTCATCCTGATCCCGCCGAACTGCAACGCGACCGTCACTCAGGCGGCAGCTTTCCATCAAGCAGAGCGCGGATAGCCGTCTCGATTCGCGGCCACGTCCACTGACTGGCACTCGCGATCTCGAAGTGGCCCGCTCCTGGAAAGATGATCGTGCGCACGGAGTCTCCAGCCTTTGCGGCCGCGCTGGCGTACGCGTCCACGAGGTCGCGCGGCACGTAGTCCTCGTGCGTGCCAATGACGATCACCTGCGGCACGCCCAACGGCAACAGCGCCATCGGCGACGCCTGCGCATAGCGGTCCGGGACCGTGCTTGGCGTCCCGCCGAGGAGCGTCGTGATGACCGAGTCCTGGCACAAGCCCTCGTACTCGCGAATGTGCGCGGTCATGTCCACCGGGCCCGCGAGGTCCACCACACCACGCACTGGCAGCGGATTCGCCAGGTAGAGCGGACTCCCCTTCGGCACCCGCGTACGAGCAGCCGCCCACATCGCCAGATGCCCGCCCGCCGAGTGGCCGACGATCACCACGCGACGCAGGTCGAGCTTGTGCTGCGCCGCGATCGCTCGCAGGTGATCCACGCCGTGTGCGACATCGAGATACGTACCCGGCCAGCCGCTCCCCGGTTGCCCGAGTCGACGATACTCGATGTTCCATGTCGCGATGCCCTTCGCCTTGAGAGCGTCGCCTACTTGTCCGAAATAGCTGGCCTGTGCGTAGGCCGCCTTGAAGCAGCCGCCGTGAACGAGCACAACGACCGGATGGGACCCCGGACCTGTCGGCACTCTGAGCTCGCCGTACTGACTCGAGTCCGTGCCGTACGAAATGCGCTGGTCTGGTGGCTGAGTCGGGAGTGACGACAGCTCCTGTGGCGTCATCAGGTTGACGGTCTTCGCCGTGTCGGGCGCCGGCGGCGCAACGTTCGAGGTGTCGGCCGACCCTGAACTGCGCGAACAACCGCCTGATAGCACAAGCAAGACAGCCGTGAGACCCGTCCGTCTATACCTGTGGTGGTTCGTCGGCATCGGATTTCCTCGGGCGGCACGGCACAGCGTGTCATGCGCTGTGGGGCCTCTCGTTTGTTGCCTTCGCGTTAACGCCGCTCCATGTTTTTGCACGGACGCAACGTACGCCATTCGACGTCTGACGTACACAAACAGCCGAATCGAACCCGACACCCCGCTCCTCCTGCCGGGCCGAGCGCCCTAATGGCAGCCCCGCGTCAGATGGAACACACCCCTGATGTGGATGTCCTGCAGGAGCTTCGGAGCGGGCGGCGAGATAGCCTCGATCGCCTCCTGCCGGCGGTGTACGAGCAGCTCCGAGTCATCGCGAGCCGGCAGCTGACGTTGCGGAAGGGCGGCGGAACGCTGTCGACGACCGGGCTCATTCACGAAGCCTACCTGAAGCTCGTCGATCAGTCCCGGGTTGCGTGGCGCGATCGGTCCCATTTTTTCGCGCTGGCGTCGGTCGCGATGCGGCACGTGCTCGTGGATCGCGCCAAGGCGCGTCTCGCGCAGAAGCGTGAGGGCGGCCTTCGTCGCGTCACGCTCGACGAGGAGCAGCTCGACGCGGACGATCAGGCCGAGCTCATGGTCGATCTCAACGACGCAATCGACAAATTGGCGGTGACGGAGCCGCGACTCGCTCGCGTGGTGGAGTGCCGGTTCTTCGGCGGCCTGAGCGAAGAGGAGACCGCCGAAGTGCTCGAGGTGACTGCTCGCACCGTCCAGCGGGATTGGGCGAAGGCGCGGATGTTGTTGCGGCGAGCGTTGTCGCCGTGAGCGACAGCGAGCCGCGGCAGTCGAGTAGTGACTTCGGATCGCTGTTGGCCGACCGATGGCTGCAGCTCTCGCCGCTCGTGGACGCCGTGCTCGATGCGCCGCGCGACCGGCGATCTTCCGTGCTCACAGAGGTTAGCGGGGGCGACGCGCAGCTTCGGGACGAAATCGAGCGGCTCGTCGACGAATGCGAGCGCGCGGTGCCTATGCTGGACCGGCCCGCGGCCGAGGGGTTTTCGCATTTGCTCGTCGCCGATCCCGATGCCGCGATTCCCGAGATGCTCGGCGGGCGGTACCGGATCGAACGCGAAGTCGGTCGGGGTGGGATGGCGCGCGTCTATCTCGCGCGAGATCTCAAGCACTCGCGGTCCGTCGCGGTGAAGGTCATTCGACCGGACCTGGCTCGTTCGTTAGGCAGGGAACGCTTCCTCCGTGAGATCGAGATCGCCGCCCGGCTCCGGCACCCCAACATCGTGCCGGTCTACGACTCGGGCGATACCGGAGGGGCGCTCTACTTCGTGATGCCGTACGAGGAGGGGCCGTCGCTCCGCGAACGGCTGCGCGTCGGCCCGGGAATGTCGTCGGGGGAGTGCGTGAGCGTACTGCGCGACGTTGCGCGGGCCCTGGCGTACGCCCACGAGCACGGCGTCGTCCATCGGGACGTGAAGCCCGACAACGTGATGCTGTCGAGCGGCGCAGCGGTCGTCACCGACTTCGGCATTGCGAAAGCCATCGCCGCCGCCGCCGGTGGCGATGAAACGCCCCGTCCGGGGTCAGACTCCGTTCCCATCGTTGGAACGCAGCCTGACTCCCTTCGTGCGATCACGCAGACTGGCGTGGGTATCGGAACGCCCGCCTACATGGCACCGGAACAGGCGGTGGGTGATCTGACAACGGATCACCGCGCGGACATCTACTCGTTCGGCTGTCTGGCATACGAGTTGTTCGCGGGGCACCCGCCTTTTCACAATCTGCCGCTGCGGGAGATGATCTCGGCACACGTCGGGACAGCGCCTGTTCCGCTTGCCGCCGTGAGTGCCGCCGTTCCCGAATCGGTGTCGCGACTCGTCGCACGCTGCCTCGAGAAGAAGCCGGCGGCCCGGCCTCAGCGCGCGCAGGAGCTGCTCACGGAGCTCGACGCCGCCCAGACGACCGGGCCTAACGCGGCCATTCGACGTCCTCGCCCGCTGCCACGAGCGGTACTCGTCACACCGGTCATCGCCGGGTTCGCGCTGATCGGATACCTGGCGACGCGTGACCGCACGACGTCCTTGGTCAAGGCACCGCACGAAGTGACGATGGCCGCCCTGCCAGTCGTAAGCGACCCGATACAGGCTCGCGAGCGTCCGGCTCGCACGGTCAATCCCGAGGCGTACCGCCTCTACGTCCTCGGTCAGCGCGCCCTCACCATGCGCCAGCAGAGGATGCAGGCGAGCGTCGAACGGTTCAGGCGTGCCACGGAGCTGGACACGCTTTACGCCGACGCGTTCTCCGGGTTGAGCCTCGCGCTCGCGCTCGCACCGTACTTCGAACCGATCACGACGCGTCAGGTAGCTGGGCCGGTAAGAGCGGCGGCAGAGCGAGCGCTTCGGCTCGATTCCACGCTCGCGCCGCCGCACGTCGCGCTCGGCATGGTGCATCAATACGCGTATCACTGGGACAGTGCCGCCGCCGAGTTGCAGACAGCAATCCGTCTCCGGAAGCCCGACGACATCGAGCCGCTGGTGCAGTACGGACGATACATGCTCCACCAGGGCCGGGCTGCCGATGCGTTGCAACAGTTTCTCATTGCCCGACGCACCGAACCCGCATCGGCATTGGTGTCGAGCTGGGTGGCGTTCACCTACTTACTCCAGGGGCAGATGGATAGCGCCCTCGTGGAGAGCGAACGCGCTTTTCAAAACGACTCGACGAACTACACTACCCTCCAGCTCGGAGCGACTGTTCGGGTCAGGCGCGGTGATTTCGCCGGCGCTCGGGATTTGGTAGACCGTTTGTCACCCTACGACTCGAGGACGCTCTGGACGCTCGCCGTAATCGGTGACACTGCCACAGCCCTCCAGCGACTCCGTGAACTGGAGCGCAGACGCCCCACGCCCTGGCTGTCCAGGACGACTCGCTCGTTCGTGATGTTGGCGATGGGCGATACGACAGCGGCCATGGCCGCACTGGAGCGGGCAACAGACGCAAACGAGCTCTGGCCGGCGTTCCCGGGCGTGCTCGATCCGATCTACGACCCGATACGATCGAGCGCTCGCTTTCACGCCCTGCTCCGCCGTGTCAACCTGCCGCTGAGCGACGCCATCGTGGGTCCGCGTCCCGTGCCGCGTTAGCGTCACGAAGACCAGCCTAACGCGGTGCGAGGACGCAAGCCTCCTCGACCTCCGCACCGCGTCCGTGAAGTTTCGGGGGAAGACACAATCCGCCTGTGGCAAATCGCGAGAGCGAGCTACTCCAACCCGCGACGCTCGAGCGCGAGTCGCGCCGCCGCTCGGCCAATCGCGTGTCCTGTCTCGATGTCGAACCGGTAGTGGATGCCGCCATAGATGCGCGACATGCCCCCCTCCTGCTCGAGCCTCTCGATCAACACCCGCTCGCTCGGGAAGGCGTCGGTCAGCACACCGCGCCACGCTCCGTCAGCGCACGAGTGTCCCGACGGATATGAAGGATGGTTCGGCAATCCGATCGGGAGCGTGATTCCGGGATCTGCCTGCGACGGACGGATGAACCAGTAGGTGAACTTCGAGTCCCAGCAGGCGATGATCGCGTCGAACTCCGCGGCGTTGGCGTACGCGAGGGTACGAGCGGACTCGAGCTCCGATCGATGGTACTTGTCGAGCAGGTCAGCCGCGACGCCGCTCCAGACGGGGTTTGCGAACGGGGCCCACTTCCGGGCGATCTCCAACTGCTCCGCAGTTCGACTGTCGGAGATCGCACGCACCTCGGCGAGGTCGGCGAGATACCTTGCGGATCCAAACGCTGGTGGCGGCGCAGCACGGAGCTCGCTCTCCGACGTGAGGAAGAAGGGTCGCGCGCCGAATCCGCCACGAACGATTGGTGCACCGCTGCTGACCCAGAAGCCCTCGCCGACAGGCGGCGTCCCAGGCGGCGTCTGCACGTAATTGTCGGACGCTGCCCATGCCAACACTGACGCGGCAACCGCGCGCCCGATGGCCTCACCCGCCGCGAAGTCCGCGTTGATCTCGGCGCCTAACGGCGATTCGGCGCGCTGTGCCTCGAGTTGCGTGTCGATCGCCGTCGCATCGAGCGGGTAGAACTGTTTGAGCACGACCACCGACGCGCCAGCAGCTGCTCCGGCGGCCGAGGCGCGTGACTGACCATGACGCTCGGCCTGGGCGGCGAGCACGGCGCGATACTGCGCGATCGACAAGTAGGAGTTGATACGGCCGACATCCCCTCCTCGCGCGCGGAACAGCGCGACCGATCTGCGGTTCCATCGCACCGTTGACGTCGATGGTGCCTCGGTGGCAGCGGCGCGCGGGGCAATGTCAACAGCTGGGCTTCGCGATGCGTTGGTCGGGCCGTCGTGGCAAGCACTCGCGACAACGAGTGTGGCCCCCAGCATTTGGATCCGGGATCGCATGGGCTCCTCCTCGAGTTGGGTACACGAGGCGTTCGTTTCTGCCTCGCCAATCCCGCACACGAGGAATTTCCGGGATTCCCGACACACGCCGTGCGCGACCGCTGGATCGTGCATTGACCTCGCCCGCGGTGGTCCCACGACACATCATTCACCCTTCATTTTCCCACCACACTCGTCGCGCATGACCGCGGACGTCCGCACACGGTTACAAGGCACGCTGGGATCGGCCTACACCGTCGAGCGCGAGCTCGGTGGCGGAGGCATGTCGCGCGTTTTCGTTGCCACCGACACGCGACTCGGCCGTCGCGTCGTCGTGAAGGTGCTTGCACCCGACCTCGTTGCGAGCGTCTCGGCCGAGCGGTTCGAGCGCGAGATTCGGCTCGCCGCCCGGCTGCAGCATCCGCACATCGTCCCGTTGCTGTCGGCGGGTGACGTCGATGGGATTCCGTACTACACGATGCCGTTCGTCGAGGGGGCATCGTTGCGCGGCCGACTCGCCGCCGGGCCGCTCCCGCCGGCCGAGGCCCAGAGCATCCTGCGTGACGTCGCTCGCGCGCTCGCATACGCCCATCGCCAGGGTATCGTGCACCGAGACATCAAGCCCGAGAACGTGCTGTTGGCCGAGGGCGTGGCGATGGTTGCGGACTTCGGCGTGGCGCGTGCCTTGAGTGCGGCGACGACGCTCGCCGGCGACGTCCTGACACAGGTTGGCATGCAGATCGGCACGCCGGCGTACATGGCGCCGGAGCAGGCCGCCGGTGATCCGGACGTCGACTTCCGCGCGGACCTCTACGCGTTCGGCGTGATGGCGTACGAGCTCCTCGCGGGCCAGCATCCGTTCGCCGGCAAGCGGAACATGCACGCGCTGGTCGCGGCGCACCTCACCGAGCAGCCGAAGCCGCTCACGACGCACACCACCCACGTCACCACGCCGCTGTCGACCATCGTCATGCAATGCCTCGGCAAGGATCCGTCGGAGCGACCGGAGAGTGCGTCCGCGATCGTCCGCGCGCTCGAGAGCATGTCGACACCTAACGCGGTCTCCACGACGCCAGTCGCGCCGCCGGCCGCCAAGGCGAACCCCCGTATCGCCGTCCTGCCGTTCACGAACATGAGCGGCGACCCGGAGAACGAGTACTTCAGCGACGGGATCACCGACGACCTGATCGGCGCGCTCACGTCGCTCAAGGGACTCAGGGTCGCCGCGCGCACGTCGAGCTTCGCGTTCAAGGGCAAGCACGCAGAGTTGGCGACCGTCGGCTCCACGTTAGGTGTCCGCACGGTCGTCCAAGGGAGCGTCCGGCGCGCCGGCAATCGCGTGCGCGTCACCGTGCAGCTCATGAATGCCGCCGAGGGGACACAGCTTTGGAGCGAGCGATACGACCGCGACCTCGACGACATCTTCGCGATCCAGGATGAAATCGTTCGCGGCATCGTGGACCAGCTGAAGCTCACGCTCGGACTGGACCAGACCGCCACCCTCGTCGCTCCTCAGACCGACGATCTCGAAGCGTATCAACTGTATCTTCGCGGACGAGAGGCGGCCTATATGCGATCGCCCGCATCGCTGCGCCGGGCGATCGAGTACTTCCGCCAGGCGCTGGGACGAGATCCCAACTATGCGCGTGCACATCTCGGTCTGGCCGAAGCACACATCGGACTCGGTGTGTATCAGTACATCCCGACGATAGAGGCGAACGACGTCGCGACGGCCGCGCTTCAGGCGGCCGAGCGCCTGGGGCCCGACCTTGCGCTCATCCACGTGCTGTGGGGACAGCTGAAGCTGTATCTCCGATCCGACTGGCACGATGCCGGGCCGCACCTCGAGCGGGCGCTGGCGATAGACCCTAACGAGCCGCTGGCGCACGCGTACGTCGCATTTCTGAATGGCATGCTCGGCAACCTCGAAGCGAGCAAGGCGGCAGCACTTCGCGCCGTGTCGCTCGATCCGCTGTCGGTGTTCATCCGCGCCATATCCGTCATGGGATTTCCTGTTGTCGGTATTCCCGGAGCGGATTCCGCGGCGGCGCTCGACGCACACGAGACGGCGCTCGCGATGGACCCGAACGCCGTGATTCACCTGTGGATGTCGGCTGTCCGGCTCGCGGATTTCGGGCGTCACGAGGAGGCGGTCCTGCGAATGCGTCGTACCGTCGAGCTCACGCAGCGCGCTCCGCTCATCGTTGGCATGTACGCGCGTGCCCTCGCACTGGCCGGCCGGCGTGATGAGGCGCTCGCTCTTCGTGCAGAGCTCCGTGAGCGGGCGCAGCGTGAGTACGTCGGTCCCGCCGCCATGGCGATGATGATTGGCCTCGACCTGGGTGACGAAGCAGCGACGGCGGCCCTGCTCGAGGCGAACATCGCGGCCATGACCGGTCCCACGGCGATCGTGACGACGGTCGTCCGGGAGCTCGCACCATTGCTCGACCATCCGCGTCTCGGTCCGCTGGTTCGGCGGCTGACGTTGTGGGCGACTCGACCGGCCGTGACCACGTTGAGTTCGGCACCCGCCGGCGCCAGAGAACTGCCATGACACTCGGATGCGTCCCGGGCCACGTTTGCCGCGGCGCGTCGTTCGCGCCATACTCACGATCGGATGACTCACCGACTGAGCCCGGATCTGCGTGAGCAGCTCCAGACGACGTTAGGTAGCGGCTACACGCTCGAGCGTGAACTGCCTGGCGGTGGCATGGCACGCGTGTTCCTCGCGCACGACACCGCCCTCAATCGCGATGTCGTCATCAAGGTGCTCGCGCCAGAGCGCGCCGTCAGCCTGAGCGCCGAGCGGTTCACGCGCGAGATTCGGCTGGCGGCGGCGCTGCAGGAGCCTCACATCGTCCCGGTCCTCAATGCCGGCGTCACGAGTGATGGGCTCCCCTTCTACACCATGCCGTTCGTGCCGGGGGATTCCCTGCGCGCGCGCATTCAGGCGGGTCCCGTGGCGCTCGACGAGTCCGTGGAGATCCTGCGCAACCTCGCGCAGGCGCTGGCCTATGCGCACGACCACGGCGTCGTACATCGCGACATCAAGCCCGCCAACGTGCTGCTTTCGTCGGGCACCGCCGTCGTCACGGACTTCGGGATCGCCAAGGCGCTGGCGGCCGCGGGCCCTGGCGGCGAGCTGACGCTCACCGAGGCCGGCTCCTCGCTGGGCACCCCGGCGTACATGGCGCCCGAGCAGGCCGCAGGCGACGACGTCGACGCGCGCGCCGACGTCTACTCCTGGGGCGTCATCGCCTACGAGCTGCTCGCGGGCCATCACCCGTTCCACGACAAGACGACCGCGCAGCAGCTGATGATAGCGCATCTCGGGGAGCGACCGAAGGAGCTCACCGATCAGTTGCGCGATGACCGCCGCCGTGATCCCGTGGCCCGGGGCCTCGCCGCATTGGCGATGCGCTCTCTGGAAAAGGATGTGAATGCACGGCCGGCCAATGGCGCTGCGGTGCTCGCGGCACTGCATGCGATCGGAGTATCCGCGCCGGCCACCCGCACGCCGCGCCTCGTGATCGCCGCGGGCGCTGCCGCGATGCTGCTCGCCGCGGCGATCGGCGGCGTACTCTGGTGGAGTCAGGGAAACGCACGCGCTGCCGCGCTCGTGCCGAGGATTCAGGCGTTGGCGGCACAGGGCAAATATTCCGCGGCGTACCTACTGGCGAAACAGGCGCGACGCCACCTCGCCGAGGACTCGATCTTCAAGTCCGTCTTCGCTGATGTCACCAACGAGATCTCCGTGACGTCGGAGCCGCCTGGCGCTCGCGTGTACATTGCGATGTTCGGCGACTCCACCGTGGCCGACTCCAGCGATGGCACACTGATCGGCACGACGCCCGTTAGGCAGTACATCACGGCCCGCGGCGACTATCGCGTCGTGGTGAAAGCGCCGGGCTACGATCCGGCGCGGCGAATCGCGTCGCGGTTTCTCTCACCGAGCGAAGGCTTGAGCCCGGCCGCCCGGTCCATCGCGCTGGACGTTCGGCTGACGCGCACCGGTTCGGTTCCCGAAGGAATGGTTGCGATCCCGGGAGGACGGTATCAGATCGTGGGTCACGACATTGGCCGGGGCTTGGTCGCCGACCTCGCACCGTTCGCGCTCGACCGGTTCGAGGTGTCCAACGACCGATTCGTCGAGTTCGTGCGAGCGGGTGGCTACCGGAACGCCGCGCTGTGGTCGGGCAGCGGCGAGAACGTCGCGCCGACGCGCTTCGTCGACAAAACCGGGCTTCCAGCACCGCGTGACTGGGTGAACGCCACGCCACCGGCGGGCCGCGGCCATCATCCGGTGACCGGCGTGTCGTGGCCCGAAGCCGCCGCGTACTGTGCCTGGCGTGGCGGCCGACTTCCCTCGCTCTTCGAGTGGGAGAAGGCATCGCGCGATGGCCGCGCGTCGCACTTCGGCATCCTGATGCCCTGGGGGCAATACGACGCGAAGTCGTTAGGCGCCGTGCGCGCCAACCTCTCGGGGACGGATACGGCACCGGTCGAGAGCTTCCCGTTCGCGATCAGTCCGTACGGGGCCTACAACATGGCGGGCAACGTGAAAGAGTGGCTCGTCAATCGCGTGGGCGACGGTTGGGGAACCACCGGCGGCTCCTGGCAGGACCCGATGTATCTGGTGAGCCAGGTCGGAAGCCAATCGGACGGCTCACCGGTCGTCGGCTTCCGCTGCGTGCGACCGCTCGTGCAGGGCAAGAGCGATGCGGGTCTGGCGCCGTTGCCCGTCACGACCGTCGCGCCCACGTATCATCCGGTCGGTCCGGCAGAATTCCGGGGACTGCTCGAGCACTACCGTTACGATCCTCGCCCCGCGAACCCGCGCGGGCGAACCGTCGTCGAGACTCCCGACTGGATTCGCGAGCGGCTCTGGATCGACGGCCCGAAGGGCGATTCCGTCCTGCTGTACATGTTCCTCCCGAAGAACGCCGAGCCGCCATATCAGGCGCTCGTGCACATCGCGAGCACTGCCGCCTTCGGTCAGTCGTCCGTTCCTCAGCTCGTCGAGGACATCGCCGCCGGGCAGATCAAGGCGGGACGCGCCGTCATCTCACCCGTTCTGACCGGTATGATGGAGCACCAAGGCACGCTGAACCCGCGGCCGCCGCCACGGAGCGTCGAGTTCCGGGATCTCATGGTGTGGCACGCGACGGAGATGCGTCTTGCCATGGATTATGCGGTAACGCGCCCGGACATCGACTCCACGCGCCTTGGATACATCGCGATGAGCTTCGGCGCAGGATCGCGTTTACCGCTCGCCGCGGTGGATCCGCGTTTCCGCGCGGTCGTGCTGCTTGGCGCGGGGATCGACGAGCGGGTCCAACCGACGCTGCCCGAGGCGGCGAACTTCAACTTCGCTCCGTACATCAAGGCGCCGAAGCTCGTGATCAACGGACGGCAGGACGAGGAGCATCCGTGGCAGACTCGCGGGAAGCCGCTGTGGGATCTGTTGCGTGAACCGAAGGAGCTGCTGATGGCGGATGCTGCCGGCCATCACGTGCCGGCGGACGTTCGCACGCCACGGATCAACGCGTTTCTCGATCGGACGCTGGGTCCGGTGGTACCGAGGCGCCGGTAGAGAAAGGGACCACGATCTTCGAGACATCGACATGCAAACTGACAACATCAACGGTTCCCTCACGACACTCTTCTCCGAGCTGGTCGATGGCGCGAAGGCGCCCGTTGGGGGCAACTTCGTCCTCAATTCGGGCGACCCGGGCCTGCTCGCGTCGCTCGCCAAGCTGTCCGCTGCCGACGCCTCACGCTCCGTCCACGGCGGCGCAACGATCGCCGCGCATGCAGAGCACGTCCGGTACGGACTCTCGCTCATGAACCGCTGGGCGACCGAGGGCGGTAAACCGTTCGCCGGTGCGAAGTGGGATGAGGCGTGGAAAACGTCCGCCGTGAATGATGCGCAATGGGCTGAGATCCGCGCTGGATTGGCCGACGAAACGCGTCGATGGCTCCAGGTACTGGGCTCCCCGCGCGATGTCTCGCCCGGGGAGCTGAGCGCAATCATCGGGGAAAGCGTGCACGTCGCTTATCACTTCGGTGCCATACGCCAGATTGCGACGAACGCGCGTGGGCCGCGAGACGACTCTTTCGCCTAGTGCCATCGCATGCGACGATGTGCAACGGTTTGACCGCAGTGACGCACGACACTCCTGTAAATTGAAGCCATGGCAGAGCCACCCACGTCAGCGGGTGTGGTCACCGCGGAGGAGTTGCTTTACCTCAACCTGCCGGACAAGCAGACGGAGCTTGTCCGCGGGAGTCTCATTGTTCGCGAGCCGCCAGGTTATCAACACGGATTGGTCGCGCTCGAGATCGCCCGGTTGATCGCGAACCACGCGGCCGATCATAACCTGGGCGTCGCCGTCGCCGCGGAAACAGGGTTCAAGCTGTTCGCCAGACCGGACACGGTCCGCGCGGCCGACGCAGCATTCATCAGTCACGGCCGCGCACCCGACCCGCCACCGACAGGCTACCTGACACTCGCACCGGATCTCGCCGTGGAGGTCGTATCGCCTAACGACCGCGCTGGCGAGGTCCAGGGCAAAGTGAGTGACTGGCTGACTGCCGGGTCACGCCTCGTCTGGGTGATTGATCCGGTGCGGCGGAGAGCCGTGATCTATCGAGCCGACGGTTCAGTCGCGCTCCTGGCGGAACACGATGCGCTGGAGGGCGAGGACGTCCTTCCCGGGTTCGGGTGCCCGCTGACCGACTTGTGGTAGCACTCTAACGCGCGCCCAAGCGTGTCGTGAGCGTCGGCTTGCGGGACGGCCCTTTCCTTCCTCGTTATGCAACCGACTTGGCCGCGACCGCATCGAGCGCGATGCGATGGGTCTCCGGCAGAAACAACGTCGCCGCGAGCGTGAGCGCACAACTCGCCATGACGTAAATCGCGACCGCGCCGACGCCGTACTTCGCCAACAGCACCGTCGCGATGAACGGCGCCACGCCGCCCGACACCACCGACGTGAGCTGATACGTGAGCGACGCCCCCGAGTACCGCACGCGCGTCCCGAACAGCTCCGAGAGGGTCGCCGCCATCGGACCATACATCACGTCGTGCCCGAGATTCATCACCAGCAGCATCGCGATCGGCACGAACGACGGCCCGCGACCGAGGAGCCAGAAGAACGGGAAGGCAGTGACCAGCAGGGAGACGCCCCCCGCGAGGAGCACGGGCCGTCGGCCGATCCGATCCGACAGATACGACCAGAACGCTGTCGCAAAAATGCCGATGAACGCCGCGATCATCACGCCGCGCAACATGACACTCCGCGGGTACCCGAGCGTCTTCTCGCCATAGCTCAGGACGAACACCGTGTAGATGTAGAACACCAGGTTCTGCGCGAACCGGATTCCCATCCCCACCAGCACCTCGCGCGGATGCTCGCGAAACAGGTCCACGAGCGGCATGCGCGACTCGCCACGCGCGTCCCGGAGTCGCTCGAACGAAGGCGACTCCATCACGCGAAGCCGGATGAACAGACCGATCGCCACGAGCACGACCGAGAGCAGAAACGGGACGCGCCATCCCCACGCTAAAAACGCCGGCTCCGGAAGCCACGCCGAGACGGCCGCAAAGACGAGCGTCGACAGCAATAGCCCCGCCGGCGTTCCCATCTGCGGCCACGCGCCATGGAACCCTCGACGGTCACCAGCGGAGTGCTCGACCGCGAGGAGCACCGCCCCGCCCCACTCCCCGCCCGCGGCAACGCCCTGACAGAAGCGAAGGATCGTGAGCATGATCGGCGCCCAGATGCCGATCCGGTCATAGGTCGGCGTCAGACCGATCAGCGTCGACGACACGCCCATGAGCGAGAGGGACCACACCAGCATCTTCTTCCGGCCGGCACGGTCACCGAAATGACCGAAGATCGCGCCGCCTAACGGGCGCGCCACGAAACCCACCGCGTACGTCGCATACGCGCTCAGCGTGCCCGCGAGTGGGTCGAGTGTCGGGAAGAAGAGCCGGTTGAAGACGAGCGCCGCGGCGGTTCCGTAGAGAAAGAAGTCGTACCACTCGATCGTGGTGCCAATGAAGCTCGCCAGCACCACCCGGCGCAGCTCGGCCGAGTCGGTCGGCTTGTTCATCGACCGGGAGCTCGCACCCCGCGACCCGGCCGCGCCGCGGTGACCTTCCCGCTGTCCACGACGACTTGGCCATTCACAATGACGAACGGGATACCTGCCGATGGAATCGTCGCGTCTTCGTACGTCGCTTTGTCGATGACGGCCGCCGGATCGAAGATCGTCAGGTCGGCATCAGCTCCGACCTTGATACGACCCTTGGACGTCATCATCGGCACCCGCGCTTCCAGCCGCTGCGCCGGCATGATGGTCATCTTCCGCAGCGCATCCATGAGGCTCAGCGCTTTCTCCTCGCGCACGTACTTGCCTAACACCTTGGCGTACGTGCCTGACGTCCGCGGATGGCCGCGCCCGCTCTCGATGTAGCCGTCGCTCGCGATGATGGTCAGCGGACTCACGATCGCCTCACGCGTCTGCGCCTCGCTCCGCTCATGAATGATCACAGTGCCACCATTCTTGCGCGCCTCCTCGAACGTCTTGCGCGTCAGCCGCTCACCCGTGGACACGAGCTGGTACTGCTGGAACTTCACGTCGGGCCAGGTCTTCCAGTCGTCGAACAGCGCGGACTGGATTTCCGTCATGCCGGCGCCGTACGGATAGGCTTCGGTCGTGACGTCCTGGCTTCGATCGCGCGCAGCTTTGATGTGCGCGAGGAATGTCGGGAGGGCCGTGTTCCCGACCGAGTTCACGTGGACGATGTGAAGCTTCACCCCCGCCACCTTCGCCGCCGCAATCGTCGAGTCGAGCCCGGCGACGCCATTCCGCATGTGAATGTGCGCGGACGCGTTGCCCTGTGCGGCAACCTTGAACATCCGCTGGATCTCGTCCATCGACGCTCCCGGCGTGTACGCGCTGCCGAGCCCCACGGCAACTGCCCCGTCAGCGAGGCCTTTCCGGAGGATCGCTTCCATCTGGGCAATCTGCGCCTCGGTCGCCTTTCCGCTTCCTCCAACACCCGCGGGGAACCGCGCCGTGCTCGGATCGCGCAGGACCTGCATGCGCGCCGGAATATGCCCGACGCTTGCGCCGTAGTTCACGATCTGTCCGGACGCACGATCCGCGTAGAACTTCGGGACGTCGGCCACCCCGAGCTCGAGCTCGAGCGCCGTGGTGACGCCGTCGCGCACCATCATGCGATACGCCTCCTCGTTCTGCCCGTGCTCGTGCAGGTCAATGAAGCCCGGGGCAACGACGTTGTTTTTCGCGTCGATGACACGCTTTCCCTTGAGTGGCGTCGCCGAGATCGTCGCGATCTTCCGGCCGGTGATACCGACGTGGCGGACGGCGTCGAGTCCGGACGCCGGGTCCATGACGCGCCCGTTCGCGATCACGAGGTCGTATGTCGTCTGGGCACGTACACTGCCAGCGACGGCTGCCACGAGAACCAACGAGGCGATCCAACGCATCGAATTCTCCGCCGAACGTGAAACCGCAAGGCTGCGTCGAGAGCACCGGAGAATGGGCGTGATCTCGCAAGCCCGCCAGAGCCACCAGGATCATCACATTGACGCGCCTACCCGATTCCGGCATGCTAAGGCGCCCCTCGGCTCAGCACCCGAGCAGGCGATTCCGCTGCTGCAGCCTCGCTAATGCGGCGATGCCGTCGCGTGGCGCTGCATGGTCGCCACTGCGTGCAAGGCACTCGGGCCCCAGAGGTGGGCCACCAATGACACGCGCACTCGCAGCACTCCACGCGGCGCTGCTCTCTGTGAGCAGTGCCAGTCTCGCATTTGGTCAGGGCATACCGACGTCGCAGCCGAATCTCATCCAGATCAACCGCGAGGAGGTCAAGACCGGACACAACGCCATGCACGCCGCCTTCGAAGCGGGATGGCCCGCCGCCTTCGCGAAGGCGAAATCACCGAACTACTACCTCGCCATGGTCTCGATCACGGGGCCTAACGAGGCGTGGTACGTCATCCCCTTCGCCTCGCATGCAGCGCTCGGCGAGTCGATGAAGCTCGAGTCAGACAACAAGGTGTTGAGCGCCGACCTCGCCCGCCTCCAGAAGGGAGACGCGGACCACATCAATAGCAGTCGCACCATCCACGCCGTCGCGCGCACTGATCTGAGCTACGGCGCGTTCCCCGACATGGGGCTCGCGAGATTCTGGGAGGTCACGACGTTCCGCGTTCGGCCCGGCTACGAGGAGGCCTTCGCGAACGTCGCCAAGGCGTATGCCGGCGCAGCCAAGCGCGCCGCGCCTAACGTGAGCTGGCGTACCTACCAAGTGATCGCTGGTCTTCCCGGGCCGACATTCCTCATCTTCTCCTCCGTGCAATCCTTCGCCGATTTCGACCGCGGGATGCATGACGACATGGAAATCGGGAAAGCGTTCACGCCCGAAGAGCAGCAGATGATGGAAAAGTTCGGTACCACAGGGCTGATCAACGCGGAGACGCAACGGTTCCGCCTCGATCCCGTCCAGAGCTACGTGGACGCCGCGACGAAGGCGAAGGATCCGAAGTTCTGGTCGCCCGGCGCTAACCCGTAACCGACTGGCGTGTGTGCTCCTGCGTGCTGACAGGAGCACATGCCGCTCAGGTTTGCTCGGAGGTCATAGCCGGTCACGGGCGGGTGGCCCGAGCCGCTTCAACATCCGCGTCCACTCGGGCACGTAACCGTGCTTCTCGTACACACGCCGAGCGCGGTCATTGCCCTCGAACA
>Ga0207675_100002425_pt1 | contig 18463 bp, 10 predicted proteins | sample KBSSwiS42_FD_184305 | JGI IMG/M metagenome (GOLD analysis project Ga0207675, IMG submission 184305) | Switchgrass rhizosphere microbial communities from Kellogg Biological Station, Michigan, USA - KBS Switchgrass S4-2 (SPAdes) (version 2) | ecosystem: Host-associated > Plants > Roots >... | reverse complement strand
CTGCCGCCGGTCCCGGCGCTGCCGCCCGTCCCGGCGCCGCCGCCGGTGCCAGCCGTCGCTCCGCCTCGCCCCGAGCCACCGAGACCCCCCGTCCCGCCGACCGCGGTCCCGGCCATCCCGCCGCCGCCGCCCGTCCCCGCGGTTCCGCCCGCGCCTCCGGTACCCGCGGTGGCGACCGAACCACCCGTGCCGCCCCCGCCGACACCCCCGCTGCCGCCGACACCGCCGCTGCCCGCGCTGCCGCCGGCGCCACCGCGGCCCGTTCCGGCATCAGATCCGCTGTCGGGCCGCGCCGGATCGGGGATCGGAACGCAGGCGCCCTGGTCGCAGGTTTGATCGGCGGCGCACGACTTGTTCACGCAGTCGGCGCGCAGGTGGAAGGTGATCGCGACGCGCTGACCGTTCTCGACAGCGACCCGCCCGCGCGCGGTCACGACCGCGCTTCCCCCCTTGAGGCCCCGCACCTCCAGCGTGACGACCGAATCGTCCGCGAGGCCGGTCGGCGTGATGGTGAGGCGCGACGGATTGGGCGACGCCGGCAGTTCCTGGTTGAGCGGGTCCTTTCCCTTCGCCGTCGCGGTGAGGGCGATCTTCTCGAGCATCAGCGCGGCTTCGCTGTCGACGGTCACGTCGATGGCGGTCGACGCGTCGGACTTGCAACCCGCGACGCCCGCGCTCGCGACAGCGGCCATCGCCACGACGGCGCCCATCGCCGCGCGCCGCCGCGGGCGCGCGCCGGCTCCGATCACCAGGTCGTGCACGGCGTATCTCCCATCTTCGCGCAGCTCTCGCCGCGGGTGAGGACGAAGGCGGTCGCGCCGGCCGCCACCAGCACGCCGGCGACGGCGGTCCAGAACCACCACCGCGTGTAGATGGGCGGCGACGCCGGCTCGCCCTGTGGGTTCGGAGCGGTCCGCAGGTCAACCTTCGAACCGGCCTCGGGCACGCCGCCCGGACCGGCGCCGTCGGACGACGCGCGGGCGGCGGAGCCGGTGGTTGCCGCGGCCGACTCCGACGGAAGAACCGCGACGGCCGCCAGCGCGATGTGCTCTCGCAACGCCGTCCCGGTGACCTCGACCGTGACGCTCTGCGGTCGGAACCCCGGGGCCTCGACGGTCAGCATGCGCCGCCCTTGCACCACGCGCAGCGGCGTGGTCAGCGGCAACTTGCCGACGGGCACGCCGTCGATGCTCACGGTCGCCCCCTCCGGCGTCCCCCAGACCTCGACCGATCCCAGCTTGGCCTGCACGGCCGCCAGATCGGCACGCAACGTCGAGGTGTTCTTCGCGATCCAGGGATCCTTGGGTTCTCCCAGCGCGGCAAGCAGGTGAACCTCGGCGTCGACCCACAACCCCAGCGCGTGCTCGCAGAGCCCGAGCTGAGCCGCGGCCTTCGCGCTGGGGGTCTGGGCGAGCGCGCGCTGAAACAACACGAGCGCCTCCTGATCGTGCCCGGCCTTGCGCAGGCGGATTCCCTCGGCGATCGGGTCACTCGCGTCGGCGGCGCGGGCGACACCTCCCGCGTTCACCGCCAGCCAGGCCACCAGCATCCCGACGCCAGCTGTGCTCACACGCACCATTAACACCGTGCCGTCCACTCTAGGCGAGTGAGCGCGACGCTCGCAAGGCCTCCGCGCGCCGCCGGCTGACAGCGCGACGAAGGACGCGCATCATGGTCGTGTTGATGAAGGGCGCCAGGGTATGCAGCGGCGTGGTGGCGCTGGCGGTGGTCGCGGCGGTCGCGGGCGGTTGCCGCGCTCGCCCGCTCGTCGCCGATGCCGGGACGATCGTGCTGGACGGCGGCGGTGGCGCGCCTGGCGACGGCGCCGTCGATCAAGGGCAGGGTACACCGCGTCCGCTCGCGAACGGTGAAACGTGTACGCTGGCGTCGGACTGCGCCAGCGGTTTCTGCGTCAACAGGACGGTGGGGAACGTGCGCGTCTGTTGCAATATCGCGTGCGGCGGCGCCTGCTCGAGCTGCGATTCGTCCGGTACCTGCGTTTTCGTTCCTGATGGACAGCGGCCGAACGGCGTCTCTTCTTGTTACGTCGATTCGGCGACGGCGTGCTTCTCCGACGGATTCTGCGACGGTGCCGGTTCCTGTCGCCGTCGCGAGGCGGGGTATCCCTGCGGCGCGGGCTTGAACCCGAGCGCGTGCGACGACGACAACGTTATGGTCGGAAGGGTGTGCGATGGCCGCGGCGCCTGCATCAACACGATCAAACGAAACTGCGCGCCCTACGCGTGCCGCGAGAGAACCGGGCAATGCTGGGACTACTGCGAGACCGACGCCCAGTGCGCCGGCGGGCCTTGCCAGCCCGACGGCACGTGCGGCGGCGCGGACGGCGGCACCGACTGAAGTCGGTCCCAACGCTGGAAATTCAGGGCCCGGCGCGATAGAAAACGGGCCCGATGGAGCAACCCTCGAACGGCGCGCAAGCGCTGTCGCCATCCGAGATTTTCCGCGGCCGGAAGGTGCTGATCCTGGGCAGCACCGGCTTCGTCGGGAAGGTGCTGCTCAGCATGCTGCTGGACCGGTATCCCCAGATCGGCCGCGCGTACGTGATGGTGCGGCGCGGCTCCGGCACCGACAGCGAGGCGCGCTTCTGGCAGAGCGTGGTCACCTCGCCGGCGTTCGATCCCCTGCGCGACAAGCACGGCGGCAAGGCCGCGCTGGAGGCGTTCCTGCGCGAGAAGGTGGTGGTCGTCGACGGCGACATCACCGAACCGAACCTGGGGATGTCGGAGGAGGTCGCCGAGCGGGTCGCCAAGGACATCGACGTGCTGATCAACTCGTCGGGGCGGGTGACGTTCAACCCGCCGCTCGAGTCGGCGATGCGCACCAACGTCGAGGGGACCAAGAACGTCATCACCTTCGCCAAGCGCATGCGGCGGCCCGCGCTGATTCACACCAGCACCTGCTTCGTCGCGGGCAACCGATCCGGCGAGGTGTGGGAGGACGAGGAGCTGGTCGGGTACTTCCCGCGCAAGAAGGAGATGCCGGGGACGCGCTTCTCCGTCGAGCAGGAGACCGCCAACAGCGCCGCCGGCGCGGAGCGGATCCGCCAGCTCGCCGACGATGCGCAGGTGCTGGCCGAGCTGCGGCAGCAGGCGCGCGACCGGCTGCGCGAGGACCGCAGAGATCCTGATGATGAGCCGGCGCTGAAGCTGGCCGTCGCCCGTTCGCGCAAGGAGTGGATCCGGTCGGAGATGACCAAGCAGGGCATCGACCGCGCCGCCAAGTGGGGCTGGCCCAACATCTACACGTACACGAAGAGCATGGGCGATCAGCTGGTGGCGGCCGAGACCGGGATCGTTCGCGCCATCGTGCGTCCAGCGATCGTCGAGAGCGCGGTCGCCTTCCCGTTCCGCGGCTGGAACGAGGGCTTCACCACCTCGGCGCCGCTGGTTTACCTGGCGCTGAAGGGCCAGAACGTGCTGCCCGTGTCACCGAAGCTGATCCTCGACGTGGTCCCGGTCGACCACGTCGCCTCGGGGATGCTGATGGTCGCGGCGCAGGCGATCGTCGAGCAGCCCAAGCTGGTGTTCCAGCTGTGTAGCGGCGATCTGAACCCGCTGCACATGGACCGTGTCGTCACCCTGACCGGCCTCTACAAGCGGAAGCGCTTCCGCGACAAGGAGACCGGCAACCGCTTCCTGAACGAGCTGGCGGCCCGCATGGAGTTCCGCCCCGTCGCGGAGGCCGAGTACAACCGCTACTCGATCCCGAAGCTCCAGAGCATCGCGCGCAAGGCGTCGGAGACGCTGGGGCGCGTCCGGCCCCGCTGGGGCGGCGGTCGGTTGACGCAGGTGATCGATCGCTTCATCAAGGGCTTCGACGAGATCGATCGCGTCACCAGCGAGGCGGCGGTGAACATCGAGCTGTTCCGGCCGTTCATCTTCGAGAACAGCTACATCTTCCGCGCCGACAACATCCGCGCGCTCCGCGATCGCATGCCGCCCGACGATCAGGCGCGGCTGGTGTGGGGCCCCGAGAACGTCGACATCTACGACTACTGGATGAATATCCACTTCCCGGGCCTGGAACGCTGGGTGCTGCCCGAGCTGGACGAGACCTACGCGGCGCGGCCGAAGCAGGTCTACAGCTATCACGACCTGCTCGAGCTGTTCGACACGACGTCGAAGCTGCACGCGACGCGCCCGGCGCTGCGCATCGAGCGCGGCGGCCGCGAGGAGACCTACAGCTACGCCGACGTCCAGGAGCTGGCGACGCGCGTGGGCGTGTTCCTGGCCGTGCGCGGCGTCGCCGCCGGCCAGCGCGTGATGCTGTTCGCGAAGAACGCCCCCGAGTGGTCGATGGCGTACTTCGGGACGTTGAAGTCGGGCGCCACGTCGGTGCCCGTCGGACACGAATCGACCGTCGCCGAGCTGGTCAACATCGCGCGCGCGTCGGACGCCGTCGGCATGCTCGTGGGCGACGACCTGTACGAGAAGAACGAGGACGAGCTGCGCCACGCGCTCGCCGAGGCGGGCCTCGCGACGAAGCTGTGGTCGTTCAGCGAGGCGTTCACGTTGCCCGACCTCGAGGTCGAGAAGACGCACGCCGCCGCGCTGGTGCGCCGGCAGAGCCCGGACGCGCTCGCGTCACTGATCTTCACCTCGGGAACGACGGGCAAGCCGAAGGGGGTCATGCTGACCCACCGCAACTTCACCTTCATGGTGTCGGAGCTGTCGAAGATCTTCGAGTTCGGCGTCACGGACGGGATGCTGTCGGTGCTGCCGCTGTATCACACGTTCGAGTTCGCGACCGGCCTGCTGGTGCCGCTGGCGCACGGCGCGCAGATCACCTACCTGCCCGAGCTGACCGGCGACGCGATCTCGGCCGCGCTGAAGCGCGGGCACGTCACCGCCATCGTCGGCGTTCCCGCGCTGTGGGATCTGCTGCGGCGGCGGTTGTTCCAGCGCTTCGACGACAAGTCGCCGGTGCTGGGCGGGTTCATGCGCCTGCTCGCCAAGGCGAACTACGAGCTGCGCAACCGCGCCGGCTTCGACGTGGGGCAGCTGCTGTTCCTGCCCGTGCACGAGGGCTTCGGCGGTCGCATCCGCTACCTGATCAGCGGCGGCTCGGCGCTGCCCGCGGAGGTGCTGGAGGCGTTCACCGGGATGGGCTTCTCGTTCTTCGAGGGCTACGGCCTGACCGAGACCGCGCCCGTACTGACCGTGACCTCGCCCAAGAAGAAACCGATCGCGGGATCGGTGGGACAGCCGCTGCCGGGCATCGAGGTGAAGATCGACGACCCCGATCCGAACACCGGCGTCGGCGAGGTGATCGCGCGCGGCCGCAACGTGATGGCTGGCTACTGGCAGGACGAGGACGCGACCGCGCAGGCGATCCGCGACGGCTGGTTCCACACCGGCGATCTCGGGAAGTTCGACGACGACGGCAACCTGCACCTGGTGGGGCGATCGAAGGACGTGATCGTCAACGCCGACGGGAAGAACGTCTATCCCGACGAGATCGAGGACCTGTATCGCGAGAACCCGTTCATCAAGGAGCTGTCGGTGGTCGGCGTTCCCGACGGCATCGGCGAGCAGGTGGCCTGCGCCGTCGTCATCGATCTCGAGCACGATCCGTCGCTGTCCGCCGCCGAGGTGACAGCCAAGGTGGAGGAGCACTTCCGCAAGATCTCGACCGACCTGCCCATCTGGAAGCGCGTCCGCGCCGTGCACTTCTGGGAGGGCGACCTGCCCAAGACCGCGAAGCGATCGATCAAGCGGCGCGACGTCTCCGCCGAGATCGCGCGCCTGCGGCGAAAGACCGAGGAGAGCAAGGGGGCGCTCGCCGCCGCGGCGGGGGAGGGGGGCGAGGTGGCGTGGCTGCTCGACACGGTTGCGACCGTGTCGGGGCGCCGCCGCGCCGACGTGCAGCTGGGCAGCCGCTTCGGCGAGCTGGGTTTCGACAGCCTGATGTACGCCGAGCTGTCGAGCGCGCTCGACAACGCGGGCATCGTGCTGCCCGAGAGCGCGGACGTCACCACGCTGGGGACGCTCGCCGAGCTGCAGGAGTTGCTGGCGCGCGGGCCCGCCGCCGCCGCGCGCGAGCTGGCGGCCAAGCGGTCGGGCGGCGACGACGACGCGGAGATCCGCGTGCCCGGCACCGTGTCGGCCGCGGGCAAGCGGGGTCTGGCGTGGGCGCAGCGCGCCTTCTACAAGAACGTGCTCGATACGCGCGTGAAAGGGGAGGGGCACATCCCCCAGCACACCAGCTTCATCGTCGCCGCCAACCACTGCTCGCACCTGGACATGGGCGCGATCAAGGTGGCGCTGGGCGATGCCGGCCGTGGTCTGACGTCGCTGGCCGCGGCCGACTACTTCTTCCGCAACCGCTACCGGCGCGCCTACTTCAAGCACTTCACCAACCTGGTGCCGATGGAGCGGTCGGGATCGATCCGCAAGTCGATGGACACGGCCGAGGGCGTGCTGCGCCAGGGACGCAGCATGGTCGTGTTTCCCGAGGGGACGCGATCCGTCACCGGCGACCTGGCGGACTTCCTGCCCAGCCTCGGCTATCTGGCGCTGCGCGCCGAGGTGGGCGTGCTGCCCGCGCACATCGCGGGCAGCTTCGAAGCGCTGCCCAAGGGCACGGCGGTGCCGCGCGCGCGCGAGCTGACCGTCTCCTTCGGACCGTTCCTGTCGCGCGAGTGGCTGGGGACGCTGACCGACGGTCTGGCGGCGCAGGAAGCCTGGCGGCTGGTGGCGGCCTTCACCCAGCGGGTCGTCGAGAACCTGCGCGACGGCGTGGCGACGACGCTGGACGCCGACGCGGCACGCACGGCGTGGGACGGTAAGGCGATGGGTCCCATCGCGGTCCGTCCCGTCCGGCGGCGGCGCGTGCTGAGGTCGGTGCCATGAAGAAGGAAGCGCGGCCGCTGGTGCTCGTCACCGGCGGCACCGGTTTTCTCGGGGCGCACCTGGTGCGCATGCTGGGCAGCCAGAACAAGGCGCGCCTGCGCGTGCTGGTTCACAGCGCGCCGCCCGCCTCGTTGAAGGATCGCGCGCCGGAGGTCGAGATCATGTCGGGCACCGTGACGGCGCCCGACGACGTCGCGCGCGCGGTGGCGGGCGTCGAGCAGATCTATCACCTGGCCGGAATGGTCTCGCATAAGGCCGCCGACGCGCATCGCATGTACGCGGTCCACGTCGACGGCACGCGCCTGGTGTGCGAGGCCGCGGTGCGTGCCGGGGTGACGCGCATCGTGAATGTCTCGACCAGCGGCACGGTGGCGGTCTCGCGCCGGGCGGAGGACGTCGCTGATGAGGAGACGCCGGCGCCGGTCGACATCATCTCGCGCTGGGCCTACTACGCCAGCAAGCTGTACCAGGAAGAGGCGGCGCGGCGCGCCTGCGGCGACAAGGTGGAGGTGGTCACCGTCAACCCGAGCTTGCTGCTGGGGCCGGGCGACGATCGCCTGAGCTCGACGCGGCCGATCGTGCAGTTCCTGGCCCGGGAGATCCTGCTGATGCCGGCGGGCGGTCTGAACGTCGTCGACGCGCGCGACGTCGCGGCGCTGCTGCCGGTCGTGATGGCGCGCGGTACGCCGGGCGCGCGTTACCTTCTGGGCGCCGTCAACTGGACGTTCGCCGAGTTCTTCGGCCGGCTGGAGCGGCTGACGAAGATCTCCGGGCCCAAGCTGAAGTTCGCGGGCGAGTTCCCGTTCATGGCGGCGCGCGTGCAGGCGGAGATCTTCAAGAAGCTGGGTCGCAAGGTCGCGGTCGAACCGGAGAGCGTCGACATGGCGCAGTACTACTGGTACCTCGACGCGGGCAAGGCGGCCCGCGATCTGGGTTTCACGCCGCGCGATCCCGCCGACACCCTGCGCGACACCGTCGACTACATCCGCGCCCACCTGCTCGGCAACAACGCCTTCAAAGCCGCGACCGTCTAACGTCTCACCTCCCTCTCCCGCCTTGCGGGAGAGGGTCGGGGTGAGGGCAAGCCGCTTACGGGCGCCGTGCGCGCGGGAGAGGGTCGGGGTGAGGGCAAGCCGCTTACGGGCGCCGTGTGCGCGAGAGGCGTCAGGGCTTCAAGATCTCCTTCAGCGTCTGGCGCGCGATGCGCACGTCGCCGAAGGAGGGCATGCCCCACAGGTTCGCGAGCGCTTGCAGCAGATCGCCCTGCGTTCGTTCGATCGTCGTGGTCTCCACGAAACCACCGTCCGAGCGCTGGTGCGGCCTGATCTCGAGGAACTGGCCGACGTCCAGTCGCCCGCCGCCGCCGCCGCCCGCGATCACGACCGGAATGTAGAAGCCCTGGTGATCGACGCCGGTGCCCGACTCGCTGATCCAGACGACCACGCTCTGGTCCAGCAGCGTGCCGGAGCCCAGCGGCGTCGCGCGCAGGCGATCGAGCAGCGACGCGAACTGCTGCGCGTACCAGCGCTGCATCTTCGCGAAGCGGTTGTCGGGGCGCGGGGTTCCTCCGTTGACGGATTCGAACAGGCCGATGGTGTCGTGGCTCAGCTCGTGGAGATCGGAGCCGGTGATTCCCAGCACCGCCGGGTTGAAGTGATCGCCCCACATCAACGTCACCGCGCAGGTCTTCGCCGTCGCGAGCGCTTCGACGGCGACGGCCATGTGCGCGGTGCCGATCGCCGGGTAAATGGCATTGATGTCGCCGGTCGGATCCGGCGCGGTGACGTCGTGGCCGAGCACGCGCATCGCGACGGCGTGGGGATCGTGCTCGCCGCGGATCGGGGAGCCGTCGTCGGCGAACGAGACGCCTGGACTGTCGTTGAAGCCGTACTGGCCGACAGCGAGCCGCAGCGGCGGGCCGGCGGCGCCGCCGCAATCTCCGACGACGGTGTCGAGCGACGGACCGGTCGCCGGACCGCCCTGGCCGGCCGGACGCGCGGTGAGCAGCGTGAACATCCCGTCGCCCGTCTCGCTGGCGTTGGCCGCGACGACCTGCGCCGACGCCAGGTTCGCGTTGGTCAGCCCGCTGACGACGATCAGCTCGTCCTTGTAGGGTTCCAGCGCCTGCATCATCGTGCTCATCGTGAAGCTGCGGTCGCTGCCGGTCGGCCACCACTCCGGATAGCTGGTGCCCCAGCGCGTGTAGAAGATCAGCAGCCGCAGGGGACCGGTGCCGGACGTCGCGCCTCCGCCGGTGCCCGCGGTTGCAGCGCCGCCGGTGCCTGCGGTCGCAGCGCCGCCGGTGCCCGCGACAGCGCCGCCAGTACCCGCGCTCGCACCGCCGGTGCCCGCGACCGCGCCGCCCGTCGATCCGGCGACGGCGCCGCCCGTCGATCCGGCGACGCCGTTTCCACCATTGCTGCCGGCACTTCCGCGGGCGCCTGCGGCGCCGACCGCTCCCGCTCCCGCGTTGCTGCCCGCGGATCCGCCGGTGCCCATCGGCGCACCGCCCGCGGCCCCGTCCCGATCGTCGAGCGCCCGCTTGCCGCAGCCGACGGCGCCCAGCGCCAGCAACACCGCGAACGACCGTACGAAGGAGCGCATCACGGCTTCAGCAGCTCGGTCATCGGCTCGCGCGCGATCAACGGATCGCCGAAGCTCGAGATGCCCCAGATCTTCGCCAGCGCCGCGAGCAGATCGCCCTGCGTGCGCTTCAACGTGTTGATCTCCGTCCACGGGACCGGACGAGGCGTGACCTCGACGAACCGGCCGGTGTCCAGGCGGCCGCCGCCGCGGCCCGCGATCACGACCGGGATGAAATACCCACTGTGATCCCCGCCGGAGCCCGACTCGCTGATCCACACCACCACGCTGCGGTCGAGCAGCGTTCCGGAGCCGACGGGCGTCGAACGCAGGCGATCGAGCAACGCGGCGAACTGCTGCGCGTACCAGATCTGCACCTTCATGAAGCCGTCGTCGGCTGTCCGCGGTGGGTTCGAGGTCGTGACGACGGAAAAAGTTTGGTTGGTGACGTGGCTGAGGTCATGGAGCAGGCCGGACTCGCCCAGCCAGACCGGCTGCACGTAGTCGCCCCACATCAGCGTGACCGCGCAGCTCTTGCCGCGGGCGAGGGCTTCCACGGCGACGTCGATGTGCGCCGCGCCAAGGGCCGGATAGATGCTTTCGAGGACACCGTCGGGCGCGGGTGACGAGACGCCGTGACCGAGCACGCGCATCGCGGCCGCGTTGGGATCGCGCTCACCGCGGATCGCGCTGCCGTCCGCGCCAAACGACACGCCGGGGATCGAGTCATCCAGCTCGAACTTTCCGACCGTCAGACGCAGCGGCGGCCCCGCCGAGCCCCCGCAATCACCGACGGCGGTGTCGAGCGACGGGCCCTGCGCGATCCTACCGCCCGCCGTCGGCCGTCCCGTCAGCAGCGTCGTCATCGCATCGTGCTGCAGGTCGATGTAGCTCGCGGCGTGGACCACCGTACCGCCGTCTTCCATGTAGAGGGCCGCGTTGCTGAGGCCGCTCACCACGATCAGATCGCTCTTGAAGGGCTCGAGCGGCTGCAGGACCTGGTGCAGAACGAAGTCGCGTTCGCTTCCCGTCGGCCACCACTCGGGATAGGTGGTGCCCGAGCGCGTGTAGAAGATCAGGAGACGGATCGGTCCCAGGTCGCCGCCCCCGGCGCCCGCGGCCGCGCCGGCCGCGCCCCCTCCGCCGCTGGCCGCGCTTCCCGCGCTGCCCGCGCTACCCACGCTTCCCGCGCTGCCCTCGGTTCCCGCGCTGCCCGCGCTGCCCCCGGTTCCGGCGCTTCCCGCGGTGGGGCCGCCGCCAGCGCCGCCGAGCGCCGCGCCCGCCGCTCCCGCGCTCGCGCCGGCGTTCGACCCCGCGACGGCGCCCGCCGCGCCTCCGCCGGCGCCGCCTCCGCCGATGCCGCCGCCGCCGTCGTTCTTGCTGGGCAGCGGACGATTGCAGGCTGCGGCGGCAAACGCGAGCAACACTGCGAATGACCGCAACGACCGCATAGGCACTCCTTACGCTAAGGAGCGCATCGTACCACCGGCGCCGGTTATTGAATGGGCGGCGGGGGCGGCGGCGGCGGGGGGGGCGGAACCGGCGGCGGCACCGGCGTCACCGTCGGCGGCGTCGACGGCGTGCCGGGCGGCGGGACGGGCGGCGGCACCGGCATGTCCTTGTCGGGCTGCAAGCACGCCGAAAGATCGAAGAACAGGAATTCGAGCGCCTTCTCCTGCGCGCTCAGCGTCACCGACGTGCAGCCGGTCGGGAACGGCGTCCCGTTCGCCCCCGGATCGGATTTGTCCTTGCTCTCGCCCGCCGCCGCGGGCGCGGCCTTCACGTGCAGGTCGGTGTGCACGACCCGGCCGCACTGCGCGTCGGCGGCCGCCTCGACCGGCGTGTTGAACGTCATGTACTGCGTCGAGGTCCCCTGGCTCGTCCAGTTCGGGTTCGTCGGCAGGTAGATCCAGCGCTGCGTCGGTGGCGTCACCGCCGACACGGAGTGAGCCGAATCGTAAATCTGTATCTGGCCACGCGTCGGGGACGCGCCGTTCGCCGCCAGCCAGTCCGCCAGCGCCGCTCCCTTCGGGAACGTGGTGTCGATCGTGGCGGTCGATGGGTTCGGCGGATCCTGCGCCTCCTGCGAGCCGCCGGTGTATGCCGCCGTCATCGGCCACGGCGCCGGGCCCTTCCACAACCAGTTGAAGTGCAGGTGGCTGGCGAAGATGCGACCGCCCGAATCGGCGTAGCGTTTCATGTTGGCGTAGAAGGGCATCTTCACATCCGCGTACTGGCTGCCCTCGCACGACAGCGCCACGATGTCGTAGCCGAGCATCTTGGTCGTGTTCCCCCACAGCGTGGTCGCCTGGGGAAACACGGCTCCGCCGTTCAGCGTCGTCGCGAACCGGTCGGTTCCGAGGCTGCTCGACGCGTCCGGCCTGCCGCCGATGTAGAGGTTCACGCGCCCCGTGCCCGTGTCGGTCGTGAACTCGGCGTCCGCGATGCCGATCTTGCGCAGCAGGCACTCGAGCGCGTCCGAGCCGCCTGTCGTCAGCGCGATCTTCGGGATGTGGCCTTCCGCCTTGGTGCGCGGCAGGCGCGTGAGGTTCGCGTCGGTGATCGGATTGTCGACGCAGGCGGTGACGGTCGGAACCTTGATCTCGCGGCGCCACTTGCCGACCTGGATGACGATCGGCAGGTTCGCCACGACGGGGACGTTGTCCAGAACGAACCGGCCGTTCGCGTCGGTCAGCGCGGTCGCGATCGGTTTGCCCGACAGCTGGACGCTGCACTTGTCACACGACGCGCCCTCCGGGATCGCGTCGACGGCGGCGTTCGGAACGTAGACGGTGACGTTGTAGAGCGGCACCTTGCCGGCGGGATCGCGGACGATACCGCTGACCCTCGTCGTCGCGGTTCCGGTGCAGGTCTGCACCATGCACGCGATGCCGGTGCACGGGCCACCGCCGCCGGTCCCGGGACAGACGTTCGGGATCGCCATGCCGCCGGGCGGCGCGGCGCCGCACGCCATGCCGCCCGGACAGGCGGTGCCGCAGTCGAGCGTGCCGCCGCAGCCGTCGCCGATCACGCCGCAATAGCGGCCGCCGCCCGTCGGCGTGCAGGTGATCGGCTTGCAGTTGGGATCGCCGCACACGCCGGTGACGCCGCGGCCCGCGCACGTCGCCGGCGCCTGACATCCGCCGCAGTCGAGCATGCCGCCGCAGCCGTCGCCGATCGTGCCGCAGAAGCGCGAGGTGCCGACGTTGCAGGTCATCGGCGTACAGTTCGTCGCCACGCACAGGCCCGAGCCGCTGCACGTCTGCGTCGCGCCGCACGTCCCGCAGTCCATCGCGCGCCCGCAGCCGTCGCCGACGCTGCCGCAGTACTTGCCCGCCGGCAGCTGGCAGGCGAGGGGTGTGCAGTTCGAGACGACGCAGATCCCGCCCTCGCACATCTGGCCGGTCGGGCAAGCGCCGCAGTCGAGCGTGGCGAAGCAGCCATTGCCGATCATGCCGCAATAGCGTCCGTTGGGCGGCGTGCAGGTGGCGCTGGGGGTGCAGCCGCCGTCGCCGCCGGCGTCGGTGACGATCACCGGGTGATCGGCGCCGGCATCGTTGCCAGCGCTGCCGCCCGTCGGGCCGCCCGTGCCGGCGGCCGCGTCGGTGACGGTGCCGCTGCCGCCGTTGCCACCCTTGCCGGTGCTGGCCACGGGGGAAACCCCGGCGCAGCCCGCCACGACGGCGAGAGAGACCAACCAAAACGCACGCACAGCTTGTCCGGATCGGAAGGGGGCCATCGGCTGCCTCCGGGTCACCGTTCGGTATCCGAACGGTGTTCGCAGCCGTCACCCGCGGCTCACGGCCGGCGTGTATTGACGCGGCTGGATGGGTAGCCAGCTTGGCGCCATGGCGAGCCCGGGGCGGCGGCGATTCCTGCAATGGGGCTTGGGTGGCGCGGCGGCCGGTCTCGCCGCGCAGGTTGGACGGGCGGGCGCCGCGCCGAACAGCGACAAGCTTCCCGAGGGAAAGATGCCGATGCGGCGGCTGGGCCGGACCGGCGTCGAGGTCTCGCTGGTGGGCCTCGGCGGCTATCACATCGGCCAGGCCGCCGACGAGCAGACCGCGGTGCGCATCATCCGCGCCGCGATCGATCACGGCGTGAACTTCATGGACAACTGCTGGGACTACAACAACGGCAAGAGCCACGTCTGGATGGGACGGGCGCTGCGCGACGGCTACCGCAAGCGCGTCTTCCTGATGACGAAGATCGACGGCCGGACGCGCAAGGCGGCGGCGGCACAGATCGATCAGTCGCTCCGCGATCTCGGCGTCGACACGATCGATCTGATGCAGGTTCACGAGGTGATCCGCGACAGCGATCCCGAGCGCGTGTTTGGTGCCGACGGGGCCATGGAGGCGCTGGCGGCGGCGAAGCAGGCCGGCAAGGTCCGCTTCATCGGCTTCACCGGTCACAAGAGCCCGAAGATTCATCTGAAGATGCTCGAGGCCGCGGCGGCGCATCGGTTCGCGTACGACACCGTGCAGATGCCGGTCAACGTGATGGACGCGCACTACGACAGCTTCGAGCAGCGCGTGCTGCCGGCCGCGTCGAAGGCGGGCGTCGCCGTGCTGGCGATGAAGCCGCTGGGATCCGGAATCTTCCTGCGCAGCGGCCCGCTCGCCGCCGGCCAGCTCTCGCCCACCGATTGCCTGCGCTACGCGATGGGCAGCGGCGCGTCGGTGGTGATCACCGGATGCGAATCGATGCGCGATCTCGGCCAGGCGCTCGGTGCCGCGTACGGGTTTCAGCCGCCGACGGATGCGCACCGCAAGACGCTGCTGGCCCAGACTGCCCCGGCCGGCGCGAAGGGGCAGTGGGAGAAGTACAAGGTCTCCGACATGTTCGACGGGACCGCGCGCAACCCGAAGTGGCTCGATTCGGCGTCCTTGTAGGCGCTACACTGGTTGCGTGTCGCCGGTCCGGATCATCGCCACGCTGTGCATCTGTCTCGCCGGTTGCTCCGGCGGCATGACCGGCGGCGCGGCGTGCTGTCCGATCTCAGAAGAAGCGATACCGGGCGCCTGCGTCGAGCTCGGCGGCGCGGTGCCCCCGCCGGGAAGGTACTGCCCCGCGACGTGCGACGGTCCCAACGACTTCGTCCGGATCATCGACGAGCAGGGGTGTCCGAAGTTCGTTTGCGCGCCCGACGCCGCCCCGCCGTCGTGCTTCTGACGACTACGCGCGCAGCCGCAACGCGCCCGGGAGGATCTCGAACGTCGCGGGCAAGTGGCCGGGCGTCTCACCGTCCATCTCCAGGGCGATGCGGGCGTCAGCTTCGACCGGCTCGGCGTGGAGGCGTGTGATGCGGGTGTGCTTCACCTGCTCCAGCTCCAGGTGCGTGCCGCTGAACAGACGGCCGATGTTCGCCAGCACCTGCGGGCGTGTCAGATCGCCGATGGTCACCAGGTCGAAGGCGCCGTCGTCGATCTGCGCGTCCGGACAGATCTTCATGCCGCCGCCGAAGAAGCGGCCGTTGCCCACCGCCGCCATCATCACGCGCGATCGCCGCCGCTCCTGCCCGTCGATCGTCAGCCAAATGTCGTGGTTGTCGTGCGCGAACAGCTCGCGCAACGTCGCGCCCAGGAACGCGACCTTGCCGCCGAAACGCTTGGTCGATGTGTTCGCCCGCAGCGCCACGGCGCTGGAAAATCCGAACGACGCGACATTGATGAAGTGCCGGACGGCCTCGCCGCCGTCCGCGCCGCGGTAACGGACCCGCCCCGCGTCGATGGGGCGCGCCTGGGCCTGGCGGACGCGCTGGGCCGCCGCGGCGATCTCCTCGGGCAGCTCGAGGGTGCGCCGGAGATCGCCGCCGGTGCCGCGCGGGATGAGGCCAATCTCGACGGTGGCGCCCGCGCCCGCCGCCAGCACCCCGTCCGCGACCTCGGAGATCGTTCCGTCCCCGCCCAGGGCCAGGATCAGCTTGCGGCCGCCCAGCGCCTCGCGCCGCGCGATCTCGGTCGCGTCGCGCGGCGCCGTCGTGAAAGCGCTGTCGAGCTCACCCAGTCCGTCGGCGAGCTCGCCGCGGACGCGGGCCCAGCGCGACTCGGACAGCCCGCCGCCGGAACGCGGATTGACGATGACGAGGGGGCGGCCCGAATCCAACGCACACTTTCTACTCGAAAAAGGACCCTGAGAGGGTCCTTTACATCCCCCGCGAAGAATGCCTCCAGGCAAAGCCTGGAGGGCACTCACGCGATACAGAGTGCAGCCGCGCCCGGTATCCTCTCGCGCGCATGTTCGCGGGCGTGCTCATGGGTCTGGGCGCCAGCGCCTGCTGGGCGCTGGCGAACGTCGCCGTCGCGCGCGCGGGGCGCGCCGTCGGATCGGTCCGCGCGCTGCTGTGGGCGCAGCTCTCCGGCGCGGTCATGGCCGCGCTCGCGTCGGTGGCGATCGATGACAGGAATCTGGCGCTGTGGTCGTCGCTGGGCGGCTGGCTGGCAGTCGCGGGCGTCTCGGCGCTGCTGGCTTATGTCTGCCTGTTCTACGCCTTCGAGCACGGAAAGCTGACGATCGCCGTCCCCATCATGTCGTCGTGGGCGGTGATCGCCGCCGCGCTGTCGATCGGCGTGTTTCACGAGCGGCTCGCGGGCGCGCAGGTCGCAGGCGCCGCAGCGGTCGTCGCGGGCGCGCTGGTCGTGTCGCGCTTCGCGCAGCGGGAGGTCAGCCGTGCCGTCGGCGGACCCCGGCCGCGCTGGTTGCTCGCGTCGGTGGGGGGCGCGATCGGCTTCGGCGTGTTGATACCGGTCATCGCGCGGCTCACGCCTGCGTTCGGCAGCGTCGGCGCGATCGGCGTCGTCTACGTCGCGGACATCGTGCTCGGTCTACCGTTCGCGCTGTTCCTCCGGATCGATCTGCGGCCGCCCGCGCGCGCCGCGTGGTTGCCGGTCCTGGCCGCCGGGTTCTTCGAGACCGCCGGGTTCGCCTGCATCACCGTGGGGGCGCGCTTCGCGCCGCTGGCGCTGATATCGCCGTTCGCCAGCCTCGCGTCGGCGCTGACGGTGCTCTACGCCTGGACGATCCTGCGCGAACGCCCGGCGCGCGCCGTGCTGATCGGCGCCGCCCTCGTCTGCGCGGGCGTCGTCATCCTCGCGCTCTGACCTGCGGCGAGCCGGCGCGGCTAGCCGACGTTGAGTCCGGCGGTCAGGACCAGGACGGCGACGACGATGGCAGGGACGACGAGCATCTTCTAAAAAAAACGGGCCTGGTCGCGCCGCGCGGACAGCGCTGACCAGGCCCGCCCCCCAGTGCGATTGAATTCAAGTACATCAATCGTGCCAGGCCGAAGCGGCCGGAAACTCAAGCGCGTGGGGCCGGTCGCGTTTCGGGCGGTACAACAAGTGTTGTAGTTGAAGCAACGACAGCCCGCGGACGGCCGTGCTGCTACACTGCCGCCGCCATGGCGCACCAGTACATCTACACGATGCAGAACCTGCGGCGGGTTCACCCACCCAACAAAGAGGTTCTGAAGGGGATCTACCTGTCGTTCTATCCGGGCGCGAAGATCGGCGTCCTGGGAGGCAACGGCGCCGGGAAGTCGACGCTCCTGCGCATCATGGCGGGCGTGGACAAGGACTTCTTCGGCGACGCCAAGCCGGCCGACGGCATCCGCATCGGCTACCTGCCGCAGGAGCCGGCGCTGGATCCGGCGAAGACCGTTCTCGGCAACGTCGAGGAGGCCGTCGCGAACACCAAGCGGCTGCTGGCGCGGTTCGACGAGGTCAACATGAAGCTGGGCGAGGACCTGAAGCCCGGCGAGATGGAGAAGCTGCTCGACGAACAGGGCAAGCTGCAGGACGCGATCGAGGCCGCCAACGGCTGGGATCTCGACCGCACCCTGGAGATCGCGATGGACGCGCTCCGCTGCCCGCCCCCCGACGCGGACGTCACCAAGCTGTCCGGCGGCGAGCGGCGGCGCGTCGCTCTCTGCCGCACGCTGCTCGAGCGGCCGGACCTGCTGCTGCTCGACGAGCCGACCAACCACCTCGACGCGGAGAGCGTCGCCTGGCTGGAGCACCACCTGCACGAGTTCCCGGGGACGATCGTCGCCGTCACGCACGATCGCTACTTCCTCGACAACGTCGCGGGCTGGATCCTCGAGCTGGATCGCGGCGCGGGCATCCCGTGGGAAGGCAACTACTCGTCGTGGCTGGATCAGAAGAAGAAGCGCCTCGAGGGCGAGGAGAAGGCCGAATCGGCCCGCCAGCGGACGCTGGCGCGCGAGCTGGAATGGGTACGCGCGTCGCCGCGCGCGCGTCAGGCGAAGTCGAAGGCCCGGCTCGCGGCCTACGAGGAGTTGCTGGCCGAGGAGACGCAGAAGCGTGAGGAAACGGTCGAGATCAGCATCCCGCCCGGGCCGCGTCTGGGCGATCTGGTCGTGAAGGCGGAGAAGCTGCGCAAGGGCTACGGCGACAATCTGCTGATCGACGAGCTGACCTTCAACCTGCCGCGCGGCGGGATCGTCGGCGTCATCGGCGCGAACGGCGCCGGCAAGACCACCCTGTTCCGCATGATGACGGGGCAGGAGAAGCCGGACGGCGGCACGCTGCGCATCGGCGACACCGTCAAGCTGGCCTACGTCGATCAGAGCCGCGACACGCTGGACGGCAGCAAGACCGCGTTCGACGAGATCGCGCAGGGCGCGGAGATGCTGGAGATCGGCAAGCGCAAGATCCCGGCGCGCGCGTACGTCGCGGGCTTCAACTTCAAGGGCACCGATCAGCAGAAGCGGGTCAAGGACCTGTCAGGCGGCGAGCGCAACCGCGTCCACCTGGCGAAGCTGCTGCGCTCCGGCGGCAACGTGCTGCTCCTCGACGAGCCGACCAACGATCTCGACGTGGATACGTTGCGCGCGCTGGAAGAGGCGCTGCTGGCGTTCGCGGGCTGTGTCGTCGTCATCAGCCACGATCGGTGGTTCCTCGACCGCGTCGCCACGCACATGCTGGCGTTCGAGGGCGACAGCCAGGTGGTCTGGTTCGAGGGCAACTACCAGGACTACGAGGCCG
>Ga0207675_100002424_pt1 | contig 18476 bp, 10 predicted proteins | sample KBSSwiS42_FD_184305 | JGI IMG/M metagenome (GOLD analysis project Ga0207675, IMG submission 184305) | Switchgrass rhizosphere microbial communities from Kellogg Biological Station, Michigan, USA - KBS Switchgrass S4-2 (SPAdes) (version 2) | ecosystem: Host-associated > Plants > Roots >... | reverse complement strand
ACAACCAACATCTGTCCGGGTGGATCAGTAACCTTTGCTGCAACGCCTGTTAATGGTGGTACTGCTCCAACTTATCAATGGCAGATCAATGGTGATGATGTCATTGGCCAGACTGCAGCTACATTTACTTCAACTACCCTGGTTGATGGAGATATAGTCACTGTGATCATGACTTCCAATGATCCGTGTGCCACTACAACTACTGCAACCAGCAACCCAGTAACTATTACTTCTTCAACTCCAACTGCTCCAGTTGCAGGTGTCGTCACTCAACCTACCTGTACAGTGGCAACAGGTTCTGTTGTCCTTAGTGGTCTTCCTGCAGGTAACTGGACCATTAATCCGGGTAATATCACAGGCACAGGCACAAGCACTACTATCAATGGTCTTGCACCAGGTACCTATAACTATACTGTCACTAATGATGCCGGTTGCACGTCTGCATCTGCTGATGTAGTCATTAATCCTCAACCAACAACAGTTGTCCCTGATGTAAGCATTATTGCCAGCGCTACTTCTATTTGCACGGGTGGTTCGGTAACCTTTACCGCAACTCCTGTAAATGGCGGAACTGCTCCAACTTGTCAATGGCAGGTAAATGGTGCGACAGTGGCCGGTCAAACCGCGGCTACATTTACTTCGACTACACTTAACAATACTGATGTAGTCACTGTGATCATGACTTCCAATGAACCTTGCGCTGCTCCTGCAACCGCAACCAGCAACGCAATAACTATTACCTCTTCGAGCCCGACTGCTGTTATAATAACTGCAACTAACACCACTTGCGGTAGGAATAATGGAACTATTACCATTGGTGCTGTCACTGGTGGCACTCCACCATATTTATATTCTATCGACGGTTCAGCCTTCAGTTCAGCGCTTGTGTACAATAACCTTGCTGCAGGTTCCCATACAATTGATGTGAAAGATGCCAATGGTTGTGTTTATTCAACCACGACCACGGTGACTGACATCACTGGTCCGAGTGCTGTCGTTATTACAACAACTAATCCGGCCTGTGGCGTCAGCAACGGAACTCTTACCATAGGCGCTGTAACAGGTGGCACAGCACCTTATACTTATTCAATTGATGCCTCACCATTTACAGCAACACTCGTCTACAATAACCTCGCGGCAGGTTCACACACAGTCGACGTAAAAGATGCCAATGGCTGTGTATTCGCCACTACGGCCGGCATCAGTAATATTGGTGGACCAACTGCCGCTGCTTTGACAACTACCGATGCAACCTGCGGTAACAATAATGGAACTATCACCATTGGTGCTGTCACGGGTGGCACTGCGCCTTATACTTATTCTGTTGATGGTTCTGCGTTCACCGCAACACTTGTTTACAACAACCTTTCCGGAGGACCGCATACTATCGACGTGAAAGATGTTAATGGGTGCGTCTTCGCAACCACAACTACTATTGCCAGTCATGCTGGTCCGACCGCAGTGGCCATAACAGCAACTAATGCTACTTGCGGCAATGGAAATGGAACGTTATCCATCAGCGGGGTAACCGGTGGAACGGCACCTTATACCTATTCGGTTGACGGTTCGCCGTTCACGACGACACTCGTTTATAATAACCTGGCTGAGGGCTCACATACTGTGGACGTATCCGATGTTAATGGTTGCATATTCGCAACGACAACCACCATCGCTAATGCGGCCGCCCCGACTGCCGTAGCTATTACTACAACGGGTGCAGCCTGCGGTAACAATAATGGAACCCTCACAATTGGCGCGGTAACTGGTGACACTACTCCTTATACTTATTCTGTTGATGGTTCTGCATTCACCGCGACACTTGTTTACAATAACATGGTGGCAGGTTCACATACTGTCGATGTAAAAGATGCCAATGGTTGTGTATTCTCGACTACCGCTGCAATCAATAGTGTCGGTGGACCGACCGCCGTTGTGATAACACCAACAAATAGTACATGTGGCAATGCAAATGGAACACTTACTATCGGAACAGTAGCGGGCGGCACTGCTCCGTATACTTATTCTGTTGATGGTCTGCCATTCAATACCACACTTATTTACAACAACCTCGCAGGAGGTTCGCACACAATAGATGTGAAAGATGCTAGTGGTTGCGTATTTGCAACAACTACAACTATTGCCAATAGCGCGGGTCCAACTGCTGTCGCAATTACTACAACTGGTGCTGCCTGCGCAGCAACCAACGGAACGCTGACGATTGGAGCAATAACCGGCGGTGCGGCCCCATACTCTTACTCAGTTGACGGTTCAGTGTTCGGAGCCACGCTTGTTTACAATAATCTTGCTGCAGGTACACATGCAGTAGATGTAAAAGATGCTAATGGTTGCATATTCGCTACGACTGCCACCATCAATAGCACGAATGGACCGACCGCAGCTATTATTACAACTGTTAGCAGCACATGTGCAGCAAACAACGGTCGTATTACAATTGGGGCAGTAACCGGCGGAACCGCCCCATATACGTATTCGATCGATGGCTCAGCATTCACTTCAACGGTTGTTTATAACAACCTGACGCCGGGTTCACACACCGTGCAGGTTAAAGATGTCAGTGGTTGCATTTTTGCCACTATTGTTACTGTCAACAATACAAGCCCGGTCTTATCGTCAACTACCAACGCATCTGTTTGTCCGAACGAGCTGCCATATAGCTGGAATAATACTACGTACCCTGTTCCTGGAACATATAGCGTCAAGCTGACCAGCGTAGCGGGTTGTGATTCATTGGCAACGCTTGTTTTGACATTGAAGCCAACATTACCCGGCGTACGTTATACAACAGTGGTAACGCAGCCAAATGTTCCGGTACAGCTTATTGCCAGGAATTTGGGAGCCGACTACACATACGATTGGAATCCGAAGTTTGGCCTGAATGACTATAGTATCAATAGCCCGGTGTTCACCTACCACCAAACGGTGGACTACACAATAACAATGACGCCAACCAGCGGTTGTGCCGTGACCGATACCGTGCTTGTAAATGTATTGGAAGATGTACCCACCATTGTATCTGACATCTTTGTGCCGAGAGCATGGTCGCCGAATAATGACGGACACAACGATAAACTCTTCCCGATACCTGTGAATATTAAAGAACTTAAGTTCTTCCGAATCTTTAACCGCTGGGGACAACTCGTGTTTGAAACAAATATCCTAAGAAACGGATGGGATGGCATATTCCAGGGACAACCACAGGTAATGGATACGTATACCTGGACACTGGAAGCAGTAGGTGAAGACGGAACGTACTTTAGGAAAGCCGGTAACTCAGTTTTAATACGTTAAATTTCTTGTTATGAAAACAATCAAAAGAACAACGGTCAGTGTTACGATCGTATTTATGATTGTAATAAAATCCGTATATGCGCAGGATCCCAGTTTTTCTCAATTCTTTTCGTCACCCTTAAACATTAATCCTGCGTTAACGGGTAATATCAATGGCGATTGGAGACTGATCTCGAATTTCAGAGATCAGTGGGTGGGCCCTGCCAGCCCATTTGTGACAGGCACGATCTCATTTGACACAAAAGCGATGCAAAATAAAACGCCCGACATGGCTGAAAATAATTATTTGGGGTTGGGTGGAATGCTGATGTTCGATCACGCCATGAGTGGAGTAGTAAAAAGCACCTATGCCTCATTGAACCTGGCTTACAGTATCAAGATTACAGAAACGGAATATTATACAGAAAGAATTGCGTTAGGTTTCGGCGCCATTTACGGCGATAAAAACATTGATTTCAGCCGGGTTGATTTTGAAGAACAGTTTACCGGTTTTGGATTTAATCGAAACCTGCCAACCGGGGAAACGGCTTTGTCTAATATGAAACCTTATGTGTCTGCCAGCGCCGGAATTACGTATAGTGCTAAAACAGAGAAGTCAAATTTTGACCTTGGCGTGGCTGCATTTCATTTGAACAAACCAAGGCAGACTTTCCTAAAAGATGATAACGAGTTTTTAGCTATGAGAAAAGTGGCCCACGCCAACTTCGAAACTTTTATTAATGAACGGACAGTACTCAACACGAATGGAATTTACCAGTATCAGAAAAAAGCCAGTTATTTTTCAGTTGGTGGTGCCATTGGATATTATGCAGGAAACACTGCGGAAACTCTAGTAAATGTAGGCGTTTGGTATTGGTCACAGAATGCTATAGTGCCTTACCTCGGACTGGGTTACAAAAATTTTCAATTTGGCCTCAGCTATGACTTTACGATATCAAAACTAAATGACGCGGCGAGAAGACCAAATACGTGGGAAATGTCTTTGATATTGAGAGGCGAGAGGAGGGCAAGTGGGGTGATCCCCTGTCCGTGGAAGTAAGTCACTTGTAATATAATTACGAAAAACCGATATCATTAACCATCCTCCCTCTTTCGTTTAAAAGAAATGCCTCCATCTGGAGGCATTTCTGTCAAAATACGCCTATATTTTTTTACCACTTGTCCACTTCTTCTTCGGCGCTGGCCGGGTCGTTATTTACCTCGACCACCGGTGGTGCTACAGTCACGGGTTCTTCTTTTTGTACTGTTTCGTTTTGTTCTCCGTTTACAGGTGTGGGTTCAACAGCTGTACTTTCACGGGCATAATCCTCTGAACTTTCGTCATGATTGAATGCATCGAAATCAAAATCTGGCATCAATTCTGTTTTCACATAATCAACCGACTCACCCAGTGCCTTAATAAACTTATTGAAATCTTCTTTGTAAAGAAATATTTTGTGCCTGTCGTATCCATTATCGTCAAACCGCTTGCGGCTTTCAGTAATGGTTAGATAATAGTCATTACCCCGGGTTGCTCTTACATCAAAAAAGTAAGTTCTTCTTTTTCCAGCGCGAATCCTCTTGCTGTAAATACTTTCCATTTTCTTGTCGTTGTTCTCGTACGCCACAATAATTGTTTTTCAGATTAATAAAACGATTCTCAAATTTATGAAGTCACAAATATATAGATGTTTTTGAAACAGCCAAAAGAGATTGATCAGGGTTCAGAACAGGCTAATGCACCGGAATTCTTTTCCGGGAGTAATTGCCGGGTTTTCAGACTTCTTTTTCCATTGCCTGTTGCCTGGCATATAAGGCAGCATAAAATCCCTTCTTGTCGAGCAGATCCTGGTGCCTGCCTTGCTCAACAATTTCTCCGTCTTCCAGCACGACTATCCTGTCAAAATCTAATAGGGAAAACACCCGATGGGTAATTATGATGGCGGTCCGGTCATCCAGGTACTCATTCAGGTTGGAAATGATCTGTTTTTCGGTGTTGGCATCCACCGCGCTTAGACAATCATCAAAAATAATGAGTGCAGGCTCCTTAATGAGCGCTCTTGCTATAGAAATCCGCTGCTTTTGGCCCCCACTCAGGGTAACGCCCCTTTCGCCTATCAGAGTATTATACCCTTGCGGAAACTGAAGGATCTCCTGGTGCACTACGGCCTGCCGGGCGGCCTTCTCCACCCTCAGCGGGTCAGCCTTTGGCAAGCCAAATGCTACATTATTATGCACGGTGTCACTAAATAAAAATACATCTTGTGGTACATAGCTAATCTTTTCTCTCAAATCTTTCAAACTTGTCTTTCGAATATCTGTGGCGCCCAGTTTAATGCTTCCCCGGGTTGGATCATACATGCGAAGTAATAGTTGAGCCAGTGTTGTTTTACCGCTCCCCGTTCTACCCACAATTGCAATCTTCTCACCTTTCCTGATATGCAAATTGAAATTTTTCAAAGCCGTTATCCCGGTGTCGTGGTAAACAAAATGGACGTCTTCAAAATGAATATTTTCGTGCAAGTTCAGGGCCTCCGGTTTTTCAGGTTGCCTGATCGAGGGAACAGTGTCCAAAAACTCATTGATCCTTTTTTGGGATGCCGATGCTCTTTGAATCATGCTCGCCGTAAGCCCGATGGCGCTCACGGGAAAAGTGAGCATATTAACATACATTACAAACTCCACAATAGTATCGATACCTATTTCATGGCTCCCGTTAATAAAATATAAGCCACCTATCATAATCGTGACCAGGGTACTCAGACCGATCAGTAAAGTGATACTTGGGAAATATATGGCTTCCACGCCGGCAAGGCCAATGGCATTTTTCCGGTACTCTTCGCTATTTTTTGAAAAAAAGCCAAGCATCGCCTTCTCCTGCACAAACGACTTGATCACGCGTATACCTGAATAGGATTCCTGCGCATTAGTAGTCAAATCCGAAAGCAACGCCTGTATCCTCTCGCTTTTACGGTGAATTGTTGTATTCACATAGTAAATGGTCACGGCAAGTATGGGAAGAGGGGCCAGCACATAAAGCGTTAGCAACGGGTCCCGCTTGTACATAAAAAATACAGCAAGAGAAATTACCGCCACGAGATTTACAAGATACATGACGGCGGGACCCGTAAACATTCTTACCCTGCTAACATCCTCCGCAATGCGATTCATAAGGTCGCCGGTACTGTTCCTTTTATAAAATGAAGTATCCAGTTGCTGGTAATGCTGAAAGATGGCATTTTTTTGATCATACTCAATGTGCCTGCTCATTACTATCATGGTCTGCCTCATAAGGAAAAGAAAAAAGCCACGCAGCAGTGCCAGTACAAGTATAGTAATGCCACAAAGCGCCACCACCTTTGCGACATTATATTCAGATGATTCTATTCTTTCAATGAATTTGCTGACCAGCGGGTCATAATCGGGAGTTGATTTCCGTTGGTGGTAACCGGGAAGTTCAAGGGCTCTTTGAACAAAGTCAATGACAAACCCCGTTACCTGTGGCGATAATACGTTAAAGTAATTGGATAAAAAAACAAACAGAATTCCCACGCCCAGCCGGATACGATATTTCCAGAAATATTGATATACGGCCCTGAGATGTTTCATGCAGGGGCGCAAGTTAATTAATAAAAAATTGAGCCTAAATGCAGCAAAATGTCGGGTGATTTAAGAGTAAACTAAAATCTGGAGACAAGCAAAATTGAAACCGATTGCAGGAAACTTTTACCCTCATCTTTTATAAATTAATAATGTGAATAAAATACTTTCAAATAGCTATTCAGAAAGTAAAGTATAAAATATATACTTGTACTGGTTTTTCATAGGATATTGGATTTTGAAAACGGAGCTGGATTTCCATCCTGGCTCCAATTTTTTTGCTCAATCAATGAGGAAGTTCGTCTCACTTCCAATACAAATTTCCCTGTTCTAATCTTAGGGCACCCTGGCATATCCCAGCAATTTGCTCATCCTGCTTTTCACATAAGAAAAACCTGCGACGTTTGCAGCTTTATTACCTTCGATCGTATATAAAAACCCGTCGCTGAAATGGTGCACGATGCCAATATGGCCAAAGCCCGAAGTCGTGCTTACGCGCCACCACGTTACTATATCTCCCGCGGACGGTTGCTCAGCGCTTGCGTCATAGACGAAACCTTTTTGCTTTAACTGGTTAAAAATATTCCTGGCCCCGGCAGAATATTTAAATGGCATACTACGCATTTCACCGCCGACTGCCTGCAAAAAGCACCAGCTCACAAACCCGGCACACCAACTATTACCCTCGGGAAGGCCAGCCGGCTGTAAATACTTCCTTACCCAGCGGCCCATATTATTTCCTCCCTCCTCGCCCGCGCCTGCGTTCAATTCATCTATGGCAACCTTTAAGGCGGCTCGTCCCGTTAATGAACCTCCGGCTGCATTAGCGGGCATTTTACTAAAATCAATTGCTCCTGTTAGCACTTTGCCCCTGGGATGGGTCAGTGCCCAAAAAGTCAGGTCTCCAACTTTACCATCTACTTCCAGCGGGACGTTGTGTTTATCAAGATGCCGGCTTTGAAAATTTCTGACCGCGTTATATGTTGCGGTATCGAAGATCCCGCTGACCGGCAAATCATAATCCAGCTCCCTTAACATCTTTTGCAATTCGGTTATGGCTGGTCCGCTATGTCCTCTTTTTAGCAATCCCATGTCGGCAAATGCAATTAGAAAATCAGGTTCAAATCATTTTGTCCAACTCATCTCTCAGGTTATCAATTTTTGCTCTTATAGTGACGGCATTTCTCTTTTTGCTTTGCGCCAGTGCATCAATCAGAAAATCGAAGTGCTCAATTTCTCCGATCTTTTTGCCGATTGAGCCGGCTTTTTCCCAGGTGCCTTTATAGTCTTCGAGAATTTCCTCGTAACGTGGGGTAATAAAACCGGGCCCTTTGTGACCAGTCATTAAAAGGCAAAGCTTAATATTTGCAACAGCAGCCCAATCCCAATAACTCAGCTCTTCAATCGGTGAAGATGAAATGGAATCAAGCATGCTTTTTAAAAGATTGATCACTTCTTTAACTACTGGTATCCGGTACGAATAATTTTTCATTTTTACCGGCTGTCCCCATTTCCGGCTCCCTAATATTACCAGGATGCTCTCCATTTCCAGCCAATTGACTAAAGAGTAGGCCTTTTTCTGTTTCTCATATGCCTTGTGATAATAACCAGCGGCCTGCTGATACGCTTCAATTTTAGCTTCCCTGCCTGAACTTAGCATGGCTTGTGACTTGCACGCGCTTCCAAGCATATTCAGGCGCTCCGCTGTTGGACTGTAACCGATGAGCAGGTTAAGATCACTTATTACTTTACCCGTTAGTTCCAGGAATTTCCTCTGGTCTTTTTTATTTTTCTTAAAAACGCTGACATAATATTTTGGCCTGACGTTGCAATACTTTTCCATTGCCGAAAATGAAAAAGAGGCGTTCTCCATATTCAGCAAACTCTCGTATTTTGACACGGCTTCATGGTACATGCAAAGCCCCGTGTAAGCCAATGCTTCACTTTCTGTGATTTCACCGTTACGAATATTGCTTTTCTCCACTGCAGTTGAAATGTCGTCCAATTCCTGTAATAAACTGTCCTTACTATATCCTGAAACCTCCAATTTGTTCAACAAGTTATTCAAATCAATTTCCGCTTCCCGCGCAATCACATACTCTTTCGCTTTTGCTTTTTTAGTTACGCTTCGTAAGGTGTAGAACTGGTCGCCGTAACATTGGTAAGCACCCCATGTGTTAGTATACTTATATTTCTCATAAATAACCTCTCGTGCCTGCTGTATTGCCTTGCCAAACTCATAACCATTGAACATATACCCATAGAATACTTGCGTAAATTCCATTGCTGCGGCATCGTCAACGGCCCAGCCGGCGGCGATTACAACCTTAACACCATTTTCAATTAGTTGTGTACCGATATTGGCAGCCAATTTAAAGCGATTGCGATACAGCGCTTCCGAAGCTCCATCTGTTTTTCCTAAATAACAGCAATTCACAAATACGAGTTCCGGCACAGAACTCATCTGGCTTATTTCCCGTGTAGATAGAAATACGTTATTGCCTATCAGCATACCGGAACCTTTGGAAGGGTCTTCATTAAAAACTCCATGTCCGGCAAGATGGATGATCTTATAGTCATCGCTGAATAATGCCTGTATGATCTCTGCAGCAGATCCCCTTGATAACTTTTTTGTTTTAAATGCTGAGTTCTCAAAAATTCCGGACACCATTTCACCCTCTTCCAGTGCGCCCGGCAACTGGTTCGCGAATCCTTTAAGGTCGGGATCTGCAATGATCAGCGCAGAACTCTTTGCTACGGATCTTATTTTCACGCGATAGTCCTCTGTCGCTAATTGTCGCACCATGCCTGCATTAATGCAAAGAGGTTTTGCATTGTGCGTGCTATCCTGTAACAATTCCCATGGATATGAGGCCGTATCCTTATCCACAATCCAGTTAATATTTGCTTGTTTCTTTAATTGCTCTTTAAAATCATTGGGAACAAGTAATTCAAAAATTGATTTCGCCAATTGCGGCGTCCATTGGTTGTTGCCTGACATATCCTCGATGAGTTCCTGGATGATCTCCCTGCTGGTGAACAGGTCACGTTGTTCCTCTCGTGCACCGCCTGTTGAAACATTAAACTGCAAACCCCGTATCCAACCTTTTTTAGATTTATCTTTCGTTATTTCTTGCAATTCATACTCCTTCACCTTTACATGGATTCTTGTCCACCACTCATCGGTGATATCGATAGGTAATCGTTCCTTTGAGCCAAGTAGCTTCTTAATTTTCTTTTTTTCGAATACTACATTTAACGACTGGTCCTCATCCTGTACCATTTCATGTAAAACATATAGGCAGGCAAGAGCGCGGTCCTGGTATTGCTCTACAAATTCGATATGGGTCACAGTCTTGGAACTTTCACCGAGTGTCTCTGCTATCTTACTGTTCGCGTTTTGCACGCCCATCACCACCGCCCTTAATGATTTTTCAACAGACAAACCACCATACGAGCACGCAATCGCTAATGATGAAACACCGATAACCTGGTAAGCTGATACATTTTGAACATGAAATGAGTTGTTGTTGAGGTCTAACAGGTACTTTGATACACCTTGCTCGACACTCTGAGAAAGCTGGTAAGCTGTCAGCGAACCGGGCTCGCCAAGTCCAACTATTATTGCACCGTTAAAATCCTTCTGGCCAGTGATAATCACTTCGCTGCTTCCTATCTCGCCGGGATAAATACCGAGTGCGTAGCGTTCAGCCAGGGCGCCTTTCAAATTATAATCGATGGCTTTCTCCGCATACAAAATACCGTCATTGATAAAATGCCCTGCCAGCAATGGATAAGCTGAGTATCTTAAATCTCCGTTACTGATGGACACCCTCAAAGGGCTTATGCCTTCCTGGCTTACATGCTCCCTATCAAGACCAAGAATTGTCTTCTCAATTCCTTCTGCTGTTAAATCGAAATCAGTTGCCTCGGGTGTTTTAAATGATTCCTCTATAGCCCTGATGACCGGCCTTGTCTTCTTCAATAAAAGAGTGGAACCGTACGCAAGTATTTCATCAATGGCTTTGAAAAGCATCGGTTCATTCGCCAGGGCACCATGGGTGACATCGGTATAATAAACTGAACTATTGTCAACCATTTTCTGCGGTATCCCTGATTCCCAGGTGACACTCTGATCGCCGGCGCCAGTACTTAAAAAAACAAGACGCCCATCTTCATCCACTTCGTATCCGCTCGGTGTTGATTTATCTCTGCCGGCAATATAGACAGCGTTGCTGTAATCTATATTTTTTGACTTTTCAAGCACAAGCTTTCGATACACTTCAAATTTGTTGAGATCACCATTAGAAGGAAGTGGCCAATTTGCGTCTCCCAATGCTTTGCGCATTTTTTGCCAGGTTTTAACCTTAGAAAAATCATTGTCATTATCATCTGCCAAAGGTAACAGACTCAACAAACCAGGAAAGGCGGAAAATATTTTCAGCAAGTCCCTTTTAGTATTGATAATATCAATCTTGCTAAGCTTTCCAATGATGGGATCTTTGCCAAACAAAACATACGGGATCCGGTAAGACCCGCCTAATGGTGCGCCAAGGAAAAGCAACTGGAAACCGCTTGACTTTTTCAGTCGTTGCCAGGTCTTGTCATGCCTAAGGATGAAATCACGAACCAGCACACCGCCCATTGAATGACCAACAATTTTTATGGGTTGTTCGTAATTTAAAAGTTCCGTAATCTTTGACTCAAGTAATGATGCAGTTTCACCAAGCTGTTGCCTCCAGTCATAGGCAAACGTTACCACGTCGTATGTTTCAGACAAATGATCCGTAATCGCTTTATAGGAGGTTTTTATAAGTGACGATGCTTCCACTCCATCATTTAATGCCACTTTAAGATCACTGAGCTCGCCGCCTAAAAACCTCAAATAATTGATCCAAACAAGTTTCCCATTCTTAGAAAGATTAGAACCCATAATACCTGGTACCAAAATGGCGATAGGCCTTCTGCCCGTCACCGTATTTTTGAAAACCTGCCCGCCTTCAAGTTTTAAAATAGCATTACGGTCCGATTCAATTGCTGCTCCTTTATCCAGCCGCGCAAAGCCAGGTATTAGTGTAGTTCCATTCGATTTTAAAGCATCCATCAAGGCATTATTTGTCTTCGGATTCTTGAAATAATGGAAGTGATCAACACTGGTACCCTCATCAAAAAAGTACTGAACCATTCCGAGTCGTTTTGTTCCATTGTACATGGAAGCTGTATTGACCACGAGGTCATTTTGAGAGTCGAAGAAAAGCTTACTTGCAATGATGACAAGTGCTTTGAAGTTCAGATTGGCCTTACCGTTACCCGATATAATCACCAGGGAATTATCAATTATTGCCAGCGGGTTCGGGTAATTTAATACTTTAATAAAGGGTGATTCCGGGTTCATGGCCTCAAGACCCGGTAATACACTGATATCATCTTTGGAATTTACCACGCATGCCATGAGGTCCTTGAAGGCGACATAAACCGGGTTGACGGTTCCGCCAATTGCCAAACCCAACAGGTTAAAAGTGACATTGAAAAAATGATCGAGCCGTTTTGAAGCAAGCGTGGTGCCGCTGGCGGGACACGCCACCCGGATAAACTTTTGAACCGTTATATTTTTCTTACTTACCTCATTCCTGATTGATTTGATGCACTTAATATCATCCACTCTTCCTTCCTTATTAAGAAATTCAATCTCCACTTCTGAAAAGCCGGCATTGTTTTGATTACTGATGCAATAGCGGGATAAGGTATCACCCACAATACCCCCTCTCGAATGGCTAACCAGGTGAAGGGTTATATTAGCCGGTAATTGTTTTATCAAATCAAGTACGTTTTGCAATGGACTTTTCGTTAGCGTCTCATGCTGGAAAGCGAGTATATGCTGATCATAAGTTTTGGTGATATATTTCCAAAATTCAGTTCCGATAATTTCTGAGAACGAACCGGTCGTTGAGGAGTTGGTACCATGGATAAAAAGCAGGAATGGCTGGCCTGTGTCCGTAGTAAAATCCTTTTGCAAATCGAAATTTAAGTCGAGTCGAAAAAGACCAGATTTGTTCCCAAGTTGTTTTTTTTCGAGATCTTCGGCCAGTTGCCTGATTGTTTTTTTTACTTCTTTCCTGGCAAATACTTTTAATAGCTTTAAAGCTACGGCGTCAACTATACCCCGTTCTCCGGGACCCGTTTGCAAAACGACAGGTATTTCAACTTCCCCATCAAGTGATCTTTTTCTCATCGCGACTGCTTCGGGAAATACATCCTCAATGGTATCGTTGGAACTAAACCAACTGGTCCCATCGTCAAAAACAAATTCGACAACTTTGTCGTTTGATATGTTGATTGTATGCCTTTCCGTTTCACCCCTGGTGGTAGTTCCTACAACGTAGACTTCTTTTAATTCGAGGTTGTTTGATGGTGCCGTTTCCGTTGTAGCTTCTTGCTTTTCACCCCTGATAGTGATTTTATTAATCTTCATATTGCGAAGGTTGAACTTTGGTTTTCATTGGTAATTGAAATAATCAATCATATCAGTAAACGAGGTGCTACGATGCAATCAGAGGTAAGAAAATTGGGCCTTGCACTGGCCGGTAACGCACGCAATTTTTTCACAATACGGATTAATCTTCATAAAAATTAAGGAAATTTCCCGAACTGGCCATCACCTCGTAAGATAATACGGCATGGTTTGCTGCTGGCAAGGTTGTTTGCAGCCTTTCTTTTGGCTTGCCCTTTTAAACAATAACTGCCGAATTAATAACTATTTTCGCATCCATGTCTTTATTCATCAGCTCACTCAATTCAGGAAGCAACGGCAATTGTTATTACATCGGCAATAACAAAGAGGCTGTTTTGATTGATGCAGGAATTTCCTGCCGCGAAATTGAGAAAAGAATGAAGAGGCTTGACCTGTCAATGGCGACTGTAAAAGCTATTTTTGTATCACACGAGCATGGCGACCACATTTTCGGCATTCCCACCCTGAGCAGAAAATACCAGGTCCCGGTATACATCACCAAAAACACGCTTCGATCATCCTTTATTACGATCGAAAAACACCTTGTTCATTCGTTTAGTGCACACAACACCATTACCATCGGCGACCTGGCGGTCACGGCTTTTCCAAAATCCCATGATGCCGTCGACCCACACAGTTTTATTGTAACATGCCGACAGGTTACAGTTGGCGTTTTTACAGACATTGGTTATTCCTGTTCCAATATCATAAATAATTTCCGCAGATGTAATGCGGCTTTTCTTGAATCCAATTATTGTGACGACATGCTGGTCAAAAGCACTTATCCTTTTTATCTAAAGAAACGTATAAGCGGCGACGATGGCCATTTGTCCAATAAACAGGCGTTGGAATTATTCTTGTCCCACAGGGGACTTCAACTTACACACCTGTTGTTATCACATTTGTCGGAGAATAATAATTCCCCTGAACTGGTAAACAAACTTTTTAGTGAAAAAGCCGGTGCAACAAAAGTGATTGTTGCCTCCCGTTATAAAGAAACTCCAATTTACATCATTGAAAAATCGCCAGCTATTGATATTATCCGGAATAACCGCCCGCCCGGGAGGGTTTTACAACTTTCCCTTTTTTAAATTTCGTTCGATTTTTATTGAAGGATGGCAGAGGAGGATGCACTAGAGAAAATCATGATCCCTGCATTTGATATATCCTATGGGATGTTCGGGCATGGACCACCCCGGAAAATCAGGTATCTTAAAATAATCTTCCTTCTTTTCCGGCTTTACCACACGGATGATTTCAATTTTACCAAAGCGATGGACAAGATTGAATGAAGAAAGGCTTGGCGCTTGAAAAGTCTGCCTTATTTTTTTTCGTTGGCTGACCAACCTTTTTTTCCCGGCTTGTTGCATATAGTTTTTCAGATAGATCTTTTCTTGCCAACACAGCCGATATCAGTTTCCGGTACGTGAAGGGCCGGGATAATGCTATGGCAAGATAGGATTGAATTAAGAAATATATTCCGGGGTTACATAACCAGGAAAGGATGTAAACGTAACATCGTTTGACTCGGTTACCTAACCAGACGTTTTTACAACTTGTGCGAGGAAAAAAACTCTGATACGAAAATCTGGGTTGGGATTAAGGTTTTTCGGGGGTTGGAGATCAGGTTAATAGACAACTTTCCTTATCATTAACCTTAGTTACAAATGTATTAGGTGGTATGAGCGAAGTCAAGCGGGGAAGTGCTCGATTTATTAATGAAAACTACGACAGTCATTATCGTAAACTTTCGATATTCGTTATTTTCAAACTTTTTAGATCCCAATCACTTTCAGATTAGTTAAGATAACGAAGAGATGGTGTAATCGTTTATCATCCGGATTTTTGGAATTCAGTTCATTTCTTTGACCTCTTAGTCGATTTTTGTTTAGTACGTCTCTCCAATTTGATGACGGCCGCGACCAACTTTATTATTTTTGTTAGCAACATCATTTTTAAAAAGCGCTTCGATTTTTCAAACCAGATATTGAATTCTTAAATGAGCATGCCCCGAGGGATTTCAACTTGTGTTCAAAATGATATAGAGCTCAAATCCGCAGGTTCTAACCATGATAAATCGCTCCCGGAATTCACCTTCAAATACCATCCCGTTGCAAAAGATCATTGGAAAGGGGTGTTCGTAGCGGTCAGTTAACGGTTACATGCTGACGCTGTAACCGTTAAGCATATGCAACGAACGGGCGGTATTTACCGCTGCATTAATTTTACAACTTCTTCAAAAACAGACAGATTAAAATTAGTCAAAATGAAAAAGTTAATTATTTGTCTTATTCTTGGGATAATTCTAAGCCCGGCCTGCCGAAAGAGTCCCGACACATCCCGCCTGTCGACTGAATTTGTGGTGCAGACCGCACGGGACCCGGAAGCTGACTTCGGAAGCTATCATACTTATTATATTTCCGACACAATTAAGCTGTCGACGTCAAACCCTAATGACAGCATCTGGTCTGACCTCCAGTCAAAGCAATTGATAGACGCTGTTAAGGCGAACATGACTGCGATGGGATATACGTTGGTTGGCAAAGGAAACAATCCTGATCTTGGAGTCTCAATGTCTGCAATCAAAGATTTAAACCTGGGAGTCATCTATCCTGGTTGGTGGTGGGGATATTGGGGTTGTTATTGGGGCTGGTGCTACTATCCACCCTACTATCCCTGGTATGGAATGATCTATACGATTCCGACTGGTACGCTTATTCTCGACATGATAGACTTAAAAAATGCTAATGTAGATCAAAGATTAACGATCGTATGGGGCGCGGTTATGTCGGGAGGATTAGGAAACACAGGAAATGACCTGGCACTGGGCGTATCAGCAATCGATCAGGCCTTCGACCAATCGGGCTATTTAAGTACAAATTAATTCCGAAGCAAAGCTAAGATTATGAAAAAGTTATCCATTTTATTGTTAATTGTCCTTGCGTTCCCTGCCGCGCATTTCGCCCAACACAGTCTGGTGGGTGTTAACTGGCAGATCAACTTCCCGAACAATAGCGACTACCTGACTAAAACGAGCTATTCCGGGGCCAAACTTGAATACCGGCAATTCATAAAGAAGAACTTGTCTATAGGTATTGCGCTGGATTGGACCACCTACGAGGAATATTTCCCCAGGACAACCTTTACGAAACCTGACGGCAATGCAGCTATTACCACGGATTTCATAGCCCAGGCTTACCAGGTGCCGATAACAGGCACGGTTCATTATTATTTTTCCGAAAGCAAATTGCTGAAACCGTTTGCCGGCCTGGCTCTGGGCGGCCAGTACCTGGAACAGACATTGTACTATAATGTATATGCAACCGACGATGATAACTGGGGATTTGTAGTGCGACCAGAGATAGGAACAGTGGTCAAATTAGGTGAGAATTTTGGAGCTATGGTGGGAGCCCATTACAGCTATTCTACAAACAAAACAGATATACTCAACAGGAACAGCTTTTCCAACTTTGGATTCGATATCGGAGTGGTGTTCTATCAGTAGATCGGCATTTAGTTTTGTAGAGGATAAGATAGCATAACCGCGGCAATGGTACACACCTTCGCGAAAACTCTTCAATAAAAATGGGGCCAAACCAAATCGGGTTTGGCTTTTTTTTAAGTTCAAGACTTCTTATACCAAACTATAAGGCGTGGAAGGAATGAAGAATCAAATTTTCAGGTGAATTACCAGGTGAAATCGTGTCGCCTTACTTACGAGGCGACACCAGCGGGTGCCCGGTATCAGCATCTACAGCTCTTCCCAATTAAAAGGATTATCTTCGATTAGTATTATTAGAACTGTTGCCAAGGTTAATCTTCAATAATAAAAATGCAGTCTTCTTTCAATCGCTGAAAGAAGCGGCTGACGGATATTTCATTGGGAGGGGCATACCGAGAACTGGTGACAGGAGGTTGTATATAAAAACAGTTGTACTTCTTACCCTCGCCCTGGCTCTTTATCTTCTTCTACTTTTCCTGTCATTGCCGGCATGGACGATCGTTCTGCTTAGCTCAATACTTGGAATTACGTCAGCTTGCATTGGATTCAATGTGATGCATGATGCTAATCATAGCAGCTATTCGGCGAATGAGAAAATCAACAAGCTGCTTGGTCTTACATTGAATGCATTGGGGGGTAACAGTTTTATCTGGAAATTCAAGCACAACGTCATCCATCATACCTATCCAAACGTGGACGGCCTGGACGATGATATCGCCAAGAGCCCTTTTATTCGCATGTGCAGCACACAGCGCTGGGTACCCGCGCACCGGGTACAGCATATTTATACGCCGGTTTTGTATGCAGTAAGTTCTTTATTATGGGTGCTGTTCCAGGATTTTGAAAAATACTTTCGCCGCAAAATACACCAGACGGTTTTAGCTGAGATGAAACCCAACGATCATGTAATTTTCTGGCTCAGCAAAGTATTATACATATTCTTCTATGTCGCGATACCTGTTTTTATGATCGGTTGGGCGAATTGGTTCTTATTTTTTCTAAGCCTTCATATTGGCCTCGGTTTTACGCTCGCTATTGTATTTCAGCTGGCTCATGTGGTAGAAGAAACGACATTCGAATTTGCTCCATCTGATGAAACAACAAGAATAGAAAATGAATGGGCCATTCACCAGGTGAAAACAACATCCAATTTTTCTCCAAACAGCCGCATCATTTCATGGCTGGTAGGCGGGTTGAATTACCAGGTTGAACATCATCTCTTTCCCCGTGTCAGCCACGTACACTACCCGGCATTGAGCAAGATTGTAAAAGAACAATGCGAAGTATTTAATCTACCTTATAACTGCATCCCTTCATTTCGCAAGGCAGTGGCGTCGCATTTCAGGCTGATACGAATATTGGGCAAAAGGCCGGCAATGATCAGCCTGGCATAAATAAAATGCTGGCAACTGCTTACCAGGCTCATCATTTCGAAATCAGTGCGTTTAATTAATGGAATAAGGGACCTACTGCCATCAACCAACTGAATTTTCAAAAAACTGCATTCTATTAAAAATCGCTGGTCAAATTTTTTTGTTGTGGAGTTCGCGCCAAACCGGGTTGCAAAAAGCCCAC
>Ga0207675_100002422_pt1 | contig 18488 bp, 19 predicted proteins | sample KBSSwiS42_FD_184305 | JGI IMG/M metagenome (GOLD analysis project Ga0207675, IMG submission 184305) | Switchgrass rhizosphere microbial communities from Kellogg Biological Station, Michigan, USA - KBS Switchgrass S4-2 (SPAdes) (version 2) | ecosystem: Host-associated > Plants > Roots >... | reverse complement strand
CAGCCGGGCGATCGCGCTCATGTAGCGGCCGCGCGCATCGCGCATCTCCTGGGTGAACACGAACGGGCGCCACATTTCCGGCGACTTGCCGGTCAACGAGCCGCGCTTGAGGAACAGCTGCATCTCCGGCGGCATCACGCCGATGACCGTAATCGACCGGCCGCTCAACTGAATCGTCTGGCCGACGATGCTCCGATCGCCTGCAAACCGGCGCTGCCACAGCCCATAGCTCAGGACCGCAACCGCATCGCGTCCCTTCGGACCTTCATCCGGGGCGAACGTGCGGCCGATGAGGGGCGCCATCCCGAGCGTCGGGAAGAAATCGGGCGTCACGTCCTGGGCCACGAGCTCCTCGGGCTCGCCGGCGCCGGTGAGGTTGACCCGGTAGTCGTAGAGCGGCGCAATCCGCTCGAACACGGTCGCGCGGTCCTGCCAGCGCGACACGTTGGACGGCCCGAGGACGTTGGCGCGCCCGGGCCGGCGCACGTTGGTCTCCCACAAAACCACGAGCCGCGACGGATCGCGGAACGGCAGCGGCTCCAGCAGCACCGCGTTGACGATGGTGAAGATGGCCGTGTTGGCGCCGATGCCGAGCGCCAGCGCGAGCACGGCCACCGCGGTGAAGCCGGGCGTGCGCAGGCAAAGACGGATGGCGTAGCGAATGTCCTGAAGCAGTGCGTCCATGTATGGGTTAGAGCAGTTCGTGAGGTTCTTTGGTTGACGCTTCGATTCGCGTGCGTCGATCCTGACGCTCGCTCGGGGCCGGCGTCGTGAGCGCGGCCACCGGCACCGCCGACCACGCGTAGTGGAGGTGCAGGCCGCCGATCTTGATGTCGATGTCGAGGCCGAGCGCGCTGGCGCTCGAGGTGGCTGATGTCGTGGGATCGAGGCGGAGAAAGACGGGCTTCACATCGATGGTGAATGGACTGTCGGCCGGCGCCGTCAGCCCGACCGAGATGAGTGCAGCGATGAGAATGAGCGTCCCGGCGGCGGTGCGCGCGAGTCGCTTTCGGATCGTCACAGGGGCCCGATGAGGCCATTCCCGTGCCACTTCCAGACACCTCAATCAATCGAGATCGCTAAGAAAAACGGTCAGATCTGCCCCGGTTGCCGCGAAGGTGTCCGTTTGTGGGATTCGCCCGTTCCACCTCCGCGCGGTCGGCGGAGGGGCATGAAGAAGGCTGCGAGGGCTGCCAGCTATTCGGGGAAGCCGTCGCGAAGGCCGGGCCGGACCTGGATGTTGACCGTGGCTGCCCCGACCGACTTGTCGCGGCGCTTCAGGTGGACGGTGACGCGATACCCGTTGGGACGGCCGGTCCGGAAGACGTGCTCCACGGTGAAGCGGCGCTTGATCTCGGACTTGCCGGGCTCGTACGGCGCGCAGTCGGTGGCCGACTCCGACTTGGTCCCGTCGCCCCACTCCCATTCGACGGCGGGGCAATAGAAGTCCTCGAAGTCGTTGTCGCCGCCGACGAGCTCGGCTGTCAGCACGACGCGCGCCGGCGCCATCGAAATCAGCGGCTGCGCTTTGAGCGTGATCTTCGGGCGCTTGGGGTCAGCCGGTTCCTGGTCTTTGGCTCCCTTGTCGGCCTTCTGTGGCGAGGCGGCCACGATCAGCGTCGCAGAGACAAGCAGGGACAACACGCCGGTCAACGCAACGTGCCGCAGGTGCCTCATCATGGCGGACCCTCAGGGCTGGAACTGCGCAAATTGTACCGCGCGTCCCAAGCGCGGGCAAGCGCCATTCAGCCATAATATTGCGATGCCTTTAGCTTATTCGTCGCCCCCGATCGTGTGCACCGGTGGCCCTCTTTCGGCTATTGACGCCGACCTTCTGATCATCCCCTGGTTCGAAGACGATGGCCCCGGCGCGGCGGCGGGCGTCGATGGCGCGACCGGCGGCGAGATCGCGCGGGCGCTCTCGGCCCGCGAATTTCAAGCGAAGACATACGAGCTCTTCCTCGCGACGGTCAACGACAGCAGCTGGCGCGCGCGGCGCGTCGCGCTCATCGGCGGCGGCTCGGGCGAGCGCGGCAGCGCGCTGATTCGCAGGCTGGCGACAACGGCCGGCCTCGCGGCGCGGCAGCGTCGAGTGGGCCGCGTCGCGTTTGCCGTACGCGGCGCCGGCGATCCGCTCGAGCTCGCGCAGGCGGCCGCCGAAGGGCTGACGCTGGCCGAGTTCCATCCGGGCAAATACAAGACCGCCGACCCGGCGCCGGCGCCGCCGCCGGTGTGGACGGTGGTGATGATCGACGCCGAGGATCGCCTGCTCTCTGAAGGGTGCGGCGCCGTCGCGCGCGGCCGAATCCTCGGCGAGTGCAGCAACATGGCGCGGGAGCTCGCCAACGAGCCGGGCAACGCGCTGACGCCGCGCGAGTTCGCCAACCGCACCGCGGCGCTGGCCAGCGAAGTCGGCGTCGAGGTCGAGATTCTCGACGAGCGGCAAATCGAGGCGCTGGGCATGGGCCTGCTGCTCGGCGTCGCCCGCGGCAGCGCCGAGCCGCCGCGGCTGATCGTGTTCCGCTACAACCCGCCCGGCGCGCCGGAGAAGCCCCTGCTCGGGCTGGTCGGCAAGGGGATCACCTTCGATACCGGCGGCATCTCGATCAAGCCGGCCGAGAAGATGGAGCAGATGAAGGACGACATGGCGGGCGGCGCCGCCGTGGCGTGCGCAATGCGCGCGATCGCGCTCCTCAAGGCGCCGATGCGCGTCCTCGGCGTCGTCCCGACCACCGAGAACATGCCGGGCGGCCGCGCGATCAAGCCGGGCGATGTGCTCAAGAGCGCGGCCGGCAAGACGGTCGAAGTGATCAACACCGACGCCGAAGGGCGGTTGATTCTCGGCGACGGCCTCTGGTACGCGCGCAAGCTCGGCGCGACGCATCTGGTCGACGTCGCGACCCTGACCGGCGCCGTCGTCGTCGCGCTGGGCAAGATCACCAGCGGCCTCTTCGGCGCGCCGGAGGCATGGGTGGATCAGGTGCGCCGCGCGGCGGATCGCGCCGGCGATCGCGCCTGGCCGATGCCGCTCTTCGACGAGTACCGCGATCAGATCAAGAGCGATATCGCCGACATGATGAACACCGGCGGCCGCGCCGCCGGCTCGATCACCGCCGCGATGTTCCTGAAGGAGTTCGCCGACGGCCTGCCGTGGGTGCACATGGACATTGCCGGCACCGCCTGGGCGGACGAGGCGAAGCCGTACCTGCCAAAGGGGCCGAGCGGCGTTGCGGTGAGGACGCTGGCGGCGCTGGCGTTCGAAAAGCTCGATGTCAAATGATCTCGCGGCCTGGCAGCAGCCGCCGCCGCCCGCGCCGCCCATCATCGTCAAGATCATCCAGCCGGAGCCCAAGAGCGATCTCGAAGGACTGTCGGACGTCCTTCTCGGATCGCTGGGACTGACGGGCATCATCACGCTTGGCGCGCTGCTGCTCGGTGTGCTGATGGCGGGCGTGATGTTCTGGGTGCGCTCGCGGACGTAGGGCGCCCGAATCCCTTTCTTACTGCAGCGCGACCGCGGTGACGTTCTTCAACGACGCCTGGTACTTGCGGATCGCGTTGAACAGCGCCTCCGCAATTCGCTGCCGGTAGACATTCCCCCTCAGCAGCCGCGCCTCCTGCGGGTTGGTGACGAACGAGATTTCCGCGAGCACGCTCGGCATCGCCGCGCCGATGAGGACGACGAACGGCGCCTGCTTGACGCCGAGGTTCCGGAGGGTCTTGTTGGTCCCGCGCAGCCTTGCCACCATCGACTGCTGCACGTAGGTCGCGAAGTCGCGCGACTCGTCGAGCTTGTTGTTGAGCGCGATCGCCTTGACGAAGTCGGGCAGCGCGCCCATGAGCTGAGCCGATGCCGCGTTCTCGCGCGCGGCCACGGCGGCGGCGCTCAGGTTGTTCGCGAAGTTCAGGAAATAGGTCTCGATGCCGCGCGCCTGGGCGTTGGCGCTGGCATTGGCGTGGATCGAGAGGAACAGGTCCGCGCCTTCGCGGTTCGCGATCGCCGTGCGCTCGGGCAGCGGGATGAACTCGTCGGTCCGCCGCGTCAGGATCACTTCGACGCCCTGCTGCTTCAACAGCAGCTGCTCGAGCCGCAGCGCGACGTCGAGCACGAGCTCCGCCTCGGTGACGCCTTTGCCCATCGCCCCCGGATCGTGGCCGCCGTGTCCCGGATCGATGACGATGCGCGAGATGCCGAGCCCGAGCTGACGCGCGATCGAGAGCCCGCCGTTCAGGTTTCTCGCCGGCAGATCGGCCGGCTGTTTTGGCGACGTCGCTGGCGCGGGCGTGCCTGTAGCGGCCGGTGAAGGCTCCGTGCCCCCGCGCAGCACACGAGGCAGAGCAGGGGCAGCGCCCGAGAGCGTGGCCGACGGCAAGGTCGGCGTCGAAGCGGCCGCGCTCGGCGACGTCGTGGGGGTCGCCTCCGGCGCCAGGCCGAGCACGTTGTCGAGGGTGTGGACTTCGGCGAGCGTGGCCGCATGGCGCGAGGATCCGCGCGGCATTCTTCGCGCCGACGTCGTCGCCGTGCGTCGCGCGGTCAGCGGCGCCAGCAGTTTCGGCGCCGCCGGCTTCACCGCGGGCGGCAATGCCGCGGTCGACAGCGCGGCAGGCGGCGGCATGGTCGGCGGCGGTGGCAACGGCGGCCGCACCGCCGCTGGCTCCGGCGCGGCACGCGCCGCCTTCGCGGCGGGAACCTGCGGAGCATGCGTTTCAACCGCCCGCACGCAATCGATGACGAGGCGGAACGGGTTGTAGAGCGGATACACGCTGTAGCTGGTGACCCCGGCAACGTCGAGCACCACGCGCGTCGTCGAATTGGGATGCCGGCCGATGCGCACCTGGCGCACGACGTCGGCGTCGGACTCGAACCGAATCGTCTGATCGAGCAGCTTCTGCGCGGCGCGCGTGCCGGACAGATCGACAAAGACGCGTGACGGATCGGCGATCCGCTCGTCGCGGAACGGCACTTCAGCGTCGAGCTCGATGGTGATCCGGACTGCGTCGGGCAGGACTGTCCGACGGATCTCCTTGATGGTGGCCAGCGCAGATGGCCGCGGCGTTTGCGCGGCGGCGAGCGCGGTCATCCCGCCTAACAAGCAGGCGGCCACGCCGACAACCGACGATCTATTCAGGAGGCTCCCCACAAATCACCTGAGCTGCGCGTCCACTTCGTCGAAGTAATCCTTGGCGACCAGCACCTCGCGCGGCTTGCCGCCGGCGGCCGGCGACACCAGGCCTTCCATTTCCATCATGTCGACCAGTCGCGCCGCGCGGCTGAAGCCGACGCGCAGCCGGCGCTGCAGGTATGAGATCGAGGCCTGCCCGCTCTGGACGACGATGCGCGCGGCTTCGTCGTAGAGATCGTCTTTCTCCATCTCCGCGCCCTCGACCGCGGATTTTTCCTCCGCCGTGATCGACTCGTCGTAGACCGGCTTGCCCTGCTTGCGCAGGAAGCTCGCCAGGCGTGCCGTCTCCTGCTCGGAGATATACGGCGCATGCACCCGGATGAAGCGTGACGACGCCGGCGGCAGGAAGAGCATGTCGCCCTTGCCGAGCAACTGCTCGGCGCCGTTGCCGTCGAGAATCGTGCGCGAGTCGATCTTCGACGAGGCGCGGAAGGCGATGCGCGCCGGCAGGTTGGCCTTGATCAAGCCGGTGATCACGTCGACCGAGGGCCGCTGCGTCGCCAGGATCAGGTGGATGCCGACGGCGCGCGCCATCTGCGCCAGCCGCGCAATCGATTCTTCGACCTCGTTGCTCGCCACCATCATCAGGTCGGCGAGCTCGTCGATGACGACGATGATGAAGGGCAGCGGCCGCAGCTCCTGACCCTCGCGCGGCGTGTGCTTCTCCTCGAGGGCGTGGCGGATGTTGCGGTTGAACTGCTCGATGTTGCGCACGCCCTCGGCGGCGAGCGTCTTGTAGCGCTCCTCCATCTCGCGCACCGCCCAGCGCAGCGCGTTCGCCGCCTGCTTCGGATCGACGACCACCGGCGTCATCAGGTGCGGGATCTCCTCGTACATGCCGAGCTCGAGGCGCTTGGGGTCGATCAGGATCAGCCGCACGTCCTCCGGGGTGGCGCGGTAGAGGATGCTCGTCAGCATGCCGTTCAGGCTCACCGATTTGCCGGCGCCGGTCGATCCCGCGATCAGCAGGTGCGGCATCGTCGCCAGGTCGGCCATGTACGGCTCGCCGTGAATCGTCTTGCCGAGGGCGATCGTCAGCTTCGAGGTCGATCGCTTGTAGGCGTCCGACTCGAGCATCTCGCGCAGCGAGATCTGCTCGCGCGTGTGGTTGGGAATCTGGATGCCGACCGTCGACTTGCCGGCGATGCGATCGATCAGGACCGAGTCGGCCTTCATCGCCAGGCAGAGGTCGTCTGCCAGCCCGGTGATCTTCGAGTACTTCACGCCGGCGTCGGGCTTGAACTCGTAGGTGGTGACGACCGGGCCCGGGTGGATCTGCACGACCGAGCCTTCGACCGCGAACTCGCGGCACTTCTCCTCGAGCAGCCGCGCCGAGTCCATCAGCTCGCGCTCGTCGATCTTGCGCTCGGTGCGCGCGGCGTCGAGCAGCGCCGCCGGCGGCAGCGTGTAGTCGCCCTTGCGGCGCTCGGCCGGCGCCTTCACAACCGGCTCTGGATCAGGAATAGGCAACGACGGCGCAACGACCTTGGGCGGCTTCGGCGGCGCGAACGACTTCGGCCCGGCCTGCGGAGCGACGGTCCGCTCGGCGCGCTCCGGCTCGCGCTCGGCGCGTGCGCCGGACGCGGTGACGATGGAGGGCTCGGCGGCGATCGGCGCGTCCTGCTTCGCCCGCGATCGCCGCAGCACGTCGCCAATCGCATGCGACATCCTCGAGGCGAGGCCCGGCGCCGCCTCCGCGGCCCCGGCGGCGCGCGCATCCGCGGCCTTTGCCGCCTTCCCGGCCGGCGCCTCGACGGCGGGCCGGCCGAGCGCCGCCGCATCGGCGATGACGGTGCCTTTCTTCGTGTGCTTGGCGATCACCTCGCGCCGCTGCTGCTCGCGCCGCCGCTCCTCGCGGCGCTCGTGATAGGCATCGATGCTGCGCCGCGCGCTGTCGCGGATCGCGCCGAGCACGGCGGCGAAAAAGCGGCCGAACGAGAACTGCGTGGAGATGATGATCGACAGAAAAATCGACGTGAGGACGACAATCAGCGAGCCGGTGCGATTGAGGTATTCGGCGAGCTCGCCGGCGAAGAATTCACCGGCGTAGCCGCCGGCGCGAAACGCCTTGCCGGAGACCTCGAGCGTCCCCAGCGTCAGGCTCAGGAAGGCGCTGATGCAGAGGAACAGCAGCACCGCGCCAATCGCCTTGGTCGCGGCGGCGTCGAGCGAGCGGCACCAGAAGTAGTTCCACCCGGTGATCACCATCGCCGCCGGCACGAAGTACGACGCGTAGCCGAACAGCTGAAACGACAGCTCGGCGAGGAAGGCGCCGACGCGCCCGGCGAAGTTGGCCGGCGCGCCGTGGGCGCCGGCGCTGAAGAACCATACCGGGTCGGTCGGCTCGAAGCTGGCGAGCGCGATGATCCAGATGAGCGCGGCGGCAAACAGTGCCACCCCGACGAACTCGCTGGCGCGCCGAGAAACGGTGGATCGGCCCACTGCCTAGATCTCCATGATGACGGGCAGCACGAACGGCCTCCGCCCTGAGCGTTTGCGGAAAAAGCGGCGCAGCTCGATGCGGAGCTTCTCCTTGATCAAGCCCTGATCGGTGCGCTCTTCGAAGCTGGCCTGCGCGAAGACGTCGGTCAGGAGGCGCGAGCCGTCGGCGAGCAGCGCCTGGCTGTCCTCCATGACGAACCCGCGGGTGACGATATCGGGGACGCCCTCGAGTTGTCCGGTCTGCTTGTTGATCGCGACCACCGGGATCACCAGGCCGTCCTCGGCGAGGTGGCGGCGGTCGCGCAGCACCTCGTCGCCGACCTCGCCCGTGCGGGTATCGTCGATCAACACGCGGCCGACCGTCGCCTTGCCGCCGATGCGGCCGCCGGCGGCGTCGAACTGCACCAGGTCGCCGTTCTCGGCGAGCAGGATCTCGGGTCGCGGGTCGCGCCCGTCGAACACGCGCGCGGCGATGCGCGCATGCTGCGACAGTTGGCGGTACTCGCCGTGCACCGGGATGAAGAAGCGCGGCCGCACCAGCGACAGCATCAGCTTCAGCTCCTCCTCGCTGCCGTGCCCCGAGACGTGGACGTGCTTGATCCCTTCGTAGATCACGTCCGAGCCGCGCCGCGCGAAGTGGTTCATCACCCGGCCGATGGCCTTCTCGTTGCCGGGGATCGCGCGCGCCGAGAACACCACCGTGTCGTCGACGCCGGCCTTGACGTAGCGGTGATCGTCAATCGCGATGCGCGACAGCGCCGCCATCGGCTCGCCCTGCGAGCCGGTCGCGAGGCAGAGGATGTCCTGCGCCGGATAGGAGGCGATGTCGGTGTCGCGCACCTGGACGCCGGTCGGGACGTGGAGGTAGCCGAGCCGCTGCGCGATCTCGGCGTTGCGGATCATGCTGCGGCCGACGAAGGCCACCTTGCGGTTGAACTGCGCCGCCAGGTCCACGAGGATCTGCATCCGGTAGATGCTCGACGCGAAGGCGGCGACGATCAGCTTGCCGCTGGCGCTGGTGAAGATCTCCTCGAACGCCTCGATCACCTCGCGCTCCGAGCCGGTGAAGCCGCGCCGATCGATGTTGGTGCTGTCGGCGAGCAGCGCCAGCACCCCGGCCGAGCCGAGCGCGGCGAAGCGGTGGACGTCGAAGTGCTCGCCGTCGAGCGGCGTCTGGTCGATCTTGAAATCACCCGTGTGGACGACGACGCCCTCGGGGGTGTGGATGGCGAGGGCGACGCAGTCGGGCATGCTGTGCGTCACCCGGATGAATTCGATCTCGAACGGGCCGACGGTGACGCGCTCGCGCGGCCGCACCGGCACCAGCCGCGCGCCTTCGATGCCGTGCTCTTCGAGCTTCGGTTCGACCAGCGCGAGCGTCAGCGGCGTCCCGTAGACGGGGCCGTCGACGAGCGGCAGCACGTGCGGCACGCCGCCGATGTGGTCCTCGTGGCCGTGCGTCAGCACGAGCGCGGCGACGCGGCCGCGCTGCTGCAGGTAGGTGAGATCCGGGATGATGCGGTCGACGCCGAGCAGCTCCGGGTCCGGGAACATCACCCCCGCATCCACCACGATCGTCGTCTCGCCCCACGACAGCGCGAGCATGTTCATCCCGAACTCGCCGAGCCCGCCGAGCGCCACGATTTCGAGCATCAAAAATTGCCGGTACGCACCAAAGGCCGGGGACACTCCTGGCGGAGCCGTTCCGGTCGATGGGAGCCGCTCTGGTGCGGCTCGTTCAGGCGACTGGGAGCGCCTGAAATAAATAGGGCGGGCTGAACGACTTACAGCGAAAAACTATAGCACAGCTCGCTCCGGCGTACCAGCACAAAGTCAGGCGGCGGCTGCGACGAGATCGGCCAGGCGCGCGAACTCCTCGATGCCGAGGGTCTCGGGGCGCCGCGCCCCGTCGATGCCGGCCGCGGCGAGCAGGTGCGCCGGCGTGGCGGCGGCGGCGGGCGCGAATGCGAGAAGGGCGTTGGCGAGCGTTTTCCGCCGGCGGGTGAAGACCGCCTGGACGAGGCCTTCGAAGAGCGCGGGATCGCGGACGGGCGGGTGGGGCGCGTGAAAGCGCAGGCGCACCAGCGCCGACAGCACCTTCGGTGGCGGCCGGAACGCGCCGGCCGGCAGCTTGAGCACCATCTCGGCGTTGGCCTGGTGGCCGATGAGGATGCTGAGGACTCCGTACTCGCGGCTGCCGGGTGAGGCGACGAGACGATCGGCGACCTCGCGCTGCAGCATCACGATCGCGTCGACCAGCGGCACGCCGCGCCTGTACAGCTCGACGAGTTTGAACAGAATCGGAGACGCGACGTTGTAGGGGAGGTTCCCGGCGACGCGCAACGACGACTCAGAACCCGGAACCGCGAACCCCGAACCCGCTCCCAGGAAGTCGCCCTCGACGACCGTGACGTTCGGAATTGCGGCGGCTCGCAGGTCGGCGGCGAGGTCGCGGTCGATTTCAAACGCCGTGACGTGGTTCGCGCGCGCAGCGAGAGGACGCGTGAGCGCGCCTGTGCCGGGGCCGATCTCGATGAAGTTCTCGCCGCCTTGCGGCGCGATTGCGCGAATCACCTTCTCGACCCATGCCGGCTCCAGAAAGTGCTGACCGAACTGCTTGCGCGCCCGGATCACTCCGCTTCGCCCCGCCAGTATTTCTCCTCGATTTCCTCGATCTCTTCCTCGCTCAGGCCGAAGTAATGGCCGATCTCGTGGATCAGCGTCTCGCCGATGGCAACCACCAGGTCGTCTTCGTCCTCGGCCTCGCGTTCGTGCGGTCCCTGGAAGATCAGGACGCGGTCGGGCAGCGTGTTGCCGTAGCTCGACGATCGCTCGGTGAGCGGCGTGCCCTGGTAGAGGCCGAGCAGCGTGTCGGGCGGCTCGATCTCCATCTCCTCGAGCAGATCCGGCGGCGGCTCGTCCTCGACCACGATGGCGATGTTGTGCATCGCCCGCTTGAAGCGGCGCGGGATCGAGGCGAGCGCCTCAGCGACGAGGCCTTCGAACTGTTTTCGATCCACCAGCGTGCCGGGCGCGCGGAGTTTTCGGCGCCTTGCCGTCGCGCGCGCGCGAGACGACCAGGCGGAAGTAGTCGCAGTGGTCGCGCACCACGCACTGGTCGCAGAGCGGCTTCGGCCGGCAGATGCGCCGGCCGTGAAGAATCAGCGTATCGGAGGCGCGCGTCCATCGCTCCGGCGGCAGAACCGCGCACAGCTCCTGCTCGACGACCACCGGATCGTCCGAGTCGGCGACGCCGATCCGGTTCGACACCCGCAGCACGTGCCGATCGACCGGCAGCCCCGGCACGCCGAGGGCATGACCGAGCACGACGTTGGCGGTCTTGCGGCCGACGCCGGGCAGCTCCACGAGCGCGTCCATCGTCTTTGGCACTTTGCCGCCGTGGTTCGCGACCAACGCCTGTGCCATGCCGATCAGCGATTTCGACTTGGCGCGGAAAAAACCCGTGGCGTGAATCTGCGGCTCGAGTTCCGCCGGCGTCGCCGCCGCCAGCGCGCGCGCGTCCTTGTAGCGCTTGAACAGCGCCGGCGTCACGATGTTCACCCGCGCGTCAGTCGACTGTGCCGAGAGGATCGTCGCCACCAGCAGCTGGAACGGCGTCTTGTAGTGCAGCTCCGTATCCGCACCCGGATGCTGGGTGTCGAGCAAGTCGAAAATCTCGCGAGTCGCGCCGGCCGTCTTCAATGCACTCCGGTCCCGGCGCCCTTGTTCCACCCGACGTTGCTGTACGACTCCGAGTAGACGCGCCAGTGCTCCTGCAGCGCGGCAATCAGGTTCGGCACGAACTGGACCGGCACGACGATGCGCGTGCGCACCGGCGCGCGGACGATGTGCTCGGCCTCCGCCTCCTTGATCTCCTTGTCGGAGAGCGGCATCACCTCGCAGAAGGTGAGGGTGAAATCGAACGGCGTGTGCGCGATCGAGCAGAAGTTGGAGTAGGTGCGCGGCACCGACGCGTTCTCGTCGGGCACGATGGTGAAGTTGATCTGTTTGGGCTGCTGTTGGTCGGCCATCCGGAGAGTCTACATCCCCCGCCTTCGCCCGCAAGCCCTTTAGACCTTGGCCAGCGTGAGCGGCACGGGCTGGCGGCCGTCGATGTCGGCGACGCCGTACCGCAGCGCCGCGTCGGCGGCGACGACGACGTGACCCGTTTGCTCGATCACGCGCGCGTCGGCAGCCAGGGCCGCGATGACCCGGCCGACGAACTCCGGGCTCTCGCTGTTGGACAAGTCGAGCCACCCCGCCTTGGCCGCTTCGAGCACGCTTTCGGTGCGAACCAGCCCGGGATACAGCGACAGCGCCGCGACGCCGTGCGGACGCAGCTCGTGGGCGATGTCGTGGGTCAGCTTGTCGGTGGCCGCCTTCGAGATGCCGTAGAGGACGTTGCCGACGTGCTTCTGCGCCGCCCAGAAGCTGATGTTCACGATCAGGCCGCGCTTCTGCGGCACCATCAACCGCGCGGCGTGCGCCGCGCAGACGAACGCGGCGCGGACGCCGCCGTCGATCATGCTCGTCCACCGGTGCATCGGCTGCTGCCAGAACGGCACCGACCAGGTGAAGGCGCCGTTCTCGACCATCCGCTCGTAGCCGCCCCAGGCGGAGTTCACGAGCACATCGAGGCTGCCGCCATTGGCGGCCGCGCGCGCAAACGCGGCGGCCGTGTCGTCGTCGTTCAGGTGGTCGCAGCGCAGCGGGACGATGGAGGCGGGCAGCCCGGCGCGGTCGATGCTGCGGCCGGTGGCGAACACCGTGTAGCCGGCGTCGGCGAGCGCGACAGCCACGCCGCGCCCGACGCCGCGGCTGGCCCCGGTGACGAACGCCGTCGGCATGACGAGGCGTGCGTCAGTACTTCCGCATCACGCCGACGACCACGCCCTGGATCTGCACCTGGTCGGCGTCGGCAAAAATCGGCTGCATCGCGGCGTTGGCCGGCTGCAGCCGGATCTTGCCGCCTGGATCGCGGTAAAACTTCTTCAGCGTAACGTCGGAGCCGCGCAGGAGCGCGATGACCATCTCGCCGTTGTCGGCCGACTTGCGGTCTTCGACGACGACGAAGTCGCCGTCGCGGATCTGCTCGTCGATCATCGAATCGCCGCGCACGCGCAGCACATAGGTGTCGCGCTTGCCGACGAAGTCTTCCGGAACGGCGATGGTCTCGTTCGAGGCGACCGCCTCGATCGGCAAACCCGCCGCGACGTAGCCGAGCATCGGCAGCTCGACCGCGCGACCGCCCGCGCGCGTGGGCACCATCTCCACCGAGCGGCTACGATTCCACGCCCGCTTGATGAAGCCTTTTTCCTGGAGATTCGTCAGGTGCTTGTGCACCGTGGCCAGCGAAGAGAGGCCGAAGCGGCGGCCGATTTCTTCGAGGCTCGGGGCGTAGCCGTGCTGGCTGATGAACTCGTTGAGGTAGTCGAGGATCTCTCGCTGACGCTTTGTCAGAGGAAGCATGGGACCTCGCTCAAATTGAAGCGGCGTCGGGGGCTCCGCGCTTCAGACAAATGCCATCATACGCAAAAGGAAGGCGAAGGTCAATACCGCCGGGCTTGCTGAGAAAATGTCTGCATTCGTCACCGCGAGTAACCTTGCGGATCGCAGGCGGTCTAACGTCGTGACGCGCTTCCATGTCGGCCTCACTTACCTGGACACTATCGGCGGCCGCCGACGGGCTGGCCCTGCCGGCCCCGAGCCGGTCGCGGCGATCACCCGTCTCTGAGCCGCCGCGCGCGATGGCCGACGCCGACGTTCCACTCGACCAACTCGACGAGCACGCGCTCATCGAGGCGTGCCGCACGAACCGGGCAGGGGCATTCGACCTGCTGGTCGAGCGGCACCGCCGGCCGGTCTATCACCTCTGTTATCGGTTCGTCGGCAACCACGAGGATGCGAGCGACCTGTCGCAGGATGTGTTTTTGCGCGCATATCGCGGCCTGGCCGGTTTCCGCGGCCAATCCTCGATCGCCACCTGGCTCTATCGCATCGGCGTGAACGTCTGCCTCAATAAACTCAGCGCAAAGACCTCGACCCTCGGCAGGCTGACCGAGCCGATTGCCGACCGCCAGTTCGAGGACACGCTGGCCGAGCCCGCCTCCGAGCGCGTGCTTCGCGGCGAGCGCGCCGCGCGCGTCCGCGCCGCGATCGCGCGTCTCCCGCGAACGCAGCGCGCGACGCTCATCCTGCGCACCTATCACGAGATGTCGCATCAGGAGATCGCCGACGTGCTCGGGAGCACCGTCGGCGCGGTCAAGGCCAACTTCTTTCACGCGCTCGCCAACTTGAAGAAGCTGCTCGAGGAGAAAGGCTAGCGATGCACCTCAACGCCGCCGATCTCATCGATCTCGCCGATGGCGTACGCGCCGAATCGTCGGTGCCGCACCTCGCCGAGTGCGCCCGGTGCCGGCAGCAACTCGTGGAACTGCGCGAGATGATGGACGCCGCGGCCGGCGCGGCCGACGTGCCCGAGCCGTCGCCGCTCTTCTGGGATCACCTCTCGCAACGAGTGCATCTCGCGGTCGCCGAGGAATCGGGCAGGCGCCGCGGCTGGCGCGATCGGCTGGCGTGGCGGCGCACGTTCATCCCGGCGTCCGCCATGGCGGTTGCGGCAGCGCTCCTCGTCGTCGGCCTCGTGACGTGGCGCGTGTCTGCGCCGCAACCCGCCGGTGCGGGGAACACGGCGACACTTGCCCCAGCCTCGGTCGCCGCGGGCGCAGACCCTCTGGACGACGGCGCGGACGACGACGATTCGTTGATCCTCGTCGCGGATCTCTCGGCGGCGGCCGATGCCGACGATGCGAATAGTGAGCCGACGGTCAACGCGGAGCATGCCGTCATTCACCTGAACGGCGACGAGCTTCGCGAGCTGCAGCGGCTCCTGCAACAGGAACTGACGCCATCGGGCGTGTAACCTTCGAGGGTGGAATGACCATGATGCGCACGATCAACACCGTTACGCTGGCCGTCGTGCTGGCGCTCTCGTTCGCGTCGTCCGGCTGGGCGCGCCAGGCGCAGCCCTCGCCGCAGCGCAGCGGCGCCGGGCAGCGGCAGGGGCGCGGCGGCGCGCGCGGCGCGGCGCCCGATGCGCCGGCGGGCGTCAGCCCCGGCGACGTGCAGCGGATGTTCGACGCCTACACGCTGATGCAGGCGCAGGAGCAGCTCAAGATCGGCGAAGAGCAGTTCGCGAAGTTCATGCCGCGGTTCAAGGCGCTCCAGGAAGCGCGGCGCAAGACCCAGGCGGACCGCGGCCAGATCATTGTCGAGCTGCGGCGGCTGTCGATGGCGACTCCGCTCGACGAGTCGCAGATCAAGGAGAAGCTGAAGGCTCTCCAGGAGATCGACACGCGTTCGGTGGCCGACCTCAAGAAGTCCTACGAGTCGATCGATCAGGTGCTGGATCTGAAGCAACAGGCGCAGTTCCGCGTGTTCGAGGAGGTGATGGAGCGGCGCAAGCTCGACATGATCTCGCGCGCGCGCGCCGGCCGGGCGAGGCCGAAGACGCCGCCACAGTAGTCCCTGGCGCGGGAGGCCCGTGTTAACATCGAAACCTATGAGGCGTAATGTCTTAACGGCCTCGCTGGCGGTGATCCTGACGGCCGCCGCGCCGCGCGCGGACATCCGCACCTCGCCCAAGGACGCGGCGCTGCTGCGCGAAAAGGTCGCGACCATCACCGCGCACGGCGAGAAGGCGGTGAAGCAGCCGCGCCGGACGATCCTCACCGAGAACGAGGTGAACTCCTACCTCGTGTACGACGCGAAAGAGCAGCTGCCCGTCGGCGTCGTCGATCCGTGGGTGAGCGCGATCGGTCCTGGCCGCGTCAGCGGCCGCGCCGTCGTCGATCTCGACGCGGTGCGGAAGGCGCGCAATGCGACGAGCCTCCTCGATCCGATGAATTACCTCTTCGGCCGTCTGCCGGTCACCGCGACCGGGACGTTGAAGACGTCGAACGGGGTCGGCCGCTTCGAGCTCGAATCGGCGAGCGTCGGCAGCGTGCCGATTCCGAAGATGTTGCTGCAGGAAATCATCAGCTACTACTCGCGCTCGAAAGAAAACCCGTCGGGCCTCAGCCTCGACGATCCATTTGCACTCCCGGCGCGCATCCGGGAGATCCAGGTAGAGCGGGGTCAAGCCATAATCGTGCAATGAACCCGGCCGAGGTACTGACGACCCCGCTCCAGTACCTCAAAGGCGTCGGTCCCCGGCGCGCGGCCGATCTCGAAAACGCCGGCCTCCATACCGTCGAAGATCTCCTTTACCGGTTTCCCACCCGCTACGAGGATCGCAGCCGGCTGCAGCCGATTTCCACGCTGAAGCCGGGCCAGACGGTGTCGATCGCGGGGCGCGTGCTCGTGTGCGGCCTGCGCTCGACGCGGCGTCCCGGGTTCAAGATCTTCGAGGCGGCTGTCGACGACGGCAGCGGCTCGCTGCGCGCGGTGTGGCTGAACCAGCCGTTCCTGCAGACGATCTTCGCCCGCGGCCAGCACGTCGTGCTCTACGGACCGGTGGAGATGCGCGGCTCGGTGAGCCTGCAGCTGACCAACCCCCAATACGAGATCATCGACGACGAGGACGGCGAGACGATTCATACCGGCCGCATCGTGCCGGTGTACGAACGCACCGGCACGATCACGCCGAAGATGCAGCGGCGGCTGGTGTACGAGGCGCTGCAGCGCCTGCCCCCCGAGTTGCCCGATCCGCTGCCCGAGGCGCTGCGTGTACGCCTCGGCATGCCGTCGCGGCACGCCGCGCTCCTGGCGGCGCACTTCCCGCCGGCCGAGGCGCCGATCGGCGCGCTCAACCAGTTCGCCACGCCGGCGCAGCAGCGCCTGATCTTCGAAGAGGCGTTCCTCTTTCAGATGGGCGTGCTCGCGCGGCGCCAGACCGCCGCCGTCGAAACCAAGCCGGGCGTGGTCCGCGTCGACGATCGCATTCGCGCCGCGGCGCGCGCCGTGCTGCCGTTCAAGTTGACCAACGGGCAGAAGCAGGCGCTGAAGGAGATCGTCGACGACCTGCAGCAGCCGCAGCCGATGAACCGGCTGCTGCAGGGGGACGTCGGCGCCGGCAAGACGATCGTGGCGCTGCTGGCCGCGCTGGTGGCGATGGAGAACGGCCTGCAGGCGGCGTTCATGGCGCCGACTGAAATTCTCGCCGAGCAGCACTTCATGAACATCGCGCGGCTGCTGCAGGCGTCTCGCTTCCGCGTCGCGCTGCTCACCGGCTCGACCGGCGGCGCCGCCCGGCGCACGCAGCTGGCCGAGATCGCCTCCGGCGCGATCCACCTCATCGTCGGCACGCACGCGCTGGTGCAGGAGGACGTCAACTTCAAGCAGCTCGGGCTCGTGGTGATCGACGAGCAGCATCGCTTCGGCGTGCTGCAGCGCGCGACGCTGCGCGCCAAAGGGCTGCATCCCGACGTCCTGGTGATGACGGCGACGCCGATTCCGCGGACGCTGGCGCTCACGGTCTACGGCGATCTCGACGTCTCGATGATTCGCGAGCTGCCGGCCGGCCGCCTCGCGGTGAAGACGCTGGCCAAGCCGGAATCGAGGCGCGACGAGATCTACGCGCTGGTGCGCGAGCAGCTCGCGGCGGGGCGGCAGGCCTACGTGATCTACCCGCTGGTCGAGGAGTCGGAGAAGATCGACGTCAAGGCGGCGACGCAGATGGCCGACACGCTGGCGCAGGACGTCTTCCCCGAATACCGCGTCGGCCTGCTCCACGGACGCCTCAAGACCGACGCGAAGGATCGCGTGATGAAAGCGTTCGCCGCCGGCGAGCTCGACATCCTCGTGTCGACGACGGTCGTCGAGGTCGGCGTCGACATCCCCAACGCCGGCATCATGCTCGTCGAGCACGCCGAGCGGTTCGGGCTGTCGCAGCTGCACCAGCTGCGGGGCCGCGTCGGGCGCGACCGGCATCAGTCGTACTGCTTCCTGCTGTACCAGTCGCCGCTCTCGGACGAGGCGCGTGAGCGGCTGAAAGCGATGACCGAAACGACAGACGGCTTCGAGATCGCCGAGCGCGACCTGCGGCTGCGCGGGCCGGGGGATTTCTTCGGGACGCGGCAGGCCGGCATCCCGACGTTTCGCCTGATCGATCTGGTGAGAGACCGCGAAGTGCTCGAGGCGGCGCGGCGCGAGGCGGCGAGGTGGTTCGAGAAGGCGCCGCCGACCTCGGCGGCGATCGGCGAGCTGCTCGCCGGGTGGGAGCAGCGCTTCAAGCTGATCGCGGTCGGGTAGCCGGAGGGCGTCTTGCGCGTGATTGCGGGGGCTTTGAAGGGGCGGCGGTTGAAGTCGCCGGCGTGGGACGGGCTGCGGCCGACCTCCGACAAGCTGCGCGAAACCTTGTTCAATATCCTCGCGCCGCGGATCGACGGGGCTCGCGTGCTCGACGGCTACGCCGGGACCGGCGCCATCGGGATCGAAGCGCTGAGCCGCGGCGCCGCGTGGGTCAGCTTCGTCGACAACGACCGCCGTGCGCAGGCGCTGATTGCCGACAACCTCGCGCACTGCGGCGTCGCGAACGGCTATGTTATTATCCGCGCTACCGTTGCGGGCGCACTCGACGATCTGGGCGTTGCGCCACCCGGGTCGCCCGGCCACTTCGACATCATCGTGCTCGACCCGCCGTACGACGAGCCGCAGATCGAGGCGGTGGTGGCGGCGGCGGGCGACGTGATCGCGCCGGATGGCGTACTGGTGTTGGAGCATGCGCGGCGGCGGGACGCGCCGGCCGCGGCGGGGCGGCTCGCCCGCATCCGCCAGGTGATCAGCGGCGACTCGGCGCTGTCGTTTTACTCATGTCCACACTAGCCGTCTACCCGGGGTCGTTCGACCCGTTGACGAACGGCC
>Ga0207675_100002420_pt1 | contig 18495 bp, 16 predicted proteins | sample KBSSwiS42_FD_184305 | JGI IMG/M metagenome (GOLD analysis project Ga0207675, IMG submission 184305) | Switchgrass rhizosphere microbial communities from Kellogg Biological Station, Michigan, USA - KBS Switchgrass S4-2 (SPAdes) (version 2) | ecosystem: Host-associated > Plants > Roots >... | reverse complement strand
GGCAATTTCCGGCTCGATGAAATCCAGGCGGCGGTGCTCAACGTGAAGCTGCCGCACCTCGACTCCTGGAGCGCGGCGCGGGCACGCAACGCGGACTTCTACGATGCGGCCTTCGCGCGCGCGGGTCTGGGTGAGCAGGTACGCACCCCGCCGCGTGCGGCGCCGGGTGCGCGCCACATCTACAACCAGTACTGCATCCGCGTGCAACGGCGCGACGAGCTGCGCCACTGGCTGGCCCAACACGGCGTGGGTAGCGAAATCTACTACCCGCTGGCGCTTCACATGCAACAGTGTTTCGCCTACCTCGGCCATGCCCCGGGTGATTTCCCCGAGTCGCTGCGCGCCACGCACGAAACCCTGGCGCTGCCCATCTATCCAGAGTTGTCAGAGTCGCAACTTCAATACGTTGTCGATACCATCGCCGGCCTGTTTCGCAAGTAATTCTCTCCCCCGATGGTCCAGAACAACCTGTCCGCCGCCTGGCGCGCCGTCCAGGCGCGCGCCACCGAAACCCGCGCCGTTTCCGTACGTGCATTGCGCGATGCCGATGCGCAGCGCGGCGTGAAGTTCGCACGCGAGGCCGCCGGCTTCTACTGCGACTTCTCCCGCCAGCGCATCGACGATGACGGCCTGCGGCTGCTCGCGAGCCTGGCCGATGCGGCCGGCCTGCGCGCGCGCATCGAGGCGATGTGGAAGGGCGAGCACATCAATTCCACCGAGGACCGCGCGGTGCTGCACACCGCCTTGCGGGTGCCCGCGGCCAGCGGCGCTGCGCCGGGAGGCGAGGCCATCGCCCGGCAGGTGCTCGCCGAGCGTGAGCACATGCTGAAGTTCGCCGAAGGTGTGCGCACCGGCACCATCAAGGGTTCCGCCGGTGCGCCGTTCGATCGCGTGGTCAACATCGGCATCGGCGGCTCGGACCTGGGGCCGGCCATGGCCGTGGAAGCTCTGCATCCGCTGACGGCCGGCGCGCCGCAGGTGCGCTTCGTCTCCAACGTCGACGGCACCGATCTCGCCAACGTGCTGGAGGATGCCGATCCGGCGCGCACGCTGTTCATCGTGGCGTCCAAGACCTTCACCACGCAGGAGACGCTCGCCAACGCGCGCAGCGCGCGCGCCTGGCTGGCCGGCAGACTGGGCGAAGCGGCGGTGCCGGCGCATTTCGCCGCGGTCTCGACCAATACCCAGGCGATGGACGCCTTCGGCGTCAACCCTAACTACCGCTTCGTGATGTGGGACTGGGTCGGCGGCCGCTACTCGATGTGGTCGTCGATCGGCGTGTCGCTCGCGATCGCCATCGGCCGCGCGGCCTTCCTGGAATTCCTCGCCGGCGGCCACCAGATGGACGAGCACTTCCGCAGCGCGCCCTGGGAACGCAACCTGCCGGCGCTGATGGCGCTGCTCGGCATCTGGAACATCAATTTCCTCGAGCTGCCGACACTCGCGGTGCTGCCGTACGACGGACGCCTGCGGCGCTTCCCCGCCTACCTGCAGCAGCTCGACATGGAGAGCAACGGCAAGTCGGTGAGCCTCGCCGGCGAGCCGCTGCTGCATTCGACGGCGCCGGTGATCTGGGGCGAACCCGGCAACAATGCCCAGCACTCCTTCTTCCAGATGCTGCACCAGGGCACGCCGCGCGCGGCGCTCGACCTGCTGCTGCCCGCACGCTCCTCCAGCGGCAATCCCGCGCAGGCGCGGCTCGCCATGGCCAATTGCCTGGCGCAGGCCGACGCATTTGCCTACGGTTATACCCGGGAGCAGGCCGAGAACGAGCTCACAGCCCGCAAATTGAGCCCCGAACGCACCGAACTTCTCGCGCGGCACAAGGTCCATGCCGGCAATCGGCCCGTCACCATCGTCGCATTCGAGCGACTGGACCCGCGCACCCTCGGCGGCCTGGTCGCGATGTACGAACACAAGGTATTCACGCAGAGCGTGATCTGGGGCATCAATGCGTTCGACCAGTGGGGCGTCGAACTCGGCAAGAAAATGTGTGAAGAAATGTTACCGCTGGTGGACAACCCGGCCGGCGTCGAGTCGCGCCGCATGCTGAAGCCATTGCTGGACCGTCTGTACGCGTGGCGGCAGTGAACGTGCGCAGCACTTTCCTGGCACGCGGCACGCTCGCGGCGCTGCTGTCGTTCGGCTGCGCGACCCAGCTGCGCGCGGATGCCGGCTGGTTCGCCTCCGGCGACACGCAGCTGCGGCTCGACCTGCAGGTGCTCAACGACGCCGAAGTCATCGAGCTGCCGATGAACTACTGGCCGGTGCCGCACGCCGCGGTGAAGTACGCGCTCGCCAATGCCAAGAATCACTTTGCCACCAATTCCGCCGTGGCGGCCGCGCTCGAGCGGGTGCAGGCGCGCCTCGCGCAGACGACCCGGGGGATCCGTTACGACACCGGCATCCGCGGCGGCGAACCCGGCCTGTGGCGCGACTTCGACACGCTGGCGCGCGAAGACGGCGAGCTCGGCGCCGGCCTCGACTGGGCCGACGGCCGCTACGCGGCTGATCTCGAGGTGACCGCGGTCGCCGATCCGGCCGACGGCCAGGAAATACGCCTCGACGGTTCACACGCCACCGTGCAGCTCGGCAACTGGCTGCTCTCGGCACACGCCATGGACCGTTGGTGGGGCCCCGGGCACGAAGGTAGTTTGATCCTGTCCAACAATGCGCGGCCCATGCCCACCTTCATGGTGGAGCGCGCCGAGGCGCGCGCGCCCGGCGTCAGCTGGCTCGAATGGCTGGGGCCGTACCGCATGAGCTTCGGCATCAGCCAGATGGAGAACTCGCGCGAGGACATCGACGCACCGCTGTTCATGGCCTGGCGGTTCAGCGTCATGCCGTTCCGGAAGATGGAAATCGGGCTCTCGCGCACCGCGCAGTTCTGCGGCAGGGAGCAGGAATGCAGCCTGTCCGTGTTCGGCAACCTGCTGGTCGGCAACGACAACGTCGGTCTCGACGTGAGCGCGGAAGACGAACCCGGCAACCAGATGGCGGGCTTCGACATGCGCTGGAATTCGCCGATCGGCAACCTGCCGTACGCGCTCTACGGCCAGTACATCGGTGAAGACGAGTCCGGCTACCTGCCGGAAAAATTCCTGCAGCAGGTCGGCGCCGAAGTCTGGCATCCGTTCAGCGACGGCAGCCTCGCGCAGATCTACGCCGAGTGGGCCTGGACCACCTGCACGGGGCATTCGCGTTTCGGCCCGCGTTACGGCTGCGCCTACCAGGGTGGCCAGTTCAGCGTCGAGGGTTATCGTTATCGCGACCGCAATGTCGGTTACACCTCGGATCGCGACTCGGAAAACTGGGCACTCGGCGGCAACTATGCGGCTGCCGACGGCAGCGTGTGGACCGCCACGGCGCGTTATTCGACCCTGGCCCACGGCGGCAACGGCGACACGCGCAATACCGTCGCGTCAGTGCCGACGGAATACGGCGCGCTCGAGCTCGGCTGGAAGGGCAGGTTGTTTGGCGAGCACCTGTCGGTCGATCTCGGCGTCGAGGCGCTCGAGCCCGAGAACGCCGCGCGTGACGTGCAGGTATTCGGCTTCGTCGGCTGGCGGCACGAATTCCAGCCGTGAGTCCGCGTGCTTCGCGGGCGGCGGCCCTGTGCGTACTCGCCGGTTTTTCGATGTGCGCACAGGCCGATCCCTGGCTCACACCGGGTGACGAGGGGCTGCGTTCCGACGTCCAGCTGCTGGCCGACGCCGGCATCCTGCGTGGCCCGGTGACCACCTGGCCGATGTCGTGGCCGGACCTGGCGCGCGATGCGCTGGCCGCCGACGAACGCGGACTCGACGCGGCGACGCTCTATGCGCTGATGCGCGTGCGGCGCCTGGCGCGGGAAGCATCCGCACCCGGATTCGCAGGCATGGGATACCGGGTATCGGGCGCGTATGAGCCGGTGACGCTGCGCCAGTTCGCGGATACCCCGCGCGAAGAAGGTGAGATCGCGCTGCGCGCCAGCTGGCTCTCGGACAACTTCGCGATGAACCTGCAGGGCGCCTACGTCGCCGATCCGGATGACAAGAAAGACTGGCGCCCTGACGGCACCTACGTCGGCGTGAACTTCGGCAACTTCATGCTCTCGGCCGGTTACCTGGAGCGCTGGTGGGGACCGGGATGGGATGGCAGCCTGATCCTGTCCACCAATGCCCGCCCGATTCCCACGGTCACGCTGGAGCGCAACTACACCGACCCGTTCAAGACGAAATGGCTGTCGTGGATGGGTCCGTGGCGCGCCAGTATCGCGATGGGTGAAGCCGAGTCGCACGACGTACCCGTGCCGAACGTGCGCTTCTTCGCCATGCGCCTCAATTTCCGGCCCCGTCCCTGGCTGGAGTTCGGCCTGACTCGCACCGCGCAGTGGTGCGGTGGCGACCGGCCCTGCGACTGGGGCACGTTCGTCGACATGGTGTTCGGCAACGACAACCAGACCCAGGACGGCACCATCAGCGAAAATCAGCCCGGCAACCAGATGGCGGGTTACGACATGCGGCTGCGTTCGCCGTGGCGCAAGTTGCCGCTGGTGTTCTACACGCAATGGATAGGCGAGGACGAAGCCGGCGGCCTGCCTTCCAAGTTCATCGGGCAGTTCGGGCTCGAGACCTGGGGTTCGTCGTCGCTGGGCGGCTGGCGGCTGCGCACCGAATATGCGGACACGGCCTGCAACTTCCCGCGCGAGACGCCGGAGTACGGCTGCGCGTACCGCAACGCCATTTATCCGCAGGGCTACACGTACCGGGGACGCATCATCGGCCATGCCATGGACAACGACAGCCGCATGTTCACGCTCGCGGGCCTGCTGACGCGCCCCAACGGCGATGTCCTGAGCCTGACCCTGCGAAAGACCGATCTGAACCGGGATGGCGGCGATCATTCCATCAGCGACGTGCCGCTCGAGGTCGACAATGTAGAATTGCGCTACTCGCGGGGGATCGGCGCCGGCAGGCTCAACGTCGGTGTTGGCTACGAAGACCCGGCCACCCGGCCGGATTCCGGCTCCCGCGTGCACGGTTTCGCGACCTGGCAACAAGGATTCTGATGCGCAGTAGTTTTCTGGTCCTGGCGGCGTTGTTGACGTTGGCAAGTGCCTTGCCCGTTTCCGCCCAGACTCCCACCGCCGAGCAGCTCGAGATGCTGAGTACCATGAGCCCCGAGGACCGCGCGGCGCTCCTGGAGCAGCTCGGCATCGGCGGCCTCGGCGATTCGACCGGCGGCTCCGACGGCACCGGCATCCTGGGGCGTGGCGGCAGTACTCGCGAACGCAGCGGCCGCGAGAGCGAGGCGATGACGCGCGCCGAGCAGGCGCTTGCCGAACGCAAGAAAGAAGAAAAGGCGCTCAAGCCCGAAGACTCGATAATCATCGACATCGACTTCAAGAAAGAAAAGCCGCCGCGCATCGAGCAGCAGGCGCCGGGCGTGGAGCCCATCACCATCCCCGGGGAGCCTGCGCCGAAATTCGAGCCCTGCGAGGAGTCGGACCTGAAGCTGCTGATGGAGCTGGTGCGTTCGCGCAATCCGTACCAGCTGGACGCTTCCGGAGCCCTGCAACTGCCGGGTTTCGCGCCGATCATGCTGGCGGGACTCGACCAGGAGCAGGCCACGCACCGCCTGGCCAGCATGCCCGCGTTCTTCAAGCTCGATCCCAAGGTCACCAAACTACCGGTGCGCAAGACGGGCGTCGCCAACCTCTTTCCCTTCGGCTACGAGCTCTTCAAGGCCGGCTCGTCGACGTTCGCGCCGATCACCGACGTTCCGGTACCGTCCGACTACATCGTCGGGCCGGGCGACCAGCTCGTGGTGCAGCTGTTCGGCAACCAGAACCGCACCATGCGCCTGACGGTGGGACGCGATGGCCGCATCAACTTCCCCGAGCTCGGTCCGATCAATGTCGCTGGCCGCAAGTTCGACACGGTCGCGGCGGATCTCGAACAGCGCGTCGCGCGCCAGGTCATCGGCGTGCGCGCCGCCGTCAGCATGGGCGACACGCGTTCGCTGCGCGTGTTCGTGATGGGCGAAACGCCGCGCCCCGGAACCTACACGGTGAGCGGCCTCGCCACGATCACCTCGGCGCTGTACGCCGCGGGGGGCATCAGCGCCATTGGCTCGCTGCGCGACGTTCAGCTCAAGCGCCAGGGCGCGGTGGTGCGCCGGCTCGACCTGTACGACCTGCTGCTGCGGGGTGATACCAGCGACGACAGCAAACTGCTGCCCGGCGACGTCATCTTCATTCCGCCGGTCAGCGCCACCGTGGCCGTGGACGGCGAAGTGCACCGGCCGGCGATCTACGAAATGAAGGGCAACACCACGGTCGCGGACATCGTGCAGCTCGCCGGCGGCCTCACCACCCAGGCGGACACCAGCCGTGCCGCGCTGGTGCGCGTCAATGACAAGCGCGCGCGCGTGGTGGTCAACGTGAAGCTCGATGAGCGTGGCGGCCGCGACGAGTTGCTGCGCAACGGCGATTCGCTGCGCATCCTGCGATTGCGCCCGACCCTCGACGAAGGGGTCACCCTCGAAGGCCATGTGTTCAACCCCGCGCCGATCGCCTGGCACGAGGGCATGCATCTCACCGACGTGATCGGCTCGGTCGACGAGCTGCGGCCGAACGCCGACATCAACTACATTCTCATCCGCCGCGAACTGCCGCCCGACCGGCGTACGGTCATGTTGTCCGCGGATCTCGCCGCGGCGCTGCGCAACCCGGCCTCGCCGAAGAACGTCGAACTGCGGCCGCGCGACCGGCTCATCGTATTCGACATGGAGGCCGGCCGGCGCCAGGCGCTCGATCCGCTGATCGACGAAATGCGCCGCCAGGCGAGCATCGATCAGCCGAGCGAAATCGTGCGCGTCGACGGGCGCATCAAGGCGCGCGGCGATTACCCGCTGGAGCCGCACATGCGTATCAGCGACCTGCTGCGCGCCGGCGGCGGCCTGCAGGATGCCGCATATGGAGCCAAGGCGGAGCTGACCCGCTACCGGGTGAGCAACGATCTGCGCCAGACGCAGCTCATCGAGGTCGATCTGGGCGCCGTGCTGCGCGGTGACCCGAGCGCCGACATCCTGTTGCAGCCCTTCGACTTCCTCAACGTCAAGGAAGTCCCCGAATGGAGCGGGCAGGAACAGGTGATGCTGAGCGGCGAAGTGCGCTTCCCGGGCCGCTACCCGATCCAGCGAGGCGAGACGCTGCACTCGGTGCTGGAGCGCGCCGGTGGTCTGACTTCGCTGGCTTTCCCGAGCGGCTCGGTGTTCACACGCCAGGAGCTGCAGGAGCGCGAGCAGGAGCAACTCGACCGGCTGGCCGAACGACTGCAGAGTGACCTGGCGTCGGCCGCCCTGCGCGCCGCGGCTGCCAACCAGGGGCAGGCCGGTCAGGCGCTCACCGTGGGACAGACACTGCTCACGCAACTGCGCTCCGCCAAGGCCGTCGGCCGCCTCGTCATCGACCTCAATGCCGTGCTCGATTCACCGGTCGGCTCACCCAACGACGTGGTGATGCGCGAGGGCGATCGACTCATCATTCCGAAGCAGAAGCAGGAAGTCACGGTCATCGGCGAAGTGCAGAACAACACCTCGCACTTCTATCGCCCGGATCTCACGCGCGACGATTACATCGGCCTGTCCGGTGGCGCGACCAGCAAGGCGGACCGTGGCCGCATCTACATCGTGCGTGCCGACGGCAGCGTGGTGTCCAGCGAGAATGCCGGCTGGTTCCGCCGCAGCGGCCAGGTGGCGATGAAGCCCGGCGATACCGTCGTCGTGCCGCTCGACACCGAGCGCATGCCGGCGCTGCCGATGTGGCAGGCGATCACCGGCATCCTCTACAACCTCGCGATCTCGGTCGCGGCGGTCAATTCGTTCTGAGCACATGGACCACTGGTACCTCGTGCACACCAAGCCTTCGGCTGAGGCCACGGCGCAGCGCAACCTGCTGCGCCAGGGTTACGAGGTCTACTACCCGCGGCTGGTCCGGTCGGCAGTGCGCGCCGGGCGGCGGCGCGAGCGCATCAGCGCCTTGTTCCCGCGCTATCTGTTCGTGCGTGTACACGAGGGAGTGCAGGCCTTGTCGCCGGTGAATTCCTCCAAGGGAGTGGCCGCCGTGGTGCGTTTCGGCTCGCAGTACGCGCATGTGCCGGAGCGCGTGGTGCGCGAGCTGCGCGGCCGCGCCGACGCGGAATCCGGACTGCATCGCCTGCGTGCCGAGGAGGAGTTGATCCGCGGCGCGACGGTGCGCGTGATCTCGGGTCCTTTCGAAGGCCTGGAGGGCGTGTTCGAACGCCGCACCGGCGCCGAGCGCGTCACGGTGCTGCTCACCCTGCTCGGGCAGAGCGCACGCGTGCACATCCTCAACGAGCAGGTCGTGAGACATCATGCCCATTGAACGCGAGTCCGCGGTGGCCGGCGCAGAGCCCGCGGAGGGCGCATTCGACATCGTCGCGCTGTGGAATCTGCTGTGGCGCAACCGCCTGCTGATCGGCGCCTTCGGCCTGGTGGGCGCCGCCATCGCCGCCGCGTTCGCGCTGACCGCGACCCCGATGTTCCGCGCCGAGGTCACCATCACCGACGTGCGCGATCCGGGCCTGGGTTCGGGCAGCAACATTACGCGGCAATTCGGCGGGCTCGCGGCGCTCGCCGGCATCAATCTCTCGGGCGCGGGTTCCGAGGGAGTCGACTCACGCGCCGTCCTGAATTCGCGCCGGCTGGCCGAACAATTCGTGGCGCGACCGTCGGTACTGAAAGAGCTGAACCACGGCGCGCAGCCCGTGCCGTCACTGTGGTTCACGGTGAAGCACTTCCGCGAAAGTTTCCTGTCGATCAGCGAGGACCCGCGCAAGGGAACGACCACCGTGGCGGTGATGGCGGAGAAGCCCGAAAACGCCGCGCGCTGGGCCAATGAATACGTGGCCCTGGCCAACGAGATCCTGCGCAATCGTGCGCTCGCGGATGCCAACCGCAACATCGCCTATCTGAACGACCAGATTGCCAAGACCAGCTCGATCGAGATCCAGAAGGTCATGTACAACCTGATCGAGAACGAGACCAAGGCGGCCATGCTGGCCAACGCCCGCCAGGAATACGCCTTCATGGCGGTGGATCCGGCCGTCACGCCCGAGGTTCGGTACAGCCCGCGACGCACACTCATGGTCATCGTGGGTGGGCTGCTGGGGGGCGTTCTGGGGGTCCTGATCGCCCTCGGGCGCAATCTGTGGCGCCGCGGCTCCAAAAACGCCGAATAGTGTCGCGGGTCTCAATATTTCAATGAGTTAGGTTGACCCGTTGGCGGATTAAGTATCTAATTCGCACCCCCGTTCAGTCGTTGAACGATGGGCACGATGCTCACCGACGAAGTCCGCTACAAACTGCTGCGAATCCTCGAGGCCAATCCCGAGCTCAGCCAGCGCCAGGTGGCGCGCGCGCTCGGCATCAGCCTGGGCAAGACCAACTATTGCCTGAAGGCGCTCGTCGAACGAGGCCTGGTCAAGGTTTCGAACTTCCGCAACAACGAGAACAAGGTTCTCTACACCTACTACCTCACGCCACGCGGCATCGAGGAGAAGGCACGCGTCACGCTCCGGTTCCTGCAACGCAAGCTGCGCGAATACGAGGAGCTGCACGCGGAAATCGAGCAGATCCGCAACGACGTGCGCGCCGGCGGCGCGTCACGCGACGGCTGATTCTGCCCCGGCGCGACCGCGCGCCGGCGAATGACATTCATGCGGGTGCCCTGCCGGCACCTGCAGGGCGGTAGCGTGCCCGAAAGACGCGAGGAAATTGCAAGCCAATGACGACCCAGGAATTCACGCTCGACGGGAAAAACGTGCTCATTACCGGGGGGACAGGCTCCTTCGGCAAGGCGTTCGTACGCCGCATCATCGAGTCTCGCAAGCCGCAGCGCGTGGTGATCTATTCACGCGACGAGCTCAAGCAGTACGAGATGGAGAAGGAGATCACGCACCCCGCGTTGCGCTTCTTCATTGGCGACGTGCGCGATGCGGATCGGTTGCGCACCGCCATGTCGGGCATCGACGTGGTGATCCACGCGGCGGCGCTGAAACACGTGCCGGCCGCGGAGTACAACCCGTGGGAGTGCATCAAGACCAACGTCCTGGGCGCGCAGAACGTCATCGATGCCGCGCTCGCCAACGGCGTGCAAAAAGTCATCGCACTGTCGACCGACAAGGCGGCGAATCCCATCAATCTCTACGGCGCCTCGAAACTCGCCTCGGACAAGCTGTTCGTGGCCGCCAACAACATCGCCGGGCGCCATCCGACGCGTTTCGCGGTGGTTCGCTACGGCAACGTGGTGGGCTCGCGCGGCTCGGTGGTGCCGCTGTTCCGCAAACTGATGGCCGATGGCGCCGCCGAGATCCCGATCACCGACGAGCGCATGACGCGCTTCTGGATCACGCTGCCGCAGGGCGTGGAGTTCGTGCTCAAGAGCCTGGCGCGCATGTACGGCGGCGAAACCTTCGTGCCGAAGATTCCCTCGGCCACCATCCTCGATCTCGCCGAGGCAGTCGCGCCGGGGTTGCCGCGCAAGATCATCGGCATCCGCCCGGGTGAGAAGCGCCACGAGGTCATGTGCCCGCGGGACGATTCGCACCTGACGCTCGAATTCGCCGACCACTTCGTGCTGCAGCCGGCGATCTTCTTCAATGCGCACCCGGATTTCGCGCGTAACGCCCTGGGTGAGACCGGCAAGCCGGTCGTCGATGGCTTCGAGTACAACTCCGGCACCAACCCGGTGTTCCTCGACGTGGCCGAGATCCGCCGCCTGCTCGCCTCGATCAGCGCCTGAACCCGATGATTCCGTATTCGACCCAGGACATCACCGAAGCCGACCTCGCGGCGGTCCGCGAGACGTTGACGTCCGGGTGGCTCACGCAAGGGCCGGCGGTGCCGCGCTTCGAAGCCGCCTTCGCGGCCGCGCATGGCGCGGAGCACGCCGTCGCGGTGAGCAGCGCCACGGCGGCGCTGCACATCGCCTGCCTGGCCTTCGGGATCGGTCCCGGATCGCGCGTGTGGACCAGTCCGAACAGCTTCGTCGCCTCGGCCAACTGCGCGTTGTATTGCGGCGCCCGCGTCGACTTCGTCGACATCGACCCGCAGACGCGCAACCTGAGTGTCGCGGCGCTGGAGCACAAGCTCGCGGCGACGCCGGCGGAGTTGCGGCCGCAGCTGCTGGTGCCGGTGGATTTCGCCGGTCTGCCCTGTGATCTCGCACCGCTGCGCGCGCTCGCCGACCGCTACGGCTTCCGCATCCTCGAAGACGCCTCGCACGCGGTAGGCGCGCGTTACCAGGGTGCGCCGGTGGGTTCGCGTTACGCCGACGCCAGTGTCTTCAGCTTTCACCCGGTGAAGATCATCACCACCGCGGAAGGCGGGCTCATCACCACGCGTGATGCGAAGCTGGCCGAAAAGCTCCGGCTGCTGCGCACCCACGGCATCACGCGCGATCCGGCGCTCATGGAACATGCGTCCGAGGGCGCCTGGTGCTACGAGCAGGTCACGCTCGGCTTCAACTACCGCATGACCGACGTGCAGGCGGCACTCGGCACCTCGCAGCTGCAACGCCTGCCGGAAGCGGCCGCCGCGCGGCGCGCGCTCGTGTCCAACTACTCGCGCCTGCTGGCCGGCCTGCCGCTGAAGTTGCCGGTGGAGCCGGCGGACCGTGAATCCGCCTGGCACCTGTACGTGGTCGAGATCGACGCCACGCGCTGCGCGGTATCGCGCGCGCAGGTGTTCGCGCGGCTGCGCGAGGCCGGCATCGGCGTCAACGTGCACTACATCCCCATTCACCTGCAGCCTTACTACCGGCGGCTGGGTTTCTCGCCCGGGCAGTTCCCGGCGAGCGAGGCCTACTACGCGAATGCCCTGTCGCTGCCCCTGTTCCCGCGCCTGACTCTCGCGCAGCAGGAGGAAGTGACGGCCGCGCTGCGCGGAGCGCTGACGGCATGAGCGGCGACGCCGTGCAGCTGGCACTCGGCAGCGTGCAGTTCGGGCTGACCTACGGGGTCGTGGGGCGCGGCGAAGCCGTGCCGCCGTCCGAGGTGCGCGAGGTGCTGGCGCTGGCCTGGGACAGCGGCATACGCCTGGTCGACACGGCGCCGGCCTACGGCGACATCGAGCCGCGCCTGTTGCCGCTCATGAACATGCGCGAGTTCGAGATCGTCTCGAAGATTCCACCGCTGCCGCCCGGCGCGTCCGGGGATGCCGTGAAGAGTTTCGTGGTGGAGTCCGTCTGGCGGTCGGTCGAGCGCCTCGGGCCTGGCCTGCGCACGCTGCTGTTCCATCGCGGCGACGACCTTCTCGGTCCGGAAGGAGAGACCGCCTGGCGCGCGATCACCGACACGCTGCAGGGCACGCGGATCGGGGTGGGCGGATCGTTCTACGCGCCGGACGAGGCCGTGCGGGCGCGCCGCCGCTTCCCGATCGGCGTCGCGCAACTGCCGGGCAATGTCCTCGATCAACGGCTGGCCGATGCGGCCGCCGGCCTCGAGGGTGTCGAAATCCATCTGCGCTCGGTGTTGTTGCAGGGCCTGCTGGTGAGTGCGCCCGAACAGGCGGGCGAACGGGTGCCCAAGGCGTTGCTGCCGCTGCGCGCCTGGCAGGCGTGGTGCGCACAGCAGGGTGTCGCGCCGCTCGATGCGGCACTGGGCGTGGCGCGTGCACTGCCGCGGGTGAGTCACTGCATCGTCGGTGTCGACCGCGTCAGCCAGTTGCGCGAAATTGTCACTGCGTGGGACCGCGCGGCGCCGCTGCGTGCTCCGGCGCTGGCCTGTGCCGATGAAGACGTCATCGACCCGCGCCGCTGGAAGGCTGCATGAGCGGTTGCATCGCGTTCATCCAGGCGCGCATGTCGAGCAGCCGCTTCCCCGGCAAGGTGCTCGAAGACCTCGCCGGCCTGCCGGCCATCGCGTTCATGGTGGAACGCGTGCGCCGTGCGCGCCTTCTGGACCGCGTGGTCGTGGTCACCAGTACCGACGAGTCGGACACGCCGCTGGCTTCGGCACTGGCGCAGCGCGGTATCGATTGTTTTCGCGGCGACCTGCACGACGTGCTGGCGCGCTTCGCGGCGGCGGCCGCGCACTACGGCGCCACCGAGATCATGCGTCTCACGGGAGATTGCCCGCTGAGCGATCCCGCCGTCATCGAACGGGTGATTCGCGCGCGGCGCGCCAGCGGCGCCGACTATGCGAGCAACGTCGATCCGCCGACTTTTCCCGACGGCCTCGACGTGGAATTCTTCACGCGTGCGGTGCTCGACCGTTGCGCGCAACAGGCGCACACCCGGCCCGAGCGTGAACACGTCACCTTGTGGATGCGCGGCGAGGCGGCGCGACTGGCACGCGTGAACGTGCGCGCGGTGGTGGACTGTTCGTCGCTGCGCCTGACTGTGGATTACCCCGACGATCTGGCCGCGCTGCGACGCCTGCACGCGCTGGCCGGGGATGCGTTCGCGCGGCTGGATCTGTTCGATCTGCTGCGGCTGCTGGATGCGCACCCCGAAGTCGCCCTCATGAACGATCACGCGCGCAACGAAGGACTGGCGCGCTCGCTGGCGCAGACGCCGGCCCAGGAGACCCGACGATGAAACGCTGTACCCACTGCGGCCTGCCCGAGACCCACGAGACGATCTCGTTCGACGCCGACGGCGTCTGCAACATCTGCCGCCAGCACGCCTACAAGAAAGAGCGCGTCGACTGGACGGCCAACAAGCAGGCGCTCGACGCGCTGGTCGCGGAATATCGCGGCAAGTACGACTACGACTGCATCGTGCCGTTCAGCGGTGGCAAGGACAGCACCTGGACGCTCCATTACCTGGTGCGCGAATACGGACTGAAGCCGCTGGTGGTGCGTTTCGATCACGGTTTCCTGCGGCCGAATCTCGAGGAAAACGTCAAGCACACCATTCGCAAGCTGGGCGTGGACTTCATGTCGTTCACGCCCAACTGGAAAGTCGTGCAGCGGCTCATGCTGCAGAGCTTCCTCGAAAAGGGCGACTTCTGCTGGCATTGCCACAGCGGAATTTTTTCCTACCCGATGTGGATCGCGATCGAGAAGAAAGTGCCGCTCATTTTCTGGGGCGAGCCCTCGGCGGAATACACCGCCTATTTCAGTTACGAGCAGGCCGAAGAGGTCGACGAGAAACGCTTCAACCGTTACGTCAACCTCGGCATCAGCGCCGACGACATGTACGTGCGCCTCGGCGGCGCGGTCGACACGCGTGAGCTGAAGCCGTACTCGTACCCGCCGCTCAAGGCGCTGCGCGAGCTCAACTACCGCTCGGTGTGCCTCGGCTCATTCATTCCGTGGGACGTGAAGAAGCAGTCGGACATCATCGAAAAGGAACTCGGCTGGCGTGGCGACCAGGTGGAAAACGTGCCGCCGCAATACCGCTACGAAAAGATCGAGTGCTACATGCAGGGCGTGCGCGACTACATCAAGTACATCAAGCGCGGTTATTCCCGGCCCTCGCACCTGGTGGCGCTCGACGTGCGCAACGGGCGCATGAAAAAGGAAGCAGGCCAGCACCTGGTCGAGGAATTCGAGGGCCGCCGCCCGCCGAGCCTCGACCTGTTCCTGGAGTTCGTCGGCCTCACGGAACAGGAATTCCTCGAAGTCGCCATGTCCCACCAGGTGAGCCCGTACGTGCACGATCCGGCGAAGACCGAGGCCGGCGCGAAGACCGCGGATTTCGACCGCTGGAGCCGCGCCGGGGCCATGGCGCGCGTCGATGCCGAAGCCGTGCTGGCCCGCTGGCGCGCACGCCAGGGTACGGGGCGCTGATGCGGCTGGGCGCTGTTGCCGTCCTGCTGGCTGCCTTGCTGCTGTCCGCCTGCCGCGACGGTGGCGAGACGCGCTACCGCCACGACTTTGCCGATGGCCACGGCGGCTGGGGCACCTCGCGCACGCTGCTCACGGCCGCGGATCTGCCGGCCAGCTACCGCACGTGCTGGGTCTCCTGGCTGAGTCTCTATGCCTGCAACATCGACGCGCCGGTCCAGAACGGGCGCATGCAACTCACCTCGCCGTGGTGGCTCGATCCGAACCATGCGCCGCCGGGCGCGGGTTATCTCTCGCTGATCACCTGGGTGTACCTGGACGGTCCGGCTGGCAGCTCGACTTTCGGCAAACCGACGCTCGATCTCACCGGGACCACGCTCGAGGTCGCGCTGCGCGCGCCCGACCTGGAGCTCGCCGGTGGCCGGCTGATGTTCTTCTTCAATACTTCGATGCCAGGCGGCAAGTACGCCAACTACGCCTATTCGCGCACGCCCATCGATGCAAAGCTGCGCCCCGGAGACCGCGATCTCACGCTGGTGGAGATCAAACTGTCGAGCGACGCGGACGCGTGGACCTGCCTCGGCACCTCGGACGTGAAATCCGACCTGTATGCCTGCGTGGACGTCACCCAGGCGATGCGCGCGATCGACAATGCGTTTGGTTTCATGATCCTGCCGGTCAGCGATTCACCGCTGCCCGAGGATCAGCCCTCCGGCCACATCGAGATCCAGTCGGTGGAGCTGGTCCGACGGTGAGCAACGCGGGGCGCGGCCGCACGGTCGGACTGATCGACTACCAGGCGGGCAACATCCAGTCGATCGACAACGCCCTGTCACATCTCGGCGCGCGCGTGAAGCGGATCGTGAACGCAGCGGACGTCGACGGTTGCACGCACCTGGTGCTGCCCGGCGTCGGCGCCTTCGGTTTTTGCGCGGAGCGCCTGCGCGCCAGCGGCCTGACCGGCGCGATACGCGACTGGGCCCTCGAGCGGCATCGTCCGCTGCTCGGCATCTGCGTCGGCATGCAGCTGCTGGCGGACTCGAGCGAAGAATCGCCGGGCATCGCCGGACTCGGGTGGATAGGCGGCCAGGTGCGGCGGATCGCCGGTGGCGGCGACATCCGCGTGCCGCACGTCGGCTGGAACACGGTGGACTTCGAGCGGCCGTGCGGCGGATTCGTGCCGGGCGACGGCGCCGATTTCTACTTCGATCATTCCTTCGCCTGGGAGCGGCCGCAGGACGGCGAGCTCGTCGGTGCCTGCACGCACGGCATGCGCTTCTGCGCCGTCGTGCGGCGCGCGAACATCGTCGCGGCGCAGTTCCATCCGGAAAAGAGCCAGACGGCCGGGCTGCGTTTCCTGTCGGGGTTCCTGGGCGGATGAACGTCACGCGCCTCAAGAAACGGCTGGTGCCGAAGCTGCTCATCAAGCACCGGCGCATGGGCACGGGTGTGCGCCCGGTGCTGGTGACCACGCGCGGGTATCGCGAGGCGCTCGACGTGGGCGACGCGGTGTCGCAGGCCCGCATCTACGAGGCGCAGCTCGCCGACGAGCTCACGGTGCTCAATATCGACGGTTCACCCGTCGCGGGCGACGAAGTGATCCTGAACCTGATCGAGCGGCTGGCGACCGAGACCTTCATGCCGCTGGCGGTGGGCGGGGGCGTGCGCAGCGTCGACGATTTCGCCCTGCTGCTGGCGCGGGGTGCCGACAAGGTGTGCATCAACACCGCGGCGCTGGCGACGCCGCAATTGATCTCCGCCGCCGCGGAGCGCTTCGGCGCGCAGTGCGTGGTGGTTTCCATCGACTTCCGCACCGACTCCGCCGGACGCGCCATCGTGCATCGCACGCATGCGCAGGAGAGTTGCGGGATCGAGGCGCTCGAATGGGCGACGCGTGCCGCCAGCCTCGGTGCGGGCGAGTTGCTGCTCAGCGACGCGGATCGCGACGGTGCCGGCACCGGGCTCAACTGCGAGGTGGCGCGGCAGATTTCCGCCGCCGTGCCCATTCCCGTGATCCTGTCCGGCGGATGCGGACGGGCCGAGCATTTCGTCGAGGGATTCACGCGCGGCGGGGCGGAGGCAGTCGCCGCCGGTACGTTCTTCTGCCTGCGCGACCAGAACCCGATGCAGGCGCGTGCGCACATCCGCAACGCGGGCATTCCGATCCGCATGGAAACCTGATGGATCTCGAGCCCACCGATCACTGGCGCAGCCCGCGCATCGAGCTGTTCGTGCTGCGCCCGGCGCTGGTCACGCAGGACTACGTCGACTGGCTGAACGATCCGCTCGTGAACCGGTTTCTCGAGAGCCGCTTCCGCCGCCACGACCTCGACGGCACGCGCGAGTTCGTCGCGCAGGCGCTCGCCGATCCTGCGGTGCTGTTCACCGGCATCCGCACCCGGGCCGACGGCCGTCACGTCGGCAACATCAAGCTCGGGCCGATCGACCGCCAGCACCGCCTCGGCGAGGTTGGCATCCTGATCGGACGTGTTGCCTGGGGCCAGGGCATCGCCAGCGAGGCCATCGGTCTCCTGGCGCGCATCGCGGCCGCCGAGCTCGGCGTCCGCAAGTTGTCGGCCGGTTGTTACGCGGCCAACACCGGCAGCGAACGCGCCTTCGTCAGGGCCGGCTTCGCGGTGGAAGGCCGCCGGCCGGCGCACGTGCTGCTCGACGGGCGTCCCGAGGACACCATACTGCTGGGGCGCCTGCTCCAGCCTAACTAACAGGCACCCATGAGAAGCTACCGGAAATCCGAGGAATACCTGAAGCGCGCCGAACGCACCGTGCCGCTCGGCAGCCAGACATTCAGCAAGAGCCGCACGCAATTCCCGTACGGGGTATCGCCGTACTTCGTGACGCACGCCCGGGGTTCGCGCATCTGGGACCTGGACGGCAACGAGTACGTGGACTTCATCAACTCGCTGGCCTCGGTGACGCTCGGTTACCAGGACCCGGACGTCACCGCCGCGGTGCGCGAGCAGCTCGAGTTGGGCGTGATCTTCTCGCTGCCACACCCGGTCGAGGCCGAAGTCGCCGAGCTGATCTGCGAAATGGTGCCGTGCGCCGAGATGGTCCGTTTCGGCAAGAACGGCTCCGACGCGACCGCGGGCGCGATCCGCCTGGCGCGGGCCTACACCGGGCGCGACCGGGTCGCGGTGTGCGGCTATCACGGCTGGCAGGACTGGTACATCGGCAGCACCGCGCGCAATCGCGGCGTGCCGCGCGCCACGCGCGAGCTGACCCATGCATTCGCCTTCAACGATCTCGGCAGCCTCGCGGCCGTGCTCGAGCGCCACCCGGGCGAATTCGCGGCCGTGATCCTCGAGCCGATGAACGTCGCCGATCCGGCGCCGGGATTCATCGCCGGCGTGCAGGAACTGGCGCGCCGGCACGGCGCGGTGCTGGTGTTCGACGAGACCATCACCGGTTTCCGCTACTCGAACGGCGGCGCGCAGCAACTGTTCGGCGTGACGCCGGATCTCGCGACCTTCGGCAAGGGACTGGCCAACGGCTTCCCGGTGTCGGCGGTCGCGGGGCGCCGCGACATCATGAAGCTGATGGAAGAAGTGTTCTTCTCGTTCACCTTCGGTGGCGAGACCCTGTCGCTGGCCGCGGCGAAGGCCGTGATCGCCAAGCTCCGGAGCCAGTCCGTCCTCGAGACGATCCATCGGCGAGGCCAGACCGTCCTCGACGGGCTCG
>Ga0207675_100002419_pt1 | contig 18498 bp, 14 predicted proteins | sample KBSSwiS42_FD_184305 | JGI IMG/M metagenome (GOLD analysis project Ga0207675, IMG submission 184305) | Switchgrass rhizosphere microbial communities from Kellogg Biological Station, Michigan, USA - KBS Switchgrass S4-2 (SPAdes) (version 2) | ecosystem: Host-associated > Plants > Roots >... | reverse complement strand
TCCCGCATCGCCTCGCCGATCTGGTCCTCGGTGAGGTGGAAGAGGCCGAACGACTGGAAGCCCGGCGTGTCGATGATCGCCGTGTCCTTGTCGAGCCGGTAGAAGCGCGAGAAGGTCGTCGTGTGCGTGCCGGAGTCGCGCGACGCGGTGAGCTCGCCCACGCGCGCCACGTCGGAGAGCACCAGCGCGTTGACGGTCTTCGACTTGCCCATGCCGCTCTGGCCCACCAGCAGCGTGAGCTTGTTCTCGAGGTGCGGCATCAGCGGGCCCACGTCCTGCTTTGCGGACATCGTGATTATCTCGTAGCCGATCTCCACGTACGGATCGAGCTGCTTGCGTGCCGCGGGATGCTCGGGCAGGTCCGACTTGTTGAGCGCGATCACCACGGGCAGGCGGGCCGCCTCGCACGCCACCAGGCTCAGGTTCAGGAACGCCTCGCTGAACGGCGGCTTGGGCGCCAGCAGGATCACCACCTGGTCGACGTTCGCCGCGAGCATCTTGTCGCGCCACTGGTCGGAGCGGAAGAGCAGGTTGCGGCGCGTGCCGACGCGCTCGATCGATCCCTGCCCCGAGCCGGTGAGGCGCACCTCGACGAAATCGCCGCAGGTGGCGTCCTGGCGCTTGCCCTTGCGCGTGCACGCGACCTGGCGGCGGTCGGCGAACTCCACCAGGAACTCGCGCCCGAAGTCGGCGACGACGCGTCCCTCGACGACGACCGATTCGCTGCGTTCGCGGCGGGTCGTCATTCCCGATCTAGAGCTCGAACAGGGCGTCCAGCTTCGCCGCGCAGATGAAGTCGTTCTCCGACAGGCCGTCGATGGCGTGCGTGATGTACGCGACGCGGCACTTGTTGTAGCCGACCATCATGTCGGGGTGGTGGTCCTCGCGGTGGGAGACCCACGCGGCGGCGTTCACGAACGCCATCGTCTCGAAGTAGTTCTTGAACTCGTAGGTCTTGGCGATCATGCCGTCGGGCTGCTGCGCCCAGCCCTGCAGGCCCTTCAGCATGGGGCGCACCTGCTCGGGCGTGAGCGGGTCGATGCCGCCCTCGCAGGGCTTGCACTTCTTGCGCGCGAGCTCGTTCATGGCACTGCGGTTCCGTTCAGGGGATCGGCCTTGCGCAGGTGATCGATGCGCAGCGCCGCCGGGGGATGCGAATCATACACCAGCGAATGCAGCGGGTCGGGCGTGAGCGTGGAGGCGTTGTCGCGGTAGAGCTTCGCCAGCGCCGAGGCGAGGCTCGCGGCGGAGGCGTGCTGCGCGGCGAAGGCGTCGGCCTCGAACTCCTGCCTGCGCGCCATGAGGCTCGCGAGCGGCTGGAACGGGAACGTGAACACCGGCACGATGAGCGAGAAGCCCGCGAGGAGCGCGCCGATGTGCGGCTGCGGCAGACCGAGCGCGCGATGGAATGCCGGCTCGTTGTACAGCCAGCCCAGCACGCCCAGGAGGCCCAACGCCAGCGCGAAGCGCACCGAGAGCAGCCGCGGGATGTGGCCGCGCGCGAAGTGGCCCAGCTCGTGCGCCAGCACCGCCTCGATCTCGTCGGGCGTGAGGCGCTCGATCAGCGTGTCGAAGAACACGATGCGCTTGGTGCGGCCGAAGCCGGTGAAGTACGCGTTGCCGTGGCTGGAGCGGCGCGAGCCGTCCATCACGAACAGCCCCGAGGCGGTGAAGCCGCAGCGCGCGAGCAGCCGCTCGATGCGCGCGCGCAGCTCGCCCTCCTCCAGCGGCGTGAAGCGGTTGAAGAGGGGCGCGATCCAGCGCGGGAAGGCCACCACCAGCACCAGCGTGAAGGCGAGCCACGCGAGCCAGGTATAGAGCGGCGGCTGAACCGAGACGAAGTCGCGATACACCGACAGGCTGCGCGCAAAGTACGCGCCCGAAACGTAGAGCTCCTCGTCGTAGTCCAAGGGAGCTGTCATTGCGGCGGCGAACAGGACCAGCCCGAGTCCGACGAACGCTGCAATGGGAGCAAGTCTCCCGGCAGGACCCTCCGCGCTCTTCACCTCATCTTCTGCCCGCATGGTGGATGATGGTCGCGGGGCAGCTCAGGGTCGGGGCGCATGTTCGTGAGCCGTCACGGCCGTCGCCGGGTTGTCACGAGAGGCTTCCTGCCCAGGCGGGCTCGCCTCTGGCGCAGGTATTTCCAGCAGCCTCAGAATGCGCTGCGCGGCATCGCTGCAGGTACGATCGATGACCGACAATTTCTCAGGCGCGAATTTCGCCAGGACGTGCTCAGCCGCACGACCCGTCTGCTCTGGCCGCCCCACGCCGACCTTCACGCGGCCAAACGCATCGCTGCCGAACGCTCTATGTATTGATCCAATGCCCCTGTGGCCACCGTCGCCGCCCTTCATGCGCACGCGTAGCGCACCCAAGGGCAGATCCAGATCATCATGGACGAGCACGCACTGGGCCGCGGTGAAGTTGAGCTGTCGCGCCAGCTGCAACAGCACGGGGCCCGTGACATTCACGTAAGTCAGCGGCTTGATCAGATAGACAATTCTGCCCTGCAGTTCGAGGCGCGCGAGCATCACCTGGTCTTCGCGGACCCACTCTGCCCGAAGGGACCGGGCAAGAGAATCGAGCACTCTCTGACCAACGTTATGCGGTGTGTCGAGGTACTGGGCCCCCGGATTGCCCAGCCCGACAACAGCCTGACTGGATGGCTCGGCGCGTGGCGTGCCAGATTCCGCCTCGCTCGTGCCCCGGCTGGAGATGAGGCTTTCCAGGTGATCGTGCCGTACGCCCTTCAGGAGAACAAGATCGCCTCGGCGGAAAAACTCGCGAAGTTGTGCGCTGGCCGCCTCTACCGATGGAAAAGCCTGGAGCGCGTTGTCCTGTGGATGCCTCCTCGCCTTCAGGCTCTTCGAAGCTCTCGATCCCACGAAGATCACTTGATCGGCGGCAGCCAACGCCTGCTGCGCTACGGAGACGTACACACGATCGGAGTTCCCCGTGTAATCCGAGATCGTCCCGACGACGATGATCTTGCGTGCTGCTTTCGCCGACCTCATGAAATCCAGTACGGCAGGGATCGACCACAGCGGCGCCTTGGCGTCATCGCGGATGAAGGTCACTCCATCTTCGCGAATCACCGGACTCATGCGACCCTGGAATGGAGGCACGCTTTGAATCGCCTGAACCGCCTTCTGCAGGGGCACGCCCATCGCGAGTCCAACCGCGACCGCGGCCAGGGCGCAGTGCACCAGGTGCGCACCGGGCAATTGGGTTTGAACGGCCTGAGATTGACCGTCGAACCAAACAGTAAACGATAGCCGCTCCGGCCAGGCGGCGTTCACATTCTCCGCACGCACCATCGCCTCGGGTGCGAGTCCGTAAGAAATCGTCCGGCCCGCGTGCAGCGCCCGCATGGCCATGACGTTCGGGTCATCTGCGTTCAGTATGGCGACGCCATGCGAGGTCAGTGCGGCGATGAGCTTGCTCTTCTCGCCCGCAATGGCCTCGACGCTGCCAAACGCACTGATGTGATCAGACCCGATGTTGGTGACCACTCCGATGCGGGGCTTGACGAGGCTGAGCGGACGTTCCAGGGGAATTCGCTCGCCACGTATCGCAGCAGCAACCTCCAGTACGCAGAATTCGTCTGTCGGTTTGACGCGAAGGATTGCCTGTGCGATGTCGGCTGGCAGGTTGTTGTTACCGGGCGTCTTTTGACCCTTGAACCGGCTGTGGAGAACAGCTGCGATTAGCTCCTTGGTGGTCGATTTGCCGCAACTCCCGGTAACTCCGATGAAGGTTACCCGCCGCAGCACCGCCCGGTAGAGTGGGGCCAGCCAGAGCGCAACTCGTCGATTGGTCAAGGAGATCCGCCATCGCGCCGAGCGCCATACCTCGGTCAAGAGCCCCCGACTTTTCGAGGCATTCATCACACGGGACAGGAGATGCTTGAACTTCATCCGTACGATACGAATACCGCCCACTCCCGCCGAATCCTATACGGAACCTGCTTGTCTCGCTTTGGTTGCAGAGCCATCGGCTGAAAGTTTTACCCGATTCACTTTGAGCTTTTTTTCGTGCAATCTCTCGCCATGCCCAGGTAGCTCAGCGAAGAGCACTTGCTTTGTATGCAAGAGGTCGGTGGTTCGAGTCCGCCCCTGGGCCCCATCCCCTTCGCGTCGTCGAGGTATGAGTCGCTCTTGCCGCTTCTGTCTGCGGCGGCGCTTCAGCCTGGCTCGCCGCCGATCAGCTCGAGCAGCTCCGCGGTCCTCTCGCGCATCAAGGCCGAGTCACCGCGGCTCTCGACGTTGAGCCGGATCAGAGGCTCGGTGTTCGACGTGCGGAGATTGAAGCGCCACGCATCGAACTCGAGGCTTACCCCGTCGGTCAGGTCCTCGCTGAGAGCCTTGGGGCGGTAGCTGGCGAGTACCTGCTCGATGGTCGCGGCGCCGTCGGGTACGCGACGGTTGATCTCCCCGCTGGCCGGGAACCGGCGAATGCGCTCGCCCACCAGCTCGGAGAGCCGCCGGCCGCTCTCGCACATGAGCTGCGTCACCAGCAACCAGGGGATCATTCCGCTGTCGCAATAGGAGAACTCGCGGAAGTAATGATGCGCGCTCATCTCACCGCCATAGACCCCATCTACTTCGCGCATGCGCTGCTTGATGAAGGCGTGCCCCGACTTGGACTGCACCGCCCGCCCGCCGTGCGACTTCACGATGTCGAGCGTGTTCCAGGTGAGTCGTGGATCGTGGACGATGGTTGCGCCGGGATAGCGACGCAGAAAGGACTCGGCCAGCAGGCCCACGATGTAGTAGCCCTCGATGAACTCACCGCGTTGGTCGAACAGGAAGCAGCGATCGTAGTCCCCGTCCCAGGACACGGCGAGGTCCGCGTGATGCGCGTGCAACGCCTCGACCGGCGCGCGGTGGTTCGCGACGAGCATCGGGTTCGGCACGCCGTTGGGGAAACTGCCGTCGGGCTCGTGATCCACCTTGATGAACTCGAACGGCAGGAAGGGCGCGAGCTTGTCGACGATCAGGCCTGCACCGCCGTTCCCGGCATGAACCACCACCTTGAGGGGCTTGAGCTTAGACTTGTCTACGTAGGACAGCAGATGCTCGATGTAGGCCGGCATCACGTCCATGGCGTACCGCTCGCCTATGCGGGCCGGTGTCCCGAATCGCGCCGCTTCCGCAATTCGACGGATGTCCTGCAGACCATTGTCCCCACTGATGGGCCGCGATCCCTCGCGGACGAACTTCATGCCGTTGTAGTCCGGGGGGTTGTGGCTGGCCGTAACCATGACACCCCCGTCCATCTTTCCGGAGAACGTCGCGAAGTAGACGACTTCGGTGCCGCACAGTCCCACGTCGTACACGTCGACACCCGAATCGAGGAGGCCCTGTTCCAGTGCGCGCGACAGCTCCTCGCTGGTGAGCCGGATGTCGCGTCCGACGATCACCCTGCGGGGCTGCACGAAGTCGACGTATGCGCGTCCAACACGGTAGGCGACGTCCTCGTTGAGCTCGGACGGAACGCGGCCGCGCATGTCATACGCCTTGAAACCGGCAATCGGACCACTCTTCATGCGGCGCTCCTCAGCCCGGGGACGGCGAATCACGGCGTGCGAAGAGGCGGCGCACGCGACTCAGGGCCTCACGCTCGATGCCGTCGGGTCTTCCGCGCAGCGCCCACAGGGCAGCCGTCGCTGCAATATAGACGATCGCGCCCCCCGCGACATCCCGCAGCAGGCCGTAGATGGGTGAATCGACCGGAGCGAACGCCTGCAGCGATTTCACCGCCGCCGCCATCGTCAGCGCGGCGCTGAGAGACGGCCACAACGCGGACCAGACCACTCGCAGCGAAACCGGCGGGCGGCGCGTCGCGGCAACGGCGAGCGCGATCGCGAACACGACCGCCATCGCGGCCTTGGCGGCGGCGATTCCGATGATGCCCCAGCCCTGCGCGGCGACAAGCAGCACGGGCACGGTGAGCAGCGCATTCGCCGCGGTCATGAGCGCGGTGAGCCGCTCGCGGCCCGTTGCCAGCATGAAGATGTCCAGCGTGTGCGCCACGCCGTAAAACGCGCCGAACACGCCCAGCCAGGGCATCAGCGGGATCGCCTCGAGCCACTTGGGGCCAAGAGCGACGCGCACGAAGTCGTCGGCTACCGCCGCCATGCCGAGCCCCATGACGAGACTGATCGCCGTCATGGACGCGAGCACGTTATGAAAGGCCTGGCGCAGGGCCACCGGCTCGTCCTGCAGCCGGCTGTAGACCGGAAATGCGGCGCGCGACATCGGCAGCACGACCTCATCCGAAGGAGAGGCCGCGAAATCGGCTGCCACGTAGTAATACCCCATGACGGAGGCACCCCCGATCGAACCGACGACCCAGCGATCGAACTGTTTGTTCACGAGGCGCGAGAAGCGCGCCAGGACCAGCCACTGCGAGAAGCCCCAGATCTCGCCGATGCGTGCCAGCGAGAGGCGTGGCCGGTAGTCCGACATCCGGTAGCTGATGCCGACTTCGATCAGTTGACCGAGGACCTGTCCAATGACAAGCGCCCAGTAACTGCGCAGCCACAGGGCGGTACCTACCGTAACTACGAAGGTCGCAAGTTTCTTCGCCACCCCGAAGCGGAACTCCCGCCCGAATTGCAGGTCGCGCCGGAAATTGACCACGCCGATGTTCTGGAAGCCGTAGAACAGTGCCCGCAGCGACAGCATGCGGACGACCTCCGTGACGCGCGGGTCCTCGAAGTGTCCACCGACGAGTGGCGCGGTCGCGAACAGTACAACCGCGAGCACCACCGCCTGGATGATTTCGAGCGTCCAGGCGGTGTCGTAATGCTCGCGTGTCGCCCTGGTGTTGCGCAGCAGTGCCAGGTCAGTCCCGGATGCAGCGAACGACTGCAGGATCGCGACCGCGACCATCGCCATGGCGACCACGCCGAAGTCGTCCGGCGAAAGCAAACGCGCGAGGATGACGGTGCTGACCAGCCCGACGCCGCGAATTGCCCAGCGCATCCCGATCATCCAAGCCGAACCGCGTGCCAGTTCGCGCCCGGCCCGGATGGACCGCTCAGGCGGATCCGGGGTACTCATCGCACCCCAGCGACGTTGCGCCAGCGGCCCGCACTCAACGGAGCCGCTCGCGGTAGTTCTTGAGGTAGATCAGACCGCGGCGGCGGGCGCTCAACGGAGCCGCTCGCGGTAGTTCTTGAGGTAGATCAGACCGGCCTCGACGGTGTCCTTGAAGGATTTCGGGCGGCGATACAGAACGCCGTCGTAGGTCGAGTGCAGGTGATCCCTGGTAACGTCCGCGCCGAGAAAGGACGCGAGCCGCGCGACCTCGCGTTCGGGCTTCACGATCAGATCCTCGAACAGCACCGGGAGGTAGCGGATCGCATTCACATCGAGGAACTGCTGCAACGACGCGTGGATCGACTCGCTATAGCGCCGCGCATAGCCATAGGTCTGGATCTGACGGCGCTGCGTCATCGACACCCAGGCCTGCATGTGGTCGCGCCGCAGCAGCAGGACCCGCACTCTGCTCCAGTCAAGGAGGCCGTTCCAGAAGCGGATCGTCAGCCAGAGGCGGGGCTCCTTCCAGATCCACGGCGAGTGCGCATCGCACGCGGTCAGCAGTGCGCGATACTCGGCGGGATCCTCGACACCTGCGAGCGCCGCGATGCGATCGATCGCGTCCGGGAGGAAGCGCATCGTGTACTCCTCGCCCACGTCCGCGCGCTGCATGAGCTGCCGGTTGAGCCGTATCAGCTCCGAGTTCTCGTAGGTGTTGTAGTCGCGCTTGCGAAATGTGTTCTCCCCCGACCAGAACCCGGCCGCGACGAGCAGTCCGGCAAGCGCCGAGCTCCCGCTCAGCCCGCCCGTCAGGATGATCACGTTGTCAGGTCTTGTCTCGGCCATACCGGTCCTCGAACCGAACGATGTCGTCCTCACCGAGGTATGTGCCCGACTGCACCTCGATGATGTGCAGCGGGATCTTTCCGGGGTTCTCGATGCGGTGGCGAGCACCGATCGGGATGTAGGTCGATTCGTTTTCGCTCAGCGTAAAGACCTCGTCACCACGCGTGACCTTCGCGGTGCCGGTGACGACCACCCAGTGCTCGGCGCGATGATGATGCAGCTGCAGCGAAAGCGTCGCGCCCGGATTCACGATCAGGCGCTTGACCTGGAACCGGTCGCCGCTGTCGATGCTGTCGTAGCTGCCCCACGGCCGGTACACCTCGCGATGGAGCGAGGTCTCGTAGCGACCGCGTGCCTTGAGCTCTGCAACCAGTTCCTTGACGTCCTGTACCCGGTCGCGAGGCGCGACCAGCACGGCGTCTTTCGTCTCCACCACGACATGATCCCGGAGTCCCACAGCCGCCACGAGACGGCTGGTCGAGTGCAGGTAACAGCCGCTCGAGTCCTCGGTCAGCACGTCGCCGGCAGTGACGTTGCCCTCCGCATCGCGCGGCAGCGCGTCGGCGAGCGCCGCCCAGGAACCGACGTCACTCCAGCCCGCGGCCAGTGGCACCACTACCGCCCGGTCGGTCTTCTCCATGACCGCGTAGTCGATCGAATCGGACGGACACGAGGCGAACTCCTGCGCCGGCAGCCGCAGGAAATCGAGATCGCGGCCGGCGGCGGCGAGTGCGGCGCGGCAAGCTGCGAGCATTGCAGGGGCGTATCGACCGAGCTCCGCGAGATACGCGCTTGCGCGAAACATGAACATTCCGCTGTTCCAGTAGTACTCGCCCGACTCGACATAGCCGCGCGCCGTCGCGGAATCGGGTTTCTCGACGAATTTCGCCACGCTGAACGCGGGTCCGGGACCCGCACCCCTGCGGATGTAGCCGTAACCGGTCTCGGCGCGATCCGGGACGACGCCGAAGGTAACGAGGCTGCCCGACTCCGCCGCGACACGGCCCACAGCCACAGCGGCCTGGAACGCCGGAACGTCGGTGATCACGTGGTCTGCCGGCAGCACCAGCAGGACTGGATCGGCGTCCGCGCCGCCCGACACGAGCAGTGCGGCGATGGCCGCTGCCGGCGCGGTATTGCGACCCTGCGGCTCGAGCACGATCGCCTGCGGCGCGGTACCCAGCTCCCGCAGCTGCTCGGCCACCATGAATCGATGATTCTCGTTGCAGACGACGATCGGCCGGGCCAATCCCGGAAGGCCCTCGGTTCGCGCAACGGTCTCCTGGAGCATCGTTCGCTCTGCGACAAGCCGCAGGAGCTGCTTTGGGTAAAGCTCTCGTGAGAGCGGCCAGAGTCGGGTTCCCGCCCCGCCGGACAGGATCACCGGGACCAGCACGACGCCTCCCGGATCCCCGGGATGAACAGGGTTGAACTTATCCGCATGTGCCGCATGCCTCTGTGTCGAGGCTGACTATCCTACCCTCGATGCGTGGGTGCGCGCGGCCGTCCGCCACGCGGCTGGCCCGGTCCTGCCGTCTCAGGACGGCCGCCACGACCAACAGCGTAATGACGATCTCGAAGCTCACGCAGCAACCAGTCTCGCGCGGCTCGCGCTGCGCACGGTCGATGGGGCCATGCGCAGTCCTATCCCGTCAGCGGTTCGCCACGGCCAATCGCAAAGTAGCGAAGCCCGAAGCTCCGTACGAGGGCTGGATCGTACAGATTGCGTCCATCGAAGATCGCCGGCGAGCGCAGCGCGTCGCGGATAACGTCGAAGTCCGGACTGCGGAACTCCTGCCACTCGGTGACGATGGCGAGCGCGTCGGCGCCGGCGAGCGCCTGTTCGGCGCTCTCGGCAAGCACGAGATCAGCGCGCTCCCCGTATGCGCGCCGCGCCTCGGGCATCGCGACGGGATCGTAGGCGCGTACAGTCGCGCCGGCCGACCACAGCGCGTCCATCAGCGTGCGGCTCGGCGCCTCGCGCATGTCGTCGGTATTGGGCTTGAACGCGAGCCCCCAGAGCGCAAGTGTTCGACCGGAAAGCTTGCCATGAAAGTAGCTGTTGATCTTCTCGAACAGCACGCTCTTCTGACGCTCGTTCACGGCCTCGACCGAGGCGAGCAGACGCGCGTCGAGGCCGTGCTCGCGCGCGCTGTATATCAACGCCTTGACGTCCTTCGGAAAGCAGGAACCGCCGTAGCCTGCCCCCGGGTAGATGAAGCTGTAGCCGATGCGCGGATCCGAACCGATGCCGAGCCGGACCTTCTCGATGTCAGCGCCGACCCGCTCGGCGACGTTCGCCATCTCGTTCATGAAGCTGATCTTGGTGGCAAGCATCGCGTTGGCTGCGTACTTCGTCAGCTCCGCCGAGCGCACGTCCATCACGATCATGCGGTCACGGTTGCGGGTGAACGGCTCGTAGAGCGAGCGCAACAGCTCCGCCGTGCGCGGGTCGTCGGTTCCGACAACAATCCGGTCCGGCTTCATGAAATCTGTCACGGCCGCCCCTTCCTTGAGGAACTCCGGGTTCGAGACCACGTCGAATTCGAGGTTCACGCTACGTTCACCGAGCGTGCGTTCGATGCGTTCGCGCACCTCGTCCGCAGTGCCGACTGGTACGGTCGACTTGTCGACGATGATACGGAACTCCGTCATGTGCCGGCCGATGGTCTCGGCGACCGCGAGCACGTGCGACAGGTCCGCTGAACCGTCCTCCTCCGGCGGCGTGCCGACGGCGATGAACTGGAAGAGGCCGTGGCGGACGCCGGCAACAGCATCGGTCGTAAACTTGAGCCGGCCCTTTTCGAGGCTGCGATGGACGAGTTGCTCGAGCCCGGGTTCGTGGATCGGGATCTCACCCTTCTGCAGACGTGCGACCTTCGCGGCGTCGATATCGACGCACACGACCTGGTTGCCCGCGTCGGCAAAGCAGGCGCCGGTCACCAGGCCGACGTAACCCGAACCAAATACTGTAACTTTCAAACCTAACCCTTTGTCTTATTTACTATTATGTCTGACGATAGTGACATCGGTACCGCATCTTAGCAAAGGGGTGGGGCGCGGGGCGCGATGTCGTTTCACGCAACCTTTAGGCGCCGCCTGGCGCGCCGTCGGGAGTCGCGGTCATCTCTCAGCGCCTCGACGCCGCACGCGGCTAGCGTCGGCCAGGGTCCCCCGGTGGTCAGTCGGGAACCGGCCCGAGTTCGCGCCGCCCGCGTAAGCGGCGGCTGTCGATGTTGGTTACTTTTGAAGCCGGCGCGCGTGGATTGTCACGTCGCTTCCAGACGAGATCGATCTCCTCCGGACCCGGCCGGTATTCGCGAACCGCTGAGATCAGCAATCTCCGGGCACCCGGCACGTCGAACTGGCCCATTGCGACCAGCAGGTCATGAAGCAGGTGCTGGATATCATCCCAAGGCAGGGAATCCTCGATCGCTCTCAGAATCATCGGGTGTTCGGTCCCAGTCACGTTTTTCCCGATCAGGAGCTCCTCGAACATCTTCTCGGCCGGACGCAAACCCGTGAACTCGATACCGATGTCGCCCTGTGGATTGCTTTCCTCACGCACCGTAAAACCCGACAGCTTGATCATCCGGCGCGCGAGCTCGGCGATCCGGATCGGCTTGCCCATGTCGAGTACGAAGAGGTCCCCGCCCTGTGCCATCGCCCCGGCCTGCAGCACTAGCTGGACCGCCTCCGGGATTGTCATGAAGTACCTGGTGACGTCCGGGTGGGTGACCGTGACCGGGCCACCGCGGCGGATCTGGTCCCGGAACAGTGGAACCACGGAACCGGAAGACTCGAGGACGTTGCCGAACCGCACCATGCAGAATCGCGTGCGGCTGCCGCGGTGATGAAGTCCCTGCAGCACCATCTCGGCCAGGCGCTTGGTGGCCCCCATGACGTTGGTCGGGTTCACGGCCTTGTCGGTGGAAATCAGCACGAACGTCTCGACTCCGCACTCGAGCGCCGCTTCGCCCGTGTACCAGGTGCTGATCACGTTGTTGTGGATTCCCTCGATGACGTTGTGCTCGACGATCGGGACGTGCTTGTAGGCGGCGGCGTGATAGATCGTCTGCACCTCATACGACTGGAGGATCTCGCGGACCCGGTACTTGTGGTGCGCGTTGCCGAGCAGACCGGTGAGCTCGACGTAATGCCCCTCGTGTTTCATCTGCCGCGCGAGTTCGCGCTCGATGCTGTAGAGCGCCAGCTCCGACATCTCCAGGAGAACCAGCCGTCGTGGGCCGTTGCGCAGTATCTGCCGGCACAGCTCGGAGCCGATGGATCCGCCCGCCCCCGTGACCATCACGACCTTGTCGCGGATGCACGCGTCGAACAGGTGCTCGTTCGGTGACACCGGGTCCCGGCCCAGCAGGTCCGCGACGTCGACGTCACGCAGGTCTTCGACCTGAGCCTCGCCGGCAAGAAGATCCGATATGTCGGGCACGGTCATGACCCGCACGGGCAGCGGCTCGATGCGCTTGATGATCTGCTGCCTGCGTTGCCGTGACTGCGACGGCAATGCGAGCAGCACGACGTCGACGTTCCTCGACTCGACGAGCTGCGGAAGATCCAAGGGGCTGAAGACCCGGATCCCTGCAACCACGCATTTCTTGAGGGACGGATCGTCATCGATAAACGCCACCGGCTCGAACCGGCCTCCGCTGCGCAGCGCGTTCGCCACCTGAGCCCCTGCGGTTCCGGCTCCGTAGATGACCACGCGTGCGGCGCCGGGCTTCCGCGCATAGAGAGCGTGCCGGACCAGGAGGCGGCTGCCTCCGACATAAACGAGCGCCACTGCCCAGTAGATCGCGAATGTTTCCCGCGGCAGCGCCTCAGTCGCGAACAGCTCGTTGATCCCGACGAGAACTAGCACGGAAACGGTGACGCCCACGAATACGACGCCGACGACTTTCGAGCCGACGAACCGCATCACCGCCCGATAGAGGCCGAGCCGGACGAACACAGGAAGGCTGGTGCACAGCGCCGCGAGGTACAGCCACGGCTCGAGGCCGTAAGCATCCGGGCCGGTCCCCTGCTTGAGCCATACGGCGGTCAGTAGCGCCGCAGGAATGCAGAGGACGTCGGCCGCGACCATGAGCAGGCGCTTGCGTGACCGGGGTAGCACCGCGAGCCAGGCCGTCCACCGCTGCGCAGGACCGATGATCGATCTCGTCACTAGAGCTCCCTTCTGACGCAGCGATCACCGTGCCGCGCCGTGTGCCGCTGCTTGTGCGGGCCAAGGCGATCGGTGGCAATTCTAGCCGCCCATCAATCAATTTGACATGGTGAAAGTTCTTCAACCCTCATCGCAAGTCGCTGAAAAACGTCGTCTGAGCCATTCCTCGCCTGCGCCCACGCCGAATTAGGGAGCGAGGCCGGTGTCTTTGCATGCCGTTTCTCATCAGAAAGCCAACGTCCCCAAGGATCACGTGACCCGGATGCTCCGCGGGGCCGACGAGTTGCCATTGTCGGAAGTCGCCTGGATCGGCGATCCAGACGATTTACTCGAACCCGAGAAACAGCGGGGCGAAGCCCGTTCGGAATCTCAATTGGCGGCTGCGGGCGCTCGATATAGCGGGAAATACGGCTGAGCCGGATGATCACGAATCATTCCGAGCGCCTGCCGCCTCAATTCACAGAGATGATCATAGACTTTCTGGAGAACCACCAGCCTGAAGACCCTGAAGGCATGGGTTCTGCTGGAGAATCCTTGCTTGAAGCGGAAAAGGCCGTCCTCGTCTGACGCGCCCAACCCACCGCCAAGATGGAAATGCCGGAAACCGCGCTGAGCACCCCACACTGCGAGTTCGGCCAGGATCAACTTGCTGGCACTGTCTCGCCGAAACTGATCGGGCGTTCCGGCGAGGTGGTATTGCATGATGTCGCCGCAAATGAATGTCAGCGTGGCGCTCATGAACTCGCCTGCCGCCGACCTGGCGACGAACAATCGCAGCCTGTCGCCCAGCGCGGCGCGCAGGGACTCGAAATACTGAACGTCGAAGAAATACCATTGAGACGCCTGATTGCGGCGCATCGTCTGGTGATACGCCGCGATGAATTCCGCCAGCATACTGAACTGCACATCCTCTTCCACGACAACGCCAGCGCTTCGAAGCCTACGCACGTCATATCGGTGACTGGTCGACATCATCGCAGCGAATTCATCGACCGTGGACGCAGTGTCGAGAGGGATGCTGACTGTCGTTCCCTGCCGCACCACCTGGCCGACGTCGGTCAGAAGCCACTCGCTTTCGATCAATGGATGCAGTCGGCAAAAAAGCGAAATAATTCCTTGCTCGCGCAGTGTGGCGCGAAGTGAGTTCCCGAATTCCATCGCGAGGGCTGGATCTGCCCCCTGGAGACTGCAGACCGGTCCCCCATAGCCATAGACCGAGGTGCCGTCGGAGCAAGTCACATCTCGGAGCCAGGGGAGCCCACGAACCTCCTGGATCAGAAACGGCAGCGCACACACCTGCCCTCCTCGCCGCATCACGAACAATCGCGCCCGCCCGCCTTGTTGGCTCTCGGCGACCGTGTGATATTCCGGAGTGTGATAGACGTCGTGACGCGTGCAATCACGCAGGACATCGCGCCATTCGCCTGCGTCCTCCAAGCTGAGGAGGGCCGTCGTAGCCGGTTGGTTACGAATCAGGACCTCTCCTCGAGCTGGATAAAGGCTTCGCGAATTGCCTTCACGAGCTTCTGGGGCGCTGACCGGCTTGGACGGCTGACTTTGAAGGCGCCGATCGAGGTCGAGATCCTGCTTACTTCCGATTCATTGCGCCGGAGAAGTTCGTCCACTTCACCTAGGACTCGATTCGGGTCTTCACATAGCATCTCGTAAGACGACTCCACGACGTTCCTCCCGTCCACCGAGGCCACCTGTCTGTCGAGCATGCGCTCGAGGTACAGCACCTGGCCCGCGAGCTGTACGGGGATGCTTTCGCGTCGCAACCAGGAATATTCCCTCGGCTTCATCGAAGCCCACGCGCCGGCAGATCCGAGAAGCTCCTCTCGCATTCGCAGCAATGACAGTGCAGTTTCCAGCGGTTCCCGGCGTATCCGGAGGAAGCATGTCCTCGGAAGATCGGATTGGATCCGTCTGATGTGCATTCCAAGCCAGAACGACTTGAACACGATCGGGCGCTGGAACGCCCATGTCATGTTGATGAGCACGCGGCGGACACGATGCCAGTCGATCGTTCCCGCGTGTTCCTCGCCCAGATCGGAGAGGTCCTGGTAGCCCAACAGCCAGCGCCAGAAGTAGCCGAATTCGTGGGGCTCCTGCACGTCGCTGGTCAGGCCGAATGTTGACGCAAACGCATGCGGTCGACTGTCGGGTAGGAGTTTCCGAGACAAACGGATCCCGGCAGTGGGCGCCTTCCAGAACGCCGCTATCAGCTTGTTGATGTAGCCGACGTCGAGATGAGCCGCCACCAGCTGCGTGGCCAGTGTCGTACCTGCGCGGGGAACACCGATCACATGCAGCGTTGCGTAACGCTCAGGAAAGTCTCGATAGCGAGTCTCCTCAACGCTCTGCAGGGCATCGTTGAGTTCCGTGAGGAATCGCTCTTCCTCCGGGTCCTTCTGGAACCCCTCGGGACGCCTCATCGCCCGCCCGAATCTCGGGAAGGCGGGAGATCGTCGACCAGCTCCGGATTCCTGTCCAGCACGAGGTTCTTGCCAGTGGCCACTATGGCAATCGTCTTCGCCAGTATCTTCACGTCTTGCCAGAGGCTGAACTCGTCAATGTACTCGAGGTCGTAGGCAATCCGGCGAGACCACGGCAGCGTGTTTCGCCCATTGACTTGCGCCAGCCCCGTGACGCCGGGTCTCATGTCGTAGCGACGCTTTTGCGCGGCTGTATATCGGTCGTAGTGCTCCTTCAAGCCGGGTCTAGGGCCTATGAAGGACATTTCCCCACGGATAACGTTGATCAGCTGCGGGAGTTCATCGAGGCTGGTCAACCTGAGGAATCGGCCCGCCCTCGTAATCCGCCCATCGCCGTGCACCCGGCCCTCTTTGTCGAGGAGACGGTCGGCCTCCACGACCATGGTTCTGAACTTCCAGATGAGGAACCGCCGACCGTAGCGACCGACGCGATCCTGCCTGAAGAAGATTGGCCGGCCATCCTCCAGCCAGACCAGCAGCCCGATGACCGCGAACGCGGGCGAAAGCAGCAACAGGAGAACCCCTGCCGCGACCCGATCACCGGCGTGCTTGACGGCCAGCTGCCAGCGCCTGGACGGCATGGAAAGGACTCCTCAAATTGAGGATGCGGATGATAGCGCAACAGGCACACATTCCCACTGCCGAGGGAGCTGTTCCGTCTTGATCCTGCTGCAACCTCGCCCATACCGAACTCCGAAGCCGGTCGGTATAGTTCTTCCCGCTTCACTACGGGAACCCTCAAACATCATGTCTACGTGGCCTCGGTTTGACGACGACGAAATCCAGGCCGTCGAGCGCGTCCTGCGAAGCGGGCAGGTGAACTACTGGACAGGGAATGAGTGCACGCAATTTGAGCGCGAGTACGCGCAGCATTGCAACGTCTCTTACGCGGTCGCAGTCGCCAATGCATCTGTGGGCCTGGAGCTCGCCCTGTACGCGCTCGGGATTGGCCCCGGCGACGAGGTCATCGTTCCCGCACGCACATTCGTCGCCACCGCAAGCAGTGTCGCCCTGCGTGGGGCGACTCCCGTTTTCGCGGACGTAGATGCGCAGAGCCAGAACCTGACTGTTTCAACGGTCGCCGATGCAATTACCGCGCGCACACGGGCGATCATAGCGGTGCACCTTGCGGGGTGGCCCTGCGACATGGAGTCGATCACCTCCCTCGCCCGCGAGCGTAACCTGAAAGTCATCGAAGATTGCGCGCAAGCTCACGGCGCACGATATCGCGGTCAGCCGGTCGGAAGCTTCGGAGACATTGGCGTCTTCTCGTTCTGCCAGGACAAGATCATAACTACCGGCGGCGAAGGGGGAATGCTTGTAACAAACGACTCAGAGGCATGGCAGCGCGCCTGGTCCCACAAGGATCACGGCAAGAGTTTTGCCGCATTCCACGGACATCCGCAGCTACCGCAAACCGGATTCCGCTGGGTCCATGAGTCGTTTGGTACAAACTGGCGGCTAACCGAAACGCAGGCCGCAATCGGACGCATCCAGTTGCGGAAACTGCCGGCTTGGGTCGATTCACGTCGAAGAAATGCCGCGATCCTGACGGAGAACCTTCGAACCCTTACCGCACTCAGGATCCCGGAACCACCTCCACGCGTCTTTCACTCATACTACAAATACTACGCGTTCCTGGACTCCGGTCGATTGCGGCACGATTGGTCCAGGGATCGCATCATTGAGACGCTCAATGAGCGTGGCGTTAGCTGTTTTTCGGGCTCCTGTTCCGAGGTTTATCGTGAACAGGCCTTTCAACGGGCCGGATTTACCCCTCGGGAGCGTCTCCCTGTTGCCCGTCTCCTCGGAGACACGAGTCTCATGCTTCAGGTGGACCAAACGGTGGGAACACAGGATCTCACGCGTACCTGCGAAGCCATAACGAACGTCGTTCACGCCGCTACCAGCGATTAGCCGCTTGCTCAGCCCAGCTTGGGTCCCGCAGCTATTTCCTCATCCGGCGCCTCTGTCCGCTTTTCGCACCCGGTCGTCCGCAGCAGCACTTCCTCCAGTTGTCTCGCCAGCTTGTCTCGATCGAATCTCGTCGTTGCCAGCTCCGACGCCGACCGACGCGCGCTGGCCAGCCAGGTCTCGTCCCTGAGGCGCTGCCGCAGGAGCGCTGCCGACCTCGGGACGTCGTGCGGGTCCAGGACCAGCCCCGCACCCGTTTCCGACAGCATATCGGCCATCCATCCACCGTAATTGATGGCAACCGGTCTTCCTGCCGCAAGTGCATCGAAGAATTTGTTCGCCGAGTTCTTCCACATATTGGGGATGTCCAGAAACAGGGAGGTTGCGATGGTCGCCGCAGACAGCAACTCAGGCATAGCCTTCTTCGGCACACCGTCCCACACGAAGAAATTGCTTCCGAGGACGCCAAGAGCCCCGGCCTCGGCCAGGAGTTTCGACTTTTCGCTACCCTCCCCCACGGCCAGAAATCTCACGTCGGGATCGATAATCCGCACTTGATGGGCCAGGCGGGCCAGAAAGCCAACGCCGTTCAATCGTGCAAAGGCTCCCGCGTACAGGACCAGCGGTCGCCCGGCCAGCCAGCCATTGCGTTCCCGGAAGCTCTCGCCGATCGAAGGTGGCACCTGGAACACATCCAGATCTGCCGCATTCGGGATGACCGTGACCGGCCTGACCGGCGTCCCCGCGGCACTGATCCCGGTGGCGATTCCCGGGGACAATGCGACAATCTCCGTCGAACCGCGATACGCTACTCGCTCCAGCCACCGTGCGGCTGCAATGAGGATCGGATTCCTCAAGGCTCCGACCGCTACGGGCATCTCCGGCCAGAGGTCGCGGACCTCGAACACCATCGGAATTCTCTGGCGCCATCTCGCGTACAGCGCAGGAAACGCGATGGTCAGCGGCGTACTCGTTGCTAGGACGACATCCGCAGGGATCGCAGCTGCCAGCC
>Ga0207675_100002418_pt1 | contig 18498 bp, 17 predicted proteins | sample KBSSwiS42_FD_184305 | JGI IMG/M metagenome (GOLD analysis project Ga0207675, IMG submission 184305) | Switchgrass rhizosphere microbial communities from Kellogg Biological Station, Michigan, USA - KBS Switchgrass S4-2 (SPAdes) (version 2) | ecosystem: Host-associated > Plants > Roots >... | reverse complement strand
TGGTCGGGGCGAGAGGATTCGAACCTCCGACCTCTCGGTCCCAAACCGAGCGCACTACCAGGCTGTGCTACGCCCCGTCCTTGTTGCAGCAACTCGGCAGTTTGCCGAACGAAGGCGTCATTCTAGCCGTCAGTTCACAAACCGGTCAAGGAGGCCAGGAATTTTCGCAGTTCTTGTAGAGCACGACCACGATGGCTGATTTGGTTCTTGATTTCGGCCGGTAACTCTGCAAACGTCTGGTTGTAGCCATCGGGAACAAAGATGGAATCGTAGCCAAATCCGCCTGTTCCACGTGGCGCTGCCGCGAGCCGTCCCTCACAGCTCTTCTCAGTTGCGAAAGCGATCTCACCGGTTTCTGTAGACACGGTCATCGCACATACGAAGCGCGCCGAGCGATGCGGCTCAGCCGTGTTTGCAAGTTCTCCGAGTAAGGACGCTATTCGCTCCGGATACGTTGCGCCCGGACCTACATAGCGCGCTGAATGAATCCCCGGCCTGCCGCCAAGCGCATCAACGACCAGTCCTGAGTCGTCCGCAAGTGTCAAGATCTTTGCTTGAAGAGCGTAACCCACGGCCTTCAGCGAAGCATTCTCAGCGAATGTCGAACCCGTCTCTTCTACCGATTCAATATTCGGACACTCCCTCAGACCCAGCAACTCGAGATGGGAATCCGCTAACACACTTCGTAACTCTCGCAACTTCCCCGCATTGCTCGTCGCGATTAGCAGTTGCCCGCTCAACGCGTTTTCTCCGGCGCGAAGGTTGTCAGTAGTGAACCCACTAACCCGAACGAGGAGCGCGCTGTCCATTCAACTGAATCGTTTTTGATCGTGATGACGCTGGCAGAGTATTTTAGCGAGGCTGCGCTGTCTCGAATCGCGGCGGCGTTCGTTGAAAAAGCCGACCGCTCCTGTTTGGAAAACAATTCAACCAATGAAATAGCCGAGCCACGGTCGTCGGCAAATGAGAGAGAGAAAATCGGAAGCGACATGTCGACGGCTGATCGCGCGCGATCAAATCCCGCCAGACGTCCGATCGACTCGCCGCCGGCTTTTGCTTCGACGCAGCGGCGCACTTCATCGGCGGGCCCCGTCAGGAAATATTTGCCGAGAAACGCGGCGGCCCAATTGTCGGAAGACGAGACGAACATTTGCGCTTGTCCGACCTGCTCAACCTTTGCGTTCACTCCCACTCTATCCGCCGCAATTTTCTTGAGGGCTTCCTGGTCGAATGCTTCGGTAATCAAAACGGCAGGTGCGTTCTGCTCCAGCCGCGTGATCTGCACACGCGGACCAACCGCTGCAAAGAACCGATCGGCGTCCCGAATACCGTACGGTGCAAGCAGTCCCTGAAGCAGCGGTCGTGATGCGATCGCACCCACAACATCGGAATGCGATGACACGACAGCGTTCAGTTGCGACCAGAAGCTTTTCGCATCCCTAAGATTGTAGATACTCACCGAGGCTGCATCCGCCGGAATGAATGAAACCTCAATCGAGTTGAGAGATTCCGGTGCCGCGCTCGACAACTGTTGGGCGACCCCGTGAGAGAGAAAGACGCGACAGTGATCCTCAGCTCCTGCTTCATCATACCTGGTAGCCCACGCGAATCCGTCTATGAGATTTCCGAACGTGTTCGCAATCAGCTGAGCAACTGACGCTGCATCTGCTGAAGCTTCAGCTCGTGACAAGGCCCACGCCTGCACAACTGCTTTGACGCCCTCTTTAGGAACATAAGCGAAGACGGCAGATCGCGCGTCAACGAGGTTTTGCCGCGCCAACTGAAACTGATTGTCTTCTGCAAGTGACTTGTGTTTTCGAGCGTGAACGTCGAGACACGACATTACGAACGATTCGTCATTGCCGACGATCGCGATCGTATCAACGATGGACAGGATGAGTCGGCGAGAATTGTCGGCGGTAGACCACTCCTGAAGATCCGCGCCGTTAACTTGCTTTCGGATCACGACCACTTCGCTGCCGTAGGATTCGTGAGCAAGCTGATCGACATACTTCTCGATCGTCGATCTCATTCGGGTTTGCGAAGTGTGCGTTTCGATCACCAGCGCCGCCAGCGGCTTGATCGTAAGCGTAACGCCGCTTTCCGTCGCTTGCGGCTGTGCAAAGCACACCGCGAATTGCGATCGGGCAAGCAGAACGGACTCAGCAGTTCCAATTCCGGTCCAACGCGCGAAGCTCACCAGCCGCGGGTGTGAAATCAGCTGTCGGGGTGCACCCAAAGGTTCTGCTAATGCTCTCCAGGCTTCGGTGTGGGACAGCCCATCTGCGACTTGCGCCAGGTCATTAGCTTCGATATATGCGATTGATTCCGCAGGAACATAAGACGCCATGTCCGTGTTTCGTGGCCGATTCCAAATAATCCAAGCCGCTCCCACAGCGAGGAGAACACCGATTAATACCAATAGCCATTTCCAAAGTTTGCGGATCAAGGCGGGCATCGTACAGGCTCTGCTGCGATGGCACAACTTCGTTCACTTAGACCGTTCTGCGTAAAATCCTTGAATATTCGCTGCTCAATTTGACGTTAAACGAAGCAAAATGATGTTGACAATGTTTCTAACGCTATTGTAGTCTCGGTTTGGCGGTTTGAGCGCCAGGTTCTCTCAGAGCAAAAGCGCTCCTTTCTCTTTCTCTTCCGCAGCATCGTCGCGGAGACCCCGCCGGATACGGTTGCCCCACCTTCACCGAAGAAGCTTCCAAATCCATTTTGCCGAGACCTTAAATGAAAAAAGCGAGTTGGTCCCCCAAATTTCGGTATGCGCGCGCGCGTCTGTTGCGTGCTCGCCGAGCCCGAGCCCGAGTGCGACGTCAACGTCTACTCATGTTCAGAATCGCAAGGAGTCATGCATGATGCTCAAACGTGGAAAGACAAGCATGGTCGGCGTTGATATCGGCTCGAATTCCGTAAAGGCCGTCGAGCTTCAGGGTAAAGGCAGCGATCTGCAGCTCCTGAACCTGGGGTTCGAAACGTTGCAAGCGGATTCGGTCGTGGACGGTCAGATCATGGAACTAAATGCCGTCTCAAACGCGATCAGCAGCATCTTCAACGAACACAAGATCAAAACAACGAAAGTTGCAGCAGGCGTCAACGGTCACTCAGTCATCGTCAAAAACATCGTGCTACCGCAGATGACGGAAGACGAACTTCAGGAATCGTTCGCCTGGCACGCGGAAGAGCACATTCCGTTCGACATCTCTGACGTCAACCTCGATTATCACGTGACGAACCGATCAGATGATGCAATTCACGTGTTGTTGGCGGCGTGCAAGCGCGACAAGGTTGCGAACCTCAAGCAGGCGATTCAACTGGCCGGCAAACAGCCGACGGTCGTCGATGTCGACGCGTTCGCGCTGCAGAATTGCTACGAGCTGAATTACGACCCGCAGCCCGGTCATGTGGTGGCGCTACTGAACATCGGCGCGTCAACCACGAATATCAACATCTTGAATGGCGTGCGATCGGTCTTCACGCGCGACGCGACTTTCGGCGGAAACCAGTACACGTCGTTGCTGCAAAAAGAAATGGGCCTCACGTTTGACCAGGCTGAAGCCGTCAAGCGCGGGATGCCCGTGCCGGAAGGCATCGAGCAGCGAGACATCGCGCCGATCCTGGACACCGTGTCTGACATTCTCGCTTTGGAGATTCAAAAGACGATGGACTTCTATCGCGCCACCGTCGAAGAAGGCGAGTCTGCGGTCGAAAAGATTTTGGTATCTGGTGGTGGTTCGAAACTCAAAGGACTCGTCGAGTTTCTGTCGAAGAGATTCGAAGTGCCCGTTGAGATGTTCGACCCGTTCCGAAAAATCAAAGTGGACTCTCGAGGTTTCGACCCCGAGTACATGCGCGAAATCGTTCCCGAAATGGCGATTGCAGTTGGATTAGCGCTGAGAGGAGTTGACGCGCGGTGATCAAAGTAAACCTTTTAGAATCGATTACTGATCGTTCCGGCGGCGTGGCGTTCGTCGAAGACAAAGTTTCGAGCACGCGTACACAAACGTTGCTGCTGGCACTGACTGTGATGACATTGCTCGTGCTGGGGATCGGTTACGAATATGTCAGCACTAATAGGCAACACGCTGCTGCCGTCGAAGAGTTGGGGCGGCAACAGCGCATTAACGACCAGATGAACGCCGTCAAGAAGGAACAGGCGGAACTGGAAAAGAAGATTGCCGATATCAATCTTCGGGTGCAGGCGATCCAGAAACTTCGCGCTTCACAGCAAGGACCGAGCGAGGTTTTGGAAGAGATCAAAGCGCGGTTTGATGCTGTTCCCAGTCTCTATCTGAAGAGCGTCGAACAAAAGGAAGCCGAGATCACGATCAAAGGCGAGTCACCCAACGAAGCTACGGTCACTCGTTTTGGCCAGAGCATGGAATTCTCGTCCGGTTTGTTCACGAATCTGAACATCGAAACGTCGCGGGAAGTTGCACAGGTGACGTCGAAGGCTGGAGCGGCCGCTGCGGCTGATCCAAACGCGCCGCGCCCTGAAGTCGTGACCTTTACGATTAAGTGCAATTACGCACGTCCCAACACTCAACAGAATCCGGAGCCCGCGAATCAGGTCGCCAAGAAATAGGACTCGATCGCAACTTATCTTCGCCAAGGAAACGAATATGAAAATCGGAAGTCTCAACAACATTCCCTGGTACGTGCGTCTGGTGGTTTTTGTCGCGGTCGCGTTGGGCATCTACGCCGGCTTTTGGTATTTCGTCACACGCGGCACACGCAAAGACACCAAAGAGCTGACGGGAAAAATTGAAGTCTTGAAGAAGGCCAACATGGAAGCGCAGGCCGCATCGCAGCGCCTCAACGAGTTCCGCACTGCTTACAAAAACAAGCAGGAAGAACTGGAGGAGCTGCGCGCACTACTGCCCGAGCAGCGCGAGCTGACGAACGTCCTTCAGGGCATTCAAGACCGCGCGCGCATGACCAGTCTGCAACTTCGAAAGTTCACGCCGAAAGACGATGTGCAGCAGGATTTCTACAGCGGCAAGAAGATCGACGTCGCGGTGCAGAGCACATTCTCGGGACTGCGTGCCTTCTTCGATCAGATGGCCAAGTATCAACGCATAGTCTCAATCACGAACTTTGAAGTGAAGCAGTTGGACAAGCAGCTCGTGAACAAGACTTTGGAGGCTCGCTTTGATCTAACGGCTTACTACGTCTCGAGCGAGAAGCTCCAGAAGCAGGCCACTCCTCCGCCTCCGGGAGGCACGCAACCAGCGCCGCCCGCGCAAGGCAAGTAAACAAACGGCCGATTTTGGTCAGGAAGAACCAAGATGAAATACGAACGCACAATTCGATTGAGTTTGATCGCGACGATGGCCCTGATGATCGGTGGATCTGTTGTCGCTCAGACACAGAACACGACGACGAAACCGGCTGTCTCGGCGAGAAAAGGCGGCCGCGATCCTTTCAAGAAATATGAACCGCCGATGAAGTTGGCGAAGTCAGCCTCCACGTTGGCCCAGCCAACGATTCAGGCCCGCATCGAGCGTTATCGCGCCCAGAAAGCGGCCGCCGCGGCTGCACATGTTGCGCCGCCAAAGCCGACAACGGCACTCCTGCTTAACGAATTGCAGGTCACCGGCATCTTTCGCACACCACGTGGTTGGGCAGCGATGGTGGAAGCGACTCCGATCAAACTCTCTTACGTAGTCTATCCTGGCGAGAATTTCTTTGACGGCCAACTCGTAGCCATCGAAGAAAACCGCCTGGTGTTTCGTCGCGATGTGGTTTGGGCCGACGGCCGTCGCGAGAAAACAGTCGAGATTAAACCGCTGCGCAAGCCAAGCCCCGCCGAAGACATGGCTGCGAGAGCACCCGCCAACACTCCGGCGCCGGAAGCTGCAAAGCCCGGCACGCCTGAAAAGCAATAACAGTTTTGTCGGCGTCATCCTCCTGTGATGGCTGCCGTTGACCCGTCGAACACGCAGGCCATCCCGGCAAATGCTTCGACTTTGACAAACGATGACTGACCTGCCGCTTTCAGTGCGGCGCGTTTCGGATTCGCTGTTAGGCATTTCGGAACGAACGCGTAGCGGACGGCAGTCAAAATCCCCTGAGGAGGGAATAATGCCTAAGCAGTCCATGAAAATCCTTGTCGCCAAAACATGCGCCTTCGCGTGCATCCTCGGATTGTCGGCCAACACCTTCGTTGTGGCTGGCAAGTCGATTGCCGTCGAGCGAAACGAATCCGTCCGCGTGGCTCCGGCCGCGCCGACCGCTGAGCCGAGTCCCGAGCCGTCGCCGCTTCCGGTGCGGCCCGGGGTTTCGCCGGCCGCTGCGAATCAAATGCAGCAGCCCGACCAGGGCCGCCGCTATGGTTCGCCGGGATTCGTGGGTGAGCCGATCAATCTTAATGTCGTCAATGCCGACATTCGCGACATCCTGAACTATGTCACCGAGCAGTACGGCATTAATTTTGTGATCGACAGCTCCGTGGCGGCCGTCCCCGTGACGGTCAACGTCCAGGACGTGCCGTGGAACTTCGCGCTGGATGCTCTGCTGCGTGCGAACAAACTCGGCGTCGAGGTGAATGGCAACATTCTGCGCGTGGCGACTGCTGAAACGTTGGCGAAGGAAGCCGAAATTCAGAAAGTGATCAACGATGCGCGGTTGGACAACTCGCCGCTGGTGACTGAATTTGTGCGTCTGAATTACGCGCGCGCTTCGGGCACCTTGGCCCAGGCCGCGGGTTCTACCGGCGGTTACGCCGGCGGATCGACAAACCTGAGCTTCAGTGGCGGAGCCGGTGGCGATGCGACCGGTGGCAGTGGCGACCAGGGCGTTCTTCCGATCATCAAGCGTCGGTTATCGCGCCGAGGCGCAGTCGAAGTCGATGGTCGCAGCAACACGCTGATTATCACCGACGTCAAAGAGAATATCGAAGCCATTCGCCAGCTGGTGGCAATTCTCGATCAGCCTGAGCCGCAAGTCGAAATCGAAACACGCATCGTGATTGCGCAGCACAATTTCAGCCGCGATCTTGGCAGCCAGCTTTCGATGTCGGTTTTTAGTCCTGGATCCCAAGCGCTGGGTTCGCTCAGCACGCTTCCACAGCCCAGCACCGGCGGCGGCAATCAGAACAATCAGAACAGCGTCGCCACGCGTTCACAGGATCCGCTTCGTGACGCTACGTCGAGACTAGTGGGTCCGTTTCAGCCAAACGGCAACCTTGGGGCGACAAGTCCAAACACCGTTATTGGATTGACGACCGGTATTTTCGGAACTGCGCAAATTGGCCTGATGATTAGCGCGGCTGAAACTCGTGGCGAAGCAAAGACTGTCGCAACGCCACGTGTCACCGCATTGAACAATCGTCCAGCGCAAATCGAAAGCGGTTCTCAGATTCCGGTGCAGACCACGCAGGCCGCCGGCGGCACCGCCGTTGTGACCACGACGTTCGTCTCGGTGCCATTGCGTCTTTCGATCACTCCGCAGATTACTGATGCCGGCACCGTCGTGCTGCGTGTCACGATTGAGAACAATACTCTGAACGGCGCGATTGCGGTCGGCGGCGTTCCCGGCATCGACACACAGCGCATGCAGTCTGAAGTGCTGGTGCCAGATGGCGGCACGACTGTGATGGGCGGCGTCCTCGCGGACATCGATAGCACGTCGCGGCAACGCACGCCGGGAGCGGCGAGTATTCCGATTCTTGGAAACTTGTTCAAGCGTAAATTCGTGAACAAGAGTTCCACGGAAATCCTGTTCTTCATCACGCCGCACATTTACCGGCCTGACTATTTCGGCAAACCGGTTTCGACGACACCCAGCCAGGGCCCGCGCACGACGACCGTGCCGCAGCCCGTGCCGCTTGGCAACCCGCAAACGAACACGCCGACTCCGACTGAGTTGCAAAACCCGAAACCAAACACAAATCCGGACAATCCGAATGTGATTGGTATGCCCGGAACCAGCAATCCCTCGCCGAACAACAGCGCTCGACCCGGCGCGTTGGGTGGCGCCCGCCCAGAACAACGATAAGAGTTCTATCTACTCCCACAACTCTACAGCTTCGAAAGCTGTGCAAGCCGGTGGTCGAAGCGAAAGCATAGACCACCGGGCGTTTTTTGAGATACCTTGTTTCACACCATGTTCAAAGAAGCTCTCCAAAACATAGTGGAAAAAACCGACGGCAGTCTTGGCGCGCTGATTATGGGCTCCGATGGATTGTCGGTCGAAAGGTTCTTCACTGAAGAGGGGACGGCCGCGAACCTCGATGTGGCCGCCGCTGAATTCACTTCTCTGGTTCGCAGCGCGATGCGTTCAGGAAATGATCTCGACTTGGGCCAACTTCACGAAATTGTGGTCGTGCTCGGCAAAGTCACTTTCCTGATGAGACTCTTCAATCGCGAATACTTCGTTTGCCTCGCCCTCAAACCCGAAGGCAACCTCGGCCGCGGCCGTTACGAATTGCGCAAGGCGGAACTTCAACTCGCGACCGAGTTCACGGTTTAGTTCCCTGCCCTCCTCCTGAGGTTTGCATCCATGAAAGCTACGCACGGTCCGCGCGTCTTACTCTCAGTTTCCATCCTATTGTCGTTTGTCGCCGCCGCTCACGGCGCGACGCTTCAAGCAAAAGTTACAGAAGTTCAATCGGGCAACACCATCGTTGTCAGCAACATCAATCGCCCGCTCAAGGTTCGCTTGAAAGGAATTGCGCCGCCGGAAGCTGGGCAACCGTTCAGTGATGCGGCGCGCGAACACTTGAAAGCATTGGTGATGGACAAGGCCGTCTTTGTTAACTACACGGACTTATCCGATGGCTACCTTCAGGCCAAAGTCTCCTTCAATCAAATCGACATCGGCTCGCAGATGCTCCGCGATGGTGTGGCCTGGTACGACCGCTCGGGAGATTACGCACTGAGTGCGGCTGATCGGGATTTCTATGCGCATTGCGAGGAAGCCGCCCGTACTGAGAAGCGCGGCTTGTGGAGCGATCAGCACGCGGTCGCGCCATGGGAATTTCGTCGCGCACGCGAGGCCGAGTCAGCAAAAGCGGAGGCGCGCCCGACGCAGACATTCGCCGCGAGCCAATCCACCAAACGGCCGAAGGCCGGTTCCTTATCGAACTCGGATCTTTTTAGCGGTATCTTTGGAGGCAATCCATCTGCGAACGCCCCCGCCGTACGACCAGTTTCCGAAAACGGAACCGCCGATCGTTGGATTCGGATAGATTCGCCGCATGAGCACTTTTCCATCTCTATTCCCAGCAATTCCGTCGAAGGGTCGTTTGCCGGCGAAGACCAAAAGCAACCGGCGTCTTTTCATTTTCTGACCGGCGGCAGTGCCGAAGCCTTCTTTGTCTTCGTTTCCGCAATAGGGCCACAAATGCCTGGCGCTAACCTGGACGCTTCTGATCAGATGATCCGAGGCCTAATCGCTGGAATGAACGATGGCGCGTCGGAACACGGTGAAAAGGATCGGTTACTCGTTATCAAGTCCTCGCGGGCAATCGCGCTTTCTGGAATTTCCGGCAGAGACTACACACTTTATTCACCAGCATTCGGTGGCACGGCGCGGGTCTTGACTCGCAAAGTTGGCGAAACCCAGGAGTTTTTTGTGATGTTGACTTTGACACGCTCCGGCAGCGAAGCTCTGGGCAGTCGCTTCATCAACTCGTTTAAGCTGCAATAAGACCATTCTTATCGCCTTCTTATCAGCGGCCCTGATTTCAGGGCCGCTTTCTTTTTGGTGCTTTATCATTCGTCATCAACTTGTCGTCCCACAGCGTTGCGGCTATAACCGCTACATTGAAAATCACTCCAATCACACTCGCAGGTAAACACGTTCGGCTCGAGCCACTGACGTTTGCGCACGAATCAGTGCTTAATGAAGCAGCGGCCGATGGCGAACTCTGGAACACCGACGTCACCATCATTCCGAAACCAGATGGAATGAAGCCGTATATTGAATTTGCGCTCGACGGATTGGATCAAGGAACGCAACTTCCGTTTGTGATTGTGCGATCGAGCGACCATCGAGTGGTTGGCACGACGCGCTTCTACGAGATCCGCACTCAAGATCGCGTCGTGGCTATCGGCTACACGTGGCTGGCTAAGAGTACCCAAAGGACGCCGATTAACACTGAAGCCAAGCTCCTGTTGCTAACTCACGCGTTCGAGACATGGAACTGTGTTCGCGTTGAACTCATTACCGACGTACGCAATGAACAATCGCGCGCCGCGATCCTGCGCATCGGCGCCAAGCAGGAAGGCATTCTGCGGAAGCACCTGATTTTGCCAAGCGGACGCATTCGCGATTCGGTTGTCTTCAGCATCATCGATTCGGAATGGGCGGAAGTGAAGACGAGATTAACTCAACGTCTTACTTGACGGATCAAACAACAGCGGAAAGAACTGACCGCCCATCTTTTGACCGGACGGAATCGACGGCACACCTTCGAGTAGCGGTAAGTCAGAAGCCGATTTGACGCCGTCGCGAAACACATTAATGACGGCGCCGCGACGCGGGCGACCGCTACGATTCTCAAACGAGCCGTGCACCATCAGCGGATGATGAAACGAACACTCGCCGGCTTTTAGTTCGATCGCGACGGGTTGGAACTGCGCTTTCTGTTGGTCAGTTAGACGGCTTTGGATTGAATGCATGTCATTCGCCAGCCCCGTGATCGGCAAAAGATTCCAGCGGTGGCTGCCCGGTGCGTAGTGAACACAGCCGTTCTCACGCGTCGAGTCATCCAGCCCAACCCAGCATGACAAGTGCGCCATCGGCTGCGTACGCGTCCAGTACGAATAGTCCTGATGCCACGCGACGACGCCACCATGGTGCGAGGGCTTCCCGAAAAGCTGGTCATGCCAGAAGCGCACCGCACCACCGAGCAGTTGCGCGGCCGGCATCAGAAACGCGGGGTTCCAAAGCAAGTCATGAAATGCTGTTGAGATCCGCCACGCGCCCAACGCGTGAAAGAGCACACTGTCTGGATTCGTCGACTCGTTCGCATGGAATTCGTAGAAGAGTTTGTGGCCGGGATGATCTGGATCAATTAGCTCCGCCAGATCTCTACGAAGCGCGTCGATCTGCTCGTCATTCAGCGCCCGAAGGCCTGCGAGATAGCCGTGCTCATGAAAGAATTCGATTTGATCGGGAGTGAGGCGATATTTGTCCCAGTCGTCGAGGCTCGACGGATGTTGAAATAGCTGTGTAATCGGCTGGTGATGCTGAGATAGATCGGCGACCATTTCTTAAGCGCCGTTAGGCGCGAAATATTTATAGTTTTTGCTTCTCCTCTTAATACAGATGCGACTCGGGGAAATGCGCGGCATTTCCCTGAGTCGCAGATTTCTTGAGTAGCATTGCAGCTATGAATATTCTGCTCCGACCGAGCTCCCGAGCTTGACCCGCACGCGTCACTTAACTGACGCAATGCCGTCAATCACCACCCTCGCTACCGTCGGAATGATCTCACGCTCGTTCGCATGGTCAGTCGTGAATGTCACCAGCACGAATTTCGCGCCGTTCGGTAATTCAATGTACGCAGCATCATGACGCGTCGTGCTGGTCCAGCCCGCCTTTGACCAAAGTTTGACGCCGCTCATTCCCTGCAATGCAATGCCGGTGAAGCCGTGACCCTGATCGTCGTTATCTTTCGAAGTGCCGGTGTAATCGCGTTTGAGCAACTCCATCATTTGGCCGCTGCGCGCTTGAGTAACTGCCCGCCCGGTGACGATTTCCGAAAGCAGTCGCGCGGTTGCTTCGGTCGTCAACTTGTTCCGGTTTTCGCCGTTCGGACCGCGTGAAACCTTTTCGCGACCGTAAGCGTCTTCGCAGAATGTCTTCTGATTGACGTTGATGTTGGTGTAGCCCATTGACGCGTAGTACCGATTCACCGCGTTGCGCTTGTATTGCCACTCTTCCATCTCTTTCGGGGACAACTCAAAGCCGCCGGTCGTCTGGGTTAACACATCCACGACGTATTGGGTCGCCTCGTTCGACGAATCGACAATCATGTCGCGCACCGCCCGCTTGAGCTCATCTGTCTCCTGAATCTTTTTGTCTTCAAGCCAGCGATGCACGGCGCCTAGATAAAAAAGCTTCACCACACTCGCGGGATAGATTCTTTCATTGCCGCGATAACTTGCGGTCACCGGATGTTGCGAATCGCGTAAATCAATCAACGTGATCGAAAGCTGTTTCTCAGTCAGTTTCTTGTCGGCGAATTTCGTCAGTGCCGTGCGCGCCGCGTTGTCCACCAACTCCTGAAGCGAGCCAGGTACTGCCGCCGGCGCGAACCAACTTCGTGTTTGCGGATACGCTGTCATGCACGAGAGAACCAGCGCCAGGAGCGCGACAATGAGCTTAGTTTTCATCGATTGTTCTCCTACTCTGTCGCACCAGAATCAGATAGACAGGCAAACCAAGCGCAATGAAAAGCAGACTCGCAAGCGGCGGTGCCAGCAGCGACTCGCGCAGTGCGCCCAGCAAGTGCCCACCGCCGATTAGTTTGATCGTTGAAACCATCGCTGAACGCGCATCCCAAACGATTCGGCCCAGCAGAAAGGTCGTCACCACCAAATAGATAATCGGGACGATGGGATAGCCGAATGTGCGATACGGCCTTTCTGCGTCCGGCAGGCGACGCCGAAAGATAAAAACTGATCCGGCCACAAACGCGTAAAAAAGTGTCAGCGAGAAAACCGCAGCGTCCGTTAATTGATCGTACGAGCCGGAAAGCGCCAACACGCCTGACCAAATTCCCAGCACGATGAGCGAGCGAATTGGCACGTGCGTGCGTGGCGAAAGCTTTGCTAAGCCGCTGAAGAACATTCGATCACGCGCCATCGCGTATGGCACGCGCGAAGTAGCAAGGATCGACGCGTGCAATGCGCCGAACGAAGACGTCATCATCGCGGCGGCCATGAGCGTCAGGGCCACCGCTCCGAGCAAGCGACGCACCACTTCTGCGGCCACTGACAATTTTGCGGAAACGCTGGCGACGTCCGTCGGCGTGAGCACGTGATAGTAGCCAAGGTTCACGAAGAGATACAGGCCCATCACCAGAAACATGCTGATGATCAAACCGAGCGGTAGATTACGCTGCGGATTCTTAACTTCCCCCGCGAGAAACGTGATGTTGTTCCAACCGTCGTACGCCCACAGCGCGCCGAGCATCGCGGCCGCGAAACCGGCGAGCCCGCCGGTTGTGATAGCAACGCCTTCGCATGTCCCGCCAACGTTCGCTTGCGACAGGTGTGACCAATCACCGCCGCTGTAAAAGAAGGCGCCGAGCCCGACCGCAATCAACAACAGCACTTTGATCGAGGTTAGAAAAGTTGCGACACCGCCACTGAATGTGACGGCCGCACAATTGATCAAGACCGTGAGGGTGATTGCCGTGAGCGCGACAATTTGCAGGCCGCCGAACGGAACGTTCACGAAAGGAACGGTGAAGAACGTCTGATTCAGCGCGCCCTTCAACAACTCGTTCAGAAAGATCGCGAAGCCGACTGCGAGCGCCGCGGCTGAGGCGCTTCTCGCGATCGCGAACTGTGTCCAGCCGTAGATGAATCCTGACGCGCGGCCGTACGCGTCGCGCATGATGCCGTATTCGCCGGCCGCGCGCGGGAACATTGCAAGCAACTCTGCATACGTGAGCGCGCCTGCGAGCGATAGCAGTCCCGCGACCAACCAGACAGTCAGGGCCTTACCGGGCGTGCCAACGTTGCAAGTCATTACCCGCGCTTTCAAAAACACGCCAGTGCCGATCACGTTCGCAACGTTGACGGAAATTGCGGCGACCAGTCCGAGGCCGCGAACTAATTCTCTATGTGGAGGTGATGACATGACAATTGATTCAGAAGAGTCGTCCGCCTAGCTCTTTGAACTTGATAAAGCCAAGGATTAAGAACAACAAAAGTACTAGAACAAACAGACCGAGCACAATTGATGGAAGTGTCCTCAGCCCCGCACTCTCGTCAACCGGCATTGTGCGCTTGTTCGCGTTCGCGCGAAAAAGACTCACATTGGTTGGAAACCCGAACGCTCGAAGATCGCTTTCGACCTGGGGCGGATAAGTAGAAATATCTATGAGTCTCGCCCCTCTCGGAAACGAACTATACAGGTGCGATGGGCTCTTGTAGCGCCCGAGATAAATCCGGATTGCTTCGTGATAGTGTGGACTCCGCGCTCCGGACAAAAAGAGGAACTGTCCAGCTTTAGGCAAGTCTCCCATTTGCAAAAGAAGAACACCGTACGCCTCATAAAGTTCGAGATTGTAACCCACATTCGCAATCGAACCTTCCAGGATGTCCTTCGCACGCCACAATCTACCGCGATCAATTTCAGCTTGCGCGCGCTCTATAGTTCGCATGGCAAATCCGGCGCTAGCTCTTTGCGGCCGCCGCTTTCGCGCGAATCTCAGCCAGTTCATTGAGAAATTCTTCGCGTTCTTTTGCGGCTTGAGCGGCTCGTTTCATCTTGGTGTTGACATGGCGCTCGCCTCTGAAATCTGAATTCTGAAGCGATTGCGCCCAAGCTTTTAGTTGGCGAGAACAACTCTCGGCCTTCTTCTTCAGTAGAGCGGTTTCTTTTGTCAGCGTTCGAAATGTCGGAATTCGATCAAGTAAGCAAAGCATTGACCTGACTTCGCCGGCGGAACCGCGCGAGATGTAGAGGAATGACAAGAGTTCTTTGTTCGTGCCACGCTCGAATCCCTCGGCAATGTTGTTTGAGACGGAAACGGCGGCGCGTTCGATCTGATCGCGAAGGCTGTAACGCGAATTGAATTCTGACTTGCTCGTGAATTCATACGTCCGAGCAGCGAGGTCGATGGCGGTGTTCCAGACCGGCAGGTCTTCGAATCTGGTGTATGGCATGGTTAGTTCTCCTTAGCGATGGAAGTGATAAGGCCGCGAATGAGAAGCTTATGAACAAGAGTGCTTATGAAACAATTCCAGATTCCAGATTCAAAATTCCAAGACGAGCGCTGAAATGTCCGTACGGGCAAAGCGGAATCCGAGTCGGAACTGTAGTTCGATCTTGCCACGTGGCATTTGGAGTTCAGATCTTGAATCTTGAATCTTGAATCTTGAATCTTGACATCTTGACATCTTGAATTCTTGAATCTGGAATCTGGAATCTTGAATTTGGAATCTTGAATTTGGATCTGACACAGAGAGCACTTCGCACTCCCTACCACACCTCATTGAACAAAAGATCCTCATAACTATCGCGCTTGCGAATCACCTCGCCCTTTCCGCCTTCCCGCACCATCACTGCCGCGGGCAATGGCCGTCCGTTGTAGGCGAACATCTGCGAAAACGAATACGCGCCGGCGTTCAAAAGCGCGAGCACTTCACCGGGCGTGACGTCACCTGGCAGTCGGCGGTAATCCGGCAGGCGTCCTTCGCGCTCAATATCGAAATACACGTCGCCCGAATCGCACAGCGGCCCTGCGACCTTGTATTGCGCGTCCGAAACCGCGCCGGCGCGCGAAGCGGAAATCAGGTGGTAGTACCACTTGTAATTGTTCATCGACAGCAGCAGGCTGTACCCGGCATCGGTCAACAACCAAACGTCGCCAGTCTCAGGCCGCTGCTTGATGTTTTGGACCCTGGTCAATACGACGCCGGCATCCGAGATTATGCTGCGTCCCGGCTCCAGCAAGATGGTGACTTTGTCGAGCAGATGTTCTGCTTCCGCCGTGCGCGCCGATTCGCGCGCGACGCGCAACGCTTCCGCGAGAACGTCAGACGGTTCGAGTTCCGCGCCGAGCATGTCGCGTTCATGCTCAGGCAATTCATCCGCTTGCGAGCGATCGCGCAAATAATTCACGGGAATCCCACCGCCAAGATTGATGTGCTCCAGCGTCAGTCCCGTCTCGCGATGAATCGCCATCAGATGGTTCCACATGCTCTTGAACGCATCCGCGAATGGTTCAACATCCGGCGTTTGCGAGCCGACGTGAATGTGAATGCCGCACACATGGACCAAATCCGGATACTGCAAACCGCGACGGAATGCATCCAGAACTTCTGAAGATGAGATACCGAACTTTGAAGTCAGCAGCGCGGTCTGCAATCCGAGATGTGAGCGCGTGCCAATCTCCGGCACTAAACGCAGAGCAATCCGCGCCGGAGGCATTCCCGAATTCAGTTGCGCGCGCGCCCGCCGGACCGCGTCTTCGACCAAACTAATTTCGTAAATCGAATCAACGTTGATCGCATAAATGCCGGCGCGCACTGCTTCGTCCAACTCTTCATTCGTCTTGCTCGTGCCGTTGAAGATGATTTGATCAGGGCGAAATCCGGCGCGCAGTGCCTTAAACAATTCGCCACCGCTATTGACTTCAATGTCGATGCCGGCGTCGCGCACCACGCCAAGTACGGCCATGTTCGAATTGGCTTTCGACGCATAGCAGAACTTGATCGGGCGATCGACTTTCTTTGCCGCGGCTTGCAGGCGCGCGATATTGACCTGAATCCGTGGCTCGGAAAACACAAAAAGCGGCGTTCCGTACTGATATGTAAGCGCGGTCGCGTCAGCGCCGCTGATAAAAAGGTGATTGTTTTCGCGCGCTTCGAGAAAACCCGGAATCGTCCAGGCCGGCGCGGTCTTTGCGATTGTTGACATGATTGAGTGAATTATAACTGACCGATCATTTCCGCCGGGTTCCAATAGGCGCGCACTGTCTGAATCTTACCGTCGGAGTTGACTTCGAACACATCGATGCCTTCGAACTTCACTTCTTTGCCGGTCGCGCTGGTTCCATGGCCGGTCCACTTCACGGCGGCGCCGTTACCGGCTACAAAGATGGACTCTTCCGTCAGTCCCACGCTCTTGAAGTTCTTGCAGATGGAAGTCAGGAATTCTCGGATAGCCTCGCGACCGGTGATTGCCGGTGTGCCGACGGGATCGGAGGTTGTGCCGTCTTCGGCAAACGTGTTAGCAAACGCCTCGGCATCCATGGCGCGAATCGCCAAAAAGTATGCGCGCACGGCCCGCGAGATTTTATCGGGTGAAATTTGATCGGTCATATATTGAAAGCCATTGCTCACGGTCGGGCGACTGCCCCGCTGTGATTTTTCGCGCGTTCCTTCTCTACCAAAACGCGCCGTAGGATTTTACCCGAAAGAGACTTCGGGATCTGGTCGATGAATTCGACCATGCGAATTTTCTTGTACCGGGCCACGCGGTCGGCAACGAAGTCAATCAATTCATCTTCCGTTGCTTCACTCTTCAAGACGACGAACGCTTTTGGAATCTCTCCCGCTTCGTCATCGCGGCAAGGAATCACGGCCGCGTCTGCAACCGCCGGATGCGTCAAAAGGACAGCTTCCAATTCCGCCGGCGCAACCTGAAATCCCTTGTACTTGATGAGTTCTTTCACGCGATCGACGATGAAGAAGTGGCCGTCGTCATCCGCATAACCTACGTCGCCGGTGTGCAGCCAGCCATCGGCGTCGATTGTGCGCGCAGTCGCTTCCGGATTATTCAAATAACCTTTCATGTTCTGCGGCCCCCGGACACAAACCTCGCCCTCTTCGTTCGGCCCCAGTTCGTTGCCCGTCGCCGGATCAACCAGCTTGCATTCGGTGTTTGGCGCTGGCGGACCAACCGATCCGAGCTTCATCTTCGTCGTATCGGCCGGACTGCTGTGCGTCACCGGACTCGTTTCGGTCATGCCATAGCCCTGGCGAATTCCGCATTTGATCCGCTGCATGCATTCTTTCGAAAGCTCCGGCCCGAGCGGCGCGGCGCCGGAAAAAATCGTTTTCAGACTCGAGAGATCGTACTCGCTGACGATCGGTTCCTTCGCCAGCTTCAAAACAATCGGCGGGACAATATGCGAAAGCGTTACGCGATATTTCTGAATTGCCGAAAGAAATTGCTCGAGATCGAATCGGGGCATCGTCACTATCGTCGCCCCCATGTGCAGTCCCATGTTCAGGACTACGACCAGGCCGTAAATGTGAAATAGCGGCAATACGCAAAGCAGAATGTCGTCACGAAGAAAATAATCGAGACCATCCATCTGCCGCATGTTGGCGACGAGGTTGTGGTGAGTGAGCATCACGCCTTTTGCCAAACCCGTGGTGCCGCTTGAGTACGGGAGCGCGATCAGATCTTCTTTCGGATTGATTTCCACGCGCGGCACGTCGCCATCACCTTCTAACAACGTCGCAAACGGGGTCGCAGCGTCAGTTTCACCAAACACAAACACTTCTTCGATTTTTGCGTCAGCTGCGGCTTCGCGTGCTTTGTCGAGGAAGGGCGGCGCCGTAACGAGGAATTTGGCACGAGCATCTTTCAACTGGAACGCCGCTTCCTCGGCTGTATACAGCGGATTGAGCGTCGTATTGATGCCGCCGAGCATCGCGACTGCGTGAAAGGCAATCGCGTATTCAGGACAATTGGTACTGAAGATGGCGAATACATCACCTTTCTTGAATCCTCGCCGCGCGAGGCTCGCGGCCACTCGGCGCACAGCGTCCTCAAGCGCGGCATAAGTGA
>Ga0207675_100002417_pt1 | contig 18501 bp, 19 predicted proteins | sample KBSSwiS42_FD_184305 | JGI IMG/M metagenome (GOLD analysis project Ga0207675, IMG submission 184305) | Switchgrass rhizosphere microbial communities from Kellogg Biological Station, Michigan, USA - KBS Switchgrass S4-2 (SPAdes) (version 2) | ecosystem: Host-associated > Plants > Roots >... | reverse complement strand
TGCGCGAGGCGCAGCGCGACGACGTCGCGCGCACGCTGGTGGAGCACACGCTGTCGCAGCTGTCGTACTTCAAGGCCCCGGGCTGGGTCGCGTTCGTCGACGCGCTGCCGCTGACGCCGTCGCAGAAGATCCAGCGCGGCGAGCTGAAGGCCTGGGCGGCGCAGTTGCCTGGACAGGCGCACTGCATCGACACCCGTGCGCTGAAACGGAGGTCGCCATGAGCGCGCGGCCGTGGCGATGACACGCCGCGGCTACGACGGCGTGGCGCTCGCGGTGCCGGTGACCGTGCCGTACGTGCGCTACTCGATCCGCGGCGCGCACTGGTTCATCGGCCAGGCGGTGCGGCGCCTGTGCGAGGCGTCGGGGTTGACGAAGGCGCAGCTCGACGGTCTGACCGTCAGCAGCTTCACGCTGGCGCCCGACACCGCGGTGGGTGTCACGCAGCATCTGGGGCTGTCGCCGCGCTGGCTCGACCACATCCCGACCGGCGGCGCCTCGGGCGTGATGGCGGTGCGGCGCGCGGCGCGTGCGGTGCAGGCGGGCGACGCCGACGTCGTGGCGTGCGTCGCGGCCGACACCAACCACGTCGACTCGTTCCGCCAGATGCTGGGCAGCTTCAGCCAGTTCGCGCGCGACGCCACGCATCCGTACGGTTCGGGCGGCCCCAACGCGGTGTTCGCGTTCATCACCGATCACACGATGCGCACGCGCGGCGCGACGCGCGAGGACTTCGGCCGCCTGTGCATCGACCAGCGCCGCAATGCGCTGGCCAGCGGCGGCACGCTGTTCAAGCGCGAGCTGACGCTCGACGAGTACCTCGCCGCGCGGCCGATCGCGACGCCGCTGCACCTGTTCGATTGCGTGATGCCGTGCGCCGGCGCCGAGGCCTTCCTGGTGATGCGCGTCCAGCGCGCGCGCGATCTCGGATTGCCGCACGTGCTGCTGCGCGGCGCGATCGAACGCCACAACGCCTACGCCGACGACCCGGTGCTGGTGCGCGGCGGCTGGCGCGTCGACCGCGACGATCTCTTCGCGATGGCCGACTGCGCGCCGGGCGACATCGACTTCGTGCAGAGCTACGACGACTATCCGGTCATCGTGATGATGCAGTTCGAGGGGCTCGGCTTCTGCGACGAGGGCGACGGGCCGGCGTTCGTGCGCCAGCACCGCTTCACCTGGGACGGCAGCTTCCCCAACAACACCAGCGGTGGACAACTGTCCGCCGGACAGGCCGGCGTGGCCGGTGGCTTTCTCGGCATGACCGAGGCGATCCGCCAGCTCACCGGCCAGGCCCACGGGCATGCGGTGGCCGGCGCACGGCTCGGGCTGGTCAGCGGCTATGGCATGGTCACCTACGACCGCTGCCTGTGCACCGGTGCGCTGATCCTCGGAGCGGTGTCATGACGCCACCGTCGACGCGGCCGCGGCGCAAGAACCCGGTGCTGCGCACGCGGCAGATCAACCTGCCGCCGGGCGCTCGCAGCCGAGTGGCCCTCGGTCTGACGGCGGCCGCCGCGATGGGGCGCTTCGAGCTGCAGCAGTGCGCCGATTGCGGCGCGGTGCTGTACCCGCCGCGCGAAGCCTGCGCGCAATGCGCGAGCGTGCGGCTGCGCTGGCGCGAGCAAAGCGGCGCGGGCTGGCTGATCGCCGGCACAACGCTGCACCACAGCAACGACCTGTTCTTTCGCGAGCGCCTGCCGTGGCGTCTCGGGCTGGTCAAGCTCGACGCCGGCCCGACGCTGATGGTGCACCTGCATCGCGATGTGGAGGTGCCGCGCGATGGCGCGCAGGCGCCGGTGCGGGTGACCGCGCGGCTCGACCGCGCTGGCCAGGCGGTGTTGATTGCAACCACTTCTGAGGATGGGCGAGCGATGGCTGACGATCCGATCCTGCGCGAGATGAGCAACGATCCGCGACAGCGCAAGGTGCTGGTGACCGATGGCATGACGGCGCTCGGGCAGGCGCTGGTGCGCGCCTTCGCACAGGCGGGCGCCGAACTGATCTGGGTGGGCCACGCCGAACCGTGGAAGCAGCACGGCAGCGGGCTGGCGTCGTTGGCGGCGCTGCCGGCCGTCACGCTGGTGCCGTTGGATCTCACCGACGGCCGCTCGGTGCAGGCTCTGGCCGGAGAGATCGGCGGCAAGGTCGACATCGTCGTCAACAGCGCCGAGGTGCACCGCACGTTCGGCATTGCCGCGCGGCGCGGCACCGACGTGGCCAAGCTCGAGATGGAGGTCAACTACTTCGGAGCACTGCGGCTCGCGCAGGCGTTCGGCCCTGCGCTGGCCGGACGCAGTGCCGACGGCAGCGCCAACGCCTGCGCGTGGGTGAACCTGCTGTCGATCTATGCGCTGGCGAACTTTCCGCCGCATGGCACGTATTCGGCGAGCAAGGCTGCGGCGCATTCGCTGGCGCAATGCCAGCGCGCCGAGCTGCGCGCAGCCGGCATCCGCGTGATCAACCTGTTCCCGGGGCCGATCGACGACGATTGGAACCAGAACCTGCCGCCGCCCAAGCTCGCGCCGGCGGCGCTGGCTGGCGCGGTGATCAAGGCGTTGCGCGATGGCGTCGAAGACGTCTACCCGGGCGACGTCGCGCAGGAGTGGTTCGAGCGCTGGCGCGACGACCCCAAGGTGCTGGAGCGCGAGCTCGCGCTGGGAGGGGCGTGATGGCTGCCTCGCGCAAAGCCGCCGCCGTCGCCGAGCCGTTGCCGGCGACGCAGTTGCTGTCGTCGCTTGCCGCCGCGCTGGTGAGCGGCCGCGTGCGCGTGGTCGACCTGACGCAGACGCTGGCGCCGGAGTTTCCGCAGATCGCGCTGCCACCCGAGATGGGGCAGTGCTGGCCGTTTCGCATCGAAGAAGTGTCGCGGTACGACGAGCGCGGGCCGGGTTGGTACTGGAACAATTTCTCGTGCGGCGAACACACTGGCACGCATTTCGATGCGCCGGTCCACTGGATCTCCGGCAAGGACCTGCCTCATGGGTCGGTGGACACGATCCCGGCGCAGCACTTCATCGCGCCGGCCTGCGTGGTGGATTGTTCGGCGCAGGCCGCGGCCGATCCCGACTATCTGCTGAGCGTGGCCGACCTCGAGGCGTTCGAGGCGGCGCACGGCCGCATCCCGGCGGGATGCTGGCTGCTGATGCGCACCGATTGGTCCAAGCGCTGGACGCGCGATGGCGATGCGCTGGCCTATCAGAACTTCGACGACACCGGCCAGCACACGCCCGGGCCCAGCAGCGAGGCGGTGCGCTTCCTGGTCGAGCAGCGCCAGGTGCTGGGCTTTGGTTCCGAAGCGATCGGCACCGACGCCGGCCAGGGGCTGCACCTGCGGCCACCTTATCCGTGCCACACCTTCATGCACGGGTCGGGGCGCTACGGCCTGCAGTGCCTGACCAACCTCGATCAACTGCCACCCACCGGCAGCGTGCTGATCTGTCCGCCGCTGAAAATCCAACGTGGCAGTGGCAGCCCGCTGCGTGTGCTGGCATTGGTGCCCTGACCGTTTGCTCGCGATCGCGGTCACAGGGCATCGCCCCGCGAACGCGGGGCGGGTCTGCCCGCTGCAGCGGCCGTTCCGAGACATCGGTCACGTGCTCGCGGGATGGCCAGGGAAGGCCGGCGCGGTCACCCTGACGAGCGCCATCACGGCGCCCGCGCATGTCCACGACCCCTGCCCAGCTTCCCGCCACTCCGGTTGATCGCATCGATCTGTCGGCGTTCGTGCCCCTGCGCCCGGCCGAGGAGTTGGTGCTGCTCGCCTTTGCCGACGACGACATCGCGCGCGTCGGCTTGCGCCGGCCGGTGCTGCCTTCGGCGACGATCACGGTCCGCGGCGCGTTCGTCGCGCACCTGACGAAGCACGGCGGGGTGGCGCGTCGCGTGCAGATCGTCGGCGCGTGGATCGAAGGGCCGTTGGACCTGCGTGCTGCGTCGGTGCCCGAGGGCCTGTGGTTCTTCCGGTGCGTCTTCGACGCCTCGCCGCGCTTCGATGGCGCGCGCATCGGCGGCTCGTTGAGCTTTCCCGGCTGCCTGCTGCCGGGCCTGCGGGCCGAGGATTGCACGGTGGCGGGCGATGTCGCGTTGAATGCCGGCTGCACCGTGCGTCTGGACGTGCGGCTGGCGCGCACCACGGTGGGCGGCGACCTCAACCTGGGTCGCCTGCACCTGCGCAGCAGCGAGCGCACCGACATGCAGGTGCCGCGGCGCCTGATTGCCGACGGCGCCCGCGTGGCCGGCGATGCGCTGCTGACCGACGGCTTCGAGGCCGACGGCGACGTGCGACTGGTGGGGGTGCGGGTGGTAGGCGATCTGCGTGCGAGTGCCGCGCGCCTGAGCGGACACGTCAACGGCGACGGTCGGCGCAGCGAGGCACTGAACCTCGACGGGGCGCGTGTCGCCGGCAATGTGTCGCTCGATCGCGGCTTTTCGGCCGCCGGCGGCGTGCGATTGAAGCGCGCGCGCATCGATGGCGATCTCGACTGCACGCAAGCGGCGTTCGATGCCTTCGGCGACATGGGCTGGCGCGGCGCCGTGGCGTTCGCGATCGATCGGGCGCGCGTCGGCGGCACGCTGGTGCTGGCGCGCCTGAAGCAGCCGCTGTCGCGTGCCACGCTGGCCGATGCCCATGTCGGTGCGCTGCACGACGACAGCACCACCTGGGGCGACGCGCTGGTGCTCGACGGGTTTGCCTATCGACAGCTGGCGTCCGATGCGCCCTTGTCATCGGGGTTCCGAATCGAATGGCTGGCGCGCCAGAAGCCGGCGCACATCGGGCGCGACTACCGCCCCCAGCCGTGGCAGCAGGTGATCCGAGCGTTCCAGCGGATGGGCTTGTCGGGCGCGGCGCGCGACGTTGCGGTGGCCAACGAGGTGCAACTGCGGCGCGCCGGACGCATCGGTGCGCACCTGCCGCGTCCGTTGCGCTGGCTGGCCCAGCAAGGCCACCGTGGATTCGGGCTGCTGGCCGGTTATGGCCATCGTCCCTGGCGCGTGGTTTGGGCGTTGGCGGCGCTGTGGCTCGGCTGTGCCGGCTTCCTGTCGCTGGCTGCCGAGCGCGGTGCCGTCGCGCCGACCTGGTCGCTGTCGATCGGTGAACCGCGCAGCGCGCGCTGTGTAGCAGATTCGAACGGGGCCGTCGATTGGACGCGCTGCGCGGCGCTGCCGGCAGCCTACCCGACGTTCAACGCGCTGGGATTTTCGCTTGAGCATGCGCTGCCGTTCGTCGATCTGCAGCAGCGGCGGCTGTGGACCGTGGCCAACGATCGCGTCGCCGCCGGCGCCTGGGCCACGGCGGCCCGCAGCTTGGTCTGGCTCGAGGCCATGCTGGGCTGGGCGGCCTGCCTGCTCGGTGTGGCCTGTGCCGTCGCACCGCTGAGCCGCGGACGGCCCTTTCTGACGCCCAGTTGACAGCCCGCGCGACGGTGTAGCCTCACAGTCCCGACTGGAGGCTTGCATGTCCGATTCCCCGACCACCGCGTCGCTCGCCAGCACCGACCTGATCGACAGCGCGCACCCCAGCGTGGCCGCCTTTGCGCGCGAGTGCGCGGTGGGTGGCAGCGATCGCGAGCGCGCGGTGGCGCTGCACGACGCGGTGCGCGACGGCTTTCGCTACGACCCCTACCGGGTCGACCTGTCACCCGACGGCATGCGCGCCAGCGGCGTGGTGCGCCGGGGCACCGGCTGGTGCGTGCCCAAGGCTGCGCTGCTGGCGGCCGCGTGCCGAGCTGCGGGCATCCCGGCGCGCGTCGGCTATGCCGACGTGCGCAATCACCTGAGCACCGAGCGCATGCGCCTCACGATGCAGACCGACTTGTTCATCTGGCACGGCTACACCGACATCTGGCTCGACGGCGCCTGGCGCAAGGCCACCCCGGCGTTCAACCGCGAACTGGTCGAGCGCTTCGGCCTGCTGCCGCTGGCGTTCAACGGCATCGACGACTCGATCTACCACCCGTTCGACCGCGCCGGCAACAAGCATATGGAGTACGTGCGCCATCGCGGCAGCTTCGACGACATGCCGCTGCAGCAGATCATCGACGACTTCTCGCACTTCTACCCGGTGTGGCTCGCGCAGGGCCGCGAGCTGAAGAGCGCCGACTTCCTGGCCGAGGTCGAGCGCGAGAACAAGCGATGAGCGCACAGCTCGACGACAGGGCATCCGACGACCCACCGGCCGGCTTTGCACCGCTGGCGATTGGCGGCAACTTCATGGCGCACAACGGCCCGCTGTACGTGCGCATGGTGGAGGGTCGCGCACAGCTCGCCTTTCGCGTTCGCGCCCACCACACCAACCCGCTGAACAACTGCCACGGCGGCATGCTGGCGAGCTTCGGCGACATGCTGCTGCCGGTGTGCATCCACCGCCAGAGCAGCGAGGTGGGCTTGCGCTTCTTGCCGACGATCAGCCTGCAGATCGACTACCTCGCGCCGGCGCCGCTGGGCGCTTGGGTGCAGGGCGAGGCCGACGTGCTGCGCGTGACGCGCACGCTGGTATTCGCGCAGGGCGTGGCGCGCATCGACGGTGCGCCGGTGCTGCGCGTGAGTGGCACCTTCAAGATCGGTCAGCCGTTCGACCGGCCGGTCGAAGGCGCGGGCTGACGCGCCGCGACGCGGTTCTTCAATGCTGGCGCTGGTTCAGCCACGCCAGCTTGGCTGCGTACAGATCGCGCTCGTCGCGCGAGGTGCTCAACGCTTGCGCACGCTCGAGATGGTGCTGCGCGGCCTGCTGCTCGCCGAGCTGGAAGTGCGCGACCGCGAGCCAGTAGTGGAACTCGCTGGAGTAGTCGGCGCGGGCCACCTCGCGCGCAAAAAAGTCGCGTGCGGTGCGCGCATCGCCGCGCCGCAGCGCCGCCTGCCCTTGCACGAACCAGTGGTACGGCGGCTCCGGCTCGAGCGAGGCCAGGCGCGCGCGCAGCGGCGCCGCCTCTGCGCCGCGCCCCTGCTGCTCGAGCAGCAGCGCGAGGTTGTTCAGCGCCTGTGTGTGGTTGGGCTGGCTGCGCAGCAGCTCGCGAAACACCTGCACTGCCGCGTCGGCGTGGCCGCTGCGCTGGTACACCACACCGAGCGTGTTGACGACGCCGGTGAAGCCCGGATCGGCGAGCATCCCGGCACGCGCCCACCAGTAGGCCTGCTCGGCTTCATCGCGCGCCAGTGCTTCGGCGGCGCGGTTGTTCATGAACATCGCTACCACGGTGGCCTCTTCGATCGGCTTCACGCGCAGGCCCTGCAGCTCGCCGGCCGGCAGGAAGTCGATGGTCCACACGCGCGAATCCTGGCCGCGCGGCCGATCGATCATGCGCTTGCCCAGCGTGATGTTGATGTGACCGCTGCGCAGCAACAGCGCGCCCTGGCGACTCCAGGTTTCTTCGGTGAAGGCGCTGTTGTATTCGACCTGCAGGCCGAGCTCCTTGGCCAGTGCCGCGGTCATCAGCACCAGCGAGAGGCAGTTGCCTGCGCGCGCATCGAACGCCTGCGCTGCGTTGCGCGTGGCGGCGGCGTCGTACTCGATCTTCAGTTCGCCGCGCTTGTACAGCGCCTGCACCAGCCACTCGGCTCGGTTGTGGAAGAACAGCGCGCCTTTTCCGTTGTCGCGCAGATAGCTGCGCATCGCATCATCGAGCGCGAACACGTCGCGTGCATCGATCGGCTGCGCCGGCGCTGTAAAGAACTCGTCATGCAGCAGGGGCTGCGTCATCACCTGCTGCGGCGTGCTGCTGCACGCCGCCATCGAGATTGCCAGCACCAGGCTCGCCAGCCACCGCACCATCGCACCCCCTCGGCGCTGCACCGCGCCGGCCTGTGGATTGTGCGCCGGAAACAGCGCGGCGGCCCGACGCCTGTTTGTGCGGCGCGTCAGCTGCGCGGCTGGCGCTGCCCGGTGATCACCACCTGTTGCACGGCGCCGAAGCTCTGTGCGTAAGCGACGCAGGCCTGCGCGTGATGCTGGTCTGCGGTGTTGGCCAACGCGCCCACGATGGTCAGCGTGATCAACCCGGACAGGCCGAGGGCGGCGGCACGGACGGCGATGCGCTCGAACATGGTGAACCTCCTTGCATACCACGCGGGTCGTTGGAGGGGCACTGTAGGCAGCGCCGGCGCGCGCCGCGAGCCGATTGCGACGAACTGCGCGTCAGCGCGGATGAACTGCGGCTGGCCTCGACTGACCGGCTGCACGATCGTGACGGTGATCACGCGCGCCTCTAAATGGCCTGCTGCGCAGGTGCCCAAATGGCACGCCGCAGCGTCAATCCGGAATGACGGCGGTGGCCTCGATCTCGACCTTGGCGCGGTCTTCGAGCAGCGCCTTCACTTCGACCGCGGTCATCGCCGCGTTGTAGGCGCCGATCAGCTCGCGGTATGCGCGGCCCACGTCGCGAGCGGCCGCCAGGTACTCGCGCTTGTCAGTGACGTACCAGGTCATGCGCACGATGTGCTCGGGACGCGCACCGGCTTCGCGCAGCACGGCGACCACGTTTTCGAGCGCCTGGCGCGCCTGCGCGGCGAACTCGTCGCTGGGGAACACGCCTTGTGCATCCCAGCCGATCATGCCGGCCACGAACACCATGCGACCGCGCGCGCTGACGCCGTTGGCGTAGCCCTTGGGGCGCGGCCAGCCGGCCGGCAGGATCACTTGGGGTTCGCTCATTGCACGGTCCCTTGCATTGGCGCTCAGTTGCCTTCGAAGCGTGGCTTGCCCTTCGCGACGAAGGCCCGGTAGGCGCGATGGAAGTCCTCGGTCAGCATGCAAATGGCCTGCGCTTGCGCCTCGGATTCGATCGCCTGGTCGATGCCCATGTCCCACTCCTGATGCAGCATCGTCTTGGTGATGCCGTTGGCGAACGTGGGGCCTTGCGCGAGATCGCTTGCCCAGCGCTGCGCCTCGGCCAGCAGCGATTCGGGCGCCACCAGGCGATTGAAGAAACCCCACTGCAGGCCTTCGCCGCCCGCCAATGCGCGGCCGGTGTACAGCAGCTCGCTCGCGCGGCCCTGGCCGACGATGCGAGGCAGCATCGCGCAGGCGCCCATGTCGCAGCCGGCGAGCCCGACCCGGTTGAACAGGAACGCCACTTTCGCGCGTGCAGTGCCCAGCCGCAGGTCGCTCGCCATCGCGAGGATCGCGCCGGCGCCGGCGCACACGCCGTCGATCGCCGCGATGACCGGCTGCGGGCAGTGGCGCATCGCCTTCACGAGGTCGCCGGTCATGCGCGTGAACATCAAGAGCTCGGGCGCCTTCAGCTTCAGCAGCGGGCCGATGATCTCGTGCACGTCGCCACCCGAGCAGAAGTTGTCGCCGGCGCCGGCGACGACGATGGCGTGCACGTCGGTGGCCAGGCGCAGACGGTGGAAAAGGTCGCGCAGCTCGGCGTACGACTCGAAGGTCAGCGGGTTCTTGCGCTCGGGCCGGTTCAGCGTGAGCGTGCCCACGCCGGCGGACACCTGCCATTGAAAGTGCCGTGCCGTGTGGTTGGTCAGTTGCACGCGGTTGCCTGCCGCCAGGCCGGGATCGACGCGATCGTTGTCTGACAGGCTCATGCCGCTTTCTCCTGTGTGGCGGCCATCTGCACGCGCAGACGGCCCAGCCCCTCGTACAACAACTGCTTCTGCGCGCTGTCGACACCCGCGAACAGCTCGATCACCCACAGCTCGTGCTCGCGCGCGATGCGCTCGAACGCTTTGCGGCCCGCCGTCGTCATGCGCAGTTTCCACGAGCGGCGGTCTTCGGGGTCGCTGTCGCGCTGCACCATGCCTTCGCGCTCGAGCTCGTCGGTGAGCGCGGTGACGTTGCCGCCGGTCACCATCAGGTAGCGCGACAAGGTGCTCATGCGCAGTCCGTCGGCATGGCGGTGCAGCTGCGCCAGATAGTCGAAGCGCGCCAGCGAAATGCCGAAGCGCTCGCGCAAACGTTGCCGCACTTCAGTCTCGACCTGCGTGCTGCACGCCAGCAGGCGCAGCCACAGCTTGAGCGCCAGGTGATCGTCGTGCTCGGCGCGCGCCTCCAGGCCGATCGCATGGTCGTCGAGCAGGTGAGGGTGCGCGAAACGCCGCGTGGTCCGGCTCATGGCAGTTCCTTGACGATGCGCGTCATCGGGGTGAGCGCAAGCGAACGCCTGGAGTGAGCGGCGCTCATTTCGCCGCCCCGGGCGCGACAGCCATCGCCGCCGCGCGCTCGCGCAAGAAGTTGTTTTCCATCTGCTGCTTGGCAGTGCGGTATTGGCGAGGCCAGTCGATCGCGGTGAAGCCGATCTTGGCCGCCTCGCTCAGGGTCCAGGACGGATTGGCCAAGTGCGGTCGCGCCACGGCGCACAGATCGGCACGCCCGGCGGCGATGATGCTGTTGACGTGGTCGGCCTCCGAAATCGCACCCACCGCGATGGTGGCGATGCCGGCTTCGTTGCGGATGCGGTCGGCGAACGGCGTCTGGTACATGCGGCCGTAGGTCGGCTTCTGCTGCACGCTGACCTGCCCCGACGAGCAGTCGATCATGTCGGCGCCGGCGGCTTTGAACGCGCGTGCGATCTCCACCGCATCGCCCGGCGTGATGCCGCCTTCGACCCAGTCGTGCGCCGAGATGCGCACCGACATCGGCAAGTGCTGCGGCCAGACTGCGCGCACCGCGGTGAACACTTCGAGCGGATAGCGCAGGCGATTGGCCAGCGAGCCGCCGTACGCGTCGGTGCGCCGGTTGGTCAGCGGCGAGATGAAGCTCGACAGCAGGTAGCCGTGCGCGCAGTGCAGCTCGAGCCAGTCGAAGCCCGCCTCGGCCGCGTAGCGCGCGGCGCGCACGAAATCGGCGCTGACGCGCGCCATGTCGGCGCGGTCCATCGCCCGCGGGATCGCGCCGCCTTGGTCGAGGTAAGGCACCGGCGAAGCGGCGATCAGCGGCCAGTTGCCCGCCGCCATCGGCTGGTCGGCGCCGGCGCCGACCCACGGCTCGTTGGTGGAGCCCTTCGCGCCGGCGTGCCCGATCTGCATCGCGATCTTGGCGTCGCTCTCGCGGTGCACGAAGTCGACGATGCGCTTCCAGGCGCGTGCCTGCGCTTCGTTCCACAAGCCGGGGCAGCCGGGCGTGATGCGCGCATCGGGCGACGGGCAGGTCATCTCGGCCACCACCATGCCCGCGCCGCCGAGCGCACGCGACCCGAGGTGGACGAGGTGGAACTCGTCGGGCACGCCGTCGACGCAGCTGTACTGCGCCATCGGCGAGACGACCACCCGGTTCTTGAGCGTGACCGAGCGCGCCGTGAACGGCGTGAACATCGGCGGTACCGCGATCGGCTGCCGCAAGCCCGCCTGTGCGTCGAACCAGCGCTCGAAGCCTTCGAGCCAGCCCTTGTCGCGCAGGCGCAGGTTCTCGTGGCTGATGCGCTGGCTGCGCGTCAGCATCGAATACATGAACTGCTCGGGCTCGAGCTGGTCGCAGTAGCGCTCGCCGCACACCTCGAACCACTCCATCGCGTTCCACGCCGCGTTCTGCAGCCGCACCACGTCGACCGCGCGCGCCGCCTGATAGCGCTGCAGCACCTCCGGGATCTGGTCGGCCGTGTCGCCGTGCTGCTTGAACTGCGACGTCAGCTCGATGGCGTCCTCGAGCGCGAGCTTGGTGCCCGAGCCGATCGCGAAGTGCGCCGTGTGCACCGCGTCACCCATCAGCACCACGTGACTGCGCCCGTTGAAGTGCGACCACTGGTCGCACTTGATGCGCTGGAAGTTGAGCCACGCCGAGCCACGCAGATGACGCGCGTTGGTCATCAGCCTTTCGCCGCGCAGATTGCTGGCGAACAGCTGCTCGCAGAAGGCGATCGACTGGTCCTGGTCGGCGCGGTCGAGGTCGTGGGCCTTCCAGACGTGCTCGGGGCATTCGACGATGAAGGTCGATGTCTTGTCGTCGAACTTGTAGATGTGGGCCTGGAACCAGCCGTGCTGTGTGCGCTCGAAGAGAAAGGTGAACGCGTCGTACTGCTTGTTGGTGCCGAGCCAGATGAAACGGTTGGGCCGCGTCACGATGTCGGGTTTGAACACCTCGGCGTAGCGGCCGCGGATCTTCGAGTTGATGCCATCGCTGGCGATGATCAGATCGGCATCGGGAAACTCGAGGTCGGAATCGACCTCGGTCTCGAACACCAGCTTGACGTCGAGCTCCTCGCAGCGCGCCTGCAGGATGTTGAGCAGCTTCTTGCGCCCGATGCCGACGAAGCCGTGGCCACCTGAGCGAATGACGCGGCCCTTGAAGTGCAGCTCGATGTCGTCCCAGTGGTTGAACGCCTGCTGGATCGCGTCCGCCGTGGGGACGTCCCAGGCCCGCATGTTGTCCATCGTGGCATCGGAAAACACCACGCCCCAGCCGAAGGTGTCGTAGGGGCGGTTGCGCTCCACCACGGTGATGTCGTGGTGTGGCGACAGCTGCTTCATCAGCAGCGCGAAGTACAGGCCGGCGGGGCCACCGCCGATGCAGACGATCTTCAGAGCAGGCCTCCAGAACACGGAGCGCTCGGCAGCGCGGTCGGCACTTAGTTTAACTATGAATTATCGATTTGCAAAGGTCTGTCGCCCGATGGGCGCCGGTGTGCCGCCGCGCAGGGTCGCTTGGTCACGCCGGCTCTGGGGTGAGCCAGCTGCTTCTTGGGTGCGGTCAAGGGGGAAGTCGAGCGACCAAGGCAGGCCGATGGCGCGAGACGCCAGCGTGACGCCCCCGCTGAGGCGCCGTGCTCCAGCGGCCTCAGACGCGCAGTCCGTCCTCGGCGACCACCGGCTCGCTCATCGTCCAGGCGAGCCAGCGCCAGGCGCTGGGGTTGTGCTGCATGATGCCGAGCCAGCCCTGGCGCTGTGCGCGCAGGAAGTTGTGGTGCTTGTCGCGCACCTTGAGGCCGTAGACGTCGTGCACGGCGTGGGTGATCTCGTGCACCGCCACCACCGGCAGATTGCGGCCGTGCAGCCCAATGTAGAGCTGCACCTCGCGCCGCCCCTGGTCGTACCAGCCGAACGCGTTGCCGGTCTCGGTCTTCGAGATCATGCGCACCGTCACCGGATGTCCACCCACCAGGATGCGCTTCGGAATCGATGGCGCGCGCGACAGGCAGCGCCGCACCACGCGGTCGTAGCGCAGGTCACCCGGCAGGTGCTCGCTGAGCAGCAGGTTGAACCACAGCCACGCGCGCGGGTTGCGCTGCGCGAACTCCACCAGCCCAGTGGCAAAGCTGTGCGTGTAGGCCTCTTCAACGCAGCCTTGCTGGCATCCGCGGCTCACGTGGCACAGGCGGATCAGGCAATCGAGCAGCGCATCGAGCAGGCGCAGACCGCTCAGGTCCTGGCGCAGTTCGATGCGGTGCTCCTCGAGGTTGACGCAGGCCAGGCGCCGGCGGTCGAGCATCGTCGCGCTCGGCCGCAACTCGATGGCCAAGCGATACGGGCCCAGCTCTATCGGGAACGGCAAGCGCGCCGCCCATTCGCGGCCGTCGGCGAGACGCAGCGCAATGGCAGGCGCCAAGGAGGAGGGAGGCACGGCAGTCTTTGAGGGTGGGGTACAGCGGGGAGGCGGGCCGGTGCAACGGCCGCCGGTCGCCCGAATTCTGCAGGCGCCGGCTTACCCGACCGTGCACCGTGGCGATGGAAAAAGGGGCCTTTGCCAGCTGGATGGGCGTACAGTCTGGGGTGGCCGACCTTTGCGGTGCCTGGGCGCTTCAATGTCGGCGCCAACGGTATTACGCTCCGGGCTCCACATTAGGGGGCTGCAACCAACCTCCGGCAAGTCTCGATGAGCCAATCCAAGCTGCGCAAGCCGCGCGGGGCTGCCCGGGTGATCGAAGAGGGCCTCGACGGCGATCTCGGGCCGATCCACGAGCGGCCCGATGGCTACTACTGGACGACGCGCGATGGCCACCGCGAGTTCGGCCCGTTCGCCTCTTATGAACTTGCGCGCATGGACCGCGACAGCCTCGACGATCTCTCCCCGCAACCGGGCGAATCGCTCGACGAAGCCGAAGACGAGCTGGGGATCGGCAAGTGGATCGACCCTGACACCGGCGCGCCGGCCGAAGGGGCGTCACCGCCGCATCTCGACGACGACTGGACCTGATCGACCGGGCAGGTTGGTGGAGACGAGGAGGATCGAACTCCCGACCTTCGCATTGCGAACGCGACGCTCTCCCAGCTGAGCTACGTCCCCGAAAAGAGGCGCGGATTCTATCAGGATCACTGTTCGGAGACGCGGCGGCACGAGGCTCGGTTAATCTGTGCGCCCCGCCGGACGGTCCGGACAGGGTAGGAGGAACCTGATGCCGCTCGACGATCCCGCATGGCTCGATGCACAGTACAACAATCGCGCCCGCGTTCCCGAACATGCGCAGCACTTGGCGCGCTGGGCCGAATCGTCGGCGCTGGCGCGCGCCAATCTGAACGGGCAGCTCGACGTGCGCTACGGCGACGAGGCGGGCGAGACGCTCGACGTGTTCGCCGCCAAGCAGCCCAATTCGCCGGTGCTGGTGTTCATCCACGGCGGCTATTGGCGCTCGCTCGACAAATCCGACGTGTCGTTCGTCGCCCCGGCGCTGGTCGAATCCGGTGCCGCGGTGGTGGTGCCCAACTACGCGCTGTGCCCTGCTGTGACGATCGAGACCATCGCGCTGCAGCTGACGCGGGCGCTGGCCTGGACTTGGCGCCATGCCGCCAAGCACGGCGGCGACCCGCAACGCATCGCAGTGGCTGGCCATTCGGCCGGCGGACACCTGGCCGCGATGATGCTCAGCTGTCGCTGGAAAGACGTGGGTGACGACCTGCCACCGCGCGTGGTGCCCGGTGCGCTGTCGATCTCGGGTCTGTACGACCTCGAGCCGGTTCGCCTGACGCCGTTCCTGCAAGGTGACCTGCGGCTGACGCCGCAGTCCGTCAGGCGGTTGAGCCCTGCCTTCTTTCCCCGACCGCGCGGCACGCTGTTCACCGTGGCGGGGCTCGAAGAGAGCGAGGAGTTTCTGCGCCAGAACCAGCTGATTCGCGACCAGTGGGGCCCCACCAGCGTGCCGGTTTGCGAGACGGTGGTCGGGCGCAATCACTTCACCGTGCTGCACGACCTGGCCGACCCGGCCTGCCGCTTGCACGAGCTGGCTTTGCGCCTGCTGGGTCTGCGCTGATAAGTCGACGCAGAATTGCTTTTGTCCATGCAGCGTATTGAGGCTTTGTATTGGCCCTGGACTCTGCGCTTTGTTAGGGTATACGGGTTGGGCGAGCCGCCGGGCCCGCGACCGCAACCTGAACCCCCTCCCGAGGAGCGTGACATGGCATTGAAGGGATCGAAGACCGAGCAGAACCTGAAGGACGCCTTTGCCGGCGAGTCGCAGGCCAATCGTCGCTACCTGTACTTCGCCAACAAGGCCGACATCGAAGGTCAGAACGATGTCGCGGCGCTGTTCCGCTCCACCGCCGAAGGCGAGACCGGCCACGCGCATGGCCACCTCGAGTTCCTGGAGCACGGCTCGGGCGACCCGGCCACCGGGTTGCCGATCGGTGCGACGCGCGCCAACCTGAAGGCCGCGGTGGCCGGCGAGACGCACGAGTACACCGACATGTACCCGGGCATGGCCAAGACGGCGCGCGGCGAAGGCTTCGACGAGATCGCCGACTGGTTCGAGACACTCGCCAAGGCCGAGCGTTCGCACGCCAACCGCTACCAGAAGGCCCTCGACGCGTTGGCCGACTGACCGCGTCGGCGCAAGACGACCTGGCAGGGGGCACATGAGGCCCCCTGTTCGTTGATGCACCACGACGACACCGCATGACCATCCGCGAAGGCAACCTGCAGGCGCCCACGCGCCACCCGATCGACTGGAAGAGCGCCGAGTTCAACGACGAGGCGGCCTGTCTCAAGGAGCTTGAACGGGTGTTCGACGTCTGCCACGGTTGCCGCCGCTGCGTCAGCCTGTGCCAGAGCTTCCCGACGTTGTTCGATCTGGTCGATGCCACCGACGACGGCGAGGTGCACGGCGTCAAGAAGGAGGCGTACTGGAGCGTGGTCGACCAGTGCTACCTGTGCGATCTCTGCTACATGACCAAGTGCCCCTACGTGCCGCCGCACCCATGGAACCTGGATTTCCCGCACGTCATGCTGCGCGCCAAGGCGATCAAGTTCAACAAGGGCGGCGTCAGCGCGGGCGAGCAATTTCTCGCCAGCACCGACGTGCACGGCAGCTTCGCCGGCATTCCGGTGGTCGTGCAGGTGGTCAATGCGATCAACCAGACGAAGTTCGCGCGCCGGCAGATGGACAAGCGGCTCGGTGTGCACCCGGATGCGTGGATGCCAGAGCTCGCGACCCGGCGCTTTCGCTGGAGCGCGGCCAAGCCGCGCCAGTCCAGCGCGGTGAAGGACGGCGAGCGCACGCCGGGCAAGGTGGCGATCTTCGCCACCTGCTTCGTCAACTACAACGAGCCCGGCATCGGCCACGATCTGCTGAAGGTGCTCGAGCACAACGCGATTCCCTACGTGCTCGTCGAGAAGGAGTCGTGCTGCGGCATGCCCAAGCTCGAGCTGGGCGACTTGCGCGCGGTCGAAAAGCACAAGAACTCCAACATCCCGGTGCTGGCGCGCTATGCGAGGGAAGGCTATGCGATCGTCAGTGCGGTGCCCAGCTGCACGCTGATGTTCAAGCAGGAGCTGCCCCTGATGTTTCCCGACGAGGCCGACGTGCAGCTCGTCAAGGAAGCGATGTGGGACCCTTTCGAATACCTGGTCGCGCGCAGCAAGGACGGCCTGCTCAACACCGACTTCAAGCGCGACCTGGGCAAGGTCAGCTACCACATCCCGTGCCACGGCCGGGTGCAGAACATCGGCCGCAAGACTGAAGAAATGTTCAAGTTGATCGGCCAGCGCGTCAACGTGCAGCTCAACACGGTGGAGCGCTGCTCGGGTCACGCGGGCACCTACGGCGTCAAGACGCCAACGCACCCGGTGGCCATGAAGATCGGCCGCCCGGTGTTTCGCGCGATGGCCAGCAGCGAACCCGACGTGATCAGCAGCGACTGCGCGCTCGCCGGCCACCACATCGCACAGGGAATGGCAGAGGCGGGCACCCCGGCCAAGGCGCTGCAGCATCCGTTGAGCCTGCTGCGCCACGCCTATGGATTGGAGTGACGCGACATGGGCATCCCCATCACCGCCGACAGCCTGATGACACTCGAGGCCTACTCGAAGGCCCGCAACGAAATGAGGGCGCAGATCATTGCGCACCGTCGGCTGCGCAGCGTGACGCTGGGCGAGCACGTGAATTTGCAGTTCGAGGACGAGAGGACCATCCGCTATCAGATCCAGGAGATGCTGCGCATCGAGAAGATCTTCGAGGCCGATGGCATCGCCCAAGAGATCCAGGCTTACGCGCCGCTGGTGCCCGACGGCACCAACTGGAAGGCGACGATGCTGATCGAGTACCCCGATCCGCACGAGCGCAAGCGTGAGCTGGCGCGCCTGATCGGCATCGAGGACCGCCTGTTCGTCGAGGTGGAGGGCCATCCGCGAGTCCATGCGATCGCCGACGAAGACCTCGACCGCGAGAACGACGAGAAGACCTCGTCGGTGCACTTCGTGCGCTTCGAGCTGCCGGCCGCGGCGCGCGCCGCGGTGCGCGCCGGTGCGGCCGTGCGGCTGGGCTGCGATCACGCGAACTATCCGGCGCACGTGTCGATCGCGCCCGAGACCCTGGCCAGCCTGGCGGGCGATCTGCGCTGACGTTCGGCAAAGGAAAGGCCGACGCGTGGGCGTCGGCCTGATGAGCGCCTTGCGTCAGGACTGCACGTGCAGCGCCTGGGCCGTCGCATTGACGACGGCCGCGATGCGGCCCACGTCGCGCAATTGCTGGGTCGTCCAGCCTTCCTTCTTCAGCAGTTCGTAGTGCGACTTCACGCAGAAGTGGCATTTGCCGACGATCGATGCCGCCAGCGCATAGGCCTCGAACTTTGCGCGTGCCACGCCACCGTGGCTGGCATAGGCGTTCATGCGCAGCTCCGGCCGCAGGGTCTTGAGCTCGTCGTCGCCCGCCATCTCCACGTACGGGTACCAGATGTTGTTCATGCCCATCAGCGCGGCGGCCGTGAGCGCGGCTTGCGCTTCGGCCGCCGGGGCGGCGGACTGCAATGCCTGCACCAGTTCGCGGCTGCGCGCCGCGAACGCGGCGGCGATCGCGACGCCGAGCGCATCCTCCGGGCTCAGGCTCGAACGCGCGAGTACCGAGTCGAGGTTGAGGCGGATGTCCTTCGCCGTGTCGGGCAACCGCTGCAGGATCGGGGTCAGGAATTCCATGCCGGCTCCTTACAGCGTGGCGCCGCCGACCGTGCGGTTGCACGGGCACAGCTCGTCGGTCTGCAGCCCGTCGAGGATGCGCAGCACCTCTTCCGGGTTGCGCCCCACGTTGAGGTTGTTCACCGACACGTGCTGGATCACGTTGTCCGGATCGACGATGAAGGTCGCGCGCAGTGCCACGCCGGCCTGCGCATCGCGCACGCCGAGCTGGTCGACCAGCG
>Ga0207675_100002414_pt1 | contig 18505 bp, 16 predicted proteins | sample KBSSwiS42_FD_184305 | JGI IMG/M metagenome (GOLD analysis project Ga0207675, IMG submission 184305) | Switchgrass rhizosphere microbial communities from Kellogg Biological Station, Michigan, USA - KBS Switchgrass S4-2 (SPAdes) (version 2) | ecosystem: Host-associated > Plants > Roots >... | reverse complement strand
ACCTCAACGTGTTCAGCAGCGACCTGGCTGCAGAGCAGATTCGCTACATCGAAACGGACATGGCGAGCTCGAAGCGGATGGTGCTGCGCCGCTGGGCGCGTCGCTCCAGCACCCGCCGGATCTATGAAAACCTCGCGCTCTTGGTCCGTTCGCAGCTCTGAGCTCAGCAAGAGGTGCCTCTGATGCGTGTCGCAGCATTGATCGCCGTATTACTGCTTGCCGTCGCGTTCGCTGTTCAGAATACCGCCGCCGTGAATGTATCGCTGCTGCTATGGAAGTCGCAGGCATCGCTGGCGATTGTGATGGCACTGTGTCTCGCAACCGGTTTCCTGGTAGGACTGCTGACGGTCGCACCCAGCTTTCTGAAGGGTCGGCGTCACGCGCGCAACCTCGAGCGCCAGCTGGCGAAGTTGGACACCGACTTTGCTGCGTCGGCCGAAGTTGCCTCGTCAATGAATCCACGCACCAAGAGATCGTAGTACTCGGACCGCATCGCTGACGGCGATGCCATACGGCATGAGGGATTTGCAGACGGCGCGGAACACCGCAGCCGACGCAACGTTGCAACTGCGATCCCCACCGTCTTCCAGGAGCCTTCCATGAATACCAGAACGATCACTGCAATGTTTGATTCAGCTGAGGCCGCGAATCGCGCGCGTCAGCGCCTGCTGGATCTTGGATTGGCATCTGCCGATGTCCAGGTGATCGGCCAGGGTGCGAGCGACGACGAGCGCGCTACCGATCACAAGGGCATGTGGGAAAGCATCAAGGACTTCTTCACGGGCGAGGGCGACGGTGGCGCCACGTATCAGGAAGGAATGCGGCGCGGTGGGCAATTGCTGACGGTTCGCGTCCAGGACGAAAACGCCGACGGCGTGATAGCGCTCCTCGACGATTCGGACGCGGTGGATCTGGACCAGCGTGCGCAGGAGTGGCGATCGGCGGGTTGGACCGGCGCCGCCGCTACCGGCACCGCCGACTTCGAGCCCATGACCGAGGAAGTCGTCGTGGGCAAGTTCGAGGGGCAGCGCACCGAAGGTGTCAGCGACACTGTCCGCCGCACCGAAGTGCAGGTTGAAGATACGCGCGACGATGATGAAGCACGTGACGACACTCTCGTACCGCGCGACTCTGATCGAGAGCGAGTAGGCCGCTGAGTACAGCCGCGTCGGCGCCTGCGCCACGCAACTGATTCGCGCGCCGAAGCAGGAACTTCGGCGCGCCTCGTCTCTTCTATCGACACACTTCTCGCCTCTCCGTTTCGGTCACAACTGCGCTTGCGAATCCCCGCGCTCAGTTCGAGGCGGCGGGCCGATCCACGGAGATTTCAGTCATGGCCAAAGGCAAACGTGCGGCGACCCGCGCGGCATCCAGCGTCCGCAGATTGACCGGCAACGGTCGTTCGGCGAAAGAGGTGGCGAAGACATCCGCTCGATCCACCGCAAGCGGCCCGGCCAAGAAGCCTGGGCGCGACGCGATTGCCGATGCGGCGACGCAGAAGCTCGTCGGCACTCAGCAGCTTGCGGCAGCATTTCCGTTCAATGCGGCCAAATCCTCCGAGTTCGGCGCTGCTGCCGCTGCACCTGCGCGTGGACAGTCTGTCGAACCGCCGGATCCGTCGGTCGGTGCCAGTACGCTCACTGAGACCAATGCATCGCTGAAGGTGGGCAAGGGCAATCCGCCGCTGAGCTTCAACCCTGGCAACGGGCCGCTCGATCGCGTGCGAGTCGATTCCAGCGGACGAGCGCTGACCACGAATCAAGGTGTGGCGGTTGCCGACAACCAGAACTCGCTCAAGGCGGGCCTGCGCGGACCGTCGCTCCTGGAAGATTTCATCCTCCGGGAAAAGATCACGCACTTCGATCATGAGCGCATTCCCGAGCGTATCGTGCATGCCCGGGGCTCGGGCGCACACGGCTTCTTCGAGTGCTACAAACCCCTGACAAAACTCACGCGAGCATCCATTTTCGCAGAGGCTGGCAAGCGCACCCCGGTGTTCGTGCGCTTCTCGACGGTCGCCGGCGAGCGCGGTTCCACCGACACGGCGCGCGACGTGCGCGGCTTCGCCGTCAAGTTCTATACGGACGAAGGCAACTGGGATCTCGTCGGCAACAACATCCCGGTGTTCTTCATCCAGGATGCGATGAAGTTTCCCGACATTGTCCACGCGGTGAAGCCCGAGCCTCACCACGCGATGCCGCAAGCCGCATCCGCGCACGACACGTTCTGGGACTTCGTTTCCCTCATGCCGGAATCCACGCACATGCTGATGTGGGTGATGTCCGACCGCGCGATCCCGCGCAGCTACCGGATGATGCAGGGCTTCGGCGTCCACACGTTTCGCTTCGTCAACGCGGCGGGCGACTCCCAGTTCGTCAAGTTCCACTGGAATCCGCTGGCCGGGACGCATTCGCTGGCCTGGGATGAAGCAGTCAAGATCTCCGGTGCCGATCCGGACTTTCACCGGCGAGACCTGTGGGAAGCGATCGAGGCCGGCGCCTATCCGCAATGGGAACTGGGCGTGCAGATCTTCAGCGAGGCCGATGCAGAGAAATTCAGCTTCGACGTGCTGGACGCGACCAAGCTGATTCCGGAGGAGCTCGTGCCCGTCGCGCCGATCGGCCGCATGGTCCTGAATCGCAACCCCGACAACTTCTTTGCGGAAACGGAGCAGGTGGCCTTCTGTACGGCGCACATCGTGCCGGGGCTGGACTTCAGCAACGATCCTCTGCTCGCCGGGCGCATTCATTCATATGTCGACACGCAGATCTCGCGCCTCGGCGGTCCCAATTTCCACGAGATCCCGATCAACGCGCCGCTAGCACAGGTCCACAACAACCAGCGCGACGGCATGCATCGTCAGGCGATTCCACGCGGCCGCGTCGCGTACGAACCGAATTCGCTGGGTGGCGGCTGTCCGTTCCAGGCCGGCGTGCAAGGATTCACGTCGTTCCCGCAGCAGACGGAAGAGCACAAGGTGCGCGGCAAACCGGAGAAATTTGCCGAGCACTACAACCAGGCAACGCTGTTCTGGAAGAGCCAGACCGCGATCGAGAAGCAGCACATCATTCGCGCTTATCGGTTCGAGCTCACCAAAGTGCAGACCGCAGCGGTACGCGAGCGCGTCATCGCCCAACTCCGCAATGTAGATGAAGAGCTCGCTACGGCCGTCGCCGATGGCATCGGTGTGACCGATTTGCCGGAGCCGTTACCGAAAGCATTGCCGCGCGCTCCAAAGCCCGAAGTGCAGACATCGAAGGCGTTGTCGCTGCTCGCCAGGCCTGGCGAGGAGGGAATCAAGACCCGCCGCGTAGCGATCCTGGTTGCCGACGGCACGGATGGCGAGGCGGCGTTGACAATTCACGAGGCACTGGCCGCCGCGGGCGCGGTGCCGCGCTTCATTGGCGTGAAGCTCGGGCAGGTGACGAGCGCGAGTGGCGAACCCCTCGACGTCGAGATCTCGCTGGAAACTGCACCGGCGGTAGTGTGGGACGCGATGATAGTGCCGGACGGCCAGGACGCGGCGGACGAATTGAGCACTCGCGGTCACGCGCTCGAATTCCTGAAGGATCAGTATCGCCATTGCAAACCGATTCTGCTCATCGGTGCCGCCAAAGCGCTGCTGGAGGTAGCGGGGATTCCGGCCACGCTGCCCTCGGGCGAAGCGGATGTCGGACTCCTGCAGTTCGACGCAGCAAAGACCGACGCGGCAATACCGGCGTTCATCGCCGCCCTCACCCACCATCGAAACTTCGCGCGCGAGACCGACCCGCCGCGCGTTTGAACAGCTTTTCAGGAGAATTTCATGATCGCATCGCAATTGAAGGAGCTGCTGCTCCAATCCCTCGTCCACGAGCGCGGCGGCGTTCTCGTCTATCAGACTGCGCTCGACTGTGTCATCAACGACGACCTGCAGGATGAATGGACGGACTTCCTCGAGCAAACCCAGAACCATGTCGCCGTGCTCACCCGCGCGTGCGAAGCCCTTGGCTTGGATCCCGGCGAGATGACGCCCGGCTGCCAGGTCGTACAGCACACCGGCAAGTCACTGGTCGTGGCCATGCAGATGGCGCAGGCGGCGGGCGATCCCGCGGCTGCCGAGCTCGTTGCCTGCGAATGCGTGGTGTTGGCGGAAACGAAAGATCACGCAGACTGGGAGCTCATCGGCGAGTGCGCCAAGGCCGCGGAAGGCGAAGCCGCAACCGCGCTTCAGGCTGCCTACGATGAAGTGGAAGATCAGGAAGACGAGCACCTCTATCACACCAAGGGTTGGTGCCGGGAGCTCTGGCTTCAGTCGCTGGGCCTGCCGGCAGTATTGCCGCCACCGGAGGAGACACGGCACGTGTCGAGTGCTGTCGAGGCCGCAGTAGCGAAAGACAATCGTCGCAACTGATCACCGCTCAAGGGCTGGCGCTCGAAACCACTGGCTCTTGTGGTTTCGCGCGCCGCGACTGCTGGCGGTCGTACCACGTCATCAAGGGCTGAGAGGTCAGACCGTGGACGACGATCGAGACTGCGACGATCGAAATCGTCATGTCCGCGAGCTCGCGCCCGTGCGCGCCGGCCACGCCGTGCGTCAACGCAAAGGCGAGATAGTAGATGCTGCCGATGCCCCGAATGCCGAACCAGCCCGACAACAGGCGCTGCAGGCGATTCGTCGGCGAATGAGCGAGCAGCAGCCAGGTGGCGGCGGGACGAACGATCACGATGAGCCCCGCAGCCAACAGCAGCGCGCGCGGGTCCCAGTGAGTGGCGAGGCTGACGCCGACGATGCCCACCAATAGAACTTCCAGCATCCGCTCCAGCGTATCGCCAAAGGAAAAGACCTCCGCGACGAGAACTCCAGCCGCAACCGCGGGCTCGGCCATTTCGCTTTCGGTGACGGTATTGGGTGAAACCAGACTCTCTGCCGGAGGGTGCACCTGCCCGGCAGTCGGCTCGACGTTCGGGTGCGGATCTTCCCGGACGGCCAGAACTTCCGCGTGGCGCAGGCCGATGCCGGCTGCGAACACCGCCAGGAATCCCCACGCGTCGATCGCAGTCGCCGCCGTATAAGACAAGGCGATCAGTGCCAGCGCTAAGAAGTCCGTTGGCGCGGCCGTGTCGCGATTGCGCGTTCGCAATGCGATGGCAGCGCTGCCGACCAGACGCCCGAGTACGTAACCGAGCAGCAAACCTGCGGGCACGGCCCAAAGCAGCCGTAGTCCGGCCCAGCTTGCAAGCTCTGACAGAGACGTCGGGCCGAGCAGCAACAGTCCGAGCACTACAAATGGAAACGCCGCGCCATCATTGAGCCCGGCTTCCCCGGACAAGGCATAGCGCAAGCGGTCGTTGTCCTGCGAGTGACCGACAGTGACAGAGCTCGCAAGAACAGGGTCGGTCGGCGCCAGGATCGCGCCCAGTAACAGCGCCAGCGCGGGATCGATGTCCAGGAGCAGCCACGCACAAACTGCAACACCTGCAATCGACGCGATCATCACGACACTCGCCAGCCGGAACGCAGCCCGCCAGGCCGGGTGTCGCAACGGCAGCCGCAAGCGCAGACCGCCGATGAACAGAGAGAGAATGACGGCAATCTCCGTCAGACGCTCGACCCACGACGCGCTGTCGTTCAAGTCGATCCGTAACAGCTCGAAGCCCCACGGTCCGATCGCGCAGCCGGCGCCGAGATAGATCGCGGCGGTCGAAACCGGCAAGCGCTTGATCAGCGCAGACGACAACGCCATGGTCAGGAGCAGCGCGCCGCCGGCCGCCATCCAAGCGGTGAAACTCATATTTTTTCAGGGCCACCCAATGCCCCGTTCTGCTCGAGGACGGCCGGGGTCAGGATGGATGCCGATGGATGCCCCGCTCGAGTACAGCAGTAAGCAGCTCGGCCTGGACGCGGTTGCGTTGCTCCGAGCGCGCTGCCTTCAGCAGTTTCATCAGGAAGGCGAGCGCAGACTCTGGCGACAATCTTGTCAGTCTTTCAACTCCACAGTGGCACAGCATCACATGAGCGTCGCCGCAGGCAATCTCTACGAGACCGCCCCAATGCTCGCGAAAGGCGACTTCCGCACCCTCGCATTCAAGCCTTGTCCACGCCGCTACGCTGCGTGCCATCGATCTGCCCCGCTTCAAGCGACCATTGCTATTAGAGTAAAGGCGTCGGCGCGCTGAAGGGTTCCGTCAATGCCCGTGCCGGATGACGACCTTGCCGAAAGCGGCTGCCGATTCGTAGTGGCGAAATGCATCCACAGCTCGATCGAAAGAGAACGTGCGGTCGATGGTTGGCCTGAGCCGGTGGCCGGCCAGCACGCGGTTCATGGCGAGAAAGTGCGCGCGGTTACCGGCAAACACCACCCTCACTGTAGCGATCGCCTGGAAGAGCATGTTCATGTCGATGCTCGAGGCGTTGTTCGAGAGACGGCCGATGAAGTTGATCTGCCCATCGAGTGCGACCGAGCGGATCGAGTGCGGCAACGTACCGCCGCCGACATCCACGACCTGTTCCACACCGCGACCGCTCGTCAGCTCGCGTACCGCGAGATGCCAATCTGGAGTCGTTCGATAGTTGATCACATCGTCCGCGCCCAGCTCGCGCAGCCGCGCCGCCTTTTCGTCCGTCGACGTGGTGGCGATGACCCTCGCCCCCGCTGCCTTTGCAAATTGCAAAGCGAACAGCGACACGCTGCCAGATCCAAGTGTCAGCACCGTGTGCCCCGGCTGCAGCGGCCGCGCGCCGAACAGTGCATTCCACGCCGTCACAGCGGCGCACGGGAGCGTGGCGGCCTCCTCGAACGATAGGTAATCGGGAATTTTGACGACGGCGTCTTCGTCCAGTGCGATGAACTCGGTGAGCATGCCGTCCAGCGACCCTCCCAACTGGGGCGCGTACTCCCATGCGATCGGACCGTCTATCCACCGCGGGAACATGTTGGCGGCAACTCGATCTCCGACGCGGACGCGCGTCACCTGCGGTCCGACCGCTTCAACCGATCCGGCACCATCCGCGCACATGATCACATCGGGCTTGACGGGCAGCGGATAGGTGCCGCGCAGTACGGACAGTTCCCGCGCGTTGAGCGAGTTGGCCCGCACCTGCACGAGCACTTCGCGCGGGCCAGGATCCGGCACGGGGTGCTCTCGGAGTACGAGACTGGCCAATCCGCCACCGGATGTGCCGTGATAGCTTTTCATTTGCACAGGCCTCCCGACCGGCTCAGCGACGGACGCGGTAGCGGATGTGTGTTGCCTCTGGAGTGTCAATCACTCTAACCATCTCCAACTCCACGCGCGCCGGCAACACCTCGAACAGCCGACGACCACCGCCGAACAGCACCGGGATCTGGTGAATCTGCAACTCATCCAGCACACCGGCCTCGAGCGCCCGCTGCGCCGTGTACGCGCCATGCACCAGTACGTTCCGCTTTCCGGCGGCCGCCTTCGCCTTTGTCATCGCGCTGGCGATGCCGTCGTTCACGTAGCTCACCAATGGATAGTTCGCGACCGACGGGCCGGGCGGCCGGTGGCTCGGCACGAAGATCGGGAGACCGCTATTGTCACCGCCCCAGTGATCGACCTGCTCCACGGTACGCCGACCTGCGACAATCGCGCCGCACGCTCCACCTTCCGCTAGAAAGTGCGCGCCCATCTCAGACTTCTGGGCTGCTTCGAAGCCGTACCAGTCGTGTAGTCGCATGAAGCCGTCGCCGCCGGGATTGCCCACGTCGTCGTTGGGGCCAGCGATGTACCCGTCGAGTGACATCGACATGTAGAGCACAGATACAGACACTTTGATCTCCTGATCTTTGTTAGTTCGCAAGCAACAAACAAAGATAAATGGGGGCCCATTGAAGTGCGGCAGCACGCGTTTCCAGGCCCATCCGCGCCGGATGCTCTGCCACACTTATATATAGAGCTGCGCCGGCAAAAAGGGCTCCGGTCAACGTGGCGGCAAGTTCGAGAATTGAAGCAAGTGCAGACATATCCCTGGGCCTAGCGGTTGAGCTGGTCCGTGCACCAGGGCCCGAGGTCGTCGAGCGCACTGCGTTCGTCGAGCTCGCGAGCTTGATCAGTGAGCTCGCGCGAGACCCACTCGGGATAGGCGACCTCGTCACTGACGTGTTTGCCGGAAGCAGTGTGACGCTCATGAATCTTCGCAAGAGACTTGCGAGGAAATCGCTCGGCGGCGCGCACCAGTGCTGGCCACAGGCGGCGATGCACATAGGTGATCTTGCCGCCAACGAGTCGGCAGACCAGCACGTCAGGACTGTCCCTGACAGCACGGGTCAGCGCGAAGATCTCATGACTTCGCGCGTGTCCCCACCAGCTGCCTTGGATCGGACTGCCCGCGATCGCTTCGGCGAGCGACGGCACCGGGCCACTCGCCGACTCGAGGACAACCCCGTGAGTCCGGACGAACGCCAAGGCCTCTGCTGCCGTCACGACACCTCCCTTTCCAGCGGTCAGGTCCGCTTACTGTCAGTAGCTCGCAACACTATGAGAGAATGCACAGCGGTGTGCGAGCCGATGCGGACTTCTCCATGACACCCGAAAGCGAAATCGCACCTGAAGTGCGCAAGACCGGGCGCGGCTGGGTCGATCTCAGCGCGGCCATGTGTGCGCTGATCATCTCCGTCACATCGCTGTGGGTCGCCGTTCGACACGGTCACACCATGGAGCGAATGGCCGACGCCAATTCCCGGCTCGTATCTGCCAATTCATATCCGCTGCTGCAACACTTTCAGTCCAGTGCCGCTGATCTGCACTCTCCGGACTATACCGGCGGCAAGCGCGTCGCGTCGCTGAATGTTGTCAATAGCGGGGTGGGTCCGGCAAAGGTCGAAACGCTCGAGGTGTTCTGGAATGATCGCCCGGTCCGGACAGCGCGCGAGCTACTGCAGGCTTGTTGCGCTACATCTGAAGATGCAAGCCTGTTCTCGAGCCGCGGTTGGCTGGGAACCAGCGACCTGCAAGGCATGATGCTGCGCGCGGGAGAGATGAGTCGGCTGCTGGTGATCAGCAGAGATGGCGAGAGCGCTGGCCTCGCTGCGCGCTTCGATGAGGCCTATCCCAAACTGAAAATGCGCGCTTGCTATTGCTCCGTGTTCGATGAGTGTTGGGTGAGCAATCTGGAAACCTTGCATCCGCAAAGCGCGGCGAGCTGCCCCAAGCCGGAAGTTGCGTTCGCTCCGCCCGCGACACCGTGAAGTCCGGGTGACGGAAAGCTGCGGCGTGAGATCTCTCAAGGCAGACAAACTTGTTATCAACCTCTCGCAGGAGGACCTTTTCGCCGCAGCTTCCGTGTACTGCACCTCATCGGCCGTACGAGCGGCGGCAAATGCGCCGCCGCTCGCCGGCAATGCTTAGAACTTCATCGTCACGCCGCCGAAGATGAAGCGACCGAGGGCGTCGTACACCTGCGGATACGTGTTGCCGTTGCCGGTGGTGCCGACGCTGGCATTGATCTGCGGATCGTTGTCGAGCACGTTGTTGATGCCCAGACGCAGGCTGGCCATGTCGGAGACATTCCAGCTGCCGAACAGATCGAAGTAGCTCTCGTGGCTGAAGTTCCGGTCGATACGCTCGGGCGCGGCCCCTTCCTGGGAGATGGCACTGATGTATCGATGGGTCAGCGCGACATCGACGTTCCACGGCGTTTCCCAGCCGATGCGGAAGCGCGTGCGGATCTCCGGATTCGCGGCAGTAGTCAGGCTGCTCACGCAAGCACCCGCGTGCAGGCCAGTGCAGTCGAACGGCGGGAAGCCGGCAGCACCCGGATCCGTGATCAGCTCGTTCAGGAAGGTGCCGGTCAGGTTGAAGTTCAGGCTGCCCAGGCTGCCGATGTCGAAGCCGGTGTAGTTGAGGTTCAGATCTACGCCGGAAGTCTCCAGACCGCCAATGTTGGTGTTGAGGTCGTCGACATTGCCCGAACCGATCCACAGCTGGCCTTGCGCATTGCGATGAATGCGGCTGCACGCCGTGGCGTCGCTGAACTGGTAGCACGCATCCAGCGAGTTGGCCGCACCGAAGGTCGAGATCAGGTCTGTCACGTCGATGTCGAAGTAGTCGAGCGACACGCTCAGGCCAGGTGCGAAGCGCGGCGTGAACACGATACCGTAGGAGAACGTGTCCGACGTCTCAGGGTTCAGATGCGTGTTGCCGCCCTGAGTGAAGTTGTACTGACCCGCCGGGCTGTCGAGGGCTGCACCGCGCAGCGCAGACGACGGCACGCCCGAGTCGAGACACGCCTGATCCGGAGCGGCACCCGCCTTGCCGGCCAGCGCAGCGCCGCACGGATCGCCGTCCATGTCGAACAGGTTGAAGCCCTGCGCGGTGAACAGCTCGACGATGTTCGGCGCGCGGACTGCACGCTGGAAGCTGGCGCGGAAACGGACGTCTTCGAGCGGCGCGTACTCCAGACCGAACTTGTAAGTGTCCGTCGTGATGCCTGAGCTGTAGTCGGAGTAGCGATACGCAGTGTCGAACGACAACTGCTCGACACCCGGCTTGCCCTGCACCAGGGGAATGCTGGCCTCCATGAACACATCGTTCACGTTGGTCGAGCCCTTGATGCCGATGGTCGGACCACCCGAGCCACCGAGCAGGCCGCCGGTCAGGATGAAGTCCGTGATGTTCTCCAGCTTGTCGCGGCGGTTCTCGACACCGAATGCGACCTTGATCGGCTCGTCTGCCCACGGCAGCTTGGCCCCGATCGTGCCCAGGTCGCCGGTGACGACTGCGGAGACGATGTTCTGGTCGATCACGCCCGACTGCACGGCGGCAACCTGCAGGTAGTCCAGCGCCTCAGCAGTCACTCCGCCGATGGCGAACGGATTGTAGGGGACGCAGTTCGGATCGCTGCCATCGATCACTGACTGGCAGACGATGTTGCCGGCGGAATCCCGGACGGCGTGCAGAGCGTTCTGGAGATTCGGAACCGCGAAGTCGTTGACGCCAGCGACGTCCACAGTGCCACGCGAGAACTGGACGCTGACGTCATAGTTCCAGCCATCCGCGATGTCGCCGCGCGCGCCCATCAGGGTGCGGAACGACTGATTGTGGAACTGTGCCTGACGTCCGCCGCCTTCGATGTTACGGCGTCCGATGTACAGCGGAACTATGTTCGGATCGGCGAGGAACGGCGAGCCCGTCGGATTGGCAGGAGTGATCGTGGCCGGATTGATCGTCGTTGCCGCTGCCTGAGCCGCGGCACCGCAACCGATCGTCGTCGCTTGCTGCGCCGACAGGAACGGGTTGTCGCAGTTGATCGTGCCGAGATTGAAGAAGCTGCCGCCGGGAGCGATCTGCGCGACCGAGCGGATGTCACTGAACATCAGCTGCGTGTACACGTCAGCGAATGACGCGAGCTCGTAGTGGCCCATGACACCGAGGCTGTACCGTGTGTCCGGACGCAGGTAGAAGTTCGTCGGAGCGAAGTTGTACTGATCCGTCGCGTTGACGAATGGCCGGAAGTTGCCCGTGGCCTGGTCAACAGTCGAATTGAAGGACGGCAGCGGATTGGTATCCGGGATGTCGTCGGCCGTTCCCCGCTTGCCGTCCGGACCCGCGGCCGAGTTGTTGTTGCCGTTGAAGTCCGTGAACGTTCCCGGGAATGCGGTACCCGAGCCGCCGCAAGTAAACGACGGATTGGGCGTACCATTCGCCGAAGGCACACCCGGATTCGCGCCCAGCGCGCACGCCGAGTAGTCGCGGTCGCGCTCGAGCACTGCGTGCGAGTCCCGGTACGACACATATGCGGTGAGGTTGCCGCGGCCGTCATCGGTGCTGACACCAACGGTGAGAGTGCCCTGCACGCCGTTGCCATCCGTCACGTTGTCATCCGGCAGTGCGAACTGCGACGGATTCTGCGCGGCACGACCGGCGATCACGTCGCGCAGCTTCACTGCGCCCGGTCCGCCGAAATCGTTGTTGTGCTGATAAAGGCTGTACTGGCCGTCGACCTGCACGCCTTCGAAATCCTTCTTCATGATGAAGTTCACGACGCCGGCGACGGCGTCCGAACCGTAGACTGCGGAAGCGCCGCCCGTCAGGATTTCCACTCGCTCGACCATTGCAGTCGGGATCTGGTTAAGGTCCGCGGCAGCGGATGCGGACGTGACACCGCCGTACGGCATGCGCCGGCCGTCAATCAGCACCAGAGTGCGCGAGGAACCGAGGCCGCGCAGGTTTACCGTCGCGGTACCGGTGGCGGCGTTGGAGATCGTGCCGTTCTGAGCGGCGAATGCCTGCGGCAACTGATTGACCAGGTCTTCGATCTTCGACACGCCCTGCGTAATCACGTCCTCCGACGTCACTTGCGTGACCGGGCTGGTGGTCTCGAGATTCGGCTGCGCAATGCGCGAGCCGGTCACGACGACTTCCTGAATCGTTTGGTCCGCGGCGTAGCCAGGACTCGCGATGGCGGCAGCAGCGCCCGTCAGCAGCGCAGTGCGAACTGCTTTGCGTATGGCAGCATTCGAAGGCGACATTGTTAGCTCCCCAAATTTTGTGGGCGTCCCGCCACAAGGACACCGTTGCTTGCCGTTGCCCCTCAGCGACACTGCGGCGGATGTGTAGCGCGCGTTACGCGCACGCGTGGCGGTTGGAGCCTATCCCCTGAGTTCCCGCCTTCAATTCAAATGTGATGACGCAGGATGTGCGCGTGACGACGCTGGACGTTCTTGTGATGAAGCGTCGTCGCCTGCTACAGACGCGCGCGGAACCTTGCATGTACAGCCAACGCCGCAGTAGCCATTCATGCTGTTGTGACAACGCATGCGCCTCTCGCACCAACTAGTGCGACGCCAGTTGCGCGGAACGTATCTCCTGCTGAATCTCCTTGCGATAGGCCACACTCGAAACGAGGCGGCGTCCGCTGCGCAACGTGAATGCGTAGCAGCCGCCCCCGAGCTTCTCCATGAACGCCACACGCGGCAGATTGATCAACAGCGAACGTTCGATACGCAGGAAACCGAGAGGCGCGAGCGTCACGGAAAGATGCTTGAGTGTGCTGCGCGCGATGTAGCGCTCGGCCTCGGTGTGAACTACCACGTAGTTGCCGTCGGCCTCGATGCATTCGATGAGCTCGGGTTCGATGAAATACAGGCGTCGCGACTTCTCCGCGAGGATTCGAGTCCGCGAGCCCGGTGTGCGCGTCTGTGCGTCGAGGGCCGCACGCAGAGCTGCCGCCATCTCCTGGCGCCAGTCCGCAGCCAATGTCTGCGGCTGGCGGTGGCGGGCGCGGTCGATCGCGGCTTCGAAGCGGTCCTCATTGACCGGCTTGGTCAGAAAGTCGAGGGCCTCGAATTCGAATGCCTGCAACGCATGCTCGCTGTGAGCGGTCACCATGATCGTGGTGGGCGTCGTCCCATCCAGCGCCGCCAGAACATCGAACCCGGTCATGTCCTGCAATTCGACATCGAGCAGGACCAGATCGGGGCGATGCGTCTGGATGGCAACGATGGCTTCCCTGCCGGACGCTGCTTCGGCGGCGACATCGAGGTCGCCGCATTGCCCGCACAGACGGGCCAGGCGCGAGCGCGCCAGAGGCTCGTCATCTGCAATCACGACTCGCATTGCGACTCCCAAGGTTCCAGCATCTGGACAGGACAACGAGGTGCGGGCAGATGGATAACGGCCTGGAATCGGCTCGCAGTCATGAACTGCGTGAGCAGCGTCGCCTCACTCCCATACAGGATCTCCAGCCGTTCGCGCACGTTGCGCAGCCCGAAGCCGGTGTGCGCGTCCTCAGTCATGGGCGATGCGTGACATGTATTGGTGACGGTCATGACCACGTGATTGGCAGGGCAAGCCACGTCGATGTCGATCTCCACGACGTGCATGCCGCCGCGCGGGCCGTGAACGACCGCGTTTTCAACCAGCGGCAGCAGGATCAGCGAGGGCACCTGTGCCGCTGAGCAGCGCGGATCCGTGCGAATGCGCCACCGCAGCCGCGACGGCAAGCGCACCTGCTGAATCTGCAGATACGTTTCGCTGTATGCCAACTCCTCTGACAGGAGATGCTCTTCGCATTCGGTTGCTCGCAACGTACGGCGCAGCAGGTCACTGAGCTGCACGACCAGCCGCTGCGCGGGCAGGTGCTGCGCCTCGCTCAGGCTTGCGATGCCGTTGAGCGCATTGAAGAGGAAATGTGGATTGAGTTGGGCGCGCAGCACGCGCAGCCGACTCCGCGTTGCCCCTGCCTCGGCGCTCAAGCGCGTCAGGCGTTCGCGCGCCAGCGTGCGGAGGCTGACAAAGCCGACCACGGCGGCCAGGCATGACATGTAAAGCGTGTCGAATTCGACGATGACTGACAGCCAGCAATACCGTGAGCACGCGGCGGTCGGACGAACCAGACCGGCGAGCACTCCCACAACGAGAGACGTTGCTACGGCCACAGCAACTGCAGAGCCGGCGCTGGAACAGCGCCACGTACGCACGGTGAGAAATCCGCCCACGACGACACAGGGCAAGAGCGCGATACCTTGAATGGCATGTGCCAACACCGGCGGCACGATGTCCGGATGCTGTAAGTGCTCGAGGCCGTAGTACAGCACGCGACTGAGCATCAACGCGGCCCATATCGAAGCGGTTGCCGCCACAACTTCGTGGGCGGCAGCAGCAACTCGCGCTCCGTTTATCTTCTGTTCCAATCCGTTAACGCTGTGGACCGGCCAATCGTGATGACCTCTGTCCATGATCTCATTCATAGTGCGAGCAGCCCGGCGGCCGACACGTGGCCCGACTCAAGGAAATTACACGTTAGTGCCGAGATGACTTGGGGAATCTTGCAACGCAGCTCTGCAAGCGCGACGTTCTGGCCGAACGTGCGCTTCCCCGCTCTATCCACCGACGCGATGATCGCCGGCTCTACGGCTTACGGCATTCCGCCCGGTCCCGCGGGCTACAGCATCGCCGATCTTCGCTGCGTTCCTGCTCGCGGCGGACAATCCGCGGGCGGCATCTACAGCGAAGCGTGTGTTGCGTTGGTGCTTTCCGGCGCGTTCGTGTATCAGAGCGAGGGCCGCACCGCCGTGACTGTTCCTGGCGGGCTCGTATTCGCCAACAGGCACGAGACGTTCTCCTGCCAGCATCAATCCGTCGAGGGCAACCGCCGCATCGTGGTGTTCTTTTCGGAGAAGTTTCTGGAGCCGGTGGTCGAGGAGCTGGGGCGCGGCACGCCGAGATTCCGGGCTGCATCGGCACCTCCTTCGCGATTGACTGCCCTGGTGTCCGGTCTGCTGATCAGGATCGCGCGGCAAGCAGCCGACAGCGATGAAGCGGCGCTCGCGATCGCAGAGCTCGCGTTAGGATGCGCGTCCGGTCGTTTGCGCTACGAGGGAAACTCGGCAGCCGATACCCGGCGCGTGCTCGAAGTCGTTCGCCATATCAACGCTCATTTCGCGGAGCCGTGTTCGCTGGACGATCTTGCATCGATCGCCAGTATGAGTCGGTTTCGCTTCGCCAGGCGCTTTCGGGCCGTCACTGGCGAGACTGCCAATCAGTACGTCGTCAATCGCCGTCTGTCCGCCGCCGCCGCTCGCCTCGCCGCAACGGCACGGCCGATTTCCGAGATCGCGTATGACGTCGGCTTCAACGACCTCTCGTATTTCAACGCCTGTTTCAGATCGACCTTCGGCTGTGCGCCGAGTGCGTGGCGTCGGCACTGACGTAAGACTCCGCTACCACCCACGAGCCGGCAATCAGCGCCACCGAGACGACTGTCTCCGTCCATTGGAAAGCGTTAGGTCCTCTCACTACGACGGGCACCCACACCAGCAGCGTGATCAGACCGGTCTGCCACGCCGAAAGAACGGCTGCTGTCCGCGCATACACACCAACGAGGATTGCGACGCCCGCCGCGATATAGGCACCGCCAGTGAAATACGCCCAAGCGACAGGCGATGGCAACCAGCCGGGCACCAGCACGGCCGTCTGTTTGAGATAGAGGAAATGGGCAATGCCGAACGGGATCAAGGCCAGTCCGTAGAGCACGCGCGCAATGCGCAGACCCTGATCGCCGGTTGCGAAGCCGAGCCGTTGCTTGTCCCAATCAGCAGCGGACCAGACGTACAGTACCCAGGCGCCGGCCACCATCACCGCCGTCTTGCACGCTGACCACCAGGAATCAACGGCGAACGAAAGCAACATGCCTGGCACTCTCAACAGCAGCAACCAAAGCAGCAGGGAGGCGAGCAGCACGCGGGCCGCGAGCGCGGCTGTGCGTCGCCAAAGGAGGCCGATGCCGGAGGCCAGGCAGATTAAGGCGCAGAGATAGGCCAGTGCCTCGCGTGCCGGCACACTCTCGGGCACCGGCTGCCATATCGCAGTGAAATCACCGTTGATCAGGCCCAGGATTCCGAAGCCGATCAGGGTCACGGCGAAGACTGCATGACTTGCGCGTGCGAAGTTCACGCCCGCAATGATGTGCGACATTGCGCTTCGGCGCTGGACGTTGTGATGTCGGCGAGATCCACCGTGACCAACGCGCTTTGCATCGTGATGAAACACGGTCGGAGCAATTTGGGCCACTGACCCGTGCGCTGGAGACTGGCGATCAGCTGCCGGTGAATTTCGGCGGCCGCTTCTCGTTGAATGCCCGCACGCCTTCCCGGCGATCGTTGGTGTCGACGAGCTGGTTGTAGGCCTCGATCGCGAATTCCAGGCCGCGATGCAGATCCATCTGCGTGCCGATACGCACGACCTTCTTGGCCTGGCGTATGGCCAACGGTGCGTTCGCCGCGATACGCGCCGCGCTCTGCACGGCTTCGGTCAGCAGCTGCTCCGGTGCGATGACGCGATTGACTATGCCCCATTCGAGAGCCTCGTCAGCACTGAACGGCATGCCTGTGTAGATCAACTCGGCTGCCCGACGCGTTCCCGCCGCACGTGGCAGCGTCTGTGTGCCACCGGCTCCAGGGATGATGCCGAGCTGCGTCTCCGTCAATGCAAAGCGCGCACTCGAGGCGGCGTAGATGAAGTCGGCGGCCAACGCGAACTCGCAACCACCGCCAATCGCGGCGCCGTTCACGGCAGCAATGACCGGTACGGGGCATTCGAGCAGCTCAACGATGGCGCGCTCGATGAGCACATGCTGCGCGGACCACTGCTCGCGCGTCATGCCGTCGCGTTCCTTCAGATCGCCACCGGCGCAAAAGGCTTTGCTGCCGGAGCCCGTCAGCACTATGCAGCGGTGTGTGCCGGGATCTTCAAGCAGCGCTGCGAAATAGTGCAACAGCTCGCGCGCCATCTCGGTATTGATTGCGTTCGCGACCTGCGGACGCTCGAGGTACAGGACGCCGACGTGCGGGCATGGCTGCTCGAAGCGCAGCGTGCGATAGGCTGACATAGCGCCCCGGATTCAATCCATCAAGTTGAGCAACATCTCGCGCGTGGCTTCGATCGCGGCGCGCGTCGCGTTCCCCGCGCGCTTCGCATCACCCTTCTTGAGCGCAGCGAACATCTTCTCGCGCTGAGCCTCGACGCTGAATCCCTTGGGACGCGACTTGGAGAGCATCGCGAGCACCAGTCCGCTGCGCAGCCAGACGCTTTGGATCAGATCGAGCAGGACTGGGCGGCGCGCTGCCTGATACACCGCGAACTGAAACTCCTGCGCCATCCGGTGTTGCTCTTCGCGATCGAGCCCCTTCGCCGTGAGCTTGGTCCACATCTTGTCGAGCTGCTGCAGCTCCTCTTTGGTGATGTTCTCAGCAGCATGCTCGGTCGCCAGCCCTTCGAGCATCGCGCGCAGCTCGTAAATCTCTGCCAGCAGCTCGCGCGTGATGACTGGCACGTATGCCGTACCGTTCACGCTGTCCACCGCGAGCACGTTCTGCGCCACGAGCCGCGTCAGTGCTTCGCGCACCGGAGTCGTGCTGATACCGAGCGCCTTAGCGAGCGTGCGCGTCGGCAGACTCTCTCCGGGCTTGAAAGTGCCCCCGTGCAACGCCCCACGGATCCGTTCGTAAACGATCTCGTGCAAGGCCGCGTACCCGATCTGTTGCAACTCCACGAATGCTCTCCTTAGTGCCGATTCAATCGACGTACCCCAAGTCCCCGCGCTTCGCTTCCTTGCCGCTGCGCAGCCGGCGCAGCACCTTTTCCAGGTCGCGCAAGTAATCCTCGACGACGTCGCCGACGAGCGGATCGATGATCAGCTGCACCAGCGGCGGTCGCATCGTACCCATGCACGGCCAGCCTGCCTCGGTGAGAGCGCCGACGACCGCCTCCGCCGAAAGCTCGGCAGTTTCGAACAGCAGGATACTCAGCTCGGTATCCCAAGGCTTCATTCCCAACCGGATCAATCCCTCGATCAAGCGCTGCTTGGCATCCATCGTACGCCGCGCGTATTCAACGAAGCCCTGCTCACCCAGATAGTGCATCACCGCCCATGTTGCAGCCAGGGCGCCGGCCGGGCGCGAACCGATGACGCCTTCCGACAGATACATTGCGCTCGGCCAGTCGCCACGCGCCACGTTGTGGTACTGCTGCCGCTCCACCGATACATAGGCCACCGTCGACG
>Ga0207675_100002413_pt1 | contig 18506 bp, 15 predicted proteins | sample KBSSwiS42_FD_184305 | JGI IMG/M metagenome (GOLD analysis project Ga0207675, IMG submission 184305) | Switchgrass rhizosphere microbial communities from Kellogg Biological Station, Michigan, USA - KBS Switchgrass S4-2 (SPAdes) (version 2) | ecosystem: Host-associated > Plants > Roots >... | reverse complement strand
AACACAAGTGCGCCTGTCGGCGCTCCGCCCACCCCTCGTTGGGGGGTGGACGCGAAAGGAAAAGCGAGAACCCGGGCGCAGCGATGCGCCGCGGGAACGAAGAACACTGCGCTGTTTGACATCGTGAATATGACGACGGCCAACGGTTCGCTTCGCGCGCCGCGACTTCGCACGCTCGTGTCCCGGGCGAGCGAAGCGAGACCCGGGACCTAGGGGCGACACGACGGATCGCTTAAACGATCTGGCGCTTCGCGATTCTTGCGCTGGGTCCCGGGTCTCGTTCCGCTCGCGCAAGGGCGCTCGCTACACTCGCCCGGGACACGAGACCGACGCTCACTGCGGTCGCTCCTCGGCGTGAGGTTACGAGAGCACGCGTGGTGATAAGCGCGCGTTCGCCGGCCAACCTTTTTGGCGAAACGAACCCACGTTGCAAATGTGCAACGCTTGGCTAGTCGAAATAGCTGCGCTTGCCGGTGCGGATCAGCTCGTAGAGAGAGCGGATCTCGCCGTCGAGCCGGTTGTAGTTCCGCCAATCCTTGTATTGCGGCAGCTTCACCGTCTGCAGGGCCTCGTCCAGCGTCGTGCCCTTGGCGATCGCGGCCTGCACCGTCGCGTACTCGTCCGCCACCATGGCCGCCAATTCCTTGACGTCCTTGCTGGTCGACACGTCGCCGTGCGCCGGAAGGATCTTGTCCACGTCCATGGCGGCAAGCTGATCGAGCAGCTTGATCCAGTTCTCGACCGACGGCGTGAACGCCATGTTCGGCATGCTGCGCGGTCCGAACATGCCTGTCGTGAACACCATGCGGGCATGTGGAAAGAAGACAAAGGTATCGCCGGCCTGCTGACCGGGACCGAGATAGGCAAGGCGTACCTCACGCCCGCCGAGCCTGATGGTCATCTCGCTGTCGAACGTGACGTCGGGCATGACGAGCTTGACCTCGTTCGGATCGAAGCCGCGGCTCTTGAAGAAATTGGCGCGCCTGGCGACCTCCTTTGGCTGCACTTTTTCCATCAGGCGCGCGGTTTCGTTTTGCGCGACGAAGGTCGCGCCCAGCGCCTTGAACGCCGCGTTGCCGAAATGATGGTCGCCGTGGAAATGACTGTTGATCACCCACTTGATCGGCTTGTCGGTGATTTTGCGGATACGATCGACGAGATCCTGGCCATCGCGCGGGTGCTGGCGCGTGTCGATCACGAGCACGCCGTCGTCGGTGGTGAGGACGACCGCATTCGACGAGGTGAACTCGAACAGGAAGTAGAGGTCGGGCGCGACCTGCTTGAACGTCACCTCGGACGGGGAGGGCGCCTGCGCCGCCGCCGGCGCGCTGGCGAATACGACGCCGGCAAGCACCGCCGCGATCCTGGGGAAGCGTCCGATCGCAATCGCCGTCATGGTGGTTTCCTCCCGTTGATCCCGCACCAGCGAAGGCCGCGGCCGTGGTCAGTTCACCGCGAACCAGACCGCCGTTCCGCCGTCTTGACGCTCGAGCGCGGCGCATTCGATCAGCCATTTTCCCGGATTGTCGGCGACAAAGGCAATGCGCTCGATCTGATCGCCGACGACCAGGGTGTCCATCCAGAACGGCTTCCAGCCATCGTCGAGCCGGTCGAGTACGCGAAAGCTATGGCCGTGCAGGTGCATGACGTGCGGATGGCTGCCGGTGTTGCGGATCGCAAGCGTGACCGCCCGCCCGCGCTTGACGGTAAACAGCGGCGGCCCCGCGGGGTCGAGCGCCTTGCCGTTCGCGAGCAGGAGTTCGGCCTTGAGCGAGTTTCGCAGATCGATGTGCGCCGGAAGCGGATTGGGCGGCAGCGACAGCGGCTCCGATCGACGCCCAGCGCGAGCGGGGCCACCGCGCTCGTAAACCAGCCGCGCGATCGGTCGCTCCGCTTTCGCGTCGGTCAGCGGTGCGGCGAGAAGCGGCGCCATGGCCCCGGCATCGCCCATGGTGTCGATGAACAGATCGATCCGGTTGCCGGGTCCGAGCCCCACGCGGCTGTCGCGTGCGAGAAATGGCTCTGCGGGCTGGCCGTCGATCGCCATCACCCGGACCGCGTGTCCATCGAGCCTGACGAAGAGGCCGCGTGCCGTGGCGGCGTTGACGATGCGCAACCGCAAACGCTCGCCGGTTTTCACCGCGATATCGGGACGGACGGAGCCGTTCACGAGCACCGGCGGACCGTCGGCCGCAGCCGGTGTCGTGAGCAGGAGCGCGATGTCGCGATCGACGTCGACCGACTGCGTGTCCTCGGCGATGAACGCGCCGGCGAGCCCGCCATCGGTCTGGCCGGCAATATATGCGTGGTACCAGAACGTGCCGGCGTCGGGCGGCCGGAAGCGGTAATCGAAGCTCGCGCCTGGTGCCACCGCCGGCTGGGTCAGTTGCGGTACGCCGTCCATGGCATTGGGCAGCCGGATGCCGTGCCAATGCACACTGGTGGGTGCGGCGAGATCGTTGACCAGCCGCACGCGAAGCTCGTCACCGCGCCGGACGCGCAGTGTCGGCCCGGGCGCGATGCCGTCATAGCCCAATCCTGTATGGCCCAATCCTGTCGATGGCAGCGCGCGGGCGCGCAGCAGGCGGAAACCGTCGGCGGCGGGCTGCGCCGTCGCGCCGGGTGGCAGTCCGGAACCGGCGATCGCCGCTCCCGCACCGATGAACCATCGGCGCGATACCGGTTGCGCTCGCGCTGTCATCGGTTCGCGGTTCGGCGCGGATCAGTTCACTTTGATGCCGGCGGCCTTGACCAGTTCGGTATTGGTCTCGATCTCGCGCTTCACCAGGGCGTCGAATTCGGCCGAGGTCAGTGCCATCGGGTCGGCGCCAAGGCCTGCGAGCTTCTCGCGGACCGCTGGGGTCTGCAGAGCCTTCACAATTTCCGAGTAGAACCTGGCGCGCACGTCGGCGGGCGTCTTCGCCGGCAGAAATATGCCGGCCCAGAAATTGTATTCCGAGTTCGGATAACCCGCTTCGACCGTAGTGGGCACGTCCGGCAGGGTCGAAGCGCGCGCCGAGCCGCTCACGGCGAGCGCCTGCAGCTGGCCGTCCTTGAGCAGCGGGAGTGCGTTCACCAGCGGCGCGAAGTAGAAGTCGGCGCGCCCGGCGAGGACTTCGGTCATCGCTTCCGGCGCGCCCTTGAACGGCAGATGCACCGCCTCGAAGCCGGCGGCGAGGCGAAATCGCTCACCGTTGAGATGAGACGAATTTCCGGCGCCCGCCGACGCGTAGTTGACCGAGCCCGGCTTGGCCTTCGCCGCCGCGACAAAGTCGCTGAGCTTTTTGTAGCCCTTCGACGGATTGAACACCATGACGACCGGCATGTTGCCGAGCGGGACGATGGGCGCGAGGTCGGTCATCTCGAACCCGAGATTCGAGCGCGTCGCCGGGGTCACGGTGTGGGTCGAGGAGTTGGCGAGAACGGTGTAGCCGTCCGGCTCCGCCTTCGCGACCGCGGCCATGCCGATGGTGTTGCCGGCGCCGGGACGATTTTCGACGATGACCGGCTGTCCGAGCTGCGCCGAGACCTGATCCATCACCACGCGCGACATCACGTCGGTCGCACTGCCGGGGGTCAGGGGGACGATCAGCCGGATCGGCTTGGTCGGCCAAGCCTGCGTGGACGACTGCGCCCACGCGGGGGCCCAGGCACCGGGCAAGCCGGCCAACGCGATGGCCGCGGCAAGCCACCAGCGAGACGTTCTCGTTCTCATCATGTGGGGTTCTCGTGTGTACGGTTTCTAGGGTACGGTTTGCTGGGTACGCGCATGGCGCTGGAGGGCAGCCCCGCGGCCAGATATATCATGGCGGCGCCGTGTCGGCATGCGACCTCATGCGCGGGCCCGACGCCGGGATCGAGCCGGGATCAAAACGGGTCTTTCCGAGACCAAATTTGTCGTGTGCCGCGTGTTTTTGGCGTGATATAAGCCGCGCCGCTCGGCCGCGACGCACGTCGGCTCTAGCCGATTTGCGCGAGTCATGCGCCGATATCGGCTAAACTCGACACCGGTTGGGCGCTGAAGGTGCCCTTTGCGGGCGTGGCGGAACTGGTAGACGCGCGGGATTTAGGTTCCCGTGGCGAAAGTCGTGGGGGTTCGAGTCCCTCCGCCCGCACCACGCCGGATCAGAAGGCACCTCGGCCGAAGATCAAGTCCAAGGGATCGCCGCCGCGCTCGCGGCCAGAACATGTAGATTGTCATCATGGAAATCACAGAAACTCTCTCCGACGGCCTCAAGCGCGAATTTCAGATCCAAGTGCCGGCCGCCGATCTTGAAGCGCGGCTCACCGAGCGCCTGGGCGAACTCAAGGACCGGGTGCAATTGCGCGGCTTCCGGCCGGGCAAGGTGCCGATGGCGCACCTGCGCAAGATCTACGGCAAGGCCGTGATGGCGGAGACCATCGAAGCGCTCATTCGCGAGCTCAACGCCAAGGTCGTCACCGATCATGGTCTCAAGCTCGCGATGGAGCCCAAGGTCACGATCCCGAACGAGGAGACCGAGGTCGAGAAGGTCATCGGCGGGCAGTCGGATCTCGCCTACACGCTGGCGGTGGAGGTGCTGCCGAAGATCGAGCTCGCCGATTTCAAGGGCATCAAGCTCGAGCGTCCGGTGGCGGAAGTGACGGACGTCCAGGTCAGCGAAGCGCTCGATCGGATCGCCGAGCAGAACCGGCCGTTCACGGCCAGGGGGGAGGGCGGCAAGGTCGAAAAGGGCGATCGGGTCGTCATCGACTTCACCGGCACGCTCGAGGGCGTGCCGTTCGAGGGCGGCACCGGCGGCGATGTCGGCGTCAATGTAGGATCCGGGACCTTCATTCCGGGCTTCGAAGATCAGCTGATCGGCATGGCTGCCGGCGAGACGCGGCAGGTGAAGGTCACCTTTCCCAGCAACTACATGAATGCGCAGCTCGCCGGCAAAGATGCCGAGTTCAACGTGACTGCGAAAACAGTCGAGGCCCCGGCCGAGGTCACGGTCGACGATGCCTTTGCCAAGCAGCTCGGCCTGGAATCGCTCGATAAGCTCAAGGAGGCTGTCAAAGCACGCGTGCAGCAGGAGCACGCCGGGCTCAGCCGCCAGCGGGTCAAGCGCCAGCTTCTTGATAAGCTCGATGAGATGCATCAGTTCGCGCTTCCTCCGACCCTGGCCGAGGAGGAGTTCAAGAACGTCTGGAACGCGGTCGACAGCGATCTCAAGGGCCAGGGCCGCAGCTTTGAGGACGAAGGCACGACCGAGGAGAAGGCGCGGGAGGAATATCGCGGCATCGCCGAGCGGCGGGTTCGGCTGGGTCTCGTGCTTGCCGAGATCGGCGAGCGCAATAAGATCGCGGTGACGGACGAGGAAATCACGCGCGCCATCGTCGAGCGCGCCCGCCAGGTGCCGGGCCGGGAGCAGGAGGTGTGGGAGTTCTATCAAAAGAATCCCGGTGCGCTGGCATCGATACGGGCGCCGATCTTCGAGGAGAAGGTGGTCGATTTCCTGCTTGAGCTCGCCACCGTCAGCGAGAAGCAGGTCTCGCGCGAGGAGCTCCTCAAGGACGACGAGGACGAAAAGAGCGCGGCCGGCTAGTGTGGCGGTTCAGAAGTCCGCATCATTTCCGCGGCAAGTTCGAAATGCGGACTTCTGAACCAAAGCCACACTAGGTCAATAAGTTGCTAGTGTCCTTCGATTCCGAAGTTCGCTAGCGAGCGTGCCGCACAATGAGGCGAACTTCGGAATCGGGACACTAGCGTCGGCCCGTTTCCCGGTGTTCGTGCGCCGCCGTCGCGATTGCCGCACGTGGAGTGCCGGAAAACGCGCGCGGGCTGTTTTGCCCGCGCGAATCGTGGAAAAAGGCTATGGGAAGGTTGGCGAAGCTCGGAACGCTGGCGCAGTGGCTACGCTCGCCAGCCCGACTGCGCTGTTCATTCTGCGGCCGAAACAGCGATCAGGTCGAGCGGCTTGTGGCTGGTCCGTCCGTGTATATCTGTGACGAGTGTATAAAGACATGCGTCGCGGTTCTGGAGCAGGACGGGAGTTCTCCCTCCGCCAGCCGCTGACCGAGATAGGTTGACCCATGCGTGATCCCCGCGACACCTACATGAACACTCTCGTTCCGATGGTGGTCGAACAGACCAACCGCGGCGAGCGTGCCTATGACATCTTCTCCCGCCTCCTCAAGGAACGCATCATCTTCATCAGCGGTCCGGTCGAGGACGTGATGTCGACCCTCGTGGTCGCCCAGTTGCTGTTTCTGGAAGCGGACAATCCGAAGAAAGAGATCGCGATGTACATCAACTCGCCGGGCGGCGTGGTGACGTCCGGGCTCGCGATCTACGACACGATGCAATTCGTGCGACCCGCGGTGTCGACCTTGTGCGTGGGCCAGGCCGCCTCGATGGGTTCGCTGCTGCTCGCCGCCGGGCACAAAGACATGCGATTTGCGCTCCCTAATTCCCGCATCATGCTTCATCAGCCGTCCGGCGGCTTCCAGGGCCAGGCAACCGACATCATGCTGCACGCCCAGGAGATCCTGAACCTGAAGAAGCGGCTGAACGAAATCTACGTGAAGCACACCGGCCAGCCGCTGAAGAAGATCGAGGATGCGCTCGAGCGCGACTACTTCCTGACGGGCGAGATGGCCGTGGAATGGGGGGTGGTCGACAAGGTCATCGCCAAACGGCCCGAGGATGTCTCCAAGATGTGAGGGCGACGGCTCCGCGGCCCTTTTCTTGCCCCGCGGCGCCGTTGCCAAGCTTGGAAACGGTCAAAAAGTCGCCATGCGCTTGAAATTTCATCATTAACAAATTCTTGATTATCCCCACATTACCGTGGTTCGCTAGGAATTGTGGCGGGGATGAACCAAGACCGGGAGATGTGCGGCATTGGTGATACGGACTGTTAGAAACCCCGCTGTTATGGTTTGCTGCGGTGCGACCGGTATGGCCGGGCGGCAGCCGGCCGACGGAGAGACGGAATGAGCAAGGTCGGCAGTAGTGACTCCAAGAACACGCTCTACTGTTCGTTCTGCGGCAAGAGCCAGCACGAGGTGCGCAAGCTCATTGCCGGACCGACCGTATTCATCTGCGACGAGTGCGTCGAACTGTGCATGGACATCATTCGCGAGGAGAACAAATCCTCGCTGGTGAAGTCGCGCGACGGGATTCCGACGCCGAAGGAGATTCGCAAGGTTCTCGACGACTACGTGATCGGTCAGGATCACGCCAAGAAGGTGCTCTCGGTCGCCGTCCACAATCATTACAAGCGGCTCAATCATCAGACCAAGCACAACGATGTCGAGCTCGCGAAGTCCAATATCCTGCTGATCGGGCCGACCGGCTCCGGCAAGACGCTGTTGGCGCAGACGCTGGCGCGCATCCTGGATGTGCCCTTCACCATGGCGGATGCGACGACGCTCACCGAAGCCGGCTATGTCGGCGAGGATGTCGAGAACATCATCCTCAAGCTCCTGCAATCGGCCGACTACAATGTCGAGCGCGCCCAGCGCGGTATCGTCTATATCGACGAGATCGACAAGATCAGCCGCAAGTCCGACAATCCTTCGATTACCCGCGACGTGTCGGGCGAGGGCGTGCAGCAGGCGCTGCTCAAGATCATGGAAGGGACGATTGCGTCGGTGCCGCCGCAGGGTGGGCGCAAGCATCCGCAGCAGGAGTTCCTGCAGGTCGACACCACCAACATTCTGTTCGTATGCGGCGGCGCATTCGCCGGGCTCGAGAAGATCATCTCCGCGCGCGGCCGGTCGACCTCGATCGGCTTCGGCGCAAAGGTGCTGGCGCCGGAGGATCGCAAGGCCGGCGAGATCTTCCGCGAGGTCGAGCCCGAGGACCTCTTGAAGTACGGGCTGATTCCCGAGTTCGTGGGCCGGCTGCCCGTCGTCGCCACGCTCGAGGATCTGGACGAGCCGTCGCTGAAGCTCATTCTCACCCAGCCCAAGAACGCGCTGGTCAAGCAGTATCAGCGCCTGTTCGAGATGGAATCGATCGATCTCACGCTGGCGGAAGAGGCGCTGGGCGCGATCGCCCGCAAGGCCATCGACCGCAAGACCGGCGCGCGCGGCCTGCGCTCGATCATGGAGGGCATCCTGCTCGACACCATGTTCGACCTGCCGAGCCTCGAAGGGGTCGAAGAGGTCGTGATCTCGCGCGAGGTGGTCGAGGGTACCGCGCGGCCGCTCTACATCTATGCCGACCGGGCCGACCGGACCGGCGACGCGAGCGCTTGAGTGCACCGCAACCGGGGCGGGCGGGGGCGGTCTTCGATTCGGATCGGATGCGCCGGGCGGGCGCCCCTAAGGTGGCTATTTGCTTGAATTTTCGGGCTTACTTGACACCGGCCCGAGCCGTCGCCACCTATTGTGCGAACGAAAAAGCGTACGAAGGATCGCTTCGAAATTCTCCGGGGAGGGTTTCGTACCCACCCTCTGGCGCACGGGTGCCCATCGGGGCCGGCCGTGCTCCCTTCCCGGCCCACCTCTGCACTCGACCGTGATGCCGCAACCGCGGGTGACGGGCGGGGGGCACAACAACAAGGACCTCGGGCCATGACTAGCGCAAAGCCAAAGCCGCCTCTGATCCCCGGCGAAACCCGCGCTTATCCGGTATTGCCGCTGCGCGACATTGTCGTCTTTCCGCACATGATCGTCCCGCTTTTCGTTGGACGCGAAAAGTCGATCAAGGCGCTCGAAGAGGTGATGCGTTCCGATACCTTCATCCTGCTCGCGACCCAGAAGAATGCGTCTGACGATGACCCGGCGACGGGTTCCATCTTCGAGATCGGGACACTGGCGAGTGTGCTGCAACTGCTCAAGCTGCCCGACGGCACCGTCAAGGTGCTGGTGGAGGGCGCTGCGCGCGCCAAGGTCGAGCGCTACACCGACCGCGCGGAGTACTACGAGGCCGACGCCGTCGTGCTGGCGGATGCCAGCGGCGAGCAGGTCGAGGCCGAAGCGCTGGCGCGCTCGGTCATCAACGAGTTCGAGAATTATGTGAAGCTGAACAAGAAGGTATCGCCGGAAGTTGTCGGCGTGGTTCAGCAGATCGAGGACTACGCCAAGCTCGCCGATACGGTGGCTTCGCATCTCGCGGTGAAGATTCCGGACAAGCAGGTGATCCTGGAGACGCCGTCGGTCACCGAACGGCTGGAGAAGGTGCTCGGGCTGATGGAGAGCGAGATCTCCGTCCTGCAGGTCGAGAAGCGCATCCGCACGCGCGTCAAGCGCCAGATGGAGAAGACCCAGCGCGAGTACTACCTCAACGAGCAGATGAAGGCGATCCAGAAGGAGCTCGGCGACGAGGAAGGCAAGGACGAGCTCGCCGAGATCGAAGACAAGATCAAGAAGACCAAGCTCTCGAAGGAGGCGCGCGAAAAGGCCACCCACGAGCTCAAGAAGCTGCGCCAGATGTCGCCGATGTCGGCGGAGGCGACGGTGGTGCGCAACTATCTCGACTGGCTGCTGTCGATCCCGTGGAACAAGAAGAGCAAGGTCAAGAAGGACCTCGCGCTTGCCCAGGAGATCCTGGACGCCGATCACTTCGGCCTGGAGAAGGTGAAGGAGCGGATCGTCGAGTATCTCGCCGTGCAGCAGCGGGCCAACAAGCTCACCGGCCCGATCCTGTGCCTCGTCGGTCCGCCCGGCGTCGGCAAGACCTCGCTTGGAAAGTCGATCGCGCGTGCGACCGGCCGCGACTTCGTGCGCGTGTCGCTCGGCGGCGTGCGTGACGAGGCCGAAATTCGCGGCCACCGGCGCACCTATATCGGTTCGATGCCCGGCAAGGTCATCCAATCGATGCGCAAGGCGAAGTCGTCGAACCCGCTGTTCCTGCTCGACGAGGTCGACAAGATGGGCGCCGATTTCCGCGGCGATCCGTCTTCGGCGCTGCTCGAAGTGCTCGATCCCGAGCAGAACCATACCTTCAACGACCACTACCTCGAGGTCGACTACGATCTCTCCAACGTCATGTTCATCACGACGGCGAACACGCTGAATATCCCGCCGCCCCTGATGGACCGCATGGAGATCATTCGGATCGCCGGCTATACCGAGGACGAGAAGGTCGAGATCGCGCGCAAGCACTTGATCCCGCATGCGGTCGCCAAGCACGGCCTCGACCTCAAGGAATGGTCGATCGACGACGAGGGGTTGCTGCTCCTGATCCGCCGTTACACGCGGGAAGCGGGCGTGCGCAATCTCGAACGCGAGCTCTCGACCCTGATCCGCAAGGCGGTGAAGGAACTGACGCTGACCAAGAAGAAGGCGATCACGGTCGAGGCGAAAACCGTGTCCGATTATCTCGGCGTGCCGAAGTACCGCTACGGCGAGGTCGAGGACGAGGATCAGGTCGGCGTCGTGACCGGGCTGGCGTGGACCGATGTGGGCGGAGAACTGCTCACCATCGAAGCCGCGATGATGCCCGGCAAGGGCAAGATGACGGTCACCGGCAATCTGCGTGACGTGATGAAGGAGTCGATCTCGGCTGCCGCTTCCTACGTGCGCATGCGTGCGGTCGCCTTCGGCATCGAGCCGCCGAGGTTCGACAAGAAGGACATCCACGTGCACGTGCCCGAGGGAGCGACCCCGAAGGACGGCCCGTCGGCGGGCGTAGCCATGGTCACCGCGATCGTGTCTGTCATGACCGGCATTCCGGTGCGCCGCGACGTCGCCATGACCGGCGAGATCACGTTGCGCGGTCGGGTGCTGCCGATCGGCGGCTTGAAGGAGAAGCTGCTCGCGGCCTCGCGCGGCGGCATGAAGACGGTGCTGATCCCGGAGGAGAACGCCAAGGACCTCGTGGAGATCAGCGAGAGCATCAAGAAAGGTCTCGAGATCCTTCCGGTCTCGCGGATGGACGAGGTGCTCGCGCGCGCTCTCACCCGCAAACCCGAACCGATCGAGTGGGACGAGGAAAAGGCCAAGCCGACGGAGACGTCGGTCACCACCGAGCCGGCGGTCGAGACCGATTCTTCAGTGCTCACCGCGCACTGATCGACCGGATCATCCCATAAGTTCAACGGCGGCACCGCAAAGTGCCGCCGTTTTCTTTTGCTCCGCAGGGTTCTCTATTTGTTCTTGACATTGTTGGAACAAAAAAGGAACATGGAATTGCTGCCGGTCGGGTCTGCGCGTAATGCGGATAGCCAACGCGGCAGTCCGTTTTCGCCGGCACTTCGGCCGTTGGGGCCGAGGTGTTCAGCGAAACTTTCCCGGAGAGATGTGTGATGAAACCGACCTTCACTGCTGCGTGTGCGGCATTGGTGGGACTGCTGGCTTTGTCTCAATCCGCGGTCGCACAACAGAAGACAGCCAAGCAATGCAATGACGAATGGAGCGCCGACAGGGCGGCCATCCAGGCAAACGGCAAGACCAAGCGCGTCTTCGTGGCCGAATGTCGCGGCGTACCGGTTGCCACGCGTGTGGCCGCGGCGGTACCGGCAGGCAAGGATCAATACGCGACCGAAGCCGAGGCCAAAACGAACTGCCGGGCCGATACCGTCGTGTGGGTGAATTCGACATCCAAAGTCTATCACGGCAGCGGCAGCCGGAGTTACGGCAAGACCAAGACGGGCGCGTATATGTGCGAGAAGGAATCGGCCGCTGCCGGCTTCCGCGCTGCCAAGACTGCAAGAGGCGCGGCAACCTGATTTCCCGCACAGGTGACACTGGGCTAAGGTCGTGGCGGTGCCTTCGCGGGCGCCGCCGTTTTTTCTAGGCACGCGCAACTCGTGCGTGCGCGCTTGTCACCGTCCGAGGAGATGATCCATGTGGGGAGTTGTTCGCGTTGGGCTCACGGTCGCCGTCCTCGCGTGCACAGGCCTTTCCGCGGCGCGCAGCGATGACTTCCCGAGCAAGCCCATTACCATCATGGTCGGGTTGGCACCCGGCGGCATCACCGACGTCACCGCCCGACTCTATGCCGAGGCCGTCTCCAGAAGCATCGGCCAGCGCATCACGATCGAAAATCGTCCGGCCGCGGCCGGCGCGCTTGCCGCGGCCGCCGTGCAGAATGCGCCGCCGGATGGGACCATGCTGCTGGTCTTCTCCGGTTCGCAGCACGCCACCGTGGCGGCCATGGGATCGGCGCCATACGATCCGGTCAAGGGCTTCTCCTTCATCACGTTGCTGTTCAACAGCGTGGTTGCGTTCGTGGTGCCGCCGGACAGTCCGGCCGCGACGCTGGAGGCGCTGTTCGAGCTTGGCCGCAAGCGCGCGGGCGGTCTCTCGATGGGGACGCCCGGCCTGGGCTCGCCCTCGCACCTTCTGGGCGCACGCGTGGCGCTCGCGGCCAAGGCGCCGTTGCAGTCGATCCACTATCGCGGCGGCGCGCCGATGATGGCCGACGTGCTGACCGGCCGCGTCGATTTCGGGGTCGCGACATTGTCGACCTCGCGCACGTTCCTGATGGACAACAAGCTGCGCGCGCTGGCGCTCGATGGCGAGACGCGCTGGTCAGGGCTGCCCGACGTGCCGATCCTGGCCGAGATCGGCTACGGCAACGAGAAAGTGGCGAACTGGTTCGGTGTGGCGGCGCCGGCGGGAACGCCGCCCGCAATCGTGCAGAAACTGCGCGAGGAGTTCGTCAAGGCGTCGCGCGATCCGGAACTGCAAAAGCGGCTCGCGGAGAACGGCACGTTGATCGCCACCAGCACCTCCGAGGAGATGCGGGCGCTGATGGTGGAGGAGGTCGCAGCCATGGACGGGCTGGTGAAGACGCTCGGCCTTCGTCAGCAGTAGGACACGTCAGCAACGGGCACTTATGGACTGCGCGCTTGCCTCGCCGCCCGGCGCGGCGATAAAGGTGGCGCGAGGGCGGTTAGCTCAGTTGGTAGAGCGCCTGCTTTACACGCAGGATGTCGGCGGTTCGAGTCCGTCACCGCCCACCAGCCTTCGCACCCGTGGCGCCTAAGCTGCTTCGCCAGCCGCAACCCGCAGCGGTGGGTGGGCCAAGCCGCAAGCCGCCGCCCAATCAGATCAGACGACAGACGACGGGAGGACGACACGGTCCTTCCGCCGTCTGTCGTCAATCTACGTCGCCGCGCGTTACACCGCCTCTTTGAGTTCCTTGGCGGCGCGGAACGCGACCTTCTTGCTGGCCTTGATCTGGATCGGTTCGCCGGTCGCCGGATTGCGCCCCATGCGGGCTGCACGCTTGCGCACCACCAGGATGCCGAGGCCGCCGATGCGGATGCGGTCGCCCTTCTTGAGGTGTTTGGTCACCAAGCCGACCAGGTCGCCGAGGACCGCCTCAGTCTGCTTTTTCGACATCTCATGGGATTCCGAGAGATTTGCGGCGAGATGCTTCAGGGTCACGGTCGCTTGTGCGCCCGGTTTCTTCGCTGCCATGGCTGGCCCTCCTCGTTGCAGAACGTGGCCTCTCAGCCACTCATCACGCCGTCGCATTAGACGATTCGGATGGTGTCTGACCATGACTTATTGGCGAAAAATGCGGGTTTTTTCAATGCCAGTTGTTAGAAATCAGCCAATGACGGGCTCTCAGGCGGTGCGCGGGCCTGTGAAACCCCTGATTTGACCATGGATATTGGCCTTTTTCAGGGGGTGAACGAGTTACCTTGACTCGGGCAGAGGGGGTATTTAACTCCCACGACGCCCGCGGGGGCGTAGCTCAGTTGGTTAGAGCGTCGGCCTGTCACGCCGAAGGTCGCGGGTTCGAGTCCCGTCGCTCCCGCCATTCCGGTCCTGTCGGCCCGCAGCAAGCGTCGACCGTTTCCGCTTGCAAGACCTTCTCGAGTTCAAGACCTCCTCGAAGTTTGAGAACTATCGCGGCGAGCCGCGGCCTTGGCGTCGCTCATAGCGGCGTGAACCTCATCGGCCGTCACGAACGGTCGCTCGCGGCGGACGGAGGTTTTGCATGTCGCTTTGGCGCGAGCGCGACCGCCTCGCCGAGCGCCACGACCTCTGGCGCCGCTCCGGGAATCCGAATCCAAACTGATTCCTCCTCGCGACTTCTTGAAGGGCACTACCGGCGGGTCTAGGCTTGCGCGCAATCAAGTTCGCGGGAAGCGACCGGCCGACGATCGAGGAGACGCTCATGCAACCGCGAAATCTTTTGCTCGCCCTGGCCGCCGGCGCGATGATGGTCGGCTTCACGCTCGTTCCCGTACAAGCGCAGACGCCGATGGCGCTGAGCGGTCAGGTCAGCTCCGCTGCCGACGGCCCGATGGAAGGGGTGGTCGTCAGCGCCAAACGCGAGGGTTCGACGGCGACCATCTCGGTCGTCAGCGACAGCGCCGGCAAGTTCGGCTTCCCGGCATCGAGGCTTGCGCCCGGCCGCTATTCGCTTGCCATTCGTGCCGTCGGCTATGACCTCGAGGGACCGAAGAACGCCGACGTTGCCGCGGCCGGAACCGCGACCGCCGACATCAAGCTGCGGCCGACTAAGAACCTGGCCAAGCAACTCACCAATGCGGAATGGCTTGCGAGCTTCCCCGGAACCGACACGCAGAAGAAAGCGCTGCTCAATTGCATCAGCTGTCACAACCTCGACCGCATCGTGAACTCCAACCATGACGCGGCCGAATTCGTGCAGGTGTTCGACCGGATGACCGGCTACTATCCGGGCAGCACGCCGCAGCATCCGCAGCGCCTCTTGGGCGAAGCCCGCCGCAACCTCGGCCAGGCGGCGGGCGTGAAGGCGATGGCGGAGTACCTCGCCTCGGTCAATCTCAGCAAAGACGAAGTGTGGGACTATCCGCTCAAGACGCTGCCGCGCCCGACCGGACGCGCGACCCGCGTCGTCATCACCGAATATGATCTGCCGCGGAAGCAGATCCAGCCGCACGACGCCATCGTCGATGCCGACGGCATGGTCTGGTTCACCCATTTCGGCGAACAGTTCCTGGGCAAGCTCGATCCCAAGACCGGGCAAGTCTCCGAGTATCCGCTGCCGGTCATCAAGCCCGGCTATCCCATCGGCACGCTCGACCTGGAGACCGACAAGGCCGGCAATCTCTGGATCGCGATGATGTATCAGGGCGGCGTCGCCAAGTTCGACAAGGCGACGCAGAAATTCCAGACTTGGAAGGTGCCGGATCAATGGCAGACGGACGCGACCCAGCAGGCCTTCCTCTCGCCGACCTACTCTGACGTCGACGGCAAGGTCTGGGTGAAGAATTCGGATCGCGCCCAGATCCTGCGGCTCGATCCGGTCACCGGCCAGTGGGAGAACCTCGGATCGTTCAAGGATGCGAACAATCGCACCATCACCTCCTATGGCATCCCGGCCGACCACGACAACAATCTCTATCTGCTCGATTTCTCCTCCTCCAATATCGGCAAGCTCGACGCCAAGACCGGCAAGCTCACCGTCTACCGCTCGCCGATCCCGAACTCGCGTCCGCGGCGCGGCCGGGTCGACGAGCAGAACCGTCTGTGGTTCGCGGAATATGCCGGCAATGCCATCGGCATGTTCGATCCCAAGACCGAGAAGATTCAGGAATGGGTGCTTCCGACGCCGTGGGGTCAGCCCTACGATGTGGTCACGGACAAGAACGGCGAAGCCTGGACCGGCTCGATGCTGAGCGATCGGGTGTCGCGGCTCGACCCCAAGACCGGCGAGTTCGTGGAATACCTTTTGCCGAAGACGACCAATATCCGCCGCGTGTTCGTGGACAACTCGACCAGCCCGGTGAGCTTCTGGGTCGGCAGCAATCACGGCGCCTCGATCGTCAAAGTCGAACCGCTGGATTGAGACATCGCTCACTCATGATCCTCGCTGCTCGTCCAATGTTCACTTGATGAAGTCGTTCGGCTGCGAGTCATGACCGTGGAGAATACGCCGCCCGGACGAGGCGGCGCAGTGCCCGAACCGTCCAGGAGTACATCGACGAAACGCCGATGTGGGCGGATTCGGGCCAAGCCTTAGGCGGCGGGGCACAAGAAATCCCGGAGCGGCGGCGCCGTCCGGGTTGACGCATATTTCTTGAAGGATGTTCTTCGATGGAAGATTCGGGTAACGCACGTCAAGAACAATCGCGACCTGGAGCATTGACGCGCAGGCTTCGCTTCGCCGCGAGGTCGTCGACCCGGATGCGCCGACCGCGCGCCGCGTGCGCTACACCGGCGCGGTGCGGCGAGCCGACTAGCTCGCGGCCCGCAGTCCGAGGATAGCGCGCGCGTCGGCGGGCGTGGCGACGATGTCGCCGAGGATCTCGATGATCTTGCCCGCCTTCTCCACCAGCGCGGCGTTGCTGGGCGCAAGCTTGCCCTTTTCCAGATAGATGTTGTCTTCAAGTCCCACCCGCGGATGCCCGCCCAGCAGCACCGCCTGTGCCACCATGGGAAACTGGTAGAGCGATATGCCGAACGCGAACCAGGGCGAGTTCGCGGGTAACAGGCTGCGCATATAGCTCATGGCCTCCGGGGTCGCCGGCTGGGCCCAGGCGATGCCGAGGCAAATCTGGAACATGCCGGGCGCGTTGATGTGGCCGCTCTCGATCATGCGCTTGGCCAGCAGCAGATGGCCGGTCTCGAATACTTCGAGTTCCGGCATGACGCCGGCATCGCGGATCGCCAGCGCCATCGCTTCGAGGTGAGGCGGCGTGTTGACGAAGACGTGAGGCCCCATATTCATGCTGCCCATGTCGAGGCTGCAGATGTCGGGCTTGAGCGCAACCACATGCCGGACGCGCTCGGCTGGACTCTTGATGGTCGTGCCCGGCCCGGGCTTTTGCGGGTCCTCGTCGCCCGGCACGAAGCGTGCACCCGGCCCGGTGGTCAGGTTGATGAGGACGTCGCTGCCGCTGCCGCGAATGCGATCCACGACCTCCTTGTAGAGGGCAGGGTCCATGCTCGGACGCGTGGTCTTCGGATCGCGCACATGGATGTGAACGATGGCGGCGCCGGCCTTGGCGGCGTCGATGGCCGACTGCGCGATCTGCTCCGGGGTCACCGGCACCGCGGGGTTGCGGCCCGGCGTGTCCGCCGACCCCGTCACCGCGCATGAGATCATGACCTTGCGTTGCATGCCGCCTCCCTGACCAACATTGTTTCGCGAAAGCCTACAGCGAGGACCGGCCGGAAGCCCAGAGGTTCCGCCCGCAACGTGGGGATGCAGGCGGCGACATTGGCGGCGACCGCAGGTATGGCTACAAGACCGCGGCGTGCGGTCTCGCCGGGCGCCACGATGGCTGCAGGTGACGACAATATCTACATAAGAGCTGCGTCCGGCGTGCAAACCAGCTTTTGAAGCGCTCCGGCTTGCCTCTCATTGTGCACTGCGCTAAGCCCTCTCAGCGCCCGTCCTTGGAACGAATCCGATCTGTGACAAGGGCGATTTCGTAAGCGCCTGCGGCACCTTGGCCGCATGGGGCCGGGGCGGGCTTTCCGTGCGGGGCCGCGACGTCGGAGGTGAGGTCGCCGATGAACGAGCTATTGCTGGATTACCTCCCGCTCGTGATCTTCATTGGAGTGGCGCTTGTCATCAGCCTGGTGCTCCTGCTGGTGCCGTTCGTGGTCGCCTACCAGGCTCCCGATCCAGAGAAGCTCTCGGCCTACGAATGCGGGTTCAACGCCTTCGACGATGCGCGCATGAAATTCGACGTGCGCTTCTATCTCGTCGCCATCCTGTTCATCATCTTCGATCTGGAGATGACCTTCCTGTTTCCCTGGGCCATCGCGTCAAGCGATCTCGGGCTCTTCGGCTATTGGTCGATGATGGTGTTCCTTGGCGTTCTGACCATCGGCTTCATATATGAGTGGCGGAAAGGAGCGCTCGAATGGGATTAGAGCGCACGACCGTCGTCGCACCGCCCGCCAGGGGCATTCTCGACCCGCGCACGGGCAAGCCCGTCGGCGCCGATGACAGATTTTTTACCGGCCTGAACGACCAGCTCTCGGACAAGGGCTTTCTCGTTGCCGTGAGCGACGACCTCATCACCTGGGCGCGCACGGGCTCGCTGATGTGGATGACCTTCGGGTTGGCCTGCTGTGCGGTCGAGATGATGCAGATGTCGATGCCGCGCTACGACGCGGAGCGCTTCGGCTTCGCGCCGCGAGGCTCGCCTCGGCAGTCCGATGTGATGATCGTCGCCGGCACGCTCACCAACAAGATGGCGCCGGCCTTGCGCAAGGTCTACGACCAGATGCCGGAGCCGCGTTACGTCATCTCCATGGGCTCGTGCGCCAACGGCGGCGGCTACTACCACTATTCCTACTCGGTCGTGCGCGGCTGCGACCGTATCGTTCCGGTCGACATCTACGTGCCCGGCTGTCCTCCGACCGCCGAGGCGCTGCTCTACGGCGTCATGTTGCTGCAGAAAAAGATCCGCCGTACCGGCACGATCGAGCGCTGATGGATTTCACGCTATGGATGAAACGCTCGACAAACTCGGCGAGACCATCGCCGGCGCGCTGCCGGGCTCGATCACGAGCCACTCGGTGGCAAACGGCGAATTGACGATTCATGCGGTCGCGCGTGACATCGTGAAGCTCGCAACCTTCCTGCGCGACGACGAGCGCTGCCAATTCCTAAGCTTGCTCGACGTCGCGGCGAT
>Ga0207675_100002409_pt1 | contig 18525 bp, 12 predicted proteins | sample KBSSwiS42_FD_184305 | JGI IMG/M metagenome (GOLD analysis project Ga0207675, IMG submission 184305) | Switchgrass rhizosphere microbial communities from Kellogg Biological Station, Michigan, USA - KBS Switchgrass S4-2 (SPAdes) (version 2) | ecosystem: Host-associated > Plants > Roots >... | reverse complement strand
TGATGACGACCAACCAGAGCGGGGCGCTGCGCTCCCCCGACGGCGGCCTGGGGTTCGGCTTTGGATTCGAGACGACCGATCGCTATGGTGCGAACGGGATGGACTCGGTCGGTTCGTACGGGTGGGGTGGCGCCTACGGCACGAACTATCGCGTCGATCCGAAGGCCCGGCTGGTTCGCGTGGCCATGATTCAGATGATTCCGAACGGAAGCGACGTTGGCACACGTTTCCCTGCTCTGGTCTACCAGGCGCTCGTTCCTGAAGCTGGAAGCAGCCAGTCGGTCGTAAGCAGGAAGCAGTAAGCGGGAAGCCGGAAGCGGGAAGCTGGAAGCTGGAAGCAGGAAGCTGGCAGCTGGAAGCTGGCTTATGAGAAGCTCCGGATTAGCCCCCGGAGCGTGAATCGACGTTGATCTCGATCAGCCGGCGGTATCTGACGGGCTGCCCCTGACGGCGTGCGGGCTGATGTTCCTCACCTGGAAGGCGCCGCACGTTGCCTCGAGCCTCATGTCGGGATCTCCGAACCTCGGCGGCGGAGACGTGAGCGCTCCCGCCATGGCCGCCGTCTTCAAGCTGGCTGCGCAGGCGCGCTGGCAGGGCAAACGCTGCGTCGTGATGCTGCCGGACATGGGCGAACGCTACGTCTCCACGACGTTGTTCGGGCGCATGAGCTGAGCCGCGAGGGCGGGCGAAATCTTTCGGAGGTCCTTCGGGGCCCTGTCCTCCGGGGCCCTGTCCTTCGGGGGTCTGTCGCCCTCGAGCCCGCGCCGCTGCTCGGCGGGCTACTCCGCGCCCAGCCCGAGCGATTCGACGTGATAGCGCAGGCCAAAGAAGAACGCCGTCGCGCTCTCGTCGCCCAGGATGCGACGTAAAGCGAAATCGAAGGAGAACTCTTTGGAGACGTAGCCAACGCCGCCGCTCAGGGCGTGGCTCTTTTGTCCGTCGTCGTAGCGGTAGCCGAGGCGCAGCGGATACCGGCCGCCGGCGAGGTATTCGAAGCCGCCCATGCCGCGCATCTTGGTCTGGTCGTAGGTGGTGAGGTCGCCGACGAGATCGGCCTCGAGCGTGAAGAGTTGGGTGCCGTAGCCGATGCCGCCGCCCAAGAGCAGCGGCAGCAGCGAGTGCCCGGGCTCGGTGAGGTTTTTTCCGACCAGAGAAATCGCCACGCTGTCGGCGGCGCGAATCGTGATGCCCGCGTCGGCGGTGATGTCTTTCACCATGCTCTCGCGACGCAGGCCGCTCGAGGCCACGCTCGGCGACAGCACGTTGCGGCCACGCGGGAAGCCTTCTTCACTCAAGTCGAGGTAGCGACCGGAGGCGCCCACCAGCACGCGATCGGAGACCGGGAAGCCGAGACCAAAGCGCAGGTCCATGGCGCGGCGATTGACGCCGTCGGGATCCTGAAACAGCCAATTGGCAGAGATGCCGCCGGCCAGGTGCGATTTGCTCACCACCGAGTCGACGATGCTCGCTCCGTACGACTGTCGATTGGCCCGCGACCAGAACTGCGCCATCCCGCCCATGTGGTAGACGCGCGTGGCCGCGAGGTTCGCCGGGTTGTCCTGCAACGCCTCGAGCGAGTTACTGAACGCACGCAAGGCACCGCCCATCGCAGCGGTGCGCGCCGTCTCGAGCTCCGAATAGTCGTAGCCGACCTCGGGAGGCAGCCGGCTGGGGTCCGCCCTCAGCGGCCCTCCGAAGCAGAGAGAGGCCGCTACGCAGAGGCTAGACGCGGAAACCCGGACAATTCGCAAACTACGTGGCCCATAGATCAGTCCCGCAACGTTTGGCAACAAAAGCAGGGCCGGATGCTCGATTGCTGGACGAGACATCCTTGGTTTCAGCTTCCGACCTGCCGGCACGTCGGCTGGGACGGCTCACGCGCTGCAGCGTGTCGGGTTGGAATCCTGTCTGACCGGCGTCTGCTCGACCGGATCTGCGGAGCACACATGTTGACCACAGTGCGGCCTCGTGGCGCCGGACTGTCTGCGCTGCGCAACGCCACATCTGCCCGTGCGGCTCGTTGCTCGACCTCCGAACCGATCGGCCTTCGCTGCTTGTCACAGAGTTCGTCACGTCTGCGAGTCATCGAGGTTGCTCGCGGGCAACGCGGCAACACGCGCCAGCGCACGACACGATCCTGCCTGGTGATAACGCGGACTTGGCGCAGGTTTGAGAAATCGTCGTGTGACGTACGACGCGCGTGACGATTGCCCGAGTGGTAGCTGCGATCAAATTCGGAGTGAGAGCGGCAACTGAGAAGCAGTGCGCCAACGAGATTTCGCATCTAGACCCTTGACGGTACGAAAGACCGAATTTGACGGGACGGAAAACCAGCCCGAGCTCGACGTGAGCAGAGCGTGAACTCCGTCGTGAACCGAATCCCGTCAGAGTTTCATGACTTAGTTCCTACGTGGGCTGTCGAGCCGCGCGCGTGTGTTCACGACGACCATGACATGTGAATTTTATTCGTCGGTTTTGACGCCAGATCGTCACCAATCAAAAAACGTCCATTGAAGCACCTCGCTCGAGGATGCTACGTGACTCTCTCGTTTGGAGTTCTCAACCAGCGATGTCAGGCGATACCATCTCGAGCGACACGACCTGGGCCCAAGCTGCCTGTTCGGTCGATGCGAGCGCAAAAGCGAGTGCCAGCGGAGCAGCCGTGAATTGCGCGGGGGATCACAGGTGATATCGAAGCATTCCTTGGGGGTCGGTTCGTCGCGAGGAATGCTGGTCGACCGGCTCGGTTCGTGTGCGAAGCACTGGCTCGGTTCGTGTTCGAAGCACTGCGGCTCTGCTTCTTGCACCGGCCGAGGTGCGCAGAGTCGTCGTCGAGATTTCGAGAGGGTCGTTTCGTCCGGTGAGCGTCACTCACCGGATGGCGGCTCGACTCCGCGTTAGCCCTTCGCGCGCGCCTCGGGGGCTCGCAGCATGCATGTGCCGGCGAGTCCTGAGGCTGTTCTGACCCACCCACTTGTCCAACAGCTTGAAGTAATGAACGTCTCTCCTGAAGCGATCGATACTTGGCAGCGCGCGTTGCACAAGGCGCGGCTGCGTTCACCCGCCTCCTTCGATCAGTGGTTCTCGAGCGTACAGTTCGACGGCCTGAGTGACGGGGTGCTCGGGTTGACCGCGCGTGACGAGTTCGTGCGCGATTGGGTCAAGACCCATTTCCTGCCCGCGATGCTCTCCGACCTAGAGCGCGCTGATCTCGAGCGCGCTGAGTTAGAGCGCGCTGAGTCGCAGCGCGCTGATCTCGAGCACGCTGCCCAAGAGGGCAGCTCGAGCAGCAGCGTCGATGTCGGTGAGCGTCCACTGGCTGCGGTTTGCCACTCCGTGAACTGTCCGTCGCCGTCAGGCATTCGGGTGGACTGGCGCATCTCGAGCCAGCTCTCCGCGCCGATCGGTACGTTGCCGGTGCCGGTGCCGGTGCCGGCGAGCCTTCGCAGCAGCGCGCGCGAGAGCGGCTTGCGTGCGACGTTCGCGGAGTTTCCCGAAGGCGTGCCCGCTCGCTCGAGCTTTCCACCGGCGTCTCCCGGAGCGTTTCCAGCAGCGTCTCCTGGAGCCGCTCCCGTGCGCTCGTTGCACGGGGCTGCTTCGACGCAGAGTGCCGCAGCGCCCCGACCGGCATTGTCCGTGGTCGCGTCCGAATCGGGTGCAGGGCGCGAATCGGAGCCGCCCCGTTCGTCGCGTCGCTCTCCACCGGGGGATGGCTCCGGCTCTGCGCGCCCGCCGGCACGCATCCCCAGCCTCAAGGGCGGCGATCCCATCAATCCCAAGCACACGTTCCCGAACTTCGTCGTCGGCCCCTCCAATGAGCTCGCGTACGCGGCCGCGGTGGCCTCGGCTGGCGCTGGCGGCCCGCGCTACAACCCGCTGTTCATCTGCGGCGGCACGGGGCTCGGCAAGACGCACCTGGCTCACTCGATCGCGCACCGCTTGATCGAAGAGCAGTCGGAAGCGCGCGTGCTGTACATCTCCGCCGAGCGCTTCACCAACGAGTTCATCGAGGCGCTGCAGCACCACCGCATGGAGGAGTTCCGCACTCGCTATCGGCGCAACTGCGATGCGCTCTTGGTGGACGACATCCAGTTCCTCGCCGGGCGCGAGCAGACGCAGGAAGAGTTCTTCCACACGTTCAATGCGCTGCGCGACGCGGACAAGCCCATCGTCGTCACCTCCGACAAGTACCCGCAAGAGCTGCAGCGCATGCCCGAGCGCCTGATCTCGCGCTTCACCTCGGGCCTGGTCGCAGACGTGCAGACGCCCGCGCTCGAAACACGGGTGGCGATCCTGCGCAAGAAGGCCGCGCTCGAGGGCATCCCCTTGCTCGACGACGTGGCGGTGCTCCTGGCGCAGACGATCAAGAGCAACGTGCGCGAGCTCGAGGGCGCGCTGATCCGGTTGGCCGCCAAATCTTCCCTGCTCGGGCGCCCCATCGACCTCGAGTTCACGCAGGCCGAGCTGGCGCTGGTGAGCCCGCTCAAGGCCGATCAAAGCAGTGTAGAAGACATCCAGCGCGCGGTGTGCAGCCACTTCAGCTTCTCCAACGCGGAGCTGCTCAGCAAAGATCGGCACAAGAGCCTGGCCTTCGCCCGTCAGGTCGCGATGTACCTGTGCCGCCAGCGCCTGAAGTGCAGCTTCCCGGAGCTCGGGCGCGCCTTCGGCAATCGCGATCACACGACCGTGATGAGCGCCTGCCGCCGCGTCGAGTCCCTGCGCAAGCAGGACCCGGAAGTGAACGCGCACCTGCAGGCCATCGAGCACAAGCTCGCCTCCGAAGGCTGACGAGCACGGAGGAGCTGAGGTTGGGCCGGGCCTCCGCCGCTCGGCACACCGCGACCCCTCGGGGCGCGCAGCGACACCGCGACCCCTCGGGGCGCGCAGCGACACCGCGACCCCTCAGAGGCGCGCAGCGACCCCTCGGGACCCGGAGTGTCGTGCCCTGATCACATCAGCTCGAACGGGCGACCAGCAGACCCAGAGCTCGGGCTGGCAGCTTGACCTTTGCGGCCAGCACCTCAAAGCTTTGCGCGATGCAGGGCAGAAGCAGATGGCCAGCGTTACTCCTGCTGGCCGCGGCGTGCGCGGACGAGCCCGCGTTCGCCCCGGCAGCGGCGGAGGCTGCGCTGCCCACCAGGGCCCCGGAGGGAACACCCCAAGTCGCCGCCCCGCCCCCCGAAGCCGACACCGGGTGTCCGGGTGGGGTGTGTCCGAGCACGTCACTGCTGTTCGACGCGAGCAATCCCTATCGGCAACGCCAGGTGGTGAGCGGCTCGACGCGGCTCGCCGAGAGCTCACACTCGCGATCGGACTGCCCCGGCCCGGCACCGGACCTGGTGTACGAGCTCGATCTGCGAGCTGCCACCGAACCGGTCAGCACGTATCTCGAGCTGCGTGCCGATTTTGACGCGGTGCTGGCCATCGAGACGGGGCCGCCGGCAGACGCCTTTCTCGTCGCCTGCAACGAGGAGCATGCGCCGGGCGCCCAGGAAGCGTTTCTCGCCGTCACGCTCGCACCCGAGCTGTATCGGGTCGTGGTCGACGGCGCTACGGTCGATGCCTACGGTGAGTTCGCGTTGAGCGTCGAGTGGCCCGCGGCGTCGGGGCGGTGTGGCGCACCACCGGCGAATGACCGCTGTGATCAGGCCTTTCCGATCGATCCCGATCGCCCTCTGCAGACGTTCTTCGGTACCACCGAGTGCGCGTCCGACCAGGCTCACACGAGCTGGGAGTGCGGCGAGTTCGACGACCGAGATCCCGACGTCTTCTACGGCCTCGATCTCTCCCAGCGCAGCGAGCCCGTGCTGCTCCACGCTCAGACCGGACTCGCCCCGACCAACCATGATACGCGCCTGCTCTTGCTGCGCGAACGCGGCGGTGAGTGCGCGGAGACGCTGTTCTGCAACGACGCCTACCACGCCGACATGGCAGAGCTGTGGGCTCGCCTCGACCCCGGCCGCTACCTGCTGGCGGTCGAAACCATCGGGGGCACCGGCGACTTCGGGCTCAGCGTCGAGCTGGCGGAGCAGCCCTGCGTCGTAGACAACGATACTTGTGCCACGGCCCAGGCGCTCGAGCCGCGGCTCGGTGTGCAAACGCTCACGACCTGGCCGGGCTGTGGCGACGACTCGATCGTCAGTGGCTGTAGCGGGCTCCAGCCGAGCCCGGACATTTTCTATCGCCTCGACCTGAGCTCGTTTTCTAGCCCAGTGCGCGTGCGCGCGGACGCCCGGCGCGGCAGCGACGCGTTCGAGCAGCTCGCGCTCATGGCCGAGCAGGCAGGCAGCTGCGGCAATGAGCTGCGCTGCGGAAACTTCGATCTCTGGCTGGAGCCGCGGCCCTACTACCTTGCCCTGAATGGCTTTCGCGACCAGCAGGGCCCGGTGAAGCTGACGGTCGAGCTCGCGCTCGACCATCCACCCGCACCCGCCGACTGCATCGATGCAGCGGTCGCGGCCTGTGCGCGGGCGGACCGGGAGGAATGCTGCTCCGGAGACGGCGACGATTGCTGGCTGAGTTTTTTGAGCTGCGGTCTTCGGCCCGAGGCGCTCGATTGTTTGTGTGAGACCGACCCCAGCTGCTGCGGGGCACACGAGCCCAGCTACGACTGCGCGCAGGTCTTGGCGCGGTGTGGGACGTTTTGCGACGGGTTTGACCCCGTATTGACCTGCCCGGAGTGAGGTGCGGTGGAAACACTTCAGCGCTGGGCGTGCGGCGGGTGGGTCTTCTGGGCCCTGCTCGCCGCTGGCTGCGCGCCAGGCTCGGGCGCGCTGCGCGCGACTGCAAACGATTCCGCGCTCGCCGCTACGCCCCCGAGCGGCGCTTCGACGGAGACGCCGCTCGCGCCGGCGCTGCCGCTGAGCGAGCCCGCGAGCGTTGCCCTGGCGCCGAGCTCGGGCTGCTCGGCGGCACCCATGATCCGAGCGAGCAAGCCGTGGAGTCGGGAGCTGATCCAGGTCTCCGGTTCCACGGCAGCGGCGGCGTCCACGAGTCAGAGCCCATGGGGCGGCTGCGACGGCGCCACCAGCGGTCCTGACGCCTGGTATGTGCTGGATTTGCAGGCTCTGCCGGCGCCGGTCGAGCTGCACGCCGTGGTGGATGCCGACTTCGACGCGGCACTCGACCTGCGGCGCGGCCCCTGCGAAGACACCCTGAGCCTGGATTGTGACCGCGCCGCCGCGCTCGGCCGCCCGCAATCGGCGCTCTCGCTGCGGCTGGCAGCGGGCGTGTACTGGCTGGTCGTGGACGGCAAGGACGAGGCGAGCCACGGCGATTTTCGCTTGCAGGTAGAGCTCGACCCCGGTGCCGCCGGCGCTTCGCCCAGCCCCACGAACGACAGCTGTGAGCGTCCGCAGCCCTTCGCGGGGCTCGAGCTCGAGACGCTGTTCGTGCACCCGAACGTCACGGACGGCGCCACGACCAGCTACTACTCGCTCGACCTGAGCGCTGAGACGGCCCCCGTCGTCGCGACGCTCTCCGCCTGGAACCTCGCTGCCGAACACCTGCCGAAAGCGATTTCCATCTATCATGCTGGTGCCGCTGATCCGCCCTGTGGCTCGCTCGTCGCCAGCGATTTCCTGCGCAGTGAGAGCTCCCAGGGGAGCGACGTCGAGCTCAGCACGCGGCTCGATCCGGGGCGCTACACGTTCGAGGTAGTCCAGCAGCCACTGACCAGCGCGACCGACGTGAGCACCACCGGTGCTCTCACGCTGCGACTGGACCGAGAGCTGTGCCGCGCAGGTCCCGTGGCAAACAGCTGTGAGACCGCGATCGAGATCGACACGGCACCGGGTGCGCACGTCGTCGAAGGCTCTACGCTGTGCAACTCCGACCATCTCTCGCTCGGCTACTGCAATGAAGCCAGCAGCCCCGACCAGTTCTACCGGCTCGACTTGAGCGCCGAGTCCGCTCCAACCCGCACGCGCCTGACGGTGCTGCTGGACGGCCTGGGCCTGCAACCGTTGTTGTACGTTCTGGGCGACGGCGGCAGCGGGGCTTGCGGCAGGGGCCTGTATTGCTTCGACACAGTCCAGAACTTTGAGGGTCTGCCGCACTACGACCTGACCCTGCAGCCCGGCCTGTATTTCATCGGCGTGGAGAGTGTCTCGGAGAGCGCCGGTAGGTACCGTCTGCTCGTCGAGCTGGATCGGGCCGAGCCGAGCCCGTGCGTCACGAGCGCCATCGACGAATGTGTCGAGCGCAACTCCCTGGCGTACTGCTGTGACGGCTGGGACTTGCCGGAGTGTCCGGAGCTCATCAGCCTGTGCGGCTTGGCCGTCGAGACCCAGCGCTGCGTGTGTGAGCGGGAGCCGGCGTGCTGCGGTGCACCCGGCGACACCAGCCGCTGTGCCGAGGCATACTCGGCTTGCAACTACCTCTGCCCCGAGTTCGCTCCCTCCACGTCGCAATGCCTGGATCCGCACCGTTGAAGCCACAGAGGCCGCTGAGGCTCGGCATCGTGCTGCTGGGCATGGCGGGTTGCGCGGCCGTGAGTGAGCCGGCCGTGCCAGCTCCCAGCGACGCGCCCGGTGTCGAGGTCGGCAGCGAGGTCGTGGTCGGCAGCTGCTCCGCTGCGGACTGCGCGGCTCTGGCTGGACCCTGCCGAGAGGGGCGCTGCGACGCGCTGACGGGCGCGTGTCGACTGAGCGCGACACACGAGGGCATGGCGTGTCTCGCTGGCAATCCGTGTGGGCCCGCACAGTGTCGCTCCGGCGAGTGCGTGCCGCTCGCACCGCCCTCCTGCGCCGCATGGGACAACGCCTGCCAGAGTGGCGTTTGCACGCCCCAGGACGGCTGCGTCGCTCGACCCCGGCGCCTGCCAGGGCTGAGAGAAGAAGATGCCGTGCGACTCTCCCCGAGCGGCATCGGCAGCGCGACGGCGTCCACTGCTTGCAGCGAACCGGGCGCAGCGCTGTCCACGCCAGCGCTCGCGGGACCCAGCGCTTACTTCGAGCTCGATCTCACGGCCGCCGCTCGCGCCACGCACGTGATCTCGATCATCGATGGGGCGTTTGCCTTCGAGGCAGCCCTGACGCGTGGTCCGAGCGCCGATGCGGCCGTGCTGCAGCGCGCGGCACCGTTTTATCAAGACGGCCAATCACGTCGCATCGATGCCGAGCTGGAGCCGGGGCTCTACCACCTGGTGGTGACGGGCAAGAGCGCGACCGATCGGGGCCCCCTCCACGTGGCGAGCGCGGTGGGCGAGCGCTCTTGCCAGCCGCTGGACAACGATGCCTGCGCCACGCCGCGAGCGCTGGAGGGCTCGCTCGCCCAGCAGACGGTGCTGGTGGACATGGCCTGCGCGACGCCGTCGGTCCCGGTGCGCTGTGCCGATCTCGAAGCGCCCGACGTGTTCTACGAGCTCGATCTTTCCGAGCGCTCGCGCGAGGTCCTGCTCGATGTCGAGGTGGTCGCGGGTCCATTCGATCAGGGTCGGGCATATCTGCTGGCGACCGGTACGCAGGCCTGCAGCGAGGTCACGACCTGCGCTGAGGGCTGGTCGTGGCGCGTCTCACCCGGGCGGCATGAGCTGGGTATCAACGTCAGCCCCATCGGAGTCCCGGACGAACTGGCGGCGGTTCGAGTTCGCCTGACGGAGGACGGCTGCAGCGGGACGGTCAACGATCGCCCGGACACGGCCATCGATCTCGATCCGGCGCTGGCCCGCCAACAACTACAGGGCAACACGGCCTGCGCGCAGGACGACTTCTCGGGCAGCTGCCAGGAAGGACGGGGCTCGCCGGATCTGTTCTACCGCCTGGATTTGCGCGGCCAGAGCGCGCCCCAGGAGCTCCGCATCGCGGGCCAGAAGGCCTCGGGCCTGGGCCTCTATGTGCTGCCGGCGGCTGCCGCCACGGCCGGCTCCTCCAGCGCCTGCAGCCAGCTCTATTCGTCCTCGATCCTGGCCCCGCGGCTCTACTATCTGGTGGTCGACGGCGGCGTCGCCAACGCGGGCGCCTTCAACCTGGAGCTGAGCCTCAGCGACGCCTATGCCGTGCCACGGCCCTGTCAACCGCGCGATTCGGACTCCTCGAGCTGCCTGTCGCACAGCGAGCCGGCGTGCGCCGTTTCATTGGCTCACCCCGATTGCCTGCGAGCTGCCGTCGACTGCGGCCTGGCGCAGGACGTGTATCTGGCGTTCTGCGCCACGCTACCCGGGTGCTGCGACGGAACTTCGCCCGCCGAGTCTTGCCAGGGCGCGTGGGAGGCCGCAATCACCTGCGAGGAGTGAGTGGCTCTTTGCGACGGTTCCCATTCCCCGCGGCCAGCGATAACCTACGCGGGCCGTGCGCTTCGAGCCCGTCTCCCGCCCTCGAGATGCCACGACCCAGGGCGATCTTCTCAGCGCCCCCGGCGTCCATCTGGACGGCGTCGAAGGCATTTTTTGGGTGTCTCCCGAGGAGCGCTTTGACGAGCTGCGCGCCGGCAGCACCCTGGGGCGCGCCGAAGACTGTTCGATCCGTCTCTCGGGCCCCGGAGTGTCGCGTCTGCACGGCCGCATCGACAGAGAAGGCCCGCTCTGGGTGTTGCGAGATCTGGAGAGCAAGAACGGGAGCTTCGTCAACGCCCAGCAGCGCGACGCGGCGCCGCTTTCGCCACAAGATACCGTGCGTGTCGGAGACTGGGTGGGCGTCGTGTGTCGCCTGCCCAAGCACTCGGGCGCCAACCTCGCCCACGCCAGCGCCGAGCTGTTCACTCGGGTCACCGCCGATCTGGTCCTCAGCCAGCCGACGCGGCAAGGCTTGTCTGCGCTCGCGAGCCTGGCAAGCTCGGACATCTCGCTGGTCATCGAGGGTGAAACGGGAACCGGGAAAGAGGTCCTCGCCCGAGCCATTCATCAGTTGAGCGGTCGCAGCGGGCCGCTCGTTGCCATCAACTGCGCGGCCATTCCCCCGTCGTTGGCCGAAGCCGAGCTGTTTGGCTACAAGAAGGGGGCATTCACCGGAGCGGTGGAGTCCGCTCGGGGCCACATCGCGAGCGCGCAGGGGGGGACGTTGTTCCTGGACGAGATCGTGGACCTGTCGCTGTCCGTGCAGAGCAAGCTGTTGCGAGCTCTGGAGGAGCGAGCCGTCACGCCCATCGGTGCCAGTCGGCCGGTGGAGGTCGATTTCAGGTTGGTCGCATCGTGCCAGGAGCGACTCGAGCGTCGCGTCGCCGCAGGTGAGTTCCGTGCCGATCTGTACGCACGCTTGAACGGCGCCGAGCTTTGGCTCCCCCCGCTCCGCGCCCGCCGCCAGGAGGTGTTCCACCTGCTGCGCCACGTGATGGGTCGCCAGTCGGGTGCCGACTCTGTTTCCGAGAGCCGATGGATCTTTGACAGCCGATTGATCGAGCGCCTGTGCAGCTACGCGTGGCCGTACAACGTGCGCGAGCTTTGCCAGCTCGGGAAGCTATTTCTAGCCTCGGGCCAAGCTCGCTTTGCACTCGGCGACCTGCCCGGGCGCTTCCTCGATGCTCCGCCGGCTCGGTCCGCGCTGCCCGGCCCCGGGGCGGATGGTCGCTCCCCGTCACGCCGCGAAGCGTGGCTCTCACGTCACTCGGCGGAGCTGGACCGGTTGAAACAAGCGTTGCATGCTTGCAGCGGGAACCTCAGTGAAGCGGCACGAAAGGCCGGTATCCCTCGCTACCGAGCCCGCCGGCTGCTCGCCGCTGAGGCCGGCATCCTCCGACAATCGTAGCCTCCCGCCACATCGATGCTAGCTCACGCACCATTGACGGAATCGGACAGCGGCACGCCGGATGGCGGTGCGTCGGTCCGCGCGTTGCCCGCCATCGGCGCCATCGTCGGCGACCGCTACCGAATCATCCGGCTGATCGGCGAGGGCGGCATGGGGACGGTGTTCGAAGCTGAAGTCCTGAACGTGGGCAAGCGCTGCGCCATCAAGTTCTTGCGAACGGCGCGCGCTACTCGCTCGCACTCGGGGCGCAGATTCGAACGGGAAGCCCGCTTGCTCGCTCGGCTGGAGCACGATCACCTGACGGCGGTGCTCGACTATGGCCACTACGACCAGGGCCACCTTCAGGAGAGCACCCCTTATTATGTCATGGAGTACCTGGCCGGCGAGACGCTGAGGCAGCGGCTGCTGCGGGACGGCGCACTCCCGGTCGAGGTGGCCGTGGAGTTGATGCAGCAGATCTGTCGCGGCATGGCCCACGCCCACGAGCATGGGGTCGTGCATCGAGATCTGAAGCCCGACAACCTCATGCTGACGCGCCGTAGCGATGGCCAGCTCTGGATCAAGATCCTGGATTTCGGGGTGGCCCGCTGGACGGGCGACGAGGCCGTGCCCGCCACGCCGACGGGTGCCGAGCTCGGCACTGCCCATTACATGTCACCCGAACAGGCGCGGGGGGCGAGAGACATCGCGGCCGCTTCAGACGTCTATGCGCTCGGCGCGATCCTGTACGAGCTGATCGCCGGCCGACGTCTCCACGTTGGCTCCTCGTACAATGAAGTCCTGTTTCAGCTGCTCACGCGAGACCACGAACCACTGCGACAGGCAGCACCCGACTGCCCCGCGGAGCTCGCGGCTGTCGTCGAGCGCTGTTTGCAGAAAGACGCTGCGGAGCGCTATCGGGACGGCCTGGAGCTGCTGAACGCCTTGCTCGCGCTCGAGCTCCGTGCGGCGCCACTCGCGACCGCTCAGCCCGATCGGCCACGTTCGAGCCCGGGCCACGTCCGGCGGCACTGGTACCGAGGCGCATGCGTCTTTCTCGTCGGTGGCGTGCTCGGAGGGGCGGTCACCCTCGGCGTGCTTCAGCGGTCGCCGATGGCTGCGTCCGCGCCTCCACTCCCTCGAGCGACCCTGGCGGAGCACGCGCTCGCGCCCGCGAGCCCTCGAGCCATCGCGGAGCCAGGCTCGCTGCAGCCGGGCTCGACGCAGCCGGTGCTGGCAGAAGCCCAGCAGCCCGTCCCAGCCGCGCCCTCGAGCCCCGTGCCGAGGGCTGCGCCCGCGCACAAGGCGAGCAAGCCCACCGCCCCCGGGCGTCAGAGCAGTCAGACCCCAGTGCCAGCGTCGGGCGCCGAGTTCCCGTTTCTGACCAGCAACCCGTACGCAGGAGAGTAAAAGTGTCGATGGCTGCGCCAGCGTTGCGGGTAGGTCGGGCCTGCGCTCTCTCGGGTGCGTTGCTCACGGCGGCCGTGGCGAGCGCACAGCCGGCGGCGGACGCACGAGCCGTCACGGACCCAGCAGCTGGTGCCGGCGAGCGCGAAGCCGCTCGTGCGTCGTTCGAACGTGGTCTAGCGCTCGCCCGGGACGGCCGCTATGCCGAGGCGAAGGCAGCCTTCCTCGCCGCCTACGCGGCTCATCCGCACTACCTCGTATTGTACAACGTCGCTCAAGCGGAGAACCGGCTCGGCAACGTCGAGTCGGCCATCACCTACCTGGAGCGCTTCCTGAGCGAGGGAGGCGCTGCCGTGAGCCCGGAACAGAAGGCACGGGTGAACGACCAGCTCGCCGAGCTCCGGGGGCGTTCGTCCTCGGCTGCCGCCGACCTCGAGCCGGAAACACCGCCTGCGAGGGAAACGCTGCTTCCGGGGGCAGGCGTGCTCGTCGAGCAACGCCCGCCTGCGAGCGCCCCGTCTACGCCGGTCGCCGCCCCGCTCGGCGTTTCTGCCGCAACCCCGCAGGCGAGCCGCGAGCCGTGGGGCATCCTGCTCGGTGTCTCGGGGGGTGTCTTGCTCGGGGTGGCCACCGGCTTGTATCTCTGGAACGACACCCGTCACGGCAAGTGGAACGAGGAGCGCCAGCGCCTGGACGCGCTGCCCAATCGAGACCAGCTGCTGCGCACGGACCCCGCGCTCTGGCAGCAGGCGAAGTCGAACAACGACCTGCTGGGCGCAATTCAGCGCGTCGATGTGGCAGCGCTCGTGCTCGGTGGGGTGGGTGCCGTGGCCCTCGGTGCCGGAGTCTGGTCCGTGTTGGCGCAGCCAGCAGCCCGAGAACCAGCCCTCGCCGCCTCCGGCACGACGCTCACCTGGCGCACGACGTGGTGAGGGCAGGGCCCTCGCCGATGCACACGTCGAACTGTTCGCGCCGGGCGTAGACGGCTTCCGGCGGCCCGTCGTCGCCGATGTTGCCGACCTGGTCGAAGGCGCCGTAGCCGAGCTCACCCGATCGGTTGCTGCCCCAGCAGCGGACCCCGCCCGTCGACAGAATCACGCAGTTGTGCTGGCCCCCAGAAAACACACGCAGGGCTCGATCGATGCCTGGCTCGCCGTCGGTATCCCCCAGTCGCACGGCACCCTGTTCCGGCATCAACGCATACTGGGCGCTCGGCTCCAGCGTCCCCCCCACGCCGGACAAGCCATCGGCCTGCGTCATCCCGTAACCCAACTGAGGGCCCGCTTCTCCCCAGCACCGAACGAGGCCGCGCGCGTCGAGTGCACAGCCATGGCGCATTCCGAGCCCGAACCCCAGCACGTCCACGCCGGGCCCCAAGCTCACCGGTCCGGGAGGTGCGCTGATCACTTTGCCGTAAATGGCCTGCGGATAGCCGGCGCGAGATTGGTCGTTTCTCCCCCAGCACAACAGTTCGCCGTAATTGTCAGTGCTGCAAGCGTGCGCCTGATTCAGCTGCACGTCGTTGACAAAGCGATGCTGTAGGTTGGCGACCGGTTCGTCGATCACACCGGCGAAGCTCCTGCCGCACGGTTCGCCGAGCGCGCAGCGCTCGCCGCCAACGCCCAGCGTCCCGAAGGCGTTGCCCCCCCAGCACTGCACCGTGGCGTTCGACAGACGCGCGCAGTTCACCCCGTCGCCCGCGGCGACGGACGTCGCGGTCTCGACCAGGGCCGCGGGACGCAGCGTGGTGACGGCCTCATCATCGCCGAAGTCCCCGGACAGGGTATCGCCGATCGCGCCATCGCGATCGCTGCCAAAGCAGTGCACGGTGCCGCCGGGGCCTTCGCCCGCCCGCACCAGCGCGCACGTGTTCGACACCCCGGCAGAAATCTGCAAGACGCGTTCGAGCGGGATGTCCGGCAGCGCGTTCAGCGTCTCGCCGGCGTCATCGCCGTAGTCCTCGCTATTGCCTTGCCCCAGCTGCCCGCTTTCGTTTTTGCCCCAGCATCTGGCGCGGGCGTCCTCGAACAGGACGCAGACGTGATACCAGCCAGCGGACAGCTGCACCACACGACGCGCGTCACCGAAGTCGATGGGCGCGATCGTGCTCGGGTCCGAAACGTCGTGAGCTAGCGTGTCCTGACCGAGCACCCCATACGCGTCCGAGCCCCAGCACTTGACGGCGCCTCCGGTCAGCAGAGCACAGCTGTAGCCGCTGCCGAGAGCCAGCGCTTGCACGGGTCCCGGCAAGGGTTCGCGCTCGTCGCCGGCGCTCCGCGCCGTATCGGTACTAGGCGCAGGCGGTAGCTCGATAGGCTCCGCGATGTGACACGCAGAGAGCTGGCAGGCGCAGACGAGCACTGCGACGTGACCAGCGCGCGCGAGCTCCGCGAAGCGGGCTGCTCGATCGAGAGCCATGGCAACCTTGTGGCGGTTATCGCCGGTGCTGTCCAGGCTCCTCGTCGACCCGCGGCGGGGCTGGCTGGGCCTGGTTTGGCCGCTCTGGCCGCTCTGGCCGATCGGCAAAAGCGGCCATCCCGACAGCTCCGCGTCGGCGTACCGTCGACCCCCGCCGCCCGGCTCGGCGCCGTTGCAGCGATTACTCGTGGCAGCGCGCGCCGCTGCGGGCATCTGAAGAGACGGCGCCCTGGCAGAGCCGGCCTGTGCGGGCATTCGCCATCCCGGCACAGGCCTTGCTGATGAAGACGCGTCATGATCATCTCTCCGGCAAGCACGATCGGATCGTCCCCTGCGCTCGGGGCAACCCGCGTCCGGCAGGGCAGGCAGGCGTTGCTCGAGCTCGACGCCATTCGGGCCATCAGCGCGGAGTGCGCCTACAACGCGACGGCTCTGGCCCAACGCCTGGGCATCTCGATGCGGCAACTCCAGCGTCTGTTCACGCGGCAGACCGGCTGCTCGCCGCGCCTTTGGTTGCGCGAAGAACGGCTGCAAGCCGCGCATCGGCTGCTGCTCCGCTCCTCGAGCGTGAAGGAAGTGGCACTGACCCTTTCGTTTCGGCAAGCGTCGCAGTTCTGTCGCGACTTCCGCACGCGCTTTGGCTACACGCCGTCGACTCTGCACAGGTCACAGCGCTGCGCTGCGGACTACTCTGCATCGGCAGGCGCTTCCGCCTGGGCATTGCCCGCAGCCGCGAAAGATCGCCCGGAGCTTGGCTACTGCGCTGCCCGGATGCGGCGAACGTCGGCGGGGGGTACCGACTCGGTGCCCACGATCGCACGATCGGCGAGCTTTTGAGCCAGGGCGAGGCGCCGCACGACCAGGCGCAGCCAATCCGAGAGCGGGCGGCGGCCGTCGTAGGCTGCGATCTTCGGGCTGGGCGCGCCGAGCAAATTTTGGCGCGCGGATCGGATCACCCAATCGACGAATTGTTCGTCGGCGTTCTCCCGCGCGACCACGCCGCGCAGCTCGCTCAGGTACACCTGCTCGAGCGCGCGGCAGGCCTCCGGATCCTGCTGGGCACAGGCGCAGCAAAAAAACAGGCTGGTCGAGGTGACCGGCGGCTCGCCGAGCCAGCCGAGCGCGTCGAGATGGGCGCACCACACGCCGTAGTCGAGCACTACCCCCGGCCATTTTGCTCTGGCTTGGTCGAAAGCCTGCTCACGCAGCACGCCCATGCGTATCGTACTTTAGCCGAACTGCGGCTACTTAGCGACCCACAAAGTGCAGTGCGCCGGGCGCAGCGCGCGGCACCCGCTCAGCCCGCGGCTTCGGCCACGTCGCCGCCGTACATGGTCTCGGCGATGGCGAAGGTGGCGGCCTCGAGCTGCGCGTAGGCGTGGCGTACGGACTCCATGTCGACCCCGCTCTCGAGCGCGTGCTTCAACACCTCGACGTGCTGCCGGACGCCGTCGGCGGCTGCTTGGCTGATCAGGTCGGCGTAACCTTCGAGCGCCTGCTCGGAGGTATAGATCAGCGTCTTGGCTTGATTGCTGAGCTCCGCCAGGTCGCGCCGCAGCTTGTCCGTTTCCTTGAAGCGATCGCCTTCCTCGATCAGCGAGGAGATCTCCTCCGTGCTGAGGCCGCTGGTCGGGCGCACCTCGATGGATTGGCTGCGCTGCGTGCCGAGGTCGGTCGCTTCGACGGCCAGGATGCCGTTCTCGTCCACGCGAAAGGTCACCTTGATCTTGGGGACACCGCGTGGAGCAGGCGGGATACCCGTCAGGTCGAAGTTGGCCAGGCTGCGGTTGTCCGCGGCCATCTCGCGTTCGCCCTGCAGCACGTGGATCGGCACCTGCGGCTGGTTGTCGATGCTGGTCGTGAAGACTTCGCTCTGCTCGGTGGGAATCGTGGTGTTGCGCGGCAACAGCACCGTGAAGATGCCGCCGCCCGTCTCGACACCGATCGAGAGCGGCGTCACGTCGAGCAGCAGCACCTCTTGAATGTCACCGGAGAGCGCGGCCGCTTGAATGGCCGCGCCGCAGGCCACGACCTCGTCTGGGTTCACCCCCTTGTGCGGCTGCTTGCCGAAAAACGAGGTCACGGCTCGCTGCACCGCGGGCATGCGCGTCATCCCTCCCACCAGCACCACCTGGTGGATCTGTGCGGTCGAGATGCCGGAGTCCGTCAACACCTTGCGACAGCAGTCGACGGTGCGCTCCACCAGGTCCTGCGTCCAGATCTCGAGCTCACTGCGCTTGAGCGTGCGCTCGAGATGCAGCGGCCCTGACTTGCCGGTGGCGACGAAGGGAATGTTCACCTCGGTGTCGAGCGACGACGACAGTTCGTGCTTGGCCCGCTCGGCGGCCTCGCGCAGGCGCTGCAGGGACATGCGATCCAGCCGCAGATCGACCTCGTGCTTGGCTTTGAACTCGTCTGCCAGGTGGTCGATGATGCGGACGTCGAAGTCCTCGCCGCCGAGGTGCGTGTCGCCGCCCGTGGCTTTCACGCTGAACACGCCCTTGTCGATGTCGAGCAGCGAGATGTCGAACGTGCCACCGCCGAGGTCGTACACCGCCACTCGTTCGGAGGCGTTCTGCTCGAGCCCGTAGGCGAGCGCTGCCGCGGTCGGCTCGTTCAAGATGCGCTTGATGGTCAGACCCGCGATCATGCCGGCGTCCTTGGTGGCCTGGCGCTGGGCATCGTCAAAGTACGCCGGCACGGTGACGATGGCCTCCGTCACCTCCTCCCCCAGGAACTCCTCGGCCACGTCGCGCAAGAGGCCGAGAATGATCCCGGACACCTCCGGCGGCGACATCTGGTGTCCGTTCACGTCCAACCAGGCGTCGCCATTCTCGTGCCGCGTCACGGAGTAAGAGACCGAAGCGGCGTGCTTCTGCACGTCCGGGTCGTCGAATTTGCGGCCCATCAGGCGCTTGACCGCAAAGATGGTGTTGGCGGCGTTGCTGGTCGCCTGACGCTTGGCGACCTGCCCCACGAGGCGCTCGCCGGTGGCCGTGAAGCCCACCACCGAGGGTGTGGTGCGGGCCCCATCCGCGTT